>BNJT01002442.1_pt1:0-105000 | contig 123978 bp, 92 predicted proteins | sample 8540491 | NCBI WGS metagenome assembly BNJT01 (sample SAMD00202455, study PRJDB9452) | human saliva metagenome | host: Homo sapiens | reverse complement strand
GTCACGGACTTCAGGCACCCCCGGCTTTCATGGCTTGACGGGCGGTGTGTACAAGGCCCGGGAACGTATTCACCGCGCCATGGCTGATGCGCGATTACTAGCGAATCCAGCTTCGTGGGGTCGGGTTGCAGACCCCAGTCCGAACTGGGACCGGCTTTCAAGATTTGATGCAATTTGCATTACACCATCCCTCTGTACCGGCCATTGTAACACGTGTGTAGCCCCGGACGTAAGGGCCGTGCTGATTTGACGTCATCCCCACCTTCCTCACACCTTACGGTGGCAGTGTCTCCAGAGTGCCCAGCATCACCTGATGGCAACTGAAGAGAGGGGTTGCGCTCGTTATGGCACTTAAGCCGACACCTCACGGCACGAGCTGACGACAACCATGCAGCACCTTCACAGAGGCCCCGAAGGGCGTCATTATCTCTAAATCCTTCCTCTGCAATTCAAGCCCGGGTAAGGTTCCTCGCGTATCATCGAATTAAACCACATGTTCCTCCGCTTGTGCGGGCCCCCGTCAATTCCTTTGAGTTTCACCGTTGCCGGCGTACTCCCCAGGTGGGATGCTTAATGCTTTCGCTTAGCCGCTGATACCAGGTACCAACAGCGGGCATCCATCGTTTACTGTGCGGACTACCAGGGTATCTAATCCTGTTTGATACCCGCACCTTCGAGCTTAAGCGTCAGTTGCGCTCCCGTCAGCTGCCTTCGCAATCGGAGTTCTTCGTCATATCTAAGCATTTCACCGCTACACGACGAATTCCGCCAACGTTGTGCGTACTCAAGGAAACCAGTATGCGCTGCAATTCAGACGTTGAGCGTCTACATTTCACAACACACTTAATCTCCAGCCTACGCTCCCTTTAAACCCAATAAATCCGGATAACGCCTGGACCTTCCGTATTACCGCGGCTGCTGGCACGGAATTAGCCGGTCCTTATTCGTATGGTACCTGCAAATAGGGACACGTCCCTAACTTTATCCCCATACAAAAGCAGTTTACAACCCATAGGGCCGTCATCCTGCACGCTACTTGGCTGGTTCAGACTTCCGTCCATTGACCAATATTCCTCACTGCTGCCTCCCGTAGGAGTTTGGACCGTGTCTCAGTTCCAATGTGGGGGACCTTCCTCTCAGAACCCCTACTGATCGTCGCCTTGGTGGGCCGTTACCCCGCCAACAAGCTAATCAGACGCATCCCCATCCATTACCGATAAATCTTTACTTCATATCTGATGCCATCAACGAAGACTATGCGGTATTAGTCTGCCTTTCGGCAGGTTATCCCACAGTAATGGGAAGGTTGGATACGCGTTACTCACCCGTGCGCCGGTCGACGTCCAAAGAGTGCAAGCACTCAATGCCGTTTCCCCTCGACTTGCATGTGTTAAGCCTGTAGCTAGCGTTCATCCTGAGCCAGGATCAAACTCTCCATTGTAAAATATGTTTTGGTGATAAGTGATAGGTGATAAATGATAATGGATACCATGTTAACCCAAACGCTTCACCGAGTAATCTCTGTTTCAGAACGCTTATCCTAAAAGTATCAAGTAAAAAGCACCTTTTCTTTTGTTCCTTAATTATTTTGAGACGATGTCTCAAAAGCAGGAACAATGAATTAATCGGTTCGTTTCTTTTACCCATCCATTTGATATAAAACCAAACAGACGCTTCTTGTACTACTTCTCTGTTTATGTAAATCTTTTCAAAGAACTCTTTCTTTTGTTGCTCTTACTAACTTACCAGGTGGCTTGTTTTGTAAAGCGAATGCAAAGTTATAGACTTTCTGTGTAACCTCCAAATCTTTTGAAGGAAAATTTTATCAAAAAAGTGTTTTTTCTTCATTAGAGCGAAAGTAAGCAGCCTTACACCTTATTATATATATTAATCCACGATAAAACTTTTATTATTACAATGCTATGAGCAAACCCGTCAAAAGTACTTAACCACTCAAGATAAATTAAAATTGTGAAGTATTTTGCAAACCCTATCTTCAGACATAAGCAGCATACACAAAAACAACTTATAAAACCCTAATCAGTTATCCTTTAGACGACTTTATCAGATGCCAAGACTCTCTAACCCATAAGACCAGAGAAGAACCTATTAAAATTATAGCCCAGTCCTCAACAGATAGTCCACCCTTAACGATATTAAAGAATTTCTGTAAAATAGGAAGTTCCACCATCGCAATCTGCCCAATAAAGATAATAGAGATGATAAAGAGCAACCCACGACAGCCCTTGAAATGAAGCGCACTCCGCCCTGTTTCGAATGCACGTGCATTGAACAGATAGAAGAAATGCGTCATCACGAAGATTGTAAAAATCAAAGTCAGCTCGTATGGACTAAGCCCATTAACCTCACCAAGCTGCAGATGGAGTAAATCTCTCAATGCGGTAATATCAGCATGCTCAAATATATAGAGCAAAACCAATAGCAGTACAAAGAAGAAACCACCCACACCAATAATATTCCAGCCCATAGAACGATTGATAATAAAGGCATTCCTATCACGTGGGCAATCCTTCATTACCTTCTCTGATGGAGGCAAAGAAGCCAACGCCATTGCAGCAAAGGTATCCATGATAAGATTAACCCACAGCATCTGCGTTACCGTCAGCGGAGACTCCGTACCCATAAACGCACCAGCAAGCACAAGGAAACAAGCCGCAACATTGACAGTTAGCTGGAAAAGTAAGAAACGCTGTATATTCTGATAAAGCGAACGTCCCCACATCACAGCCTTCCCAATACTACTAAAAGAATTATCAATAATCGTAATATCCGAAGCCTCCTTAGCAACAGAAGTACCATCACCCATAGAAAGTCCCACATGTGCCGCTTGTAGTGCAGGCGCATCGTTTGTTCCATCACCCGTAACGGCAACAACCTCATTGCGACGCTGCAACGATTCCACAAGACGTTTCTTATCTAACGGACGAGCACGAGATATAATCTTCAAATCCTCAACCCGCTTGTCCAGTTCTTCATCAGAAAGAGCAGCAAAATCAGGACCACTAATAATATTCTTATCAGTATCATTACCTGTCCACAACCCAATTTGTCGCCCAATCTCCTTAGCCGTCCTTGAGGTATCACCTGTGACAATCTTCACATCAATACCCGCGTTCATACATTCACGAACAGCATCAGGCACATCACTTCTCACAGGGTCACTAATAGCAACAACACCTTGAAAAGTTAAGTTATCAGCAACTACTCTTCCCTCCTTAAAGACTTCCGCCTTACCATCTACAATCTGATAGGCAAAGCCCAAAGTTCGCATAGCCTGCTCCTGATAGCCTTCCAACTGATGTTCAATCTCCTCTTTCGGCACATTGCAATCAGTCTGTTTACAGAGACCATAGACTATCTCTGGCGCACCCTTCACATAGAGAATCTGCTTATCCTCCATCAAAGCAGAGTTGACAAGCACTGCCATATATTTACGTTCCGTAGTAAAAGGGAGTTCATCAATAACCTGCACAGCCTCTCTCAGTTCCTGATAAGAAACCTGATTATCCTTCAACCAAAGTAGTAATGCACCTTCAGTAGGATTACCCAAAACCTTAGGATTACTCGCATCCGAATAATCTATAGAGGCAGTAGAATTGACCGCAATCCCCTCTTTCAACAAACGAGAAGCAAGACCGTCATCTAATCTTTGGTTATCTAAGGCATAGAATTGAGTTTGATAAATACGCATCTGATTCTGTGTCAGCGTACCCGTCTTATCCGTACAGATAACCGTTGTAGCCCCCATCGTCTCACACGCATGCATCTTACGTACAAGATTATTAGTCTTCATCATTCGGCGCATACTGTAAGCCAGACTCAACGTCACAGCCATAGGAAGTCCCTCAGGCACCGCAACGACAATCAATGTAACGGCTATCATCATCGTGTTCAACGCATGAGCAAGCAATCCCGCCATACTCTTATCTGGCATAAGATATTCGTGGAAAACGATTACACTACCCATCAGAATACAGAAATAGGAAACTGTGATAATTGTCTTCAAATACCACTTCCAACGATCAAATTTCCTGATAACAAGCCAAAAGAATACGAATGTAGGAATTGTCAAGGTCCAAACAATAGGACTCCAATGGAAGAACACCATCAATCTACCTACAATAATAAGTCCTGCAAAGACGTAACTTAGCTTAGTAATGAGCACACTCAGTCCATCAAGTTGCTCACTAAGAGGAGTTTTAACGCTATCATCAATTTGTGCTGCTTCAAACACCTTACCGTTTTCGGTCCTATCCCCTACAGCCTCAACCTGAAAGATACCATGCCCCTCCATTACCTTTGTTCCACGCAACACCTGGTTCGTAGCGTAGGAAGCATCCTTCTCAAACTCATCTTCTTTTACGGATTTATAAGCAGGTACACTTTCTCCATTCAGTGTAGACTCATCGACATAAAGCGAAATGGCCTTCAACAGCCTACCGTCAGCAGGAATCTCAGCACCCGTATTGATAATGACAATATCACCAACTACGATATCTTTTTTAGCAACCGTTGTTGAATTTCCGTTTCTGATAACCTCAACCTCCTCCTCATCGTTCACTTGATTGAGGATAGAAAACTCTTTATCCGCTTTCAATTCAAAGAAGAAAGCAATACCCGTAGCCAAGAAGATAGCTATAAAAATACCGACTGGTTCGAAGAAAACAGCTGCGCCATCTTCAACATGAAGGCCCCAATACTCCCAACAAGAGATAGCAATAGAGAGAAAACCCGCAATAAGCAGAATAATAATCAGTGGGTCTTCAAACTTTTCCAAGAACTGTTTCCATAGTGGATCCTTCTCTCGGGGTGTTAGCACATTAGCCCCATATTGCTCACGACTCTTCAACACCTCTGTGTCAGTTAATCCTTCATAATGTTTCTTTTGCTTCATAATAATCTTAGCAAGTTTATTTAGATGGACTTAATCCTATCCTACAATTAATAAGCAGATAGCAGTTCCTTTCACTAATTCCTAATCCTTTCATAACTTTATCAACTTTGATATATCTGTTTGCAAAGTTACAAATAATCTGATTATAATCCACATTTCTGTAACATTACAAGTCATAAATCATGTCTTTCTTAATAAATCTCTGAAATTATCAGTAGTAAACGATGTTCACTCTCCTATTCTTTTCCTATCATTTTAGTATTATTGCCATCCCAATACATAATGTTTTTGTCGAAATCGCGGCAAAGATAATAAATTATGAGAAAGTAAAGAAATAATAGAAGGTAAAAACATTAATCATTCAAACCATTACATAAACCCAAATAGCAAATTATCATTATTTAACTTAATTTGGTCACATTTGTTATCCTCCTATTTCCCAAGAACTCAGTATCTTTGCATTAGAAATAATAAAAAAATCAGTAACAAAGTTATGGCAAATAAGATGAAAGACTTTCTCCCAGCAATTGAGATGGAGAAAATGCAGGCAATGCTTGAGCTTGAAGAAAAGTATGAAACAGGACAGCTCTCATTAGAAGAGGCACGTGAAGTGATGAAAAATAAGATCGGAAAGATTCGCCCTTATCACCTTGCTTTCATCGAACAGAATATGAAATCGCGTGAGGACGACGAGTGTATCCGTGCAGACATGCGCAAGATTATTGAACTCGTGGAAGGTTTTATGGATTATAGCCGTCCTAATGTTCCTGCCGACCATCCGCTGACACATTATTATAAAGAGAATGACGAGATGCGCCGACTACTCCTTGCAGTGGAGGATCTTATACAATATCCTGTCATTAAGAACCAGTGGTTAGAACTCTACGACCAGATTCGTCAGTATCCTATCCACTATCACCGCAAGCAGAATCAGCTCTATCCACTTTTGGAAAAGAAGGGATTTGACCGTCCAACCACAACAATGTGGAGCTTTGACGACATCGTTCGTGATGAAATCAAGGATTCACTCCGACTCTTAGAGGCTGGTGACGAGGAAGCTTTCATCGCTAAACAAAATGAGCTTATCGCCTATGCACGCGACTTGATGGAAAAGGAGGAGACTATTCTCTACCCTACTTCATACGCTCTTATCTCGGCAGAGGAGTTTGAGGACATGAAGTCGGGCGACCAAGAGATTGGTTTTGCCTTCTTCAAAGTGGACACTCCATCAACACCTAACACCCAACAATCAGCACCACAACAAGGCTTTGCAGAAGACCTTCAGGCATTACTCAGCAAATATGGCTACTCTGCAGGACCACAGCAGGAGTTGGACGTGGCAACTGGTAAGCTAACCTTAGAGCAGATAAACCTTATCTATAAGCATCTGCCAGTAGACATCTCTTTCGTGGACGAAAACGAGTTGGTGAAGTTCTATTCAGATACCGACCATCGTGTCTTCCCAAGATCAAAGAATGTCATCGGACGACAAGTGTCTAACTGTCACCCACGTAAGAGTGTACACATCGTTGAGGAAATCGTAGAGAAATTCCGTAGTGGCGAACAAGATAAAGCCGAATTCTGGATTAACAAACCAGAAGTATTTATCTACATCGTTTACTTTGCTGTGCGCGATGCAGAGGGTCGCTTCCGTGGTGTACTCGAGATGATGCAAGATTGTACACATATCCGTGAGCTGACTGGTTCACAGACCTTGCTGACATGGGCTGGAAAAGAGGAGGAGAGTGCTGCAAACACTACTTCTTCTGACAATGAGGACGACGATTCATCTGCTGCTCCATCAGACGCTCCGATTGAGATAACACCAGACACCCGTCTGAAAGACCTCTTTGCAGCTTATCCAAATCTGAAGAAAGAACTTGCTTCTCGCTATCCATCTTTCAAAATGCTAAATACCCCATTGGGTAAGTTAATTCTCAAAAAGCTACTGTCCGCACCGCTTCTGAGCGTTCAGGATTGGGCGAAGAGAAGTTTATCAATTTAATTAAGGAGTGCATTAAAGACGCTTAAAAGCAGTCTTATCACTCTTTCTGAGAGAGACAGTGTAACTGATTATTTCTCAATAGTTTCTCTTGAGGATGCACATTTCGTGCATCCTTTTTTTATTTCCAGCGTTTTTATCCCAACCCATTAGTATCAAAATCCTACGTGTTAACGCCTAACACTAATGGTGCGGAGCATCAACACCAATAGTGCGAATGCTCATCACCATTTTAATAGAGCTATTATCACGAGCTTTCTATTGATAGATTTATATCCGATTGGTGACTTTGAGGAATAAAAAACTTCTACATTGTTTTCTATGCTCGTCCTTAAAATCCGTTATCATTACCTCACCAGATAAACTATCTTTTGCACTTCATACTTGCAGGGTTCAAAGAAAATACGTACTTTTGCCTACAAGAATTACGTATTATGACAAGAAAAATACTTTGCATATTAAGCTTGGGCTTGATACTTTTTGGTGTCACAGCCTGCAAGCATGAAAAGAAATCAAACGATATTATCACTAAGATAGCACCAAAGCCAAAGGTGCCAAGCGGTCCACAGTCAATGACCGATTTCAAGTATGAGAAGAAGATTGAATGGATGGGTGGCACTTACACAATCCGTATCCATCGTTATGCGGACAAATCATTGACTATCGTTAGCGACGAAGACGGACGTAAATACTATGATAACAAGTTCCAAGTACAGATTCTACGTCAAGATGGTTCTTCATTCTATGATCGTACACTTACGAAAGATGATTTCAGAGAGTTTACTGATAATCAATATGGTAAGAATGGTGCACTTTTAGGATTTATGTTCGACCGTGCAGAAGGCAACGTTCTTTACTTTGGTGCAAGCGTTGGTTCGCCTGATCCAAAGAGCGATGAGTATATTCCATTAGATGTAACCATTGACAACATGAGCCGTATGCGTATCAACAAGGCTACACAACTTGATACACCAACTGACCAACCAGAACAGCCAAAGAGCGAGTTGGAGATGGCGGAGGAAGATGGGATGTAAAAAGCCTCCCCCCGACCCCTCCGAAAGGAGGGGAGCCCAAATAGATTAAAGTGGGGTATGGTGAACTTGATAAATAGTTAAGGGCAAAGCTCAAAAGGAATTGTTCAAAGAGTTTACCCAAATCATAAAGTTCAAAGTTCAAACCTCAAAGTTCAAAGGAAATAGTTTAAAGGTTAAACGCAAATCATAAAGTTCAAAGTTCAAACCTCAAAGTTCAAAGGTTAAAGGCTTACCCTTCACGCACAAAGTCAAGGGCTTCCTTAACGTCATCCTCACTGACAGACTGGTTGATACGGATATCACCAATACCACCTAAGAGCGTGACATTGATTTCATTACCACGATTCTTTTTATCATGATGCATGAACTCAATGAGCTTTGGATAGTCATTACACGTAATAGGTAATGTGCCATAATACTCACGAATGAAGTTGACTGTCTGGCGCATACGTTCTGTTGGGAAACCAGTCTTCACAACAGACAGATAAAGTTCAGCTATCAAACCGAAAGCTACTGCATAACCATGAAGGATTGGTCTCTTTTCTAATGACCATGACTCAAACGCATGACCAAAGGTATGTCCGAGATTTAATGCCTTTCTAATACCCTTTCATGTGGATCTTCCTGAACAATACACTCCTTTACACGCACACTCTTACCAAGCATTTCGCTCAATTGCTGTAAGTCTGGCTGAGCAAGATTGAAGTTTATCAACTCTGCCCACATGGCGTCATCAGCTATCAATCCATGCTTCAACATCTCAGCATAACCGCTGCGGATGTTTTCCGTATCGAGTGTTTTAAGCCATTCGGTATTAAGAAGAACGACATCAGCCTCACTAAACACGCCAATCTCATTCTTCAATCCTCCGAAGTTAACACCCGTCTTACCGCCCACACTGGCATCTACCATCGCAAGCAGCGTCGTTGGAATATTAATAAAGTTGATTCCACGCTTGAAGGTTGAAGCAGCAAAACCACCAAGGTCGGTCACCATACCGCCACCAAGGTTTATCAACAGTGAGTGGCGTGTAGCCCCTCCCTGCTGCAATGCTTCCCATACAGAAGCCAATGTGTCAAGCGTCTTACTACTATCAGTCGTACCAATCGTAATTACTTGTGCCTGCTTCAGACAGAAGTCGTCTTTGATAAGCTCCCAACATTTCTCATGTGTCGTTTCATCAACGAGTACAAAGATTTTATCCTTCTCACATTCTGAGATGGCTGTTGCCAATTCACTCTTGAACTGTTTTGATATAATAATATTCTGTCTCATAAGCTTTCTCCTTTAATATTCAATACAAAAATACGCCTTTTCTTTTTACTCAAACATAGATATACATAGTTATTTCACACTCTTTAATAATCAAATCAACGTTTTTGCGCACAACACTTCTACTGTGTGCAGTGTTTGCAAGTTGTTTACTATCAAATCACTTCTGCACCACAAAAGAACCAACTTCATTCTTTCTTAGACTCCAAACACCTCTTATATATAAGCACCTTAAAATATTTTTTCAATAAAATATTAACCCACATTAAACCTTATCACGTTCGCATCGTCATATATTGCGTTCAACGACAAGATTTAGAAATTAACAATAAACTTATGGTAAAAAGACTGTTGACATTCGTTCTACTGTTGACTGGCTCTATATCGATGCTGGCACAGAATCGAACAATTACGGGATCACTCTATGATGGAGAGTTAAAGGAGAAAGTACCATTTGCTATTGTTCAGCTGTTGAAGCAGGACAGTAGCTATGTTGTCGGTGCCACATCAGACGAAGCAGGAAGCTTTAAGATTACGGCTCCAAACAATGGACGATTCATTTTGAAAGCATCGTATGTAGGCTACAAGACTATTTCAAAACATTACGATTGCCAATGAGCAAGACGTATCAGTGGGACAGTTAGACTTCCAAGTAGACTCACGCACATTGAAAGAGGTGAAAGTTGTGGCAAGTGCGCCGAAAGTTGTCGTAAAGGCAGACACCTTCCAGTACAATGCTTCGGCTTATCGCGTGCCAGAAGGTTCGACAATTGAAGCCCTCGTAAAGAGATTGCCCGGTGCAGAAGTATCGAGTGATGGAACCATTAAGATTAATGGTAAGGAAGTTAAGAAGATTCTTGTTGATGGAAAGGAGTTCATGGTGGGCGATACCAAGACCGCTATGAAGAATCTCCCAACCTCTATCGTACAAACCATTAAGGCTTACGACCAAAAGAGTGACTTGACTCGTGTGACTGGTATCGATGATGGTAACGAGTCAACTGTTCTCGACTTTGGTATCAAGGCGGGAATGAACAAGGGTTTATTCTCTAATATTGACCTCGGTATCGGTACGCATAACCGCTACTCAGAGAAGGCGATGGGTGCCTATTTCAATAATAAGTTCCGTATGATGGGCTTTGCATCAGCCAATAATGTCAACGACATGGGCTTCGGTGGTGGTCCACGTGGCGGTTTCGGTGGCGTACGTCAGGGATTGAACGCAACCAAGATGGTGGGTCTGAACATGAACTATGACAATGGAAACACCTTGCAGTGGGATGGTAGTGTGCGTTGGAACCACTCTAATGGCGACCTGAATACACGTGTATCAAGTGAGAACTTCGTAGCACAACAGGGTTCATTTGGCAACCGTCTCGCACAAGAATACACCAGAACGAACTCTTGGGATGGTCGTTTCCGCTTAGAGTGGCGTCCTGACTCTGTATGGAATATTATGTTCCGTCCTAACTTCAGACTCACTAAGAACGATGGACAGGTGGTTAGTTCTTCTGCTGCCTATAACGCTGACCCATACGAAACAGTGGATGACCCATTGTCAACAGCCTCTATCGCACAGCTGAAAGCATTGGGAACGATGGTGAACACACAGCGTAACATGACCATTAGCTATGGTAATTCAACCTCATTGGGTGCTATGCTGCAAGTAAATCGCAAGCTCTCAAGCAACGGACGAAACGTTACCTTGCGTGTAGATGGTAATTATAGTGATTCGGATTCAAAGACATTCTCAACACAAGATATTCAGTATTTCCAGTTGCAAGATGCACTCGGAAACGACTCTACTTATCGTGCATATCGTTACAACCTTATGCCAACAAAGAGTTGGGACTATGCTTTGCAGGCAACTTATAGCGAGCCAATAGCCCGCAAGACTTATCTACAGTTCAGCTATCAGTTTAAGTATGGCTTCTCAAAGAGCGACCGTGACACCTACGATCTCTCTGCTATGCCATCAGGAGCCTTCGGTAGTCTGCAACCAGCTTACCGTTCATGGGACAATTATCTCGGACTGCTGACCAATCCTTTGGCAAGCTATCTCGATGATAACCTGAGCCGTTACTCTGAGTATCGCACTTACACACACGACATGCAGGTGATGATGCGAATGATTCGTGATAAGTGGAAGATGAACGTGGGTGTGATGTTCCAGCCACAGCACTCTACTTATATGCAGGATTACCTTGGTGTACACGTTGACACAGCACGCACAGTATTCAACTGGAGTCCTACTTTCGACTTCCGTTATAAGTTCAGCGAGCAGAGCAATCTGCGTATCAATTATAAGGGTACTATCACTCAGCCTACGATGAGTCAGCTGCTGAGTATCGTCGATAACACTGACCCACAGAACATCTCTGTTGGTAACCCTGGTTTGAAGCCAGCCTTCACCAATAACTTCCGCTTGTTCTATAACACTTACAAGCAGAGTCATTCACAGGCGCTGATGACCTTTGCCAACTTCTCAACGACACGAAATGCAATTGGCAACAGTGTGACTTACGATGCGATTACAGGTGCACGTACCATCCAGCCTATCAACGTAAATGGTAACTGGGATGCAGATGCGGGATTGATGTATAATACAAGTATCGACTCAGCTGGAGTATGGAACCTCCATACCTTCACACGTGCTAACTTCAACCGCTATGTCAGCTATCTGCAGCTTAATAGAACAAGCAACTTAGAGAAGAATATCACTAAGTCATTGACCTTTGGAGAGCGACTCGCTGCCAGCTATCGCACCTCTTGGTTAGAATTAGAGTTAGACGGTTCGGTTGACTATACGCGCACTAAGAACAACCTTCAGAGCGTTAGCAACCTACGCACATGGCAGTTTGCATACGGTGGTACGTTGAGTCTTAACCTCCCTTGGAACATGAGTATCTCGACCGACCTTCACCAGAACAGTCGTCGTGGATATAGCGATGCTTCATTGAACACCAACGAGCTGCTTTGGAATGCGCAAATCTCGCAGAGTATGTTGAAGGGTAATGCACTGACCTTCAGTTTGCAGTTCTATGACATCTTACGTCAGCAGAGCAACCTCTCACGTGTCATCAACTCTATGAGTCGTACAGATACTGAATACAATAGTATTAACAGCTATATCATGCTGCGTGCTACCTACCGTTTGAACCTCTTTGGTGGTAAGAACGCTATGCCTAAACCAAAGGATAGTCCAGACTACGACCGCAATGGTCCCGGCATGGGTCCACGTGAAGGTGGAAAGAAAGGCTTTGGCGGTGGTCGTCCTTCAGGTGGTCCACCAATGGGCGGTGGATTCTAATACAGCCTCACCCCCAGCCCCTCTCCGAATGGAGAAAGAAGCCTCACTTTTCAACCCCTCTCCGAAGGGAGAGGGGAGTGATTACCGTGATATCCCTATAGAAGATATTAAAAGGTATAATATTAATCTATAATACCAATCCATCTTGTAGGGTATATCGGTGACTACTCCCCTCTCCATTCGGAGAGGGGTTGGGGGTGAGGCTCTTGCACAGTTCTCTAAAAATGCTTACCTTTGTCTGCAAATCTAAATCATACAAGGGGTTAAGCCCAAATAAACAAATACATTAAAAGGACAAAGACAGACAATGAAACCTATCAAGAACTTTATCGTAGCTGTGGGCTTAACGCTCGCACTCTCTGCTATCACTAACAACGCTCACGCACAGGGAAGTAATATGCAGGAGAAGGTGAAAAACTACTTCCTTCAAACACTCAAAACGAAGCAGAATGAGGAGCAGCAGAGCAAGGATGCCTTTCAACGTAATAAGACTTATACTACGGATATACAGCAACTGATAAAGAACAAAGATATTGCTCAAAACCAAAAGATGGTGTGGGCTGCATGGTGTGAGGCGAATCGCAAGTTGAATGAACAGAAACTTGCAAAGCCTGAAGACTTGCAGAAGGGCGTAAAAGCATCGTGGAACTTACCAGAAGCATTGGAAAAGAATGCTGTCATGCCTTACTACTATGGTGTAAAGGGAAACACAGCAGGAAAGCTTCCGTTGTTCCTTTACCTGCATGGTTCTGGTCCAAGGAACATGAATGGTCGACCGGACTTATCTTAGGAAACAGATTCCAAGATGGTCCTTCACTCTATTTCATTCCACAGATTCCTAACGAAGGCGACTACTATCGCTGGTGGCAAGTAGCAAAGCAGTTTGCTTGGGAGAAACTAATCCGACAGGCATTTGTCGAAGGTAATGTTGATGCCAACCGCCTCTATGTCTTTGGTATATCTGAAGGTGGCTATGGCAGTCAGCGTCTTGCCTCTTTCTATGCCGACTATTGGGCTGCAGCGGGTCCAATGGCTGGTGGCGAACCATTGAAGAATGCCCCCATAGAAAACTGTGCTAACATTGGTTTCTCATTTCTCACTGGAGCGGATGACACTGGTTTCTACCGTAATATTCTAACTCATTATACGCAGATTGCATTTGATTCTGCTCAGTTGGCACGTCCGCTTGATACCGACAAGCGTCCGCTCTTTGTTCATCGTATCAACCTCCTGCCTGGTATGCAGCATCATATTAAATACGACCTCACTACCCCATGGCTCAAGAATTTCGTTCGTAATCCCTATCCAAAGACAGTTCTCTGGGAAGACTATGAGATGGATGGTCGTCATCGTTCGGGGTTCTACAACCTACAAGTGTTAAGCTCTCCTACGCAGAATCGCACTTACTATGATATGAATATCCATAATAATGTGGTGACGATTAATATCAAAGAGGTAGAATATACCGCTGTTGAGAGAGACAAGCATTGGGGTATTGAAATGAGATTTAACCGTAGCTACACAAATGCAAAGGGCGGTAGACTACGCATTTATTTGAACAGTGAACTCATAGACATGAAGAAGCCCGTAACCGTTATCGTCAACGGGAAAGAGCTCTATCGAAAGAATGTGAAGGCAAACCTCCAAGACATGATTAATAGCTGTACCGAATATTTCGACCCTTGTAGAGTTTACCCAACTTCCATTGAGGTTAACTATTAACCCAATGGCAGCAGTGGGCACACTCGCCTATCTGACATTTTGTAATAAAAAATCACACCCTCAAAAATAATTCATGCTTAACAGCACTCGAATTAACGCTTAATTGGCTTCTTAAAGATGCTCTTTTGACCTCTTAAAGACGCCCTTTAAGGACCCAATTAAGCACCTTTTCCCAAACAACTTCGTAACCCTCTGGTTATAGGAAACTTACAAAGCCTCCAAAATCCACGTTTTTTCGTCGTTTTTTAACTTTCAAGGCTGTTGTTTTGTAAATTTATTTCACGCAACTTCCATCTAATTACAAGAGTGAGCAAAAACATTAATTCGAATTTTGATTGATTCTTCTTAATATCTTCTTGCTTTTCAGATATATTCAGTATATTTGTAAATTAGAGCATTGAAATCCTCCATAGGAATAAGAAGATAAAGAACTCTTCTTTCAGTACTTGTTCTAAAACCATTTACAAGCTCTGGGACTTGTATTACTACAAAACAAGTTCTACTACTTGTTTCAACATTTAAATTAATACTTACAATAATATGTACGCAACGATATCTGCAGATGTAGTTTCTTCTACTTCATTATCACAAGAATCTATGCTAAAACTTAACGATCATATCAAAAAATGTTTAGTTATCCTTGAAGATAGATACTCAAAGTTTTGGGGGCGTATAGTAAGAGGTGACACCATAGAATGTGTGCTACCATCACCTGAAAATGCTCTTGAAGTTGCACTTATACTAAAAACGTGGGTTAAATCATTTACACCTGAAGACAAAGCAAAAGATAGTTTTAATAAATATGGTCTTAGGATTGCAATAGGCTTAGGCGATATGAAAACTGTAAACCGAGAACGTGACATGATGGATGGTGATGCTATATATAAATCAGGAAGAGCTTTAGATAGCCTTGTAGGTAGATTGAAGTATTCATTTACTATTTCTATGGCTAATAAAGAACAAGAGGAGATACTTAAAATCATGTTCTCACTGATTAACGACTTGGTTAATACTACTACAGCTCGTAGATGTAGAACGCTTTGTGAGAAAAATACTCTATAAAGATACAAGCCTAATTGCTAAAAAAATATGGGCATTACAGAGTCTGGAGTTAACCAAAACCTTAATGCCCTTTGTTGGACTTCTATAGAGCAAGTTATTGAATATTATAAAAAAACTATCTTGAGTATTATTCTAAAAGGTTACTTTGTCTTTATTCCTTTTGCATTCTATCTGTCATCATTTCGTCTATCCTAATCAGAAAAACAAAAAGCCACTAAAAAGAGTTGACAAGTTAATTATCCAAAGGAGCTATACCCCTCAAAACAATTAACTTGTCAACTTGTTTACTCGTCTACTTAAAAGACTCGTCTACTTAAAAATTTCTCAAACCTTTCATTATCTCTTATGCATGAACGTAGCAGGCTTAGCACTTGTGCTTAAAGGATGGAGAAGCGCCACAGGCTGAAGCAGGAACAGAGGACCATTAAGGTATAACTGGCTTCCCTGCTGGTTGTACTTATAGATCGCGAAGGCATTTCCATTAAATGAATTAAGAGGGAAACCCAAAGGTCCTAAATACGTTAAGCTCTTAATGTAAGCAGCATTCTTACCACTATCCTCAAGCATACCAGCAACCATTTTATCTGCTTTTGAGTACGCCATTTTTGCTGTCATTGTCAACTGATTTGATGCATAATAGTTAAAAATACCAGGAACAACCTTCTGGAATTTAGCAAAATCAGCATCACTCACCTGACCAGAACGATGTGCTTCAGTCTGCTGACGAATAAGCTTCATGAATGCACTATAATGATTGATGTCCCAAATAGCAGTTCTGTAGTAATAAGTAGTATCATTCATTCTCTTTGAAAGAACATATTCGCCAGCATTCAATGTCAATGACACGTTAGCAGGGTCAAAGGTAAGCGTCATCTTCATACCTGTGTCACTTGAATTAAAGGTCAACTCGGTATCAGATTTCTTCTCAAGTGTACCAACAATCTGTGTAACCAATGTCTTAATATCAGTTGTAGATGATGTCATCTTAAGAAGATCGTAACCATAGAGACTATAAGTCTTACCTGCAAGGTCGTCAATGCTACCCTGTGTTACAGTGATAGTATCACGGTTCTGTTGATTCTTCAAAATAAGTGAGATAGTACGAATTTCGCCTGTTGTGTTTGCACTAATATGTGCCACAAAAGCAGAATCCTTTATCCTCAATAGATGTCACGGCAGAAGAATCTGCAGCATCAGCAAGTTCCAATGTTGGCGTAGCACCTAACTTTGAATAAGGTAGGGTGAGAGTTGTAGCATTGTCATTCATAACATAAGACTTAGCACCCTTGTATTTGAATACAGATCCTGACTGCAAGATAGACAGATTAGTTGAATCACTACCATTCTTGATTGTCAACACAGCAGAGCGACTGTCAACACCCGGGTTATTGGTTACGCTAACAATAACAGAGTCATTCTGCAACTGAGCTGTTGCCCATGAATCACTGACTGATACTGATGAGCCAGCCGGTGCGGTAAACTTTACACCACCCTTCTGTGCTGCGGCATTGAAGAAGAGGTTTGAGCTTACTATCTTCACAGTGTTCTCACGCAAGTAATTACTACCAGCATCGTTGTCGTCACTGCAGGCAACGAAGCCTGCAGTAACAGCAAGGAGAAGACAAATATTAAATATCTTTTTCATAAAACATTTACTTGTTTAGTTTTACTTGAGACGCAGCAGATGTTGTGAGGAATGAGTTCCAATCTACATCGAAGCGCGCAATACGGTTTGGCAGATACTGTGGCATCAATACTGACTCAGTATTGTCGAATGACTCCTCTGGCAAGATAGAAGGCTTAGCAGGTGAAGCAGTAGCCTTCTTGGTGATGACTGGGTTAATCCAGTAATCCCACCAACCAGCAAGGTTCTCAGAGGTGAATGGTTCGCCTGTATAAGCCCAGAGCATGATACGCTCAGTAGTCATACCAGTATACTGTACCTGTCCATTAATGATGCTGAACAATGGTCCACAGAGTGATGCGCTAATATCTCCATTGTCTGCTACTGTGAAGGAAATTAGGTTGTAAGCACCCGTACCCGTACCTGTACCTCTCTTCTCATCAATATTAAAGGCATTACCGATGTAATAGGTTATGCTTTGACCCTGTAGGGTTATCACCTTCTGTCCACCCTGCATCAAGAACGCATTGGCAGAAGCCACGTAGGTCAATGGGAATACATAGTCTGAACCATAATCACTATGAACATTGAGGTAGAACTTGCGGTTCGCACCAGAGCCTGCATATCTCAATCGTGCTGTACGTGTATTCTCAAAGAAGCCTTTCTTTCCATCCTTTGATACAAATGAGGTCATCGTGAGCTCATAAGTACCCATGAGAGCAGAAAGGTCAAACTGCAAGATCTGTACCTGTGCCTCGGCAGTACCATTTGATATCTTGAGTTTTGCAGCACGTGCATTCGTTGCTATTGGGTTAGCATCTACCTTAATAGTGAGCTTATCGCCATCCTTAGAGAGCTGAACCCAGGATGCATCACAACTGATGTCGAGTTTATTAAGATATGGAATGGTCTTCGTAATAGTCTTTTCACCATTAGAAGCGTTGATAGCACCAATCATATTCGCAATGAGGTTAACATCAACGTTTGAAGCAGTAGACTCTACGCCGGTTCCAGTAAACTTAGCAGTAGCCTTATCAAGAGTTAAGTCGTACAACTGTACACCATTCAATGTGATAGGCTCATACAAACGGATTCCCTTATCTGTAAACGCATAAGCAGACTCAGCAATGATCTTATCACCATCGTAGATAGCTAACTGACGATTGTTCTTATCTGTAATAACGAGTGTATAAGGCTTTCCACCAATGTTAAGAGCTACATCAGAGAAAACAAAGAGGTTGGTGAGTTCGGTCACCTTCTCCATATATTCTGAGCTTTCGCCAGAGAGTTTGCGGAGATACATAGTATTCAACGAACGCTTGCCGTGAATCTTGATGCGGTCAGCACCAATACTATCGATAACGAACTCGAAGTCGCCTTCCTTACCACGATACTCACCCGACTTTGGTGTTGCATAGGTGTGGAGGAAGGTATTGTATGTATCAAACGACAAAACTGGTCCGTCGTCTTCCTTCATCTTATACAATGACTTTACTTCGCCATCATCAGGTTTGTTCTCATAACGCACAATCGCATTATCACGAGTGAACTTGATAGTATAAGCCACACCACCATAAGACTGGTTGCTCTTTGGATAATAGTCTAAAGCCCAACCGTACTGAGATGCCACCAATGTTTCTTGTGCCTTCTGAAGGAAATCGTCCATACGCTCAGAGTAAGACTTATCGAAGACGTTCTCCTCTTCAGTCTGACATGACTGAAGGAAGAGTGCTGGCAAAGCAAGTAGGAGATATATAAATAATTTATTTGCTTTCATATAATGATCCTTTCTTAATAATTAAGATTTGTCAGATTATAACTGCCATTGACTACGTTGTTCTCGCGCTCGATGACTGCATCACGTACCTTGTCAAGGTCGACATTAAAGGTATCTTTATAGTAACGTTTAGCAATCTCGAGTTTCTTCTCAATAGCTGTTACACCTGGCTGATCCGCTGTAGCTGCACCATTCGCATCCACGACGGTTGCTTTCTTGAGGATAGCGTTCCACTGTGCATCGGTAGAGATAATGTAAGTACTAACTACCTCAGCAAAGTCCTCACGCTCTTCCTTCTGTGAATAAGCTGAAACAAAGCCACGCTGCTCATAACCTGTCCCATACTTCTCAGAAAGCCACGAGTCATTAACATAACCTGTTGGGGTTATCTTTCCAAACTCACGTGGGTAGTCCTTTGTCTGGTTCACGATGTGAACAAACTCGTGGTGAATCGTCTTAAGATAATATTCATCCAAAGCGGTACGATTGTTCTTGACTTTATCAAGATGATTAACACCCAAGAGACGAATCTTCTTTCCACCCTCAGCTGTACCGAGTTTTATACTACCATTGTTTCCATACTCGAACTCACCCAAGAAGCTGAAGAGCTTTGGGAAGAAGCGACGTGTGAAGTCGATACCAGCAGCTTCAGTATAAGCCTCAACACAAGTGTACTTCACAATATGGGCTAATTGTACAGACTGAGCTGAATCGGCTGGTACATCATAGTAAGACATATCCGACTCATTGTCCTCATAACGCCACTGTATCTGAATGTTATAAGGTACTACGAAGTTCTTATACAGCCACTTATCAAAGGCTGTGTCTGCTGCCTTAGAAGGCTTAATAACGCTCTCGCTTGACAAAGTATCGTCCGAACAAGCTGTGAAGCCTGCCGCAACTGCCGCCAACAGCGATAAAGCTAATATGTTTTTCTTCATTTCTTAATTCTTTAATTAGCTATTAAAGTGTGTGCACTTACTGGAGCAGAATACTGATTGACCGCTGAAAGTACTGGTAATTTGTACAGAGAAAGGTCAACAATCTTTGCACCTGCTGCAAGAGCCTTGACTGGGTTGCCTGCAACACCAGCCTCACGAATACTCTGTGGAATCTGTACCACCTGACGTGGGTCGTCCTTCTCCAACCAATCAAGGTTCTTTGAAGGTCTACCATTAACACCAATCAGACGACGTGGAATCTCGATGTTGTAACGTCTGATATCCATCCAACGCAAACCCTGGTGTACAGTTTCGATACGACGGAAGTTAAGCATACACTGCAAGAGTGACTCCTGCACTGAGCCTTCAACGCCAATTGTGAAGCGAGGGCTGATGTGCTTCTTGAAACTTGGCACCATCTTATCAGCATCAGCGTATGCGTATGGAACTGTCTTGAAGTAAGTTTGTACACTTGTTGGGGTAAGTGTTACATTGGTATTGAAGAAGTTCTTCATCCAGATAGTCATATCTGCACAAGCAGCATCATTCTGACCAAGCATGATTTCAGCCTCTGCACGGTTGAGCAAAGCCTCATCCATGGTGAAGTCAACATTCAATGTGCGAAGATAACCAGAGCCTGTTGTTGTATTAACAATCTCCATCTCACGTGGAAGTTTCATCAACAAAGCAAAGTTACTCTCAGCTTGATTAACGGTAAATGGCTTCCAAATGAGGTTTGATGATGTACCCCAAATGTTATTGCTCTGGAACAATTCTGTCTCTGACAAATAGTTAGTGAGTGTATAACGCTTACTTGTTAACCATGGTGCAAGAGCCATACCAGCATTGCTGACACTGGTTTGAATAAGGAGATTACAATCTGCAGAAGCACTACAATAAGCCTCAGCAATCTTTACTGCCTGCTCTGACTTACTCAGTGGCATAGCCTGTAAAGAAGCGTAATCACGCAAAGAAGCGGCTGGGTTACTACCTAAGAGCTTATCAGCATATTCCTTTGCCTTCTCCCACTTCTCATAATAGAGGTAGAAACGAGTTGCAAAGGCGTAAGCAGCCTGCTTATTGAAGTGGTACTTTGGTACCTCGTATGTATCATTAATCAATGGAATACCAGCCTCAATATCTTCAGCTATCTTTGCATAGACATCAGCTACTGTACCACGAACACTCTGTTCTGCAGCAGCAGAGAAGTCTGCAATACCTGTTGCATAATAGAGTCCAGCATCTTTTGTACTGGTCTTGCCATTATAAGGACGGCAGAACTCATTAGCAAGAACAAAGTGGTTATAAGCACGGAGAACCAAAGCCTCACCCTTTGAATTACGAAGTATATCGTTCTTTGGACCACCCTGATCCTCAATGGCTGCCAAAGCCTCATTCGCCTTATAGATACCTCCATAATAAAGCATCCACACCTGCTCTGGAGAGTCATTACCACCCTCTGTCTGCTCCTGCCAGAAGAAGTACTGGTCACCACCACGGTTACCCTGGCTATTCTGTGCTCCCATGTAATCGGTATTGTCAGACATCCACTCATTAAAGAGAGTCGGTGTACGATCTGGATAGGCTGTCACAAGTAGACCCGCAATCTTCTTTGGTGTGTCCAAAGTCGTACGGTTGTCTGGCAACGTATCCAATTGGTCAGCACAAGATGCAAGTATCGCTACAGATGCAAGCATCATGCTGCCCTTATATATGATATTCTTGATTTTCATATTCGTTCTATATTAAATTACTTCTGGTTCTGATTCAACTTCTTTCTTTAGACTGGTGGCTGTCATATTCCTACCACTTGCCTTGTTAAGGTTTCCAATGTTACCATCAACATTTGAAAGATTCTCAGCTGAACTTAAAGCCTCAGTTAAAATATTAAAGACCTAATCTCAATGTCATGGTGAACTGCTTTGGAACTGGGGCAGCCACACCACCTGTATTGAAGAACTCTGGATCCTGACCGTTCAGCTTCTGATCTGAATAGAAGAGGAAGAGGTTAGTTGCCTGAAGCTTCAAAGCCAGACTGCTAACACCAATACTTCTAATCATTGCTGCAGGGAAAGTGTAACCCAATGAGATTTCCTTCATACGAACGAAGTCACCCTTGCGATACGAACATCAGAATAGTTATAAGCATTGTATGCTACATCCAACTGTGGATTGTTACGATTCTGACGACGTGCAGCAATAACAGGAACATTAGTCACAGCCTCATCACCACTGTATGTCCAACGATTGCGGAACTCCTTAGGCAAAGCATCCATATCGTCATAGCGATTGCTGAAGATATGGTTCAAACGAACCTTATTACCAAAGCTATAAGTAACGAATACGTTGAGGTCCCAGTTCTTATAACGGAGGATGTTACCGAATGAACCCGTTGTTGTTGGGTCGGCAGGACCTTCATACTTCAGATACTTAATCTTCTCTTGATCACGTTCCTGGAGGTTAAGACCAGAGATAGTTCTTCTACCATCCTCGTTCATGAATGTAGGCAAACCCTCACCATCGAGTCCAGCAAATGGGATGCTGAAGATAGAGTTTACTGGGTAACCTACAAGACTATAACCAGTTCCCTGTACGAGGTCGATAACACGTGCATGGGTGAAGAGGCTTGTAATCTCATTGTGTGTCCATGAGAAGATAAAGTTAGATTCCCAACTAAAGTCCTTTGTCTTAATGTTATGTGTATTCAAAGACAACTCCATACCATTTGACTTCATTGAAGCAACGTTGGCAAGGTTATAAGAACCCAGCTGTGGATGGCTCACGTAACCGATGAGGTCTCTGTTGCGACGCCAGTAGAAATCAGTTGTAAGATTGATTCGGTTATCAAGGAAACCAAAGTCGAAACCAAGGTTGAACTCACGCTTCTTCTCGTAGGTAAGGTTCTTATTACCAAACTGCTCTTCGTATCCTGTCTCCTGAATAGAAGTAAATGGACGCCAAGGCACAGTTGCACTAAAGATTGGCAATGAGTTTGTTACAGGAGGACGGTCACCAGTAAGTGAATAGCTCAAACGGAATGTAGCATGTGTCAACGCCTGCTTGAACATCTTATTAAACCAACCTTCCTCATGAGCATTCCATGCACCAGAAACGTTATAGGTTGGCAACCAACGAGCTGAAGTAGCTTTACCCAGATAGTTAGTACCCTCATAACGGAAAGTACCAGTCATCTGATAGCGACCCTTATAAGAATAGGTACCTGTACCGAAGTAAGCAAGACTACGGATGTGAGTATTAGATAAACCATAGTAGTCAGAACCCTGCTCCTGGAACATCTTGAAAGCACGATAGTTCAGCTTAGCAATCTCACCAGCATCAAACATCATACCCCACTCACGGTCGAAAGTTGCCTTACGGTCAACACTATTACTCTCAACACCAGCATAAAGGTTTACGATATGTGTGTCATTGAATACGTCGTTGTAAGCAGCAGAAAGACGGGTATCCCAACCAAAGAAGTGATTACCTGATCTGTCAAGAATACCGCCTTCTTTAAGAATTGATTCTGGAAGAGAGAATGGATTATCTGGATCAGTATAAAGATAAGGATTGGCATCGCGGATAGTTGTTGTACCCATTGCACGATAAGCCAAAGCCTGATTAGAGTTTTCACGAACGATATGCTCCATCGTTGAAGCAGCACTCTTAACAGCTACCAAAGCAGTAAGCTTCAACTTTGTAATTGGCTTATAGTCGATACTTGTCTGTATACGGAAGTCGTGTACATTCAAGTCCATATAGTTATTGTTCAACTCATTGAAGATGTTGAACGGAGCATAGTTACGTGTATATGACTCGGTTGGGTCGAGTGTACGTGAAGTATTTAAAGAATAAGAGTATGGGTTGATGTCAAATGCACGACTAACAGCACCAGTTGAAGGGTCAATCGTACGGCTCAACGAACCTGGAGCTCTCTGCTTACGATAAGAAGCATTAGCAATAAGGTTCAAACCTATCTTCTTATTAATATTGTAAGTCGTATTGATGTTACCAGTGTAACGCTGAACGCGGCTTGACTTATACCATCCCGGATCATACATCGCAGAGAGTGAAGCATAGTACTGACCCTTGTCTGTACCACCAGAAGCACTCACTGAGTGGTTGTGCATGATTGAACTTGAGAAAAGTTGGTCGAACCAGTCTGTATTGCGATACTCAGCAGCACGCAGATAAGCATCACGTGCAGCCTGTGTATTCTCAAGACCGAACTGTCCCTTAGTAGCGTCATACTCAGAGATAAGCTGATACATACGACCATAAACACCACTTGTAGAGGCGTTAGCGATTTCCGCATAATTCAAATAGCCCTTCTTCTCTAACTCACGATAAACCTCCATCTGGTCCTGTGAGTTCATGATATTAAAGTTCTTATAGCTTGGCTTCAAACGAAGAGTGTACTCACCAGTATAGCTCAAATGGCTCTGACCAGCCTTACCCTTCTTCGTTGTTACAACAATCACACCCGCCATAGCACGAGCACCATAGATAGATGTAGCAGAACCGTCCTTCAAAATCTGGAAGCTCTCAATGTCGTCAGCATTCAATCCAGCAATAGCTGAAGAAATCAAAGTCTTTGCATCACCTGATGACAAAGAGCTTGCATCAACATTAGCAATGTCTTCCATGATTACACCATCCACAACCCACAAAGGTTTTGACGAACCGAAGATTGACGTGTTACCACGAACACGAATCTTAGGAGCTGTACCGAACGTACCTGATACGTTCTGAACGCTCACACCAGCAGCACGTCCTTCAAGCGAACGGCTCACGTCTGCCATACCATCGAGCTTTGCTTTTGAAGCATCGATCTTGGTTGCAGCACCAGAGAAGAGGCGTTTGTCTTGCTGGGTCATACCTGTTACGACGACCTCAGTAAGCTGATGATTGTCATTAGAGAGGACAACCTTCATGCCATCTTTGCTGTTACGGTCTGTGTGACCATACCAATGTAACTGACTACGAGTTTCTTTCCTGCAGGAACGTCGATAGTGAAGTGACCGTCGATATCGGTAACTGTACCCATCGTAGTACCTTGTACCATGACAGATGCTCCGATAACGGCTTCTCCATCGCCCTGAGAAACTACGGTTCCGTTAATCTTTGCCTGACCAAACGCTGTTCCTAATGACAGAATAAGACCAAACAAAAAGAGAGTAATTCTTTTCTCCATAGATCTCTTTTGATTATTAAAAATATTATTGTGTAACTGTTTCGCTAAACTTTACGTTTTTTTGTTTCCCAATGAAACTTTTTTTATTAGAGATAGGTCATAAACTTAAATGTATTGCTGCTTTTTTTCACAACATACAAAGATTATTACTTCCATGGGATGCAAATATATATATTATTTATAAAAAAACCGCAAGCATTTTTTTCGGGTAAAATTACATTCTCTACTAAAAATTTAATTAAATACTTACTAAACTCAACAAAAAGAGTACATAAAACACTTATAATTATAAACAAAAAGAGTGTTCAGTTGACAAGTTAACGTATTTGATTGATAAGTAAACATGTTTACAAACAAACAAGTCATTTACTATGATGAAAGACAAAATGCACAAAAAGAGACATAATGACATAAGAACAGAAAAAAAGACAAGATAAATAGAAAAATAAAAAAAGACAAAAATTACAAAAACATTTGGTTTTCCTTTTTTTACTCTTGAAAGACAATATAATATAAGAACTGTAGAACTGCCTATATAACACAAATCTATAAAACAAAAAAAGTAAAAGGGTAGCAGAGCTATATTTTGCTCTGTTACCCTTTTTTTTTGAAAGTTTGTTTCAGGGATATCACGCTATCTACTCCCCTCCCTTCAGGGAAGGGTCTGGAGGAAGGAGACACACTCTCCCCTTATCTCCTTATTAAATGAACAACAAACCCAATCAAATAAACAGCAAGCCCACTTGGAAGACCACAGCGCTGACTATCCAAGCTAATGCCGTTGTGTAACCTGCGGCAAAGAGTGCCCAACCCCAGCTGCCAGTTTCACCCTTTATAGCTGCAATCGTAGCCACACAAGGGAAGTAAAGCAGTACAAAGAGAAGGAACGAGAAGGCTGTAAGTGTTGCAATAGGCTCTGCTTCCTCGTAGCTGATGTGATGCATAGTTGCTACATCCTTTGTAATCAGATTATGTAGCTTTGAGTATTTGCCTGTCTCACTACTATAACCATTGTCGTTAGAGAAGCTATCATCATTAGAATAGAGTACGCCCATTGTTGATGCAACAATCTCCTTAGCCCCCATACCAGACAACAAGCCAACATCCAATTTCCAATTGAAACCTTGTGGACGGAACACTGGCTCAACGGCTTTACCGATTCGTCCAATATAGCTTTGCTCCTGTCGTGCCAGATTATCCATATTTGGATCATCTGGGAGTGGGAAATAGCCTAATGCCCATACGATGATAGATGCAACGAGGATAATACCTCCCATCTTCTTCAGATACTGTTTACCTTTCTCCCACGTATGGCGACCAATAGCCTTCCACGTTGGGAAGCGGTAAGGTGGTAGCTCCATCACAAATGGTGTATCTTCACCTTTAACTACAAAGGCAGAGAACAGACGACTCATCACCACTGCCATCAGCACACCTATTATATATAAGGAGAGCATGGCAAGCGAACGATATTTCAAGGCAAAGAACGAACCCGTAATCATCACGTAGATAGGTAGACGAGCCGAACAACTCATTAATGGGAGTATCAGCATTGTTATCAACCTACTTCTCCGACTCTCAATCGTACGTGTTGCCATCACCGCTGGCACATTACAACCGAAGCCCATGATTAGTGGGATAAACGACTTTCCATGCAGTCCCATCTTGTGCATCAATCGGTCCATGATGAAGGCTGCACGTGACATATAACCGCAATCCTCCATATAGGAGATAAAGAAGTAAAGTATCAATATCTGAGGTAGGAAAACGATAACGGCTCCTACTCCACCGATAATACCATCGACAACCATATCTTTTACTGGCCCATCGGGCATATTTGTTGAAACAAACTCGCCCAACCAGCCCACACCTGCCTCTATCCAATCCATAGGATATTGACCAATGACGAAGGTTGCCGTAAACATCACCAACAACACAAAGAAAAAGATTGGGAAACCAAAATACTTATTCGTTAGTATGCGATCGATGACATGGGTTGTTTGATAAGTATCTTTCTTATCGCCTGTCGTGAAGTTTGCTTCCTTCAGCGCACCATTGATAAACCATACTTAGCATCCATGATAGCAGTTTCGCTGTCGTTGCCAGTCTCCTCCTTTACTCGAGCTGCTGCTGTATCACGATGATTGAATATCTCAACCGAATCGCCCAGTGGATTGACGAGTCGTTCTACGTCCTTATCATGTTCCAACAGTTTAATGGCAAGATAACGAGTAGAATAACGACGGCAGAGTTCAGGATATTTCTTCAAATGCTCCTGCATCTCTTTAATACCATTCTCTATCTCATGTCCGTGGTTGATATGGATATGGCGAAACTTCGACGACTCGTCTTCCTTCCCTTCATAAACGGAGATAATCTGACGGAAAAGTTCCTTCACACCTCTACCATTGGTAAATACCGTTGGAACCATTGGCACTCCAAAGAGTTCAGAAAGCTTTTGTGCATCAATATGATCACCACGCTGTTCTGTCTCATCAAACATATTGAGAGCACAAACCATACGTATGTGCATATCTATCAACTGGGTTGTAAGATAGAGGTTGCGTTCAAGATTAGACGAATCAATCACATTGATAACTACATCTGGGGTATTGTCAACCAATTGCTTACGCACATAGAGTTCTTCAGGACTATAAGCAGAAAGACTATAAGTACCTGGGAGGTCAACAAGGTTAAAGACATAGCCATCAAACTCAGCACGTCCCACCTTCGCATCAACCGTCACTCCCGAATAGTTGCCTACTCTTTCGTGTGCTCCTGATGCAAAGTTGAAAGCGATGTCTTACCACAATTCGGATTACCAACAAGTGCCACATTGATTGTACGGCTCTTACGACGCACTGCATCTGACAATACCTCTGGCGTTAGTTCCTTATCTGTGCTATCGTATGCGGAGGAGTTCATCTCGATCTTATTGTCTTCACGCTCCTCTCCGTTATCAGCAGTATATGTAACAACATCCGACAACACCTCAATCTGGTCAGCCTCGCTATGTCGTAGACTAACCTCATAACCCATAATCTTATATTTAACAGGATCCTGCAAAGGTGCATTGAGCAATACCTCAACGGTCTTGCCCTTGATAAATCCCATCTCTATTATTCGTTTACGAAAACCACCGTGTCCCGATACCTTTTACGATAACACCAGTTTCTCCCGTCTTTAATTCTGATAACTTCATAGCTTTGATAATTCAGAATTCACTTTTTGATAATTCATAATTCATAATTCAAAAATCCATAATTATGATTACTACTGTATGCTGTATTTATTGCTGCAAGCAACTTGTTTACTCGTCTACTTGTTGGCTTGTCAACTTTTCAAAGTTCCTTTGTCTTCTTCTCAAGCAACTTGTTTACTCGTTAACTCGTCAACTTGTCTACATCGTAAGAAACAAAGATAATGAAAAAAATACAGAAATAAAAAGCGTTTACTACGTAAATACCTAATAATGGGGATAGTCAACAGCAATAAACAAAGGTTCTAAATGATAGACCTCCTCATATAATAATAACGATAGCTTGGTCTGAAAAATGAACTTATAAAATTTTCCAAACAAGAGAGAAACTATCACAAATCTTACAAGAATAGTTTTGTTTTCATTTGCTGTCACTTTTTAACACTTCGCTTTATAGCACTGTAAACTAACAAGTTAAGTAATAATTGTGACTGACAGAAATGACAGCAAAATTCGTTTTAGGATATTTCCTTGTTTGCAGGTTACAGCAATAAAACGTACATAAAGCCTTCAATCATCATAGTGACATCAACAGATTTATACCAAGACAAAAGCAGAACACAAAAACAAATAACACACCGTTTAGTCGTATAAAACCGTATAAAACACAGTTCCATAAACGAACAACTGCACCCCACGAATAGAGTGCAGTTGTTGAAAGAGTATGCAGTCATGACTATCGCCTGCTGCTAAAGATTATGTTTATTCCTTGATAGAGATTACATTAGCACCAGAAGCCATATCTTTAAACATAGGTGAACTTGGATGCTCTGGTCTCACTAATCCCAAAGTTGTAGTATTACCATTCTTCTCACCTCTTGCAAGAAGACCATAATAACCGTACCACTGCTGAGTAGATGAGAGTGTACCTTGGGCCCAGCTTCTTCTCAGACGACCAATAGTAGCTATGCTCTGCATCCGTAATCATAAAGTTTCTCTCACTAAGAATACCCATTGCTGGAACAAAAGCAGCCTTACCATTGTTACCATTGTTAATCTTGGTAAACTCATCCAAACGAGGAACACGGAATCCTGCAGGACTTGGGTCATATACAGTCTTTACGAAAGCATTAGGGTTACGATAACCTACACAGTTATTCACATCCCACAAGTTAAAGTAGGTAGCATGTTCTGCGTGGCTGTAATACTTAGTACCATCTCCTTGGTTAGAGAAGTTAATCCACATCCAGTCACCATTACCCTTTCCTTGTCCAATAGCTCCATTAGTTGGATCGTATGTACGGAATCTTGCCATAATAAGAGGCATTCTCACAGCCCAGAATGGTAAGAAACCTCTATTGTAACCATTAGGGTCAGTACCTGTTGACTGCAATGACATACCATTACTTGGATAGAGTGGATCCTTACGTCCCTGCTGGTAGTACATTGCTTGACCCTCACGCACAAGAGCAGCTGCTTTTTGAGTGAACTCTACCTGTGCTGTCTTTCCTGTTCGTGTCTGAGTAAATGTAAGACGAACCTTGCGATCCTTCTCATAAGTAGTACCCTGCCACTTTGTATGACGGAAACCTAATGGCTCACGCATAAAGTAGTCTTTGCTGGTATCGATTACATCCTTAGAGGTAATCCAGATGTGCCAGCTCCAAAGAACATTATAGTCTCCCAATGTATTGTTTGTAACACCAATAATAACACTTGCCTCCTTCATTTGTCCTTGTTGACTTTGAACTCAACATTACTACCATTTATTGTTACGTCAGATACAATATCAGGAGTGCTGGTCCACAACACTTTAGCACCATTAGCACCTGTAATATATGGACTGTTAATCTCTGAAGCACCCCAGAATTTATTAAAGATATGTTCGCTGGCTGGATAACTTGAAGTATAAGAAGAAGCATTAGTAGTACCATTCTTTATAGCATTACCATATACCATTGGGAATGAATACTTACCACTGGCTGAAACAACATAACAGTTAGCTGTTTCCTGTGGACCATTCACCTTAGAAAGGTCTACTGTACCAGTTGCCTCAGGTGCCGCCTGAAGTGCCGCCTCACGCTCTGCCTTATAGTCATGGAAGTCATTAGCAAGTGTCATCACACGAGCCTCACCTGAAGTTCCACCATTACCACTCTCAGAACTCATAGCAGCAACCATTGAAGGCTTGCCCTCTGTCCAATTTGTACCGTCAGCACTGAACTCATACTTTGTAATTGTCCAAGGCTCTGGCTTTTCAATGCTACCTGGTTTTAGACTCTTACTATAACTTGTAACTGTGAATGGAGCATTAGTTTCATCGTAGTTAAACGTTGTCTTAGCAGCCTTAGCGGTAATATGAAACTCTCTATCCAACTCATCTTTCGAATTAGAAATCGAATAAGTTCTGGTTGTACCAGCAACCCACTTCTTACCATTACCACCAATCTTTGCAACGACGCTATTGCCACTTAAGAAAGTAATCTTCACGTCTGCATCAGCTGGAATATCCTGAGGAACCATGAAGAAGACACCATCGCCATCATTCATGACTTTATTTGAAATGTTTGTTGGAAATTCATCCCCTGAATCAAACTCAAGCGCAAAGTTCTTCTTTGTTGTACTTGGAGTCCATGTCTTTGTAGCAATATCGTATGTACCACTACCAAGAACATTGCGAATCTCAATCTTCTTCACCTGCTGGTTGTAAGAGAGGTCATTACCTACCTTAAATAAACAGCAGTTGTTGCGTGTGAGAATCTAATAGGAATCTTCTGGCTTACATAATCATCGTAATTGAATGCTTCTGTATTAGCAACCAAAACGTCAATATGCTCCTTAGCATTAGCCTCTGGCGAGTAATTAACAACTGGGTTTGTACCAGATGTTGTTGTTACCATTGGGGTTCCCATCGGCTAAAGCTGGATGAACAGCAAAGAACTTCAACTTTGAAGACTCACTCTTCTTCCACTTTACAGGATTAACCATTGTACCATCAACCTTCACCTGCTCATTGTAGAGATAGTTAGCAGCTGTGCTACCTTCCTTAATTGCAAAGATTGCGAAATTCTTATTGATTGTCGCAAAGTTACTCATGTCTGTTACCAAAGCACGTGTAGCCGCTGGAATATAAACTGGGTTAACACCTTCAACTGTAGTTTCTACCAACTCCAAACCCTGTGCATCTCCCTCAAGTGGAGTAGATGTTGTTTCATAAACAGATGGAGCCTTTGTCTTAGGAAGTGAAGCCTCATTGATGTTCTGAATATCAGATACAGCAAAGCTAATACCATCCTCTACATTTTTCTTTGTTTCCTGCGCAGTATCGCTATCGGTACAAGCAGTCACAACGAATGATGCCAAGCCTACTAAGCCAGCCATCAAAGCAAATTTTAAATTTCTTGATTTCATTTCTTTGGGTTTAATTTCTTAGGTTTGTTACGGATTAACTGATGAAGGATAGGTCTCACCATCCAATTCTTCTTCATCACCTGGCGTGAATCCATCAATAATAGGTTTAAAACAAGGCTTATTGCTTGAATCGGCCAAAATCGTCTCTGCCTCTACAATGTTATACACATTGATAGCAGGCAAAAAAATACTTCTTTTTCATACTTTTTTTACAATAGTTATCTTCTTTATTCTAAATTACGTTTATACTCGTCTGAGCGCAATAATACGAAACAAACTTTTATTATCCGTTTTCGTATATATTTGTGGATAAACTCCTTACGTGGCTTGATATTTATTTTAGTCAAGTGCTCGAAAGCGGTGCAAAGGTACTACATTTATCATATATTGTAAATAAAAAGAGGTCAATTTTTTTAGAGATTTTTTTAATCTAATCAACACCCTTATATGGGTGTAAAAAAATAACAAGAAAAACCTTTAATTTTGAAGGGGGGCCAATAGATGATATAGTCTGCTTAGATAAAAGAGTTTTTTTAACACAATACAAGCATTATTCTTAACTTTGTAAATATAATTCACAACCTCAAAAAAATAAAGACCGTTTTTTTTAGCTTTGAATTAACGCTCTTTTTGACTTGCAAAAGATGCCCTTTTGAGGTCTTACTAACGCCCTTTAAGAGTCCAAATAAGCACCTTTTATTATGCTCACCTATAACTTATTGATTACAAGTGACTTGCAAAGAAGATGAAAAATCACTATTTATCATGCAAAAGATAGCATTACAAAACATTTCTTTTGTAAACATATTTCAGCCTTTATAATAGGTGAATATAATGATTTATACCGTATTAAAAAAACAAATAACAGCCTATTCTATCTATATGATTTTTTTAGCTTATTATCAATAAAAAAACATTAAAAAAATACCACAGAGATGGTAATTAATAAATACCACACACATGGTATTTTTTTATCGTTCTCGACAAACTTTATAATGAATTATTAGGCAGAATAGAAAAGAAGCCCTATCTTTGCAAGCAGTTAAAGTAACGATGCTACGTGCTACATATCACACAAAAGCCACACATATATAAAAGGTAGAACGGCGTAGCATCAAAGGTAAAATTATATAAATATAAAAAGATTGTAAGAGATGAAAAAGTTTAGAATTATTGTTTCCAAAAGTTGAAAGTACAAAAAAACATCCCTCCTATTATTGGCTTCACGCCTTATATTCGGATTGACATTTGCGAGCCATGGACTCGACAAACTACAGCATTTCTCAGAAACAGCTGCACACTTTCCTGCACCCTTCGGTCTTAGTGGTGACATTGCTGTTGGTTTGAGTATCTTCGGCGAGTTAGTGTGTGGTTTTGGCTTTTTGCCTTCGGTTTCCTGACACGTTTAACACTCTTACCAATGATTTTCACCATGATCGTTGCCTTCACAACTGTACATGGAGGTTCAGTCAGTGGTGGTGAGTTAGCCTTCCTCTACCTTGTCATCTTCGTTCTCTCATGGTTTGCTGGCGCTGGTAAGTTCTCTGTTGATGGTGTTATCAGCAGCAAAATAAGTCGAGGTAATTCATAATTCATAATTCATAATTCACAATTCATAATTATGATTACCATTGTTAACAGTGTTTATTGTTACAAATAACTTGTCAACTCGTTTACTTGTCGACTCGTTCACTTGTAACAGTCAACTTGTTCACTTGTAACAGTCAACTTGTTCACTTGTAACAGTTAACTTGTTTACTTGTAACAGCTAACTTGGTGACACGGCCAATTGTCTTTTTTCTTTCTTTTCTTGCGCATTCTCTATATTTTTCATACTTTTGTAACGTGTCATAATGCGGTTGTGTCAAAGCAATGGGAGCAACTGCAAGCATAGTATAAAGGAACGAAAACAAATGAGAAAAATACTACTTTTACTCACTGCTCTACTCTTTACAATAGGAGTGCGTGCGCAAAAAGATATTGTTTCAGTGGCAGATGCGATTAAGATCTTCCAAGCTAAGACGTTACAAGTTGGTAAGCAGGTGCTTGAGAAACAAGGCTATATCTATAAAGGTGTGTCGTCTGATGAGTTTGGAAAGGATTATAACTGGGTGAAGAATATGAACTTAACCAGCGACTTCCTACCTACTGCGATGGGACGTGGTAACTCCAGTATGGTACTCTTGGCGCAAGATGGCAAGACGGTTTATATCTATGTCTTCAATCGTACAGCCTTTGCGGGCTTGCAAGCGCAGGTAAAGGCGATGGGTTATGACATGGGTAATGCGGTGAAAGGCGACACGACTACGCTGATTTGCACGAAGGATAATCAGCCAACGATTAGTTTCCTGACGCTCCAGCAGCCACTTCCTTATTGTGTGCAGATTACGGAGTAAGGCTAAAAAGGAATTAAAATAACGGATAGAAAACGTAGATAATGAAAAAGAAACCAACCTATAAAGTGCCTGTATCCATCTGTGCTATTGTGCTGGTGTTGGGTGCGGTTATACTTACCATCCTCATGGAAACACGCGAGATGGCTCCTCCTCGTAAGTATGAGGTCGATATGTCGGGCGAAGTTATCGGTATTGATAATGGTCCGAAGATTCCTGTATTGACAAAGGAAGAGGAGAAGGAAGTTGAGGTGAAGGAAGATAAGAAGACTGAAGTTCCTAAGACAGAATCTTCTGAGTTGGAGGAAACGACTGATCCAGAGAATCCTGTCATTGTTCCTAACGTTCCAGAAGGACAGACAGAACCTGTTGTAAAGGCTCCAGTACCTGAGATTAAGAAGCCTACAATTGACCAGATTGAGAATTAATGTGGGTGTTGGGTGTTAAATATTGGGTGTTGATGGTTTGTAAAATGAGCTGCTGTCCTATTTAACATCTCTCATAAAAGACAGAGAGATACCACTTGATAGTTTTAAAAATAAGTTGCTGTCACTTTTAACATTTCGTGTAAATGAATGAAATGTAGGTATTTATCAGCTTGCTATGAGTGACAGGAGTGACAGCAAGTTTTAAACCAAATCGGTCATTAGACCACAATGTTTCAAGAATTCTTGTTTTTGCGTTGTTTCCTAAGTGTCTTGTTTTATTGTCGCTATTTTGTAAGCCTTTCTGTCTTGGAGTAAATCATTACTCCTTAGAAATAAAGGCAATTAATCTGTTCGACAATAAAACAAAACTTGTTAAGTGCTAATGACTTATTTCTCTTAAAGGGTAAGTCTTGAATCTATTTACCAATTAATCTGGGTTATTCTACCATCTTTGACAGTTGCAGAGATGACATAACTACGTTTAGACTTACCGCCTTTTCGTTCGATATCCAGTGTTGCAGGAATCTTTATACGAACCTCTGCAGCATCATTGCTCTTCTTGCTTACCTCAGCAGGTGGACCAAGGTGCCAATTAAGAGTCTTTACATCAGCCTGATAAAGTTTGTCAGTCATGTAACGACGAATATCCTTTGATGTAGAACCACCTGCACCGAGGAAGTTCAATGATGGAGCAACAGCACCTGCAATCTTGTCGCTGCTCTTGCTATTAATACCTTGCAAGAGTTGGCGTACGGCAGCTACAGCTCTTGAGCGTTCACCCTCCGATACCTTTGGCTCTACTGGGGCAGGTTTGGCTCAGTCTTTTCCTTTGGTTCGGTAGTTGTAGGGGCTAAGAGTTTCTTCAGTTTCTCATCAGCTTCCTTGCTATGAACACCATTAGGGTGCTGTGCTTTATAGCCAAGATAAGCGTTCTCATCATTCTTAGCTACAGCCTGTGCCCAATCCATCTCATCAATCTTAGCCTCAAACTCACCACGATGCTTAGAGTCTGGATATTTAGCGATAAACTGCTTTAATACTTCCTTTGAGTTGCTTGCCAATGCTACCGACAAGTCGTTATTGGCTTGTTGCATACTCTCTGTGGCAGTTGTCAACTCCTTTAATCGAGCAGATACACTATCACGATGTGCCTTAGAAGCAGTTGGATTCTCCTTCAGATAATTCGTCAGTACAGTTGGTTCGCTACTACTAATTGCTTGTGCGAACGCCTCCTGCTCGTTGTTTGCCTTGCTGATACCCACTCCTTGGTTATAGAGGAATAGCAAAACAGCAGCAGTGATAGCAGCGATGAGCAGTGATACAGCCAATGAAAGATGATTGTTTTTATCAGGAGTGCTTTCCTCTTCGTCCTCAGCTACTGCTTCGGCATTGGCAATCACTTCTTCGTCAGCAACATCATCCACGATGAAGTCGGCGTCAACAGCCTCCTCCTTCATCTCTGGTTCAATAAAAGAATCTGGTGTCTTGTCGTTGTAATTATCCGTTACGTGTTCCTCTGTTTCCTCTACTGGGATAATAACATCATCATTCTCCGTTGTTTCCTCCGTGTCAACAGACATGAGAACAACTGGTTCCTGTATCTTATTTTCGTTAGTCGCCTCGTTAGTGTGGTGCTCAGCAGCAGATGCGGAAGGCTCTGTATGGCTTTCCGTATGATGACAGTTCGGACATGATGATTCCTCTTTGAGGTATAATTCACTGCAATTAGAACATTTAACGATATGTCCGGCAATCTCTACACCGCAGCTTGGGCATACAGGAGCTTTGTCGCTCACTTGATGGCCACATTCAGGGCATTTGATAATCATTTGTCTAACGTAAGATTATAGTAGTGTGGATAAATATCTATTCCTTGTCTCTTTGGGTTGAAGCTAACGTCTTCGTCGGTATCGTAGTTCACGCATACTGTGTTTGCCCATTAGTCTTGACTTATCAACATATCCTTTCACGCCGTTGATACGTCCCTTTCCTGTGTACTGCCAAGCAAAGATATCTCTTCCATCATTCAGTTCTGGTTCACGTCCATTATACTGTGCAATGAAGAGCAAATAGCCGTCAAGCGCACCGCTAAGGTGTTTATTATAGAAGTTTGTATAGGTGTAAACCAATGGCTTCACACCATACTCCTTTGTCATAAGCACAAGGAATTTGTCTAAACTATCGCGCAATGCCTCCGTACTCAGTCCTCCCGTAGTCTCAATATCTACCATCGGAATGAGGTCTTGGTCTTGTGGACGACACTGCATGCGGAAGTTGCGCAACTGCTCCTCTTGTGGAACTGCAGGACGATAGAAGTGGTAAGACCCCACGTTCATACCACATCGTCGTGCAGCCTCGATATTCTCAAGGTAGCGTTGGTCAATGCGTGATCCGCCTTCAGTGGCTTTTAAGTAGACATAATTGAGCTTATGATTGCTGTTTTCAGCCACTGTTTCCCACCAAACATCACCCTGATAATGGCTCATATCAAGTCCATGAACGTGGCTGCAGGTGTCTTCACATTGAATCGTATATTGTGCCTTTAAGCCTGCAAAAGAGAATATGCAGGCAATGAGCAGTATTATCTTTTTTAACTTCATAGATGCAAAGATAACATTTTAAGTTGAGATAGCCGTCCGAAGAATGTATAATTCTGTTGATTTTAGTATTTCTTAATTCATAAATCTTAGATTTATTGCTTCTTGCGTTAGTTCATTTTCTCGCTTGCTACTATCATAATGATTTGCTTTTTTTAATGTGTGTTTGTAAATTATTTTCTATCACTTCGAAATCAATACATGCTCTTTTAGCTTCTAAAAAGACGCCCAATTGACTTGCAAAAGATGCTCTTTAAGACCCTTACTAACGCCCTTTTGAAGTCTTATTAAGCACCTTCTCTTGTGCGACTTGGTAACTAATTGATTTACTGATGATTGTAGACTTAGTTTTTCTGGGTGTTTTTCGCCTTTTTATACGTGGTTTTAATCGTAATTATGTAATGATTTTTTTCAAAGCCTTGTTATCGCTTTAACGATGTTATGAATGTGTCGTTTTCAGTGTGAAAGGATGAGGCGAGATAGCTTGTTGATAGTGTTTAGGACTGCTTTGAAGAATAAAAAAGATAGGTCCTTTCGTTAATTGTGTGTACGTTTGTCATACCGCTTTTAACGAAAGGACCTAAAAGGATAGCTTTTTGTTAGCTCGTTATACCTCAGCAGCCTTACAATACTGGTCGTAAAGCCACTGCTTTTGCTCGGCAATTGTTAGCTGACTGTTGTCGAGTTCGAGGGCGTCATCAGCCTTGCGGAGGGGTGACGTCTCACGATGCGAGTCGATATAGTCGCGCTCTTGTACGTTCTTGAGGATGTCGGCAAAGTCTGCTTCCATGCCTTTCGCCTTCAACTCGTCGTAGCGACGTTGCGCACGAACCTCGGCAGATGCGGTAACGAATATCTTTAATTCGGCATCAGGGAAGACGACCGTACCAATATCGCGTCCGTCCATAACGATACCCTTCGCTGCACCCATGCGCTGCTGCTGTTTGACGAGCGCCTCACGCACAAAAGCGAGTGTGGCAATAGGGCTTACGTGTGACGACACCTCCATTGTACGGATGTCGTCTTCAACTTTCTCACCATTGAGATAGGTGTCAGGACGACCAGTCTCCTTATTGAATTGGAAACTGATGTTGATGTTCTTCATCTGCTCCTGCAACTCCTGTTCACGGATGCTTCCGTCAGCATTGAAGAGGTTGTTACGCAGGGCATAGAGTGTTACAGAGCGATACATCGCACCTGTATCAACATAGATATAGCCAATCTCTTTGGCAAGGTCTTTTGCCATTGTGCTCTTTCCACAAGATGAATAGCCGTCAATGGCGATGGTTATTTTCTTCATATACTTTGTTAATTCATAATACTTTGTTAATTCATAATTCACAATTCATAATTCATAATTATGATTACTGCTATAATTCATAATTTAGAATTCATAATGTATAATTATGATTACCGTAAATTGCAGTATTTATTGCTATAAGCAGTTCATTAATTCATAAACACCCACAACTTAACAAATCATCAACACCCAACATCTAACACCCATCACCTAACATTCAAGACCAAACACCCTACACACATTCTCATTGGTTTGGCGGGCAAATTCGGCTTCATCAACGCCATAGCTAAGGGCAAGTGTGCGCATAACTTCAACGATGAAGGCACTTTCGTTGCGCTTACCACGATGAGGAACAGGTGCCATGTAAGGGCTGTCGGTCTCAAGGACGATGCGGTCAAGAGGGACGGCTGCGGGCAAGTCTTCGCGTAGATGACTGCTCTTAAAGGTTGATACTCCACCGACACCAAGCACGAAACGGTCGAAACGAAGGAACTCCTCTGCCTCCTTCTGATTACCGGTAAAGCAATGGAAGACACCACCTGGCAGCTCCTTCTCATACGGACGCATGATGTGTAGCATCTCGTTTTGTGCCTTACGGCAGTGAATCATCAGAGGAAGACGAGTCTCAACGCTCCACTTCACAGCCTCTTCGAAGGCCGCAAGTTGCTGCTTTTCGTATTCGCGTGTCCAATAGAAATCGAGTCTACCTCACCTATCGCAATGACAGTCTCGCCCGGTTTTACTATTCCCTCAGCCTTCTGACGGAGCGAGAGTAGGATTCGTTCGTGCATAGCGTCCAACACCTCACGCCAATCATCACGCACCTCCTCTGGCTGCAGTCCAATCATCGGATAGCAGGTGTCAGGAAACTGTCGGCAAACAGCCAATACAGTATCCACTGATTTGAGGTCGATAGCAGGCAGGAATATCTTTCCTACGCCCGCTTCATGAGCACGGCTGATAACCTCTGGCAGGTCGTCAGCAAAGTCTTCAACGTCTAAATGTGCGTGCGTATCTATAATCATAGGGTGTTGGTTGATGAGTGTTGGGTGTTGAATATTGGGTGATAGGTGTTAAATGTTGGGTGTTGATGAAGTGTTTATTGGGTGTTGGGTGTTGAATGTTGGGTGTTGATGATTTTCCTAACCTTATCCTATTTGCCTCCCTCCCCTTTGGGGAGGGTCGGGGTGGGGCTTTATCCTATTTGGGCTCCCCTCCTTTCGGAGGGGTCGGGGGAGGCTTCACCACTTCCTATGCAGCATCCTCTGCGCATAAGCTAACAGTTCTGCCTTCCGTTCATCAGGTAGGTTTATTGCAGCGAGATACTTGTTTGCCTCATCAAAATAGTAGTTGATGCGCTCCATAGCCATCTTGTCAACGCCAATGCTATTATAAAGATTAGTGACAGCAGCCACCTTCTCCTCGTGATTAAAGTTCTCAGAGCCAATCCATTTCTCCAATTCTTTACGCTGACGAGTATTTGCTTTGTTGAAAGCATTGATGAGCATGTAGGTCTTCTTGTTGCAGATAATATCACCACCCACCTTCTTTCCGAATACCTTTGGGTCGCCATAGACGTCGAGGTAATCGTCTTGCAGCTGGAAAGCCAGACCAATCTGCTCGCCAAACTTGTAGAGATTCTCTACGTCTTCAGCTGGTGCATCAGCAAGGATAGCACCAATCTTCATCGCACAAGCCAACAGAACGCTGGTCTTCAAACGAATCATCTCGATGTACTCTTCCTCCTTTACGTCATTACGATTCTCAAACTCCATGTCGTACTGCTGGCCCCTCACCAATCTCAAGTGCCGTAACGGTGAAGAGATGAAGCACCTCACTGAGGTGTTTGCTGTCGCACTGTGCCATTCTTTCAAAGGCCAACACAAGCATAGAGTCGCCCGAAAGGATAGCCGTATTGGCATCCCAACGCACGTGAACGGTCTGCTGTCCACGACGAAGTGGTGCATCATCCATCAAGTCATCGTGCAGAAGTGTATAGTTATGATAGGTTTCAAGGGCACAAGCTGGTGAGAGAATCGTTTCTGGATCGTCTTTAAAAAGATTATAAGAAAGAAGCATCAGCGTAGGACGGATGCGCTTACCACCCAATGATAGGACGTATTTAATCGGTTCGTACAAGCTTTGTGGCTTACGGTCATAACTGAGATTGTTTATATACTCGTTTACTTTACTCAGAATTTCATCGGCAGTGTACATATAGAGTTGAAGTTAAAAGTTATTTTATATTCATCGTTTAAACATTCTCTCATAGCTCAGAAGCATCATGAGAGTTGGAAGACAATCGGTATTTCTATCAGCGAACGGCATGGTTTATTCTTCTCAATGCCCGGCTTCCACTTCCCCATTGTCTTGAGAACGCGCAGTGCTTCGTCGTTGAGGACAGGCACTTTGCCATTCTTTATTTTGACATCATCCACCGTACCATCGGCATTGATGATGAAAGTTATATTCACTGTTCCTTGCAGTTTGCTTTCCTTTGCAGCCGCAGGGTACTGTAACGTCTTCGTGAGCCACTTCATAAACTCCACCCATCCACCCGGTGGTGTTGGCGTTTCGGAGAGGATTCGTTTGCTAACCTTATCATCATAGCGTTCCACAACCTTGTCAGAAGGGTCGTCGGTCATCTTCTCCATCTCCTTCTTTTGCTTCTTCCTTCACCTTCGGAGGTTCAGGAGTTGTGGTTATCTTAGGCATGATAATCGGTTCATCACTCACCTGTGGTGCCCCCGTCTTCTCATCGTTCGAGTTCATACTTCCCGCATCGTGGGGTGTAACCTTATTCGGAATGTCACGGCGTTTGAGGTTGAGCAGGTCCTCCATCGTAGGTTTCTTGTCCTCTTGTGTCTTAGCCAGATCCTGCTGGTCGATGGCAGGTAGCATATCCATATCATGGAGGGTGACATTCTTGATGGCCTTAGTATTAGCCGAATCATCGTCACTCCCCGTTGCATTATACTCTATGGCAACAAAGAAGAAGGACAGCGCAACGATGATTCCCAATAGGAAACCAACCCACCGCTTATTCTCTAAATCTGCTCTATTTGACTTCTTTATTTCCAAGATAAGATATACTAAACACCTTTTTCTGCCGTTATACAATCCATAATGGGCACAAAAACGCCACATTATAAGTTGCAACGACAAAAGTAATAAGATATTCGGAAAAAGATGTAACTTTGCCGAGAAATTAATTTAGATTAAATGAAAAAAATCGTTTTCACCCTCCTGTTCACCCTTTTTGCGGTTGTAATGCAGGCGCAGGAGAGTCAAACTGAATACAACTTCTTACGTCTTCCAGTGAGTGCACACGCTGCAGCATTGGGCGGAGAGAATATTACTATCATTGAAGACGACCCTTCACTGATGTTCTCTAACCCTGCTTTGGCTTCTTCTGTGAGCGATAAGACGGTGGGACTCAGCTATATGAATTATATGCGTGGGGCGCATTATATGGGTGCTTCTTATACCAAGGCATTGGGCGAGAAGGCTACGTTGGCAGGTGGAGTACAGTATATGAACTACGGAAAGATGAAGGAGGTCGATGCGAACAACGTACAGACGGGTACTTTCAATGCCAGCGATATCGCTGTTGAAGGGATCTTTGCCTATGAGTTGGCACGCAACCTTATGGGTGGTATCACAGCTAAGTTCATCACTTCTTACATTGGTAATTACAACTCTATGGCAGTGGGTGTTGATCTTGGTCTTAACTGGTATGAGCCTGAAAGACAATGGTCAGTATCTTTAGTTGCCAAGAATCTCGGTGGACAAATCAAGGCTTACGAAGAGGATTATGGTAAGATGCCTATTGACGTGCAGGTTGGTGTGAGCAAGACCTTTGCTGCCCTCCCAGTCAGAGTATCGGCAACGCTCGTCGATCTTACCCATTACGACTATCGTTTTATCAATCATCTTAACCTTGGAGCAGACATCTTGTTGTCTGAAAGTATTTGGGTTGGAGGTGGTTACAACTTCCGTAAGGCAGACGAAATGACCATTGGTAAGTCTGATAACGCCAGTGCGCATGGTGCTGGGTTCAGCGTTGGTGCGGGTATCAACCTTGAGCAATTCAAGTTGAACCTCGCCTATGGTAAGTATCATGCATCCAGCAACTCGATATTAGTTAATCTTGCGTACTCCTTTTAAAATTCGTTGGTAATCCATAATTATTCGAATGAAGTTCTCATCAGTACGTCACTGCTCACAATTATGATTACTCTCAAAGGGACTTTCAAAGCTCAAATCACTCTCTCACAGATGGCACAGATGAGCAGATTGCTTACGCCACAGAGACCTAAAGGTCAGAGATAACACAGATTCTTAGCAAGTAAACGAGAAAACAAGTTAACATGGTACTCATAGCAATAAACCACAGTTTACAACAGTAATCATAATTATGAATTATGAATTCTGGATTATGAATTAAGACAAATCATAATTATGAATTATGAATTATGAATTATGAATTAAGACAAATCATAATTATGAATTATGGATTATGAATTATGAATTAACAAAGTTTTTCTGCTTTCTTTTTCAACATTTTTTTATAATTTTGCTCCCATCATGAGATATACTGTCAAATGTAATAACTGCGGTCGCGACTTTGTGGCTGAGACTGAGAGCTATGGGACAATGAAGTATCGTTGCCCCTATTGTGGTAACGTGTTGAACTGTAGGTTTGATGCGCCGAAGTCTTTTCGTACCCGTGCTCGTTCCGTTATTCCTTTGGCTGAGGCTTCACCTATCGAAGTAAAGAAAGCCAAGAATCTCCCAACTGTCTCAACCAATCTCATCAGTTCGCCTTCAAAAGAGAAGCTTGCCGAGATGAGAAGTAAGTTGGTTGAAGCCTCTCAGCGTGCCCTTCATGTGTCTAAGCAGGCTGGTGAAACCTTGAAGAATGCGACAGAAAGCACCAGCGAGTTTGTCAATAAATCCTCTTCACGCCTTCGTCGCTTTCAAGAGAAATACACGGATGGCGACCTCTGGATATTCTTTGGTTTTAGTTTTGTTTTCATCCTCTCGGTCATTGCAGGTCTTTTCATCTGTGCAGAGGTGGTAAAACTCCTGTCTGAGGGCCATTCATGGCTGTTTAAGAACTATATTGAAATAAGAAATTCGTTCTAATTTTTGCGTTTCTTATATCATCTTTTCTTCAGTTGTTAAGCAGTAGGGTGTTAGAAAAATCCTTACAATTATTACGCTCTTTTAGCCCCTTTTTTACCTAAAAAAGCAGCTAAAAGAAGGGTGTTGTAACCAACAGATAATCAAATTGTTACAGAACTGCATTTCAAAAGGTGCTTACTTAGACTTCAAAAGGGCGTTAGTAAGGGTCTTAAAGGGCATCTTTTGCAAGCTAATTGGGCGTCTTTTCGAAGCCAATTAAGCATCTATTGGTTTTGGGGTAGTGACTTTTTTATTACAACTAATCAGATACTATCCTTCTTTCCCTTGTATTTTATCCTTCCTATCAATGTGTTGCTTCGCATTTGTTTTCAGAAGCAACCTATTCTTTTCGTGCCGCTTTTTATATAAGGTACACACCACAAAATATGCACTATTATGTGTCTCAGATACAAGAAGAAGAAAAAAGTCATGGGAGATATGTGTTAAAGAATATGAAACGCATGAGGTTTGAAAAAAATAATTTATATTTGCATTTATCTAAACAATCAATAATCTAAGCGCATCTCTGCAATCAAAAGACCTAAACGCAATATTATATAAAAACCTTTTAAAGCATGAAAGCTATGAGAAAAACTAACCTTGGAAGGTCGCTGCTGTTGGTAGTGCCCCTTGTGTGCTGCCCTTATACTGCGCATAAGGCATACGCCACCCAGACAGTAGCCATACAGGCGCAGGCCTCTGTTATCAAAGGAAAAGTTATCGACTCACGTACGGGCGAACCGGTTATCAGTGCCAGTATCACCGTAAAGGGGACGAAGAAAATCGCACTTACCAACATTGATGGTGAGTTCTCTATCGACGCAAAGGCTGGTGACGAGCTGGTGATTACGTCCTTAGGCTATGAGAAAACGACGGTGCGAGCTGAAAACAACATGACCGTAAGCATGGTTTCTTCATCTACAATGCTTAATGAAATGGTCGTGGTGGGTTATAGCACGCAGAAACGTAACAGCCTGACAGGTTCTATGCAGAGTATTGATAGCAAGGAACTTACTAATATCACGACTGCAAACGTCACCAATATGTTGACGGGTAAGGTGCCGGGAATGAACGTTATGCCGGGTTCTGGTAAGCCAGGTTCGTTCGGTGCCATTATCGTTCGTGGTAAGTCTACTATCAACGGTAGCACTGCTCCGCTGTGGGTTATTGATGGAGTAATCGTTGGTAAAGACCCAGGTGACATTAATCCTAACGATATCGAGACCCTTACCGTACTCAAAGATGCTGCCTCAACAGCTATCTATGGTTCGCAGGGTGCCAATGGTGTTATCGTTGTGACAACTAAGGGGGCAAAGTCTGGTAAGACTTCTATTACCTTCTCTACCAAGATGGGCGTTTCAACTCTGAACAATGGTAATGTGAAGATGATGGATGGTGCCGAGCTATACGACTATTATAAGTCGTTTACTAATGTTGCAGAGATTGCTTTCCCACGTTGGAATGATAAGCTCCGTGATAGTAATTTCGATTGGTGGAAGTTGGCTACACACACGGGAAACGTTCAAAATTACGACCTTGCTATTAACAGTGGTGGCGAGAAACTGAGTGCTGTTTACTGGTGGTGTCTATAAAGAGGATGGTGCTGTACGTGGATACGACTTCACTCGATACAACACGATGATGAAGCTGAACTTCAAACCTTATTCTTGGATTGCTATCCGTCCATCCTTTAATGGTAGTAAGGGAGTGATTGACGACCGCCAACGCTCAACTTATTCTATGTATTCTATGCTGCCATGGGATAGCCCTTACGATGAAGAGGGCAAGATTGTTGGCAATAGATCATCGTCATGGGTGAACAGTAACTCTACTAACTACCTTTACGAATTGCAGTATAATTGGAGCAAGTACGATTCTTATGCCTTTAATGGCAACTTCGATTTTGACATCTATCTCACTGATTGGCTTACGTTCTCTTCTGTGAATAGCTATCGTTGGAGTACCCACCTTGATAAGAGTTATGCTGATCCTCGTACATCAGGAGCAGAGGGTAAGGGGCGTGTGAGCGAAAGCACGAGTACGAACACACGTCGTTATACCAACCAATTGCTGAAAGCGACACGTAGTTTCGGTGATTATCACGGCTTCTTTAATGCTTGGTTATGAGTTTAATGATGGTGAATATCGCTATCATAGCAGCGATGGAACAGGCTTAGTACCGGGCTTTGCTCAACTTGATATCACCTCTACACCTGAATCTGTTGGAGGTAATAAATATGAGTGGGCAGTGCAGTCTTTCTTCGCAAACCTCAATGCTGATTATGCTAATAAGTACTTGTTGCAACTCTCACTGAGAACCGATGGTGCAAGTAACTTTGGTTCTGATGCTGCATACGGAACCTTCTTCTCTGTCAGTGGTGGCTGGGTTGCTACGGCTGAGAAGTGGTTTAAGGTGCCTTGTATTGACTATTTGAAGGTGCGTGCATCGTTTGGTTCAGTAGGTAGTCGCCCTAACAGCCTCTATCCTCAATACGGACTTTACAGCTTACGTGCAAGCTATAATGAGGTTCCTGGTGCTGTCATCACTCAGCTTGCCAATAAGAAACTGACTTGGGAGAAGAGCTATACCACTGGTGTAGGTATCGACCTGAATATGTTTAAACGCCTACGTATGACCTTCGACTTCTATAGCAAGCGTACAAGCAACTTGCTCTTTGCAGTGCCTATATCTGGTGTTATCGGTGTGACAAGCATCTGGCAGAACATTGGTGAGCTTACCAACACTGGTTTTGAGACCACTCTTTCGGCTGATATCATCAAGAGCAAGGACCTCACTTGGACAGTTGATGCCAACCTCTCTACCAACTCTAATAAGATTAAGAAACTGTATAGCGGTAGAGACCAGATTATCGAAGGTGATGGTATTGCTGGTTCAACCAACACGTTGTTACGTCCGGGTCTGAGCGCAGATACTTATTACTTGCGTGAATGGGCAGGTGTTGACCCAGAGAATGGTGCACCACAATGGTACACAACTGATGCGAATGGCAATCGTGTTATTACTAACAACTATGCTAAGGCTGACCAAATAGCACTTGACAAACACGCTACGCCAACCGTATTCGGTAGTTTCTCAACGACCTTAACATACAAGAACTTCGACTTTAATGCTGTCTTCGGCTACTCAATGGGTGCTTACATCTATAACTACTCACGACAGGAGTATGACTCAGATGGTGCTTATACCGATCGTAACCAGTTCAGTTTGCAGAAAGGTTGGAAGAGATGGGCACAGAAGGGAGACGTTGCAACACACCCAGTTGCTGCCTATAACAACCCTTCTAACTCTAACAAGGCGTCAACTCGCTACTTAGAGAGCTCTGACTTCTTGAAGCTTCGCTCAATAACTTTGGGTTACAACTTCAGTCTTAAGAGTGATATCGTGAAGGCATTGCGCGTTTATATCAGTGGTGAAAACCTCTTCTGCATCACCAATTATTCTGGTGTAGACCCAGAATTGCCTGCTGCTGATGGTGGTCGCAATGCTTCTGGCGAACGCTCAACAGCCCTTTCAATCTCAACAGGCGCTGGTGTTTATCCTTCTGTTCGTAAGTTTATGCTCGGCGTTAACGTTACATTCTAAATAAAGAATCTGCCCTATGAAAAAAGTATATGTGCTGCTCTTAGCAGCTATTGCAATGGTATCGTGTAGCGTAGAGCGTCATCCTGAATACATGATGGATGATGATACCATGACTAAAAACATTGATGAGAGTTTTCCATCGCTACTGAATGGATGCTATGGATTCCTAAAAACGTGGTCGGACCCTATGTATCGCTGTGGCGAATATGCAGGAGATAATATCATGATTCGTGGTACTTCCACCGATGCTTTCTATGAGTTTATCTCTTATTCGCGCACTCCTAATAACTACCGATTGCAGAATTTCTGGGATTATAGCTATAAAGTGGTTGCGCAGGCATCTAATATCATCAAGGATATTCCTGAAGGTAAGAGTACGATTACCGATACACAGTTGGGAGAATGCTACTATCTGCGTGGCATGATTTACTTCTATCTCTGTCGTGCATACGGTAGACCATACGCGCAAAACCCTGATACAAACCTCGGTATGCCTATCGTTAACGGTACACCTGACGACCCAGTAAACGCTGTGTTGCCGAATCGTTCAACCGTAAAGGAAACCTACGAACAGGCGATTAAGGACTTAGAGAAGGCGGCTTCGCTGATGACAGAAGACCTGCACAGCGAAGAACGTTGTATCTTTGCTTCTAAAGAGGCTGCTTGGGCTATGTTGAGTAGAATCTATCTCTATATGAGTGGAACTTATGAAACGCCTAACACAGCCTACGCGCAGAAGAGTGTTGAGTATGCAACAAAGGTGATCGACTCTGGTAAGTTTAGTCTGTTGAGCCGTAAGGACTATGGCGTTAGCAACACCCTTGAGCCAGAAAACAACCCTGAAAACATCTTCGTAGTGAAAAGAGTAGACTCTGAGTTCCCCGGTTGGGACTATTATTACACCATTGGCGGTATGTATTCAAATATCGGCGGTATGGGTTGGGGCGAGATGTATGCGTCTGGTAAAGTATCTTGACTTTGCTTAATGAGACGGGTCAGAACGACTGGTTTAATAAGAAGTACACCGATATTCGTGCGCAATTCATTGAGCCACAGTATGTAAAAAGACAAGACTGATAAGTACGTCCCTGTCTTCCGTTTCATCAAGAATGTCTATGATGCAAGTGGTAATCAGGTGAATTTCAACTACGTGCAGTTGCGCTATACTCGTCAGCCGGACAATAGTTTGACTTGCGATACCACTGGAACGGGACACACTACTCCACTTGTTCTCACGCCAATCGACCCTTCACAGCGTCTTTACTCGATTACTTATCAGGGACATACCTATCGCGGTGTGCTCGATTATCAGATGAAGCTCAACCGCGTTTATCCTATGTTCTATGTGGTGAAGTGCTCTCGTCAGGGTGGTAAGGAGAATCAGTTGTATTCGCCTATTATCTCTCGTCTTGACGAAATGTATCTTAATCGTGCAGAAGCAAATGTGAAGTTGGGTAATATCGCCAGTGCAATGGCTGACGTGAACACGATTCGTGAGCGTGCGATTGTGGGTGGAAGCTACACGAGTGCTCAGTTTACTGCTGCCACAGCAAAGACTTTGGTGGATAAGGAACGTCAGTTAGAGTTGGCGTTTGAGGCAGAGCGTAGCTATGATGTGTTCCGCAATGGCGACACCCTTACACGTCGTTTCCCGGCCCACATCAGCCAATGGTTGACATTCCAGCAACTGATTATCGTGTGATTTACTTCATACCACAGTCGGCTATCAATGCCTATAAGGGTAATTTGGAGCAAAACCCAAGAAGTAACTAATGCTTTTATCTCTCTAAAAGTATTTTCATAATGCTACAATTAAGGCTTAGTTAGGATCCTAACTAAGCCTTTAATCTTATTTTTGTTACGCCTTGTGTTTCTGAATTTCCTTTACATTATGGGTGATGAAATCAGCTTATCAAGTGCCTAAAAACGCTAATTTTATTGCCTTTGTAACTCTCTTGTTATAAAGTAGTTATGAGGTTGTTTTCTAAAAGGTGCTTAATAAGGCTTCAAAAGGGCGTTAGTAAGGGTCTTAAAGGGCATCTTTTGCAAGGCAATTAGGCGTCTTTTCGAAGCCAATTAAGCATCTATTGGTTTTGGGATGGTGACTTTTTTATTACAAATCACAAATCGAAGTCTTCTTCCCCTCAGTTTTTTTCTATTTTATTTTGCGTTTTCATTCTCTCACAGAATACACAGATAAAGAGAAAGAACAGAATTCCTTTTTTGCTGAGTAAAAGGCTCAGAGACCTAAAGTTCTTGGAATACACCGAGCAGCTTTGCAAATGAATAGCAATATAATCTGTGTCTTCAAATGACCTTTAGGTCTCTGTGTTTCTGTTGCTTCTGTTCATCTGTGTACTCTGTGAGAGAGAAAATAGTCTTTGTTTTTTCTGTTGCTTCTGTTTATCTGTGTGTTCTGTGAAAGAAGACTTTATAATTGTTCGGACAGAGTTCTCATTCGTACGCCATAATTTTTGATTACCTACTAACGCTCAAAAGTCAAATCATAAAGTGCAAAGTTTATTTTATGTTTTTATTCTCTCACAGAACACACAGATAAACAGAAAGAGCAGATTTCCTTTTTGCTGAGTAAAAGGCTCAGAGACCTAAAGGTCTTGGAATACACCGAGTAGCTTTGCAAATGAATAGCAATTGAATCTGTGTCTTCGAATGACCTTTAGGTCTCTGTGTTTCTGTTGCTTCTGTTCATCTGTGTACTCTGTGAGAGAGAAAATAGTCTTTGTTTTTTCTGTTGCTTCTGTTTATCTGTGTGTTCTGTGAGAGAAAACTTTATAATTGTTCGAACAGAGTTCTCATTAGTACGCCATAAATATACCTTAGCACAAGTATAGGTTATAAGAAATAATGATTTGTGATAAAAAAAAGGTAGAGGTTATTAAGTTTGTTTTATAGAAAATGTGTATCTTTGTAAACTATACTTTATAAGAATACGTGGTTCTTATCAAATGTGGTTTATATGAGTATTAGTAAAGATGTTATCAAACAGTGTCTGATTAGTAAGCAGCACGAAGTAGATGAGGCGGTGATTGTGAACCGTCCCACAGATTTTGAAGAGAATGGCAACTATGTGATAGTTGGTGTAAGACATGCGGGTAAGTCGTATCTGCTGTATCAGCGCGTGCGGCAACTGCAGGCAGCAGGAAAGGGATGGGATGAGATTCTGTTTGTGGACTTTGAAGATGAGCGTCTGGCGGAATTCCAACCGGAAGACTTTAACAGTTTGTTGGAAGCCCATCTGGAACTGTATGGTAAAAAGCCAGTGGTATTTTTGGACGAGGTGCAGAACATTCCGTATTGGGATAAGTTCGTGCGCAGGTTGGCTGATGCGAAATATAGGGTGTACGTGACGGGCAGTAATGCGAAGATGCTGAGTAAGGAGGTGGCAACTACGTTGGGCGGACGGTTCTTTATCTACGATGCGTACCCATATTCTTTCAAAGAGTATCTGGCAGCAAAGCAGGTGGAACTGAGGACGCATTGGGAGTATGACACGATTCAGCGAAGCGAAGTGAAGCGACATCTGAGTGAGTACTTTTATTACGGTGGTCTGCCAGAGATTCTGTCGTTTAAGAACAAGCGGGCTATGCTTTCGAGTTTGTACCAGAAGATTTACTTGGGTGACATTTGTGTCCGAAACAATATTAAGAACGATAGGGTGTTGAATATCCTGATTAAGAAGATGGCAGAAAGCGTAAAGCAACCGCTGTCGTATAACAGGCTGAAGAACGTGATAGTGGCAACGGGGTCGCCCATCAGTGTGCCCACTACGATAGACTATGTGGATTATGCCGCTGACAGTTGGTTGATATTACCCATGGAAAATGAGATTGGGAAACTGACGGAGAAGGAGACGCAGAAGAAGTACTACTTTGTTGATAACGGTTTACTGAACTTGTTCCTGATGAATTCAGAGACATCGCTACTGGAGAATATGGTGGCGGTGGAACTGTGTAGGCGATGTGGCAAAAAGAATGTGTTTTTCCTGAATGCGGATAAGGAGATAGACTTCATTGTTCCCGACGAGAAGTTGGCTATACAAGTGTCTTATAGCATCAAGGATGAGACTACTTACAATAGGGAGGTGTCGCCATTAGTGAAATATGCCAAGACGCACGAAGACTGGAAGTGCCTGCTGATTACGTATGATGAGGAGGACACAGAAAAGGAAATACCTGTGGTGCCGGTGTGGAAGTGGCTGATGGAAGTGTAACTTAGGAGAAGGTGCGAAATCTCAGTAGTTAGGACACTCGGAATATGATTTAGAATAATCGATGGTTGATAAAATGTAATGAGCTAATGGATTTCATGGTATGAGATAATAGGAAAACAGTGAAACCCTATCTTGAGGAGGAGTTGTATAACAATGGGAACTTAAAGATAGAGAGGTTTGAGATGTTTAAGCAGCTATTGGAGATGTGTGAAATGTATAGGAGTAAAAAAGAAATACGAATAGGAGATGAAAGCAATAATAAAAACCTTTGAATCGGGAGCTGGTGACTGTATCTTTCTCGTAATAAAAGATGAGACGGATGGCAGTTGTTTTCATATTATGATGGACTGCAATGTATTGACAGATGAGATAAAAACTTATATACGTGATGAACTTTATAAACATATAGATGTACTCATAGTTACTCATATTGACAGTGACCATGCAAATGGTATAACCAAGTTAATGCGTAACCTTGATTTTGCAGATATGCAAATAGGTATGATTCTATTCAACGGTTTTCAGCCGCAAACGAAACAACCTCAGACTTTATCCCCTCAAACTGTAGCAAAACTGCAGGCAGTGGCTGAATTGTTGCCGCCGACGGTAGATGAAGCATTTCAAAAAACGAATGGAATGGATGCGGCATGTTTAATCACAGAGTTAAATAAGCATCCGCAATGGAAAGACGTATGGAGACAAACTCCGATATTGGCAGGGGAAACGATACCGCTTGGTAATAAAGAAAAATGGGGAAGACTTAGAGTGCTGTCTCCAACACAAGACGTGATGGACGATTTGCTACACGATGTGAAGTTAGAATATGCCAAAAGATTAGGCTCTGCACCTCCAAACGAGGCATTTGTGGATCAAGATAAATACTATGAATTGATGCTACGATTAGCAGAACTACGGAAAAGCCCCTCTTTGGCAAGAAAGACCAGTGCAGGGGCTATAACTAAGGAAACGTTGAATAAGAGAGCAAAAACAGAAGCAGAAGAAAATGGTGTTACCAATTCTAATAAAGCATCACTCGCTTTCTGTTGGGAAGGTGGTGACGAGAAGAAACGCATTCTTCTGATGGGAGATGCTGTATCATCGCAAGTCGTGAAAGAATTAAATAACATCGATGATGATGGAATATGGTTTGAAGCTGTGAAGGTGTCACACCACGGGAGCAAGCATAATACTAGTATAGAACTGAATGCTAAGGTTGATTCAGCTCATTACTTTTTTACAGGCGGAAAAGATAATGAAGGGCCAGATATTGAAACTGTTGCAAAAATAGCTATGAAACCGCTGGCAGAGGGAATAGAACAACGGGTGATTCATTATAACCATGAGAAAGGAATTAACCTTTGGAAAGAACTGAAAAAAGAAAAGGCAATACAATTGCTTAATAATCATCATACACAGTTGAGTACAGACAATACATATGAATTTGAATATTGACAATTACGGAAATAAGGGTGTAGTACCCGTATTTTGTGGGAGCTATGTAAGTGGCACCGCTTTCTTTGTAACGCCAACATACCTATTAACAGCAGGCCATGTTGTAGCTGAGTATATTTTAGACAAAGAGACAATGGTTGCAGTGGTTGTGGAAGATGAGCACAAGGTTTGCCGCGTACTTGTACATCAAGCCGCCCCTGATGTCGCTATATTGGAAAGTGTTGACTATATATGTCCTAATGAGTATGTACTACCATTACTAGCCAGTAAGTTTAAAGAAAATATTGATTTGTTGATAGTCGGATATCCGAGAGAACTGGGAAACGGCGTGGATTATTTCGGAGTGACTGTGAAAAATACTCGGGAGAAAGCAGACCTTAAAGGGGGCTTTGACCGAATGGTTGTAAGAACTGATAGTTTTGGCTTCAATAGCTATGAAGGTTTTTCAGGGTCGCCAGTGATAAATGATTTCGGAATGGTTGTAGGTATAGAAACAGACCAACTCTACTCTTCGTTAGGCTATCTTTCCATCGCAGCGATTAAAGAACTGGTTGAAAAGGAAACAGAAATCAGAATTGAAGAGAATGACGATTTATATGATAACACCCCGTATGGTCTGAGAAGAAGTTATAACCACATACGAGAGCACACTGCCGACATGCTCAAAACACGTTATAATGACAAGGTTCATGTAGAAAATGAGGAAGTAGAAAAGACTATACAGCGATTTTGTGGCTATGGCTTTGAAGAAGAACGGCTTGAAATACATGATGAGTATAAGTCTTGGCATGATAAAATGGCTGGTGACATACTAACATATATTGATAGTATTATTCAACTTGTAAACTATTTACAAGATGGAATTATCACAGATGGGGGTTAAAGGCGGAATGGAGAAGCTATTTTGTTTGAGGGGCAGCGAAAAAGAAACTTCATGCTGACCACAGGAAGGAGTTGCAAGCCATTTATAACAAAAATATATACATGGCTTCATAATAAGACATTATATGAAGAAAGACAATTCATGCACGTTAGCGGTACTGCTGGGTGCGGAAAGTCTCATTTACTTTATAGAGTAGCTCTTGAAATAAGTAATTGTCAACAAATATATATGCTATTAGGTTCGGAATTCTCATCCTTGGAAGGTCCAGAGAATACTATAGCACGTGTTATGGGGTGGAAAAGTAGTGACCCGCTCAAAGAACTGAATGATGAACTTGCACATGAAGAAGGGAAAACTGCAACTATCATCATTGATGCTCTGAATGAAGGAGCGGGTACTCACTTTTGGATGGAGCAATTACCAATTCTAAAGAATAAGATTTCCCGTTACAGTCATCTGAAGATGATAGTATCGCTTAGGACGCTTTCGAAAGAAGACCAACTCAACGATATCCTGAGAGACGATTGGCATCCTATGAGGGTAGAAGGTTTTAGGAACCGAAAAAAGGCTATCAGGAAGTATTTCGAGGCATACGAGATTATGACGGATGAAGTGCCATATACAGAAATAACGGAATTCACCAATCCGTTATTTCTGAGAATGTTTTGTGAAACTTACTATAGTCAGACAGAAGAAGAACGTGAGAAGGTATTAAGGCTTCCTATCTATAAGCGTTATTTAGAAAAGCGTAACTACGAAATAACTGATGGTGTGGATGAAGATGTGAAACAGCATGTAACAACAAAATATATACTATGGGTAGCAGAGAGATCGCTTGAACAATGGCAGTGTGAGGACATACCAAGACAGCAAGCTTATAAACGTTCATATAGGGTGTGCCCGTTCAGGACATGGAGCAAGAGCCTGCTGAAGAATTGCCTGGATGCGAACCTCCTTCGCGAATATACTACCTCTGAAGGTGATTTTGTAGATTTTGAGTTTGACTCCATGGGTGACTATCTGAAAGCAGAACGATTATTGAATCGTAAGTGTGATGATGATGATCGCTTCAGGACGTTGGAAAGATTGTATGACCAAATGGATGCTGCCTATCATGTTAGACTCAATTGGCAGAAAAAGTATAATTTTATCAAGGCCTTTCTCAGTGTGTGGAACCCATCTGCTGTCTTTTGGAAAAAACGAGAGTTCATAAATGGCAAGTTGACAAGCCTTTTGCTGAGCAGTATGTCAATGAGGAATCTACGTGATGACAAGAATACACTAACTGCGGATATTATAGATGATATACTCCGGCAGAATCCTGATTATATAGATCCAGAATTGATTTTGAAAAAAACATGGAACTTTATAGCCAAGGGTTGATGGATGAAGTGCATAGACAACTGATGTCCATGAAAATGGCAGAACGTGACTTGAAATGGACTACTAAAGTGAATGGACTCTTTGATGGGGGCATATACATGGATTTGATAAAAGATCTTGAACCGACTCTTGATCATGAAGTGAAGACCTTGCTGACGGTAGAGATATGGATGTTGAGTGCCAGTTATCCCTATCTGAGGGCGTATGTAATGAGAAAGGTGAAGAATCTTCTGTCAGAAAATCCTTGCCAAACGGAATATGTTATTGATAAGTTCCATGCAGTTGATGACCCGTATATTTTATGGGGATTGTATGCTGCAGTTTATGGTGTAATTGTTGACAAAGCTGATTTCAGCAGAGTTATTGCAAAAAAGATTTTATCTTACCATTACGGAGAAGCAGGAAAAGCGCCACAAGACTTGATGGTTAGGCATTGGACGCTTAAGATTCTAGAGTTGGCTAATCATCAAGACCCTACAATAGATGCATGGAGTAAAGCTCAACCGCCTTATAATGTAACTGAAGATATTTTTGCAGATATGCCCGAAGATGACTACGAGGCTGATGGATATTTTGGTGAAACAGATGGTGGAAAGCAGATTACCCGTTCGCTGTTTCATTGGGACTTCAGCCGTTACATTATCGGAACAAACAGTAACAACGTATCCAGAATCTTCTTCCGCGACGGAAAAGGCGTGAGCTTGAGGAAAATTGAGTATGCAATAGCTTATTTGATAAAGCATAAGTTTGGATGGAATGATGAGTTGGGAAAATATGATTCAGATGTGCCATATCAGGCTCGCGCAGAGAACTCTGTAGAACGTATAGGAAAGAAATACCAGTGGATAGGTATGTATAGGGTCTATGCCTATCTGTGCGATACTTGTCAGATAAAGATTAACCTCTGGTCTGCACGAGAACGATTTGCAGAAAAGAACTACCCTTGGTATGCCAGAGAGCATGATTACTACGATCCTACGCTCACGGATAAGGATTTGACTTTGGAGAAGTCACAGCAACTGTTTGATGTGTTACGACCAGCATCGACGATGAAGCAAATTGCCAAAGAATGGTTGCAAGATGAGCGCCAGATGCCTCCATTGTATTTTAGCTTGACAGATCACGATGGAAATGAATGGATTGTTTTACAAGCCTATAGTACTATTAAGGAAGAGAAGGGTGATGATAAACGTGAGCAATTTGTGTTATACAATGGAGCGTTTGCAAATAAAAATAATTTTGAGCAGCTGAGAAACTGGGCTTCAGACAAGAATTTCTATGGACGTTGGATGCCAGAGTATAATGGTAGTATTGATTACAGATGGAATGAATATCCATGGGCAGATAGTTATTTGCAATTAGGAAGCGAGGACGACGATATCTTTGACGAAGGTGGCGGAGAAATGAAATTGGCTTACGAAGCTCAATTACAAGAGGATTATAAGGGTATTGATGATGAATGTCAATTTATGAGTACTGCTTATATGCCATGCAAGGAAATGATGGAGAAGTTCGGATGGCATACAGCTGAACGCGGTATTATTCGCAATGAACACGACGAAATTGTAGCAATTAATCGAAATATACCAGGTGATCCTCTGCATGCATTGTTGGTATTACGAAGCAAACTGGATGAATATATGAAGGCTAAAGGTTTGGTATTGTTCTGGAGTCTGGTAGGAGAGAAGCAATATGGTGATTATCCTCATGCGGTAATAGTACGACTAACAGGAGCTGCTGCTTATAGGGCGGGTAAGGGAATAGACAGGATGCAGCCATTGAGGAATGAACCACCAGCACCGCCAAGAGATCGTGTGAAGTTAGAGAAGAAAGATTTTCCAGCAAGCTCAGAAGAATAACTCAATCAGATAAATGAAATGGACGAAAATGAGTTGATAAAGATGATGAGTGAGAGTGTGTTGAAAGAAAGGGAAAAAGATACTGAATAATAATTGCATATTCAAGTAGAAAAGGAGTGTTATTAACTTCTTACATTGAATAGTTGTACGAGCTATAATGATGGTAACAGAAATAAAACAACTGTTTGCTGAAGAGTTAACCTTGTTGAAGAAGATTCAAAAGTATGGGAAAGGACATTCACAGGATGAATTGGAACGGATTGAGAAGGTGAAGCTACTCCTATTATACCGTATCTACTCAAATCTGTATTCATCATTGCTGTTAACTGCGCAGGCCTTGAAAACTAGAAAAGTTTTATTTTTTGGCGTAATGGACATTTGGTAGGCTGAAAACCTCTCGGAATTCTTTTATTTACTACCTTTGCAACATTTGAAAATCTATGAATAAAAAAACTGTATCTTCTGTAATAGCTCAAATGTTAAAAAGAATGGGCATCGCCGTTCTGTTCAGATGTATTCCTGCAAGGATTGTGGTAGACAATTTCAAGGTGGTCTGCGTATAAATAATATTTCTCTATGGAACGACTATCTGACGGCAAATCGAACGATATCTGATCTATCCACTCTTTATAAATGTTCAGAACGAACCATACGACGTAGGTTGAGCTTAGTAGTAGATAGCTTTACTGCTACTTACCCCAAATCTGCAGTAATAATATTGGATACAACATACTTTTCCAAGACATTTGGTGTGATGCTGTTTCAGGATGCTTCATCAGGCAAAATACTCTATCGCAAGTTTGTCAAAAACGAAACTAACAGAGATTATCTTGATGGACTTCGGTATATTACGGAGCGTGGAACTATGATAAAAGCAGTGGTGTGTGATGGGCATGTAGGACTTTTACAAGCTATAAGTTTCTGTCCCGTACAAATGTGTCAATTTCACCAATTTCAGATAGTTAGAAGACTCCTTACTAACAACCCACATTTGCCTGCAGGCGTTGAACTGTTAGCATTAATGAGAAGGATGTTCTCTATGAGAAAAGAAGAGTTTATAACCGCTTTTGATAAATGGTGTGATAAATGGAAAGAGTTTCTAAACGAACGAACTCTCCTAATCTCGGGTAAGACAACTTATACACACAGAAGGCTGAGAACGGCAAGACGTTCTATTAAGACACATCTGCCATGGATCTATACGTGTGAGGAGTATCCGGATATGCAAATACCTAATACAACAAACCTGTTGGAAGGATTTAACTCACAACTTAAAAGAGCACTACATAATCATAATGGATTGAATGAAGCTAACAAGAAGAAGTTTATAGATGGATTCATAAATACAAAAAAGTAGGCTGGAATAACCAGCCTACCAAATGTCCATTACTAAAACCCGAGAGGTTTTCAGCCTACCAAATGTCCATTACGCCTATTTTTTCAATTACCGATAGGATTGTTGTTGCGTTGTTGCTTTACCGATTGTTTATTCACCCTATACATACAGTGTGCAGGCAAGAAACGAACTTATGAAGAACTAGATCTGAGATTAATAGAGTATGCTAACTCTATGTTGGAGCGTAAAGAGGTATACATAGATCAGTTGAAAAATACGAGACAGATATTTGATGGCGTCTTTATAGATCATTTGTGGGAGTTGACGATGGAAGATAAATTCTTGGGACTGCTAACACTGGATGATAATCTGGAGGAGTTGACGATAAAAAAGCAATCGAAACAACAATTGAAAGATAAGGGCTTTTCGAGGGTGAAGAGTATTACGACCAAAGATGTTGCAAACTTCTTGATTAGGATTCCTGAACTTGAAAAAGTGGCAACACGATTGTATCACTATTACAAGTATTTCTCGCAATATGAACACTTTTCGGAGAGCGGACAAGGGGATATACTTGCGTCGTTGGAAAAAGGACGGTAATGATAATATCCATCTACCTTCAGCCATCAAATCCTTAAGTGACGGAGTGGAGATTGTGATGAATAAAGGTGACAAATAGCGGGTGAAATGCGATATACAAATGGAAAAATAAAGGGAATGATAGATGCAAAAGCAATTGGAAGAAAGCATTGAATCAGTTCAAAACTTTATTGAAAATAAGTTTGGTATAAGAAAACCTATAAAAAAAGTTGAGTGAATAGGATATTTTTTTGTAAATTTATATCTATAAATCAAGTGGTTAGAAAGAAACATTCACTTCTATGAGTGATACAGGTTTAGTAGAAAGTTCTGTATATTTGATGGTTTTGCAAGTATTTTACTTCCAAGTTGGAAAAGTACATGTTCCAAGTATTCAGCAAGTTGCATCGTAACTACGCCTGCTGTATGTTGGACTGTGAGATTATAACTATTCTCGTACAGTTCCATACTTACCGTTTCCAGCGATCTAAAGTTCTTCTATCTCAGCATATAATGGGCTTATTTTTTACCTCATATCTTAAAAAGAGATGAAACTTAGTGATTTTATCAATAATTCCAGATAAAGTCTGCTTTGTTTAATACTTTCTTTATATCTTTGTGGAGTAAAAAATCGCTCTTCTAAAAGGAGGTGGCACGATGTTGTAAAGGTGAAGATAATCACTTGAGCATAATCGTGTTTAGCAAATATAGTCAGATAGTAATGCTTCGTTATATCAATACAGATATTGTTTTTCAGGAGTTTCCCGATGAGGTGACGCTTGCCATAAATATTTCGGGCTGTCCGTGTCGCTGTCCCGGTTGCCACAGTCAGTTTCTATGGGCAGACAGAGGAGAGGAGTTGACGGATGAATCACTATCTGCACTGATTCGTGAGACGGAAGCCACGATTACCTGTGTGGGCTTTATGGGGGGCGATGCCGACCCTGCTGAAGTTGACAGACTCGCTGAATACATAAGATGTCATCATGCTGGACTAAAAGTCGGGTGGTACACTGGGCGCACAGCTATCTCTCCGCTCATCGACCAACAGCGTTTCGACTATATCAAAGTGGGACCTTATTTGCGCCATCTCGGTGCCCTCGACTCTCCTCGCACCAATCAGCGAATGTACCGCCGCAGTCCCGATGGCAGCTTTGAGGATATCACCTCCCGCTTTTGGAAAGCCCATGAAGACAAGAACTTATAAAAAAGTAGTCTTTGCTTAATAAGATTTAACCCTGCGTTCCTTGACTTTTTGCTTAAAACTCACTACCTTTGCACTCGCTTTCAAAGCAGTTAATTTCTGTTAACAAAAGCCGATTTTATAGGTCTTACTATTATAAAAACCTCTGAACTCAAGGATTCTTAGGTTTTGCTCTGAGAGTATCTTCCATTAAAACAAGGATTAAGACTTCTCTCTATTTCCTATAATTGCTTTGACTGCCTCTGAGAGTATCTTCCATTAGAACAAGGATTAAGACAATTGATAAAGTCATACATCACAATGCTAAATGTCTCTGAGAGTATCTTCCATTAGAACAAGGATTAAGACTTTTAATTAGTATTTTTAGTTAGACGATTGAAAGACTCTGAGAGTATCTTCCATTAGAACAAGGATTAAGACTCTTTTTTCCATATATAAGCCTTATGAGGTAATTCCTCTGAGAGTATCTTCCATTAGAACAAGGATTAAGACTCTTTATAAGCACCTTTTGAAAGGTGCTCTCTGATCTCTGAGAGTATCTTCCATTAGAACAAGGATTAAGACTGACGATTAAATTGCATCATAAAACCAACAATCATACTCTGAGAGTATCTTCCATTAAAACAAGGATTAAGACAAGTATTTCATCCAGCCATCAGGCATGAAGAATTCTCTGAGAGTATCTTCCATTAGAACAAGGATTAAGACACGTATTTGAATTGCTCTATATAGTTCATAGTAAACCTCTGAGAGTATTTTTCCATTAAAAACAAGGATTAAGACACGTATTTGAATTGCTCTATATAGTTCATAGTAAACCTCTGAGAGTATTTTCCATTAAAACAAGGATTAAGACTACTTCATTTTAAGTTTTTCCATATCTTTGTTGTTCTCTGAGAGTATTTTCCATTAAAACAAGGATTAAGACACTATCTGGAGAACTTTATCCTTAACTTCAGATTTCTCTGAGAGTATCTTCCATTAAAACAAGGATTAAGACTGCCTTGTAATCGGCTTTATCTAACTCTTGTCTGCTCTGAGAGTATCTTCCATTAAAACAAGGATTAAGACTCTCTACGACGGTCTTAATTAAAATTTCCTTGTTCTCTGAGAGTATCTTCCATTAAAACAAGGATTAAGACACTTGTTGAGTTCGTTTGCCGTGCAGATTGTTACCTCTGAGAGTATCTTCCATTAGAACAAGGATTAAGACAATTTCACAGCCTACTTTCTATTGTCTTCTAAAACTCTCTGAGGGTATCTTCCATTAAAACAAGGATTAAGACTAACTAAATTCTCAATAATACTTTTCTTTTCCATACTCTGAGGGTATCTTCCATTAAAAACAAGGATTAAGACTGTAATATCCACAAGTCATCACCACTATCTGAAGCTCTGAGAGTATCTTCCATTAGAACAAGGATTAAGACCAAAGGTTGAGAGCATTCTCTAATATTTCTTTTTCTCTGAGAGTATCTTCCATTAAAACAAGGATTAAGACTTCTTAGATTCGAATGCAAACTTGAAGTCACGTACACTCTGAGAGTATCTTCCATTAAAACAAGGATTAAGACCTATCTACATTTTCATTATAATTAATAGATGTTTCTCTGAGAGTATCTCTGAGAAGTATAGTAATTCTTTTAAGAAAAAAGCCTGCAGCTCTTTGCTTTGGGATCATTATCTTTGTAATTGCGTTTACGGCTACTCCTCGTAATGGTAGGCGTGTTTTATAAGTCATTGTTAGTCATTGAGTAACTAAACAATGATGAAAAAGTTTAAGGCAATCATCATGGTGCAATTGTAATAAATGCACAGTAGTCTCTAAGTGTAACGAATGATTTAAGGTTTTTCCTACGTATCTTCAGCAATTTGGATAGATACCTTTTGAGATTAGAACTTTGAAGAATGGTCACACAGAGCAATGGAGAGCACAGAGGTTTTATATAGTTGCAATCGTTAGACACAGAGGCACCGTTGGTGCGTGGAGGAACAGAGGATATTTGCGAGTTTTAGTAATGCTTTTGTCTACTTCCTTACAAAGCAGTGGTTTGCAAGATTTCTTAAAACGTTTATTACCAAAGCTATCAGTAATACGCGAGTTCGGGATAAGAAAAGGCTTGAAAAAGTTGGTAATCTCGTCAAAAATTCGTATCTTTATAGGTGAAAATCAATAGATTACAAGATTTTTGAACGATGATTACCAAGGACAAAGTTACTGAAATTTTCTGTATAATCGACGAGTTTGATAAGAATTTGAGTGCCGAATTAGCGAAAAACCTGCGTCTACCGTCCCATAACAGTGACGGCAAACGCTACCGAAACCGCAAGGGCAGACTCTCGGAAAGTGAGATTATGACCATTTTGGTATGCTATCATTTCGGCGCATATCGCAATTTCAAGGAGTATTATTTGAATTGGGTCAAAGGGGTGATGCGTCAGGATTTTCCCGACGCGGTTTCCTATAACCGCTTCGTTGAACTCATGCCTAGAGTGTTCTTTAAGATGATGCTGTTCATGAAGCTCTATGCCTTCGGCAAGTGTACGGGTATAACATTCGTTGACAGCACAATGATACCCGTATGTCACAATGTACGACGATATTACAACAAAGTCTTTGCCGGCCTCGCCAAGGACGGAAAGGGTACCATGGGCTGGTGTCATGGATTCAAGCTGCACCTGCTATGCAATGATTCTGGTGAAGTGATAACGTTCTGTCTTACAGGAGCAAATGTGGATGACAGAGATAGCAGGGTATGGACGGTATTTGCAAAGGTCTTATTTGGGAAGATCTTTTGCTGATAGAGGGTACATCAAGCAGGAACTCTTTGATAGTCTGTTCAGTCAAGGTATCCAACTCGTTCATGGGCTCAAGGCTAAGATGAAGAACAAACTGATGCCTATGTGGGACAAGATTATGCTGAGGAAAAAGATACATTATCGAGTGCATTAACGAACTACTCAAGAACAAAGCCAACCTTGTTCACTCAAGACACCGCTCGATACACAACTTTATCATGAACTTGTGTTCTGCCCTTACAGCATACTGCTTCTTTGAGAACAAGCCAGAGGCACTGCCGGTGTATGTGGAAAAATCAAGGCAGTTAGAACTTTTTTCATGCTAAACTTATCCCGAACTCAAGTAGTAATACGTACGCTATACCTCTGTTGCTCTTTGTGCCTTCGGCACCTCCGTGACATTGTCTGCTTTCACCTCCGTGTTCTCCCCCTCTCTGTGTGCCTTTTATATGTAGTAGACTTACTTTATCACTCCATATTTTGGAAGAAGCTTTCCTGCTCTTATGTGTGCTTAATCTGCATAGACAAGTTGAACAAAAATAAGTTTGCTGTCATTCCTGTCACCTTTAACGAATGCTTATATAATTGATTTACAATGAGTTTTCTTAAAATGTTAAAAGTGACAGCAAATGAAAACAAACTTATTGTAGTATATGTTTAACCCAAATCGGTCATTAGACCATAATAAGTTTAGGCTCTAATGACCGATTGGTTTGAGGTTATAAGATAAATACATACCTTATCGACATATACAATTGAATGCCGATAAGATAGGTGGGGACAAGTCTTGATCCTACTTCCAAACCGCCTACAAGAATCTTGTGCATCTTGGCAACGCTGTCAATCGTACCACTTGCCACGCCGTAGGTTAGTGACATAATCGTGACGATGAGCGATAGAGAAGGGATAAAACTGGATGAGAAGGAACTGGGGAATAGCTGTCCTGTCACACTCAGGAGAATTGCGTGCGGAACAGCTGTGAGAAGAATCATGATAATCACATAGGCGATAAACTCGACCAATGCCACGCGAAGACCTGCCTTCTCACGGTAATGAAATTTGTAACGATTGTTTTTGGAGTTTGTTAGGCTGCTTCTCATATTTGATAGCATTGCACGTAGTGCAGGGTAAAGACGGCTACGAACGCACGCACCCGCTGCCATCACTGTCATAATAAAGTAGATGAGCAGTGGTGAAAGTTGGTTGCTGACAAAGGAGCCAAGAACCAACGGATGCCCTCACTACTCAGCATAGACCGCATCGGTAGCTCGGGAAAAGCTGCCGTTAGAAGCCATGAGAGCAGTATCAGTGCTAACTGGGCGATGAGAAGCACTAAGACTATATATCCTAACTTATTCCTCATCGGCATGGAGGTTGTCGATATCGATAATACGTAGTTCTAACGCACGAACTACAAGGCGCGTTGCGTTGACGCTCATACCATTGTTACCATCAGGGAAGAACTTCTGTACAAGTTCGTTCTGTCGTTTCTCTAAGCTCTTTACACCAAAAGGCATACCACGTAGGTTGGTAATCTGCTCCTTGGTATAACCGAGTGCAAGATGGCGAAGGAAGCGCTCATCATACTCGTCAATCTCGTAGCTAACCATTGCTTCTTGGTGCATCAACTGACTGCTCACGCTCATCTTGAATCTACCTACTATCTTTTCAAGGATAGGCTGATTGAATACCATTCGCTTGCCCGACATTACACTTGCCACGTCGCCACGTGTCAATAGTTCGCCACTCTTCAAGCAGATACCATCAGCACCTGCATCAAGAACGTCAACCCATAGCTTTTCATTCAATATCTCACCTGTAAAGATAAGCACCTTCACGTGTGAATAAGTCTGCTTTGTTTGGCGGCATATTTCTACTCCCACCGTTGTTGAACCACCCAATCCAAGGTCGAGCAATACGAGATCAGGCAGGTTTTTGCTTAATGAGTTTCCAGTAGGCAACTTCACTTTCTGCTGTTCCGATAATCTCAGCTTCAGGGATTTCGTTTCTAAAGATACCCTCCGTTCCTTTTTAACTCCAAGGGTACGTCTTCAACGATGATGACTCTAAAAATTCTCCATAGGTATATTTTTGTTTAGTTATGTTTCTTAATTTGCTTTTGCCAAAACCACATCTATTCTCACGCCATTCGGTGTCTCGATAGCTGAAATACCACAACCACGCTTATTGGTTGATTCGCCATTGTCGCGGGCTATCTGTCGGCAGATGAAGAACATCAAACGGTCGGCAGAAGGCTGGAAGAGGTCGCGACAAACGTCATCAGAGAATGTCAACGTCGACATGAGAACATGTAGGGTTACATAACCAGGCTGATGTTCTTCGGCTGTGACCGTCAGTGGTTGGTTGTTATTGATAAGATATAGTATATCAAATAAATAAGCAAGGAAGACAGGGTCGCCATTGATAAGTGGTGACTCGAAGGGCGTTGTCAGCTTCGATGGACTTACCAATGTCGTGATATCCACTGGGCGCGACACGAGTTTCACAGATTCTACCTGACTCATTGCCTGCTGACTAAGAATCTGATAGAGTTCTTTATAGTAGATTGCCAACTCGTCAATCGCCTCAAGTTGACCATCAGGTTCGTCTACAAGCTGGCGAATACGTGAAGGATAGTACATCGTTTCATGCTTGAGCGTCGATAGACAGTTATCAAGAATACTGTTACTAATGTGTAAACGCTCGTTCTCGTATTCCACACATCGCACCTCATCTTCGAGCATTTCAATGTCTGATTGGCTCTTCTGGTTCTCCTCCACAGAGGCAATTAGAGCCTCCTTAATCTGGTTGACGATAACCAGTAATCGTTCTGGGAATCTGTCGCTCACCCCTTTCTCAATCTCTTTAAGCTTGTTTTCTTCGCTCATATCGCTGAGAAGGGTAGTGTTCATCTGTTTCACACGCTCCAAACAGAACTGGTAAGAGAGACGATGACGATAGTACATCACGTAATAAACGGGGAAGATCGACAGCAAGAAGAGTACCAGAAGGGCAACAGCCACATTCTTATTCGTCTCCGACTTCATCATCATTCGACAGTATTCGCCCAATGAGTTGTCGGCATAACGCTCCTTAAAGAGGTGGGTGTAAACAGAGTTATTGTATTTATAAACCTCCCATTCGTGCAGTGCCAATGCTGCCACAGCACTCTCATTACGTATGTCGAGGATGATACCATAGTTCATCGGCAGGCTATCATGATACCACTTAATCTCTGCAGGAACGATAGAAAGGCTTCCAAGTTGCTTCATCAACTCCTTTCCTTTAGGGCGAAGTTGGAGATAATGGAGATTCAGATAGTAACGACATGTGTCTGCATAAGCCAATGTCTTACTATAGGAACCATTGATATTTGAGAAGTAAGCCGAGTCTGCATAGATGCCAGCAAGGGTGTTATAGTCCTTCTTTGCAAGGGCAGTAGCCTTGTCGCTGGCTCTTGTAGGACGTGCCTGAGCCGTCAGGAGGGAGGCTGTAGCGAGGACGAAAGCCAACAAGACACGGCTGATACCCTTTGGCAAGCGGAAGAAGAAACGACTTCCCTTGTCCTTCTCGCTCTCTACACCCATCTCACAGACAGAGAATATTTGACTAATCTTCTTGTATTTATTGATGATACCATTACAATTCATCAATCCAAAACCATGCGAAGCACTGTCTTTCTGGTCATGGATTGGCTTGTGATCGAAGATGTGTTGTTGTTCTTCCTCTGTGAGTCCACAGCCTGTATCGGCAACAGATATCTCAACATAGTCTGGCTCCTCAATGGATGTAATCGTCACCTTACCTCCTTTTTCCGTAAATTTACGGGCATTATCAGCCAATGTATTCACCATGAAAAGCGTCAGAACACGGTCGGCTTTGACAACAGCCTTTGTGTCATCTACACGTAGGTCTATGCCCTTCATGTGGAAGCCCATGCGTCCTTTCTTCACGATATTGAATACCTGTTGTACTGGGAAACTCTCAATATGTAGTGACAGCTTACCTTGTCTAAGTTGAATCCACTCTGTCAGTACGGCGTTAAGTTCATTAATCTTATCGGTCAACTCACGAATATAGGTGTAACGCTCAGCCTGTACAGCTTCGTTTTCTCCACCCTTCTTGAGCTTCTCAATCTCATGCAGCATACGGTCGATGAGTGGGATAACACCATTAACAAGCGAAATCTTAGCGCGCTGTTCGAGGTGTTTACGCTTATTGTCCGTGAGGTGTAACTTGTTGATAACAAGTTGTTCTGATATTTCTTCATACTTTTCAGCCAACTCTTCCATGTGCTGTTGATGCTGTTGACGCCACTGCTCAAGTGGAAGGAGAAGGTCGTCCAACGAACCTTGTGTGTCTTTTCTTCGACGAAGATAATGGAAGAGGACGAGCGAAGCAAGTACAAAGAAGATAGAGAGCGCCACAGCAATGATAATAAGATTCAGCTGTTTGAGGTGCGCTCTAATTGTTCTGCACGTGATGTAAGGTATCTATCCTGACGGGTTTCGTCCTGAAGGTCAAGATAGATGTTACGATTATAATCGCTCTGCTGTTTATTGTTAATAGCCGAATAAGCCACACTCAACTGCTCACGAATAGACGCAACGAGGTCAGGGGCTTGCTTGATAGCAGGATTATTGTTCAAAGCTTTGTTCAAACAGATGATAGCCGAGCGATAATCCTTTATCTGCCAATAGCATGAAGCCAGTGTACGATAGGAACCAGCTGTCTGATAAACATCTCCATAACGTTTGAAGATATTCAGTGAACGCTGTGCTAAGTTACCCGCAAGGAGCTTCTCGGGCATGTTGTCAAGGTTGATATACTGGAACGAAGGCAAGTTATCACGCATCAGAGTTGCTCTACTCTTATCGTTGAGAATCAGTTCACTGATAGCCTGCAAGGAGTTGGCTTCCCAATAAGGGATATTGTGCTGACGTGCTAACATATAGCAACGGATAAGATATTCAAACTCCTTTGCTCAATAGCTTTCTGCGAATTTGTATTGATAATACCACCAGCTCCGATGTTATAGTAATAAGACAAGAGCTGTGCCATGTCGGTTTGAATCTCTCCATCGGGATTAATCTGACTAATCGCTTTGATAGAGGGCTGCTCTAAACCTACATAGTAGTAGTAAGTAGAGGTGACAATAGCAAACTCAGAGCGCGCATAGACCATGCGACGCCGCTGACGAGGAGAGAGGAGTTTCTCATCCTCTTCAATGCGATGAATTCGCTTCTTTGCCTTTTCATAGTAGTCGTAGAACTCCTTATTGAGTGACTCACGCTGACAAAGACGCATCAGCTGAATATCAGCTACTAAGAGTTCTACTTGGTTGTCAGTGATTTTATGAACAGAGTCAAGCTTAGCATAGGCTGCAGTAAAGCGCATCTTCATCAAGTCAACAAAAGCAAGGTTGTTTAATGCTTCTGCCTTTCCTGCATCATACTTCCCCGCTAAGTTATATGCTTTATTGGCATAGATTCTTACAGAGTCGAGATTACGATAGTGCAAACATAGGCTTTATCGTTCAAATCGTCAACTTCTTGTACATGTGGAACACTACATGCAGCAAGTAATAGAAGGAATAGACAAGCTACCCATCCTGTTATTATGCTGTATGTCTTTGTTCTCTTCATCTACTTTTTATATAGCCTTTGCTATTGGTTATATACAAATCAAAGGCAAATATACAAAACTTTTCTCATATAATTCATAATTCACAATTCATAATTCATAATTATGATTACTATTGTAATTCAAAATTCACAATTCATAATTCATAATTATGATTACTTCAGTGGTAGACATAATGAACAAAAGGCATAGTATTTAAAGATATGGTAACAATATACGTGAAAAACATAGTAACATAGTATTTAAGGACATAGTAACAAAGTAATGTTTTTGTATAGGGTGGGTGATATAATGTAAATAAAATTCTAAGTTTGAAAATAAGAAGGGCGTTAATTGGCTTTTAATTAACGCCTTTTTGGCTTGCAAAAGATGCCCTTTTGAGGTCTAACTAACGCCCTTTTGAAGTCCAAGTAAGCACCTTTTGAATTGGAGTTTTACAACCACTTGATAGATAGCAACTTAGAAGAGTGAGGAAAAAGATGATTTTTAGCCTCTTTTTGACAAATTAATAGCGAGATAATGTAAGGAAAATTCACAACGCATAATAAGCCCATAGCCATTTAAAAGCAGATGATTGAAGGCTTTTGTATTTGGGTTTAAGTAACTGTCCTTGTTGGTTGAGAGATAAACGAATTTGGGTGCATCAGAAGTCTGACACACCCAAATTATTTTTCTTTTATAACTTATTCTATCCTAAATCTGGCAGAAGAATAGTACAATTACCTGCGCTAAGAAGATTCTAAGGAACATGCTGAGCGGATAAACTGTTGAGTAACCGACAGCTGGAGCCTCACCTGTACAAATTGAATTGGCGTAAGCCAATGCTGGTGGGTCGGTATAGGTTCCGGCAAGCATACCCATGATTGTGAAGTAATTGAACTTATACTTCAGACGAGCAATAGTGCCGACGATAAGGATTGGAACAATCGTGATGATGAAACCAGTGTACACATACTTCAATCCGTCACCCTGTACTACGGTGTCCCAGAAGGTTGCACCTGCCTTAATACCTACCGAGGCAAGGAAGAGTGCCAAACCAATCTCACGAAGCATCATGTTAGCTGATGTGGTAGTATAGGTCACAAGTCCCATTCGATAACCGAAACGACCGATAAGAATTGCGATAACCAATGGACCACCTGCAAGACCGAGCTTCATCGGTACAGGCATGTGAGGAATAGCGATTGGCAACATTCCGAAGATAATACCAACGATGATACCCACGAAGATGGTTGCAATGTTAGGTGCATTAAGACGCTTCTCAGAGTTACCCATGATAGCAGCAACACGGTTTACGTTCTCCTCTGGACCAACAACCATGATACGGTCACCCACGATGAAGCGGTGGTTACGACCAGCAAAGAGGTCCAAGCCCTGACGGCTGATACGTGTGACGTTCACGCCATATACTGAGCGGAAATGCATGCTTCCCAATGTCTTACCATTAATCTTGCTGTTGGTAATAACGATACGACGGCTAACCAACTGCTGTGGCTGGTCTTCCTCGTGCCAATCTACTTCAATCTCTGGACCAACGAAGGCACAAATAGCCTCTGCATCACCCTCTGCGCTGACAACAAGAATCTCGTCGCCCAACTCGAAGACAGTATCCAAGGTTGGGAGTGAGAGTTCACCATTGTGCATAAGACGTGTACAAACGAAGTCACGATTAAGGAACTCTGAAATCTCCTTGAGGTTACGTCCTGCGATATAAGCATTCTGTACCTTCAAATACATTGAATGAGGTTTTGCATTAGGATTCTCAGCTTCTTCCTCATTCAGCTTTTCATTCTCCTCTTGGAGGTTTACCTTGCAGATATAACGGATAGCAATCGTTGCACCGATGATACCTACCACACCCAAAGGATAAGCACAGGCGTAACCTGAAGTGATGTCGAAGTCCATACCGTTCTTGTAAACACTATGGAGAGCTTCATTAGCAGCACCAAGACCAGGGGTGTTAGTTACGGCACCATAGAGCGTACCCACCATCATTGGAAGGGTTGTTGAGTCCTTCGTGTCAAAGAAAATGTAGTAGCAAGCAAACATCACAAGGACGTTGAGCAGAATTGCCACCGTCGAAAGGATGTTTAGTTTTAGACCACCTTTACCAAAGCTCTCGAAGAAGCCCGGTCCTACCTGAAGACCAATCATAAAGACAAAGAGAATCAATCCAAAGTCTTGTACAAAGGTCAATACGGGGATAGGTCCTGTAAATTTAATGTGACCTGCAAGGATGCCCACAAACAACACAAAGGTAACGCCAAGCGAAATACCTCCAAATTTAATTTTGCCAAGGTAGATACCCAAGGCGATGACAATAGAATACAATAGCATAATATGGGCTACCGTATCCTGCTTCTCTGCCGAAAAAATATCAATTAACCAGTCCATAAGTATTATTTATTCTGTGCAAAGGTAAGGATTAAAAGGCATATTAGCTAATCTTTTATGACGAATTTTAACCATACTTCCGTTTTTGTATATAGTTAGCTTGTTTCTTTGTAATAAACAGTCTTCTTCATGATGAAGGTGCTTAAATAAGGAGGTTTCCTCTTGATATTAGATGTATTCTTAAAAGAGCGTCTTCAATTCTTTTTGTTTGATTCTTTCAATGATTGGGATGAGGCTTTTAGTTCCCTTTTTCTCCCAATCATTGAAAGGTTCTTTCCTTTTTAATGTATGTGATGCGCTTTTAATAGATGATAATACGCTGTGCCTTGTTACCATTCACTTGAATAAGATAAATGCCCTTATTCCACGAAGAAGCATTCAGATTGTATTCATTGCCTTGTGTGGAAAGCGAATGAACGAGCTGTCCGCTCGGTGTGAAGATACGTACGTTGAGCTGCTTAGCACCAGCAAGGAAGAGGTTGAACGTGCGATCGCCAGCCATCGTAATGATAGGAGCATCCTTGCTTTCAGTAGTTCTGATACCATTGATTCCGTTGGTCTGCTTCTCTTTTAGTACTTGCTTTAGACCTTCGTATGCATCAAACTTGCCTGCACCCCATTGTACTGGGTCACCCGTTGTTTTGACAAAATCATCCTTTTTAGCAGTTTGCTGGATAATACGCAGTACGTCCTTGATGGTCAAGCTTGGGTTAGCTTCAAGCCATAGAGCGACGCCACCTGCCACGACAGGCGTAGCCATTGACGTTCCTATTGACTGATGCCAGTAGTAAGTATCCTTACCTTTCTTCAACTTACCTTGTAATTGATCGTCTTCATAGTCCAAGTCCTTATTCTTGACAGCGTATGTATTAACAGAAGAGATGACGGCTGCGCCCGGTGCACATACATGTGGCAAGTTTCTACCATCACCGAGTGTACCGAAAGAAGAGAAACTTGAAATCTCACCTATTGGGAAACTTTCTCCAGAACTAAGACCGTTAAAGTTATAGATACTACCATCAAGTGATGCTATGCGATTACGAACATTGTAGCTACCAACGGTAATAATGTTTGTTGCACACGCCATGTCGCTGATAGAACCATTGGCTGAACCTTTCACAAAGCCGTCCTCGTCATTGTCATCGAAGTAGATATTCTGGTCGTCGGTATAAACCTCAACACTCTGTCCTGCTTTCTTACTTTTGATTTCTAAGGTCAACTTGTAGTCTTCATCTTGGTTTGTTGTCTGATTGTCGCCAGTCATGACCTCCGCAAAGGCATAGTAACAGTTAGTTTCAGAATCAATAGCAGAAGAGACAGAGACGTAACCTTCGAAAGCTTTCGCAAAGTCTTTGTTGACATCGTTGCTGTTGTTTACATACTTAGCTTTAGATGCGTAAGTCACATCTCTTCCATTCAAGTTGTTTGGAACAGCAATGCTTAGGATGGTACGATTGTCCTGCTTTGTGTCGATAACATTGATATAAAACTCAAAGACAGTAGAGTCTTTGCTATAGGCTGCTATCTGTCCGTTGCGGAAGTTATAGTAAGTGGTTCCTCCTTCATCTACAGGACTAATATCCATCGGTGTAAGGAAGGTCTTAACTGTTTCTCCAGCAGTGTCGAAAGTCTTCTTCAATGCGATTGGCTTTTTCGCCTTCGTTACCTGCAGCAACACAGATGATAGCTTCCTTTCCCTGCTTTGAAAGGTATTTATTCATCACACTTGTAGAGTCGTGTACACCAATATTACTACCTAATGAGAGGTTGATAACGCAGGGTTTAGGGCTTGGTCCAGAGGTCTTAGCATATTCAATCGCATCATCAATACCGAGTGCAATATATGAGTCATTAAGATCTCCGCAAGAAGCAATTAGTTCTGACTCTGTTGCAGAACCATAGAAAGGATTTGCTCCTGTTACAGACTTTGCTTGATACGTTCCAACAGCCTCTCCGTAAGTGATATTTCCTTTATATCCACCTGCCATGATACCTAAGGTATGCGTGCCATGTACACTCTCATCATTATCGGTCTTGAAGGTTTCAAGGGCGTGCGCATTATTAGCCTGTGTCATGGTATCAAGCACGGTACGAGGATAATACTTGTCGTACTGATAGCCATTTTTATTCCGCTTATTTTCCACTATCTTACCCACATAAGCAAAGCGGCTGGTACCATCTTCTTTAAAGAAATTGATGTGGTTAGGGTCAACACCACCGTCAACAACAGCAGTTACCACTCCCTTACCTGTGTAAGCTTGTGGAAGGTCTGTGCCTTGGTGAATCTTGTCAACGCCAACTTCCTTGCGTACAAGGCTCATTTTCTGGTACAAACGGCGAGGGAGTTGCATTCGGCGAACGCATTTCAAATTAGCAATACGCTCAACATCGGCTAAGGGAATCAAAGCAATAGCGATGTTATCACGTACACGCAGCACTTTTATGCCTTGTGCTTCTAAATCAGCTCGGTTGTTCTGATCTTTCAGTTCAACCATTGCCATAATGTTTGTAGGAGTAGTCTTTGGTTGTTCTAACGAACGAGTACGGGCGTTGTAAGTAGGGATTGATATGTTGCGGAGCTTATTTAACTCCATCAGGCTCTTTAAGTCAAGCTTTGATTGACCAAAAGCAGAACCAAACATACCCAAACAACATACTGTGAGTAGAAATTTTCTCATTGCTTGTTGATTATAATTTTATCGTTAATATTTTCTTTTAACCTTGTTTAGACGCTTCTATGGTGTAAAAAAGAGTAGGTAAGTCCTACTTCACACATAGTATTTCTTGTTAATGGGTAACCGCGTAAAGTTTATGGGTAAACACATAGAAGATTAAAGGTTTTCTTCTTTCGCAGTACCTTGTCTGGTCGATTGTTTTGCAAAACGATTCTCATACCAGACAGTCTGCTGATAGTTAGCTGTCTTAGAAAGGAGTTGCAAAGATAGAAATAAATCACAAGATGATAACACTTTTTCTCGTTTTTTTGCACAATAAACATCTAAGCGAAACTGAAAAACATATAACTCGTTGACTTTTTTACCTGTTTATTTGTTCACTTACGTCATCTTTACTGGACGAGTTGATGCTTAGCACATGTCGTGCTGATGGTAAACACCAATAGTGCTAAGGCTTAATTCGTAGATTTTTGTTACAGAAGGCGAATCTTAATTGACACTTCATGGGCTTATACAAAACAATCCCCTTGTTTGTTGCTGAATACTTATTCTGCAACAAGCAAGGGGAATGTCAATTAGTTAGCTATTATTTACTTAACGCTTACCTTTGCTGCCTTGTTTCCTACACGTACAATGTAAGTACCACGATCGAGAGGGATGCGGCTGCTATCGTCAGCAACCTTACCCTGGTAAACGAGCTTGCCATCAATTGAGTAGATAGCAACTGTGCTATTCTGTGCACCAAGAACGCTGATTGCACCGTCGAGGAACTGAATCTTAACATCCTTATCTGCAGTTACTGCATCAATACCTGTTGCAGGTGTGAATGTGATGTAGTTTGTATAGATAAGAGCATTAGGGAAGTTATCGTTCGCCATCACACAAACAAGGTTGGTGAATGTCTTGTCAAGCTTCAATGTGGTAACACCATTCTCAAGTGTGTACTCCTCATTTAGCTCTAACTTCTCGCCTTGTAACTCGCCATCTCTATATGTTACATTACCGATGAACCAGTGATAGGTTGTCATCTCACCTCCTACGACAGCCTCAGAGCTGAGGTCTACCTTACCATTAACGCACTTAACGTCGATTGGTGCCTGAAGGTTGTAAGAGTATCTATTAAATGGTTTACCGTTGTTGCTTGGCAATGGCATTGTAGAGAACTTCAGACGGTTACCAACGACATTGAGAACTGTAAGGTTGGTATTCTTAGATACGTCAACCTTTGTCAACTTGTTGGCATTCAACCACAACTGCTCCAGCATAGGAAGCTTATCAAGTGACACGCTTTCAAGGTCATTATCACTCAAGTCAAGGTTCCAAAGCTTAGGGTTGTTAAGCTTAATTTCCTTCATCTTGTTGCTTGAGAGGTATGCAATACCAAGGTTTGGTGCTTGTGACAAGTCGAATGTCTTAATCTTATTACCCGTTAGTGAAATGAAGTTAAGATTTGGGAAAGCTGACAAGTTAATGTCAGTCAACTCATTTCCTTCAAGGTTCAAGTCGGTAAGATTTGGTGCTGCAGGGAGCTTAATTGAGGTCAGTCCGGCACGAGTTACAGCAATGAGTTTTGCTTCCTTCAAACCAGTGAGGTCTACATCAGTCATATTAACATTTGCAACACTGAAGACTTTCACCTTATCATCAGCCTCAGCAACGAGTACACGTACCTTTGTGTTCGCCTTTGATTTAGCTTGGAAAATCTTATATTTATCTCCAAGTGTGTACTGTGTAACATTACCATTGCCACCCCACTCGAAGTAAACAGACTTACCAGGAATATAGCTTGCAAGAGACAATACTACGCTATCAGTCTGGTTAACAGTAGTAAAGGAAGCCAACTCGTATTTAGGGAAGGCGATAGGATGAACATTAGTAGTCTTGAAGACGTTCTGTCCTTCGAAATCAGGATAAGCTGGGTGTGTCATCTCGCAATAGATAGAGTCAAGTGCGAGGTTGGTGAACTTAGCTGAACCATTGGTGATGGTGTAGTCCTTGCCCAACTGTAATGGTGAACCATCTTTCTTCTTCCATACAAAGTTAGTTGTTGCACCATTCTTTGTAATATTCTGTTCAGAGAGATCAATACCTGGTGAAGAGGTTGAAATCTGCAATACGTGCTGTGGTGCATAGATAAGTTACCACGAGTCAAGCCGAAGTCGTTAGGCATGTTTGCCAATGTGAAGTAGTTACCACTAACATTCAACTTCTTGATAGGTGCTACTGGTGGAATCTTCACCTCTGTCAACTCATTGTTTGAAACGTTTACATCCTCTATAAGTTCGCTGTGGTTGAGGAGAAGTCGAGTGAACTTATTGTGAGAGATATCAAGCATACGCAAGTTGTCGGCATCCTTAAGATCCAACTTATTCAGTTTGTTGTGACTTACATTAAGCTTGGTTACACCATAGATGGTATTGAAGAGCAATGAGTCAATCTGATTGTAGCTTACATTGATATCAGACAACTTACTCTTATTGAAGTAAGATGATGGACCACGGAGGTCAACACGTCTAAGCTGGTTTTGAGAGAGGTCGAGCTTTTCAAGCTTATTGTTGTAAGAGAGGTCGATAGTAGTAAGATTTGCTCTCTTCAATGTAAGCGTACGAAGCTCTGTGAGTGCAGAGAGGTCGATGTTGTCAATGTACTGGCCATCAGACTCAAGACTTGTTACGTACTTATCCTGTGGGACATATACGATAATGTCTCCAGCACCAGTGCGTGTAGTCACGATATTGGCTGTAGCTGGGCGCTCATCCTTGATCAGGAATGGAGTAGTATTACCATCGCCTAAGTCAACCTTTACAGTTACAGGATTAGCTGCTGTAGCACCAAGGATACCGACAGACATCTTCAGAGGAGAACCAGCGTCGCCAAGACTTGCGAGCTGAATAGCCTTCACGTCCTTACCAAACTCTGCAACAGTCTTCACACGGAAGTTTTCTGTGCGGATAGGATAGTCTTTGAGGCGGCTATTATTGAACTGAACAAAGACTTCTTCATCAAGTTCTTTCTTCAAAGTAACCTTACCATTCTCGTAAGAATAATAGCTGTCATCTAACTCTACAGGCTTTGTTGGGTCTGCCTTTGGAACACGGAAGAGTCTTGCCTGTGTAGTTGTTTTTGGACGAAGCACACGATTACTAAGGTCGATAACATCACCTACCTTATAAGTATCGTTCAACTCCATAGGGTTTTGCTCGTGGTAATACTCAAACCAGTTGCCTGGTTCAGGCAATGTAGCAAAGTCCATATAGTTGTATCGTACATTAACACTATAGAGTATTGGGTTCTGACTAACGTCAAGTTTTCTCAAGAGGTTACGGTCACAAGAGAGTGTGAAGAGCTTTGGATTGTTTCTTAAGTTAAGCTCTTTAAGATTATTACCACCACAATAGAAGTAGTAAAGTTCAGGACAATGAGATACATCAATGCTCTCAAACTTCACGTCTGTGTTGACTGTTCCTGATGAGTGAGATATATATAGCTGCGTAATCTTAGGGTTGTTGCGAAGGTCAAGCGTCTTTATACGAGAGTCACCCACGTTGAGAATCTCCAATGCTGAGTTCTTTGAGAGGTCAACACTTTCCACGCTTGTCATGTCAAGGCTCAATCGCTGCAGATTTGGACAGCCTGTTGGGTCTGCTACCTTAAGGCCGATAGTGTGATAAGCATCAAACGAGCGTAGCTTAGGGAAGTTCTTAAGGGTGAAGTTTGGAGAGATATGTCCAATCTGTGGTACTTCCAAACTATGAGTTCAGGCATCTTTCCAATCATCAATGGAGTTGTGGCAGAGAAAGGGTTATCCTGCAAATAGATAACATTCAGACTCTGTAAACGGTCGATATTGAGGGATGTTAAGACGTTATGCTCTAAGTTCAACACTTGTAGCTTTAAGTTAGGATTAAACTCAATCTTGTCAATCTCATTACCAGAAGCATTGAAGAAATAGAGATCGTTTGGGTCACCTGAAATCGTTACCCAGCCTGCATCTGTTACAGCATTTGTACAAAGAGTACCTTTGATAGCCAGTTCGCCTTTTGTCATTCTCAACCATGGCTTTCTGAATTTCGACTTCGGTTTCACCTGATCCGTAGTCAATGTAGACATTGGCCTTGTCAGATTTAGAACCCTAACACAAAAAGAAACCTGTGCTTGAACACCTGTTTTTCTTTGCCTTTTTCAGGCACATTCGTATGGAACTTTATCATCCATTCATCTTGCGCATGAGCAGCAAGCGAGCTCCATAACATAGCCATCACTAAGAGGAGAAATGATGGCAAAAAAAGTAAATTTGTGCTTCATATAATTAAAAAAATATTATTGTGATCTGATTTTTATAGCTTGTGTTTACTTATCGTATTCCCAAGGATTAGGAGTGTTATTCCTATCCTTTGGGAATATTATTCGATACATATTAAGCCTTAATAGATAACGATACGTTGTGCCTTACCGCCATTTACTTGAATCAAGTAAACGCCCTTGTTCCATGAAGAGGCATTAACGTTAAGTTCGTCACCTTGTGCAGAGAGCGAGTGAACCAACTGTCCACTGAGTGAGTAGGCACGTAGGTTCAGCTGCTTTGCACCAGCAAGGAAGGCTGTGAAAGCGCGTTCGCCAGTCATTGTGATAACTGGAACTTCCTTGTCTTCAGCATATCTTACGCCATTAATACCATTGGTATTCTTCTCTTTTAGCACCTGCTTCAAACCTGCGTAAGCGTCAAACTTACCTGCACCCCACTGTACTGGGTCGCCCGTATTAGTAACATAGTTATCTTTACGAGCGGTCTGCTGGATGATACGTATTACGTCCTTGACTGTCAAACTTGGGTTTGCTTCAAGCCAGAGCGCAATAGCACCAGCCACGACAGGCGTAGCCATAGATGTACCGAGTGATTGGTGCCAGTAGTATTTTTTACCACCTTTTTCCAATCTACCCTGCAATGCCATGTCAGTATAGCCTAAGTCCAGATTCTCTACAGCGTATGAGTTGACAGAAGAGATGACAGATGCACCCGGAGCACATACGTGTGGAAGGTTTCTACCATCGGCTAATGTACCGAAAGAAGAGAAGCGTGAAGCCTCGCCTTCAGGGAAATCATCTTCGTCACCTCGCTTGTTGTAACCATAAACATAGCCATCAAGAGAAGACCAGTGATTGCGTACATTGTAGCTACCAACGGTAACGATGTTCGCTGCACATGCCATATCGCTGATAGAACCATTACGTGTTCCGCTTACGAAACCCTCCTGCTTATTGCTATCGAAGTAGATAAACTGTGCATCAGTGTAAACTTCAACACGCTGTCCAGGCTTCTTACTCTTTATTTCCAACGCCAGTTTATAGTTGCCATCTTGGTTAGTTTTCTGGTTATCACTGGTCATAATCTGTGCCATAGCATAGTAACGACCAGTTTCTGCATCTACTGCAGAAGCCGCTGTAACGTAACCATCAAATGCTTTCGCAAAGCCTTCGTTAATGATTGCACCAGTCATTGAATAGTCACCACCTGATGCATAGTTACAGGTTGGCCATTTGTGTTCTTTGGAAGAGAGATTCTTGTAACCGCACGATTACGTCGACCCGTATTGGTAACAACTATCTGTAACTCAAATTCAGTAGAGTCATTACTATAAGCTGCTATCTGTCCGTTACGAAGATTAAAGTAGGTCTTGTTTCCAGAACGTAAAGTATCTGGTTGCATTGGCGTGAGGAAGGTTTTAACCGTCTCATCGGCAGCGGTAAAATTCTTCTTCAATGCGATAGCCATATTAGCCTCATTACCTGCTGCAACACAGATAATAGCATGCTTTCCTTCCTCTGCAAGGAAGCGGTTCATCACACTTGTTGAGTCGTGTACACCAATGTTACTACCTAATGAAAGGTTGATAACACATGGCTTTGGCTTCTTTCCAGATAGTTTTGCATACTGCACAGCATCATCAACACCAAGTGCAATATACTGATCGCGCAAATCACCACATGAAGCTACAAGCTCTGACTCTGTTGCACAACCATAGAAAGGATTAGGACCTGTCACTTTATAAGACCTATCGTTATCGTTTGTCTTAGCGTAGGTCATATTACCTTTGTATCCACCCGCCATGATACCCGTTGTATGTGTACCATGGAACGTATTGTAAGAGTCAGCAGTAAAATCCTCAATAGCGTATGCATCTTCACGGTTTGTTAAGGTATCAAGCACTACACGAGGGTAATAGTTATCGTATTGATAACCATTCTTATTCGACTGACTGGCTGTAATCTTACTGATATAACCGAAGCGTGTGCTGCCATCAGGCTTGAGGAAGTTGATATGGTTAGGTCAAGACCGCCATCAACAATACCCGTTACAACACCCTTACCAGTGTAAGCCTGTGGAAGGTCGAGGCCTTGATGAATCTTATCAACACCAATCTCCTTACGTACGATATCCATCTTCTGATAAACACGACGTGGGAGTTCCATACGACGAACGCATTTCAAGTCTGCTATACGCTCAATATCAGCCAGAGGAGCCACGACAATGGCAATGTTACCACGTACACGCAGCACCTTTACGCCTTGTGCCTCTAAGTCTGCACGGTCGTTCTGATCCTTCAGTTCGACCATTGCCATCGTGTTCTCTGGTACACTCTTTGGGCGTTCAAACGAACGTGTACGACTGTTGTAGGTAGGAATGGAAGTGTTACGGAGTTTGAACAGTTCCAACTGACTTTGTAGGTCAAGCTTCGACTGACCGTAAGCTAATCCTACCGAACATAAACAAAATACTGTGAGTAGAATTTTTCTCATCGCTTGTTGACTATAACTTTTTTACCGTTAATAATATATACTCCATTAGGTAGTTGGGTGCCTTCTATACGCTTGCCATCAAGACGATAGACTACAGCCTTACCTTGCTTTACTGATTCAATGGCTTCAATACCATTTGTGTCGCCCTTGAGAAGGACATCCAGACGGTCGTTGTTCTTCAAATCAAACTCAAAACTTGTGCCGCCAGGATAAGATGGGTTAAGATTTGTTCCATTCAATTTTATCACCATCTTACTCATGTCATTTCCGTTTGCAACAAGCATGAAATGATTGTCGTCAGCTGAGAACATCACAGTATTTTCACCTGTCTGCATCTTTACCATCGAACGGTCAGAACGATAGAAACTGAAACCATAGTTCGCAACGCTGATGTCGTCAATGAAAACCGTTGCTTTTTGGTCGCGTACAATAGCAGATGTTTTAACCTCGATAGTCATACCTTCGGTTAGTCTTATCTCGTATGCTCCTTCGTAATTAGCTGCTACAGGAGTTCCGTTTGCCTTGATAGATTCAACCTTACAACCGCTATTAGGCTTTATTTGGATGAGGTTATTCTTCTCTCCTAACTCAATATTATTGCTGCCATCCTTGAGTGTTATCACCTTATTATTATAGCTTGGACCCTCATAAGCGGTGATATTTTCAGCCTTATCAACAGTCAGAACAGCCTTTACAGTAGCATATTTATGTGCTTGAATATCAAAGACAAGATTGTCTTTCACATAGCATTCGTAGGTACCATATATCGTAGTGGCAGTCCCATTAACCTTGAAAGCATCTAAAGCATAGTTACTTTGGTCGAAAGTTAATGACAATTTTGTTCCAGCTTTCAGCTTGAAATCAGCGTCATTGTAGTTCTTAACTTCCACACCATCAGCCATTACCTTTGAGATAACACCCTTTGCTTTCTCGTCAGTAAAGTTGAATTTAACTGGATAAGATACGTTTGGATAATCGGCTTTAATGTCAACAACACAGCCAGCGGTCAGCGTGACAAAGTATTGACCACTTGAAGGAGTAACGTCGTTACCATCAAGTGTAACCTTATATATAGGGGCATCACCATAATTAGCATTGGTAATCACAAGTGTTTTCTCGGTATTAGGAATCCATTTAACTGTGTTTTCACCATTTTGTAACTCTACTGCCGTGCGTGATTCATTGCGTGACACCCTCACTTTTGAGGCATTATCAACGTTTACAGTACATGAACCTGTGCGAGCTGCAGCTAAGTCAGCACTTTTAACAGTGAAGAGCTTATTATTGTCTGCATCCGAAACATAGATGTTGCAACTGGTTAGATTATTAATAGTCTGTGGTGCAGAGTTATCATTATCAATCGTCTTGAGGACGCTCTTTAAGTAATAACCTTGTTTTGCCTCAATGGTTAAGGCACCATATTGAGGCACAGTAATTTCATTTGTTCCGTTAGCAAGATTGACAACGGGCATGTAATTTACTTGACTGAAACTCTGTTGATATCATCAACCTTGACTTTTACAGTCGTGTCAGCCTTTGCGTTTACTGACGAGAACGCCAGTAGCACTAAGAAAATAAAATAGTAAACCTGCTTCATATATACATATTTATAGTTAATCAAATGTCGGATGGAACACTTTTTCTATGGTATCTGCACGTATGGCAGAAGATATTTTAAGAGGAATTGATGAGTAAAGACTCTTACAGGTTATTCGTCCTATTATATATCTGCTGCAAATATAAATATTATTTATAAAAAGAAACAATCTTTTTGCGATTAAATTTATACTCTAAATCATAATTAGTCTTATTTCTTTCTATTCCAAATAAAAAGAGTACATAAAAACACTTATAATTATAAATATTTGTGGATTTCTGTCTATAAAAAGGGCTGAATAGATATATGGATGGGTAATAGTGAGATATGATTTTTCGAAAGAATATATACAGAAATGTAAAGAAGTAGACAAAATAAATGGTAATATCTTAAGAAAATAAAAGATGTTAGGAAACAATACCATTGTAAGAAGAACTATACATTTTATTTTCTAATGATCGATTGGGGTTCAATAACAATAGCGTATTTGTTTCGGAGCAATAAGTCTTCTTAGTCAATAGGAATGAGTAGGATTTGTGTAAAACAAGCCGCTTCTAATCAGAAATTGGATCTACTTTGATAGCAAATAGCACTGTGATTAGCCCTTAGCACCATTGGTGCTAACCAATAACACGATATGTGCTAAGCATCAACACATCTATTGAAGACGAAAAGTAAGGGATATTAAGGCTATTGTTAAAAGGATAGTAAGTTGCTTATGTTTAGCAAATATAGGAAATATTTATAAGACAGAAACATAAACATACAATGCAGATTATGCGCTAAAAACTAACAGGAGGGATTAAATCCTACTTTTATATATCTGAAAAATAGCTGTTTTAAGCTATCTCCTCTCTTCTAAAAATAAACTCAAATGGAATTATGTTTTTTTGCTTTTTGGACGCAATAAACCTTACGGACCAATTTACAAACACATAACTGGTTCACCCATCAATTAGTCAACTTGTTAGCTTGTAACTTGTCATCTCGTTAGTTTGGTGCAAAAATCAGTCAACAAAACACATAACTTGTTTACTCGTCAACTTGTCAGCTTGTAACTTGTCATCTCGTTAGTTTGGTGCAAAAATCAGTCAACAAAACACATAACTTGTTTACTCGTCAACCCGTCAACTTGTTATCTTACAAGAATAAATCAGTCAACAGAACAGATAACTTGTTTACTCGTCAACCCGTCCACTTGTTAACTTACAAGAATAAATCATTCAACAAAACACATAACTTGTTTACTCGTTAACCCGTCAACTTGTTAACTTACAAGAATAAATCAGTCAACAAAACACATAACTTGTTCACTCGTCAACCCGTCAACTTGTTAACTTACAAGAATAAATCATTCAACAAAACACATAACTTGTTTACTCGTCAACCCGTCAACTCGTTAACTTTCCACCCTTACAGCGTAATTTCTCCTGATCCAAAGCAGCGGTGATGCTGCTCATCATAGACAACACAGAATTGTCCGGGAGCAACGCCGTGGATGCTTTCGGCAGAGTGAATGATACACCTACCGTCCGACAACTGTTCAACAGTTGCAGGATGGTACTCAGGTGTGTGGCGAATCTTGAAGGTAATCTTCTCAGGTAAAGTTGTGATACCTTCTGTCAAGAAGTGGAAATCATGGAGCGGGAAGTCTTTTTTGTAGGCTGTAGCAGGGTCGTAGCCATGACTTACGTACAGGATATTTTTTTAGTTACATCTTTCTTGATGACGAACCAAGGGCCACCACCAAGACCGAGCCCCTTTCGTTGCCCGATGGTATGGAACCATAGTCCTTTGTGTTCGCCAATTTTCTTTCCCGTTTCAAGTTCGATGACGTCGCCCATCTGTTCGCCTAAATAGCGGCGTACATACTCATTATAGTCGATATTTCCAAGGAAGCAGATTCCCTGCGAATCCTTACGTCGTGCATTAATGAGATTCTCTCGTTTGGCAATCTCTCGCACCTCATTCTTCTCATAGTGGCCGATTGGGAAGATAGCTTTCTTTAGCTGCCAGTCGTAAATCTGTGCTAAGAAGTCGGTCTGGTCTTTTACTGGATCAGGACTTGTGGTAAGCCATTTACGCCCATCAATCCATTCGGTCTGTGCATAATGACCCGTAGCGATGAGGTCATAGTCATGTCCCATCTTCTCGTCAAAAGCCCCAAACTTTATCAGTCGGTTGCACATCACGTCCGGATTAGGCGTAAAACCAGCCTTCACCTTCTCCATGGTATAGCGTGTCACCTGGTCCCAATACTCCTTATGACAGTCGATGACTTCCAACTTACAGCCAAAGCGGCGTGCCACAAGTGTAGCCATTTCAAGGTCTTCTTCAGAGTTGCAGTCCCAATCTTCCTTCTCTTCCGGTCCTATTTGATATAGAAACAGTCTGGGTGCAGTCCTAATCGTGCAAACTCATAGACTACAACCGAGCTGTCAACACCGCCAGAAAGGAGAACAGCAATGCGCTTACCTTCGAGTTCCTGAATATTCATCTTTACAATCTTTCCTTCTTTCTTATTCTTTTGTTCTGACTTTCTCGTCAGCAACTTTCTTTTTATGTGCTACCTTCATTCTATCGAATCCCATGCCATAGACACCGTTGACAGCACCTTGTGATACAAAGGCGTTAGGGTCTATTTCGTCAATCACTTGATAGATGGAGTGTGCCTCAGAACGACGTGCGATAATAAAGAGCATTCCCACCTTCTTACCCGTGTAGAATCCACGTGCTTCGATAACCGTACAGCCACGATCGACATCGTTGTTAATGGCAGAACCAATCTCTCCCCAATGTTCAGAGATAACAAAGAACTGCACCGAACCACGCATACCATTAATAAGGTAGTCCACAACATAGGTCATTACGAAGAGGACGATGTAACCATAGATTACCTTTTCCCAATTCTCCAAAACGAGATAACTGGAGGTGATGATACAGAGGTCGCAAGCAAGGATGACGCGTCCGAGTGACACATCACGATACTTATGAATCATTGCCGCAATGACATCCGATCCGCCTGAACTGGCATTATACTGCAAGGCGATGCTGACTCCGACACCTAACAATACACCACCCACCACGCAGGCGAGGAAAGGCTCGTCGGAAAAGAGCGGATGTCCAGCAAAGACTTCGCGCAGAATCGATGTTGTAAAGGCGAACACCAAGACGGCAAAAATGGTCCTGACACAGAATTTCCAACCCAATATCTTTAATGCGACAAAGAGCAATATGCCGTTGATAGTGAGATAGGTATACTGTACAGGGATGTCAAGACCCCATTGGATGACAGATGCAATACCAGCAATACCGCCGATAGTGATTTGATGAGGCAATAAGAATGCACACCAGCCGAAACTGCCGATGAGCATTGCCAATGCAATCATCAGAAATTCGCGTACATCTCTAAACTTGTTTTTTCTTTTTCTTACCATGTGTTTATCAACCATTAGTAATTTGCAAAGTTAGTGAAATTATTGTGAATGTCAAGTGAATAGCACTTTTTTTTGTGAACAAATCTGATATCTTTCGGATGTTTTTAGTATTTTTGTATCTAATATTTAATCTCTTATTAAATGGTAGAATTGTTTTCTGCAGACGGATGGTTAAATCAATCCATTGTATCTGTCAATTATTTTATATGGTCTTATATCCTTGTTGCCGCACTCATTATTTGTGCGTTATGGTTTACGTGGCGGACGCGTTTCGTACAGTTTCGCATGGTTGGCGAGATGGTTCGTTTGCTGACTGAATCGACAGGTACGCATGATAAGGGCGAGAAGCATGTCTCATCTTTTCAAGCTTTTGCCGTCTCGATTGCCTCACGTGTGGGAACGGGAAACCTTGCAGGTGTGGCAAGTGCCATAGCCATTGGTGGTCCTGGTGCTGTCTTTGGATGTGGGTCATAGCTCTCTTGGGCTCTGCGACAGCCTTTATTGAGTCTACGCTTGCCCAACTTTACAAGCGTCGTCATGCCGACTCGTTTATTGGTGGACCCGCTTATTATATTCTGCATGGAATGCATTGTAAATGGATGGCGAAGCTCTTTGCAGTACTGATTACGATGACTTTCTGTATGGCTTATGTTTCCATACAAAGCAATACCATCTGTGGTGCAATGGAGAAGGCTTTTTCGATTAATCCGACATGGATGGGTATCGTTCTTGCAGTCTTCTCTTTAGCAGTTGTCTTCGGTGGTATTCAGCGTATTGCTAAGGTAAGTAGCGTACTCGTTCCGCTGATGGCAGTGAGTTATGTTCTCCTTGCTGTGGTGATTATTGTAATGAATATCCAACTCATTCCTCATGTCTTCTGCCTTATTATTGAGAATGCTTTCGGCTTTGAACAGATTGCAGGTGGTGGATTAGGAGCAACGATGATGAATGGTATTAAGCGTGGATTGTTCAGTAATGAGGCGGGTGAAGGTTCTGCACCTAATATTGCTGCAACCGCATCGACCACTCATCCCGTGAAACAAGGACTTATCCAGTCGCTCGGTGTATTCACTGACACGCTTCTCGTTTGTAGCTGTACTGCTTTTATTATTATCATTAGCGGACTTTATACCAATAATTCTGAGTCGGGAATATTACTTACTCAGGCAGCGTTAGAGAGCGAAGTGGGTACGGCTGGACCAGTGTTTATTGCGATAGCTATTTTCTTCTTTGCTTTCAGTAGTATTATTGGAAACTATTATTATGGTGAGACCAATGTGCGTTTCTTGACCGACCGTCCTTCAGCTATTCTCGTTTTGCGTGTGATAACAGGAGGTGTAATGGTTATATTTGGTGCTCTTGCCAGTCTTGACCTTGTGTGGAGTATTGGCGATTTCTTCATGGCACTCATCACAATTTGCAACCTTATAGCCATCTTTACACTTGGTAAATACGCTTTCCGCCTGCTCGATGACTATCGTAGACAGAAGCGTGCGGGCGTGCAGAGTCCTGTCTTTAAACGAGAAACAATGCCTGAGATAGCAAAGGATATTGAGTGTTGGGGAAGCAATGAATAATTCATAATTCATAATTCACAATTCACAATTCATAATTATGATTACTGATATTAACTGTGGGTTATCACTACAAGTAACGACTTAACTCGTCAACTGCGAATTACGCAAATGACACGAATTACATTGTAATAAGCATTAGCAAAATTCGTAGTCGGTAAAAGTGAGATAGAGGCTAAAGCACATATCATAAAGTTCAAAGCTCAAAGTTCAAAGTTCAAAGCTAATAATAGTAATCATAATTATGAATTATGAATTATGAATTATGAATTAACAAAGGTGCACCCTAATAGTCATCCTATTATAGATACACCTTTGTTACTTTATACTATAAAGCGATTGAAATTACTTTCTACTTCTTTTAGAAGCCAAACGCTCTTCGCGTATCTTAGCCAAAGCTTCCTCCTTCTCTTTAGAACGTTGTCCTGAAAGACGAGCAATGAGACGGTCAAGATTTGTAGCTATCTCCTTGAATTGAACGAACTCTTCTTCGTTCTCAAACAGCTTTCCTACCATGCAAGATGGGATATCCTTTGCCTTCTCCTGCAAAGCTTTTCCATGCTCAGTAAGTGACACATAGGTTTCTCTTCCATCTTTCTCACCTTTTACACGTTCAACCAATCCAAGTTGAGCCATACGCTGAACAAGTGGAGTCATGGTGTTTGAGTCAAGGTAAAGACGATGAGCAAGCTCCATCACCTTTTGATTGTCTTCCTCCCAAAGGGCCATCAATACAAGATACTGAGGATAGGTAATACCTAAATTCTCAAGCAATGGATAATAAGTTTGAGTAACTAGTCGGCTCACTGTGTACAATCTGAAGCAGAGTTGACTCTGCAATTTTAGTTGGTCGTATACCATACTTTTCTTCCTTAAATGTTTTGATTACTTCAAAATTATGAAGCAACTTTGATCTCTTTGTTACCTGAAATAAATCTATTTGTTCTGCAAAGGTACAACAATTTATATTTTTTTCGTTAATGATATAAGCCTATTTTTTTAACATTAATTGTATACGCGAGTTCAGGGATAAGAAAAAGGCTTGAAAAAAAGTTGGTAATCTCGTCAAAAAATTCGTATCTTTATAGGTGAAAAATCAATAGATTACAAGATTTTTTTGAACGATGATTACCAAGGACAAAGTTACTGAAATTTTCTGTATAATCGACGAGTTTGATAAGAATTTGAGTGCCGAATTAGCGAAAAAAACCTGCGTCTACCGTCCCATAACAGTGACGGCAAACGCTACCGAAACCGCAAGGGCAGACTCTCGGAAAGTGAGATTATGACCATTTTGGTATGCTATCATTTCGGCGCATATCGCAATTTCAAGGAGTATTATTTGAATTGGGTCAAAGGGGTGATGCGTCAGGATTTTTCCCGACGCGGTTTCCTATAACCGCTTCGTTGAACTCATGCCTAGAGTGTTCTTTAAGATGATGCTGTTCATGAAGCTCTATGCCTTCGGCAAGTGTACGGGTATAACATTCGTTGACAGCACAATGATACCCGTATGTCACAATGTACGACGATATTACAACAAAGTCTTTGCCGGCCTCGCCAAGGACGGAAAAGGGTACCATGGGCTGGTGTCATGGATTCAAGCTGCACCTGCTATGCAATGATTCTGGTGAAGTGATAACGTTCTGTCTTACAGGAGCAAATGTGGATGACAGAGATAGCAGGGTATGGACGGTATTTGCAAAGGTCTTATTTGGGAAGATCTTTGCTGATAGAGGGTACATCAAGCAGGAACTCTTTGATAGTCTGTTCAGTCAAGGTATCCAACTCGTTCATGGGCTCAAGGCTAAGATGAAGAACAAACTGATGCCTATGTGGGACAAGATTATGCTGAGGAAAAGATACATTATCGAGTGCATTAACGAACTACTCAAGAACAAAGCCAACCTTGTTCACTCAAGACACCGCTCGATACACAACTTTATCATGAACTTGTGTTCTGCCCTTACAGCATACTGCTTCTTTGAGAACAAGCCAGAGGCACTGCCGGTGTATGTGGAAAAATCAAGGCAGTTAGAACTTTTTTCATGCTAAACTTATCCCGAACTCAAGTAATTGTATAGTAGAAACCGTGTTTGATAACATAAATCAATGATAGGCGGTCATAAACGATACAAATCGTCTATGCCCGCCTATGTCTATTTATAAGAGTTTACCTCTACTTATTCGAAGTAATAAAGGAAGGTAGCAACACCCTCAAGTGCTGGCTTACGTTCGCCTTCAATCTCAATCTGGAACTTGATACCAGCCTTACAGATACCACGGATATTCTCAATGCTATCGAGTGTGGCAACAAGACGAATGCGTGAGTTCACGAGGACTGGACGGCCGAAGCGCATCTTATCCATACCATAGTTGACCATCATTTTGATGTTATGCACCTCCATAATCTCCTGCCACATGTGTGGGAGCAGTGAAAGTGTCAGATAGCCATGAGCGATTGTACTCTTAAATTGGCTTTCTACAGCTGCACGCTCTGTGTCAACATGAATCCACTGATGGTCGAGGGTAGCATCAGCAAAGAGGTTAATTCTCTCTTGGTCAACGAGTAACCACTCGCTCTCACCAAGCTTTTCGCCCAGTCGGGCAGCAAGCTCATCGTAATTGTTTACTGTTAATTTTGCCATAGTTATTGTTTCATGTAATTTCTACATTACTGCGAACGATAGCTTTTCTTTGTCTTCCCTCCCCTTATATATATTAAGGTATGAAGGGATGTACTATCATTCGGTGCACAAAAATACAAAAAACTTTCCAATTGCCCAAATCATCTTACGTTACTAAGATGCTGGGAACTGTACACGCAAAGTTTGTTCCTTACCCGTTACAGCCACCTCGTTTACATAGACAAGCTTATACTTAACATCAAGGAAATTACCAGATTTCACAGCACTCAACACCTCAACACGTGGATCTAAGAGATAGATATCCATGTATTTTACCATACCGCTACCTGGTACCCATGCCGTAAGAAGATTGTTTCCATTACCTGCTTGTACCTCGTTTGGATATAAAACAATGACTTCACCATCACGATTCAACGACATCTGAACATTCTTAAACCATACTCTTGGGTCAAACGCCTTCACTGCTGCCGAATAATCACCATCTGCCTTGTTTCTAAAATACTTACCGAAGAACTTTCCAACCTCTGCGCTGTTAGCTATAAGAAGTTCATTATTCAGTGCAGAAAGAGGCTTAAAACCAGTAACTTCCACTTCAAAATCGGCCAACTCTGTATCGTGACCATCCTTTGCAACAAGATTGATTGAGAGTCGTAACGAATTAGCACCATCATCTTTATGCTTTCCCTTGAGATAAGGTACAAACTTATCACTATCAAACTTCAACAAAGAAGTGTAGAAAACATCTGCATTTTCATAGGCACCACGCATATACAACTTACTTGCTTGCTCGCTGTTTGCAGTAACCAAAGTAGCATAATATTTGTTCTTATCAAAAGGAACATTAGGCGAACTATTGCCCGTGTTACCCTTTCTGCCCTTGTAAGTAATCGTAAACGCAATACGTCCTGAATAGCTTCCGCCAATATAGCGCACATCGCTAATCGTCGTATTAGCCCAATCTTCTGGTGTAAAAGTGTAATGCTTATTACCTTCAACGCTTGAAGAAGATAGGTCTACAAACTGCTGCAAATACGCCGCAGTAAACTTACTATTATCTTTCAGACGATAAAGTGTATCGAAATCGAAGTATTTCAGATAGTTAACATCTGCTTTCCACGAAGCAACAGCACGTGAAACCATCTCGTAATCAGTAGGTTTCTGAGCGAAACCAGTATATTCTACGTCCTTAGTGAAGGCTTTATCAACACTATTACCGATAACTCTCAACGTAAACGTACCCTTTTCTTCATCTTTATTCAGCTCGTTCACAGCGATAACACTCACCAATTTACCGTTGACAGTCTTATTACCTAAACTTGCCTTTGCTTTTTCTAAAGCCTGATAAACATTCAGTTGCTTATCAAGATTGAAATACTCAACGATATCATCCGTCGTTACCTCAGAAACTTTCTGCTCGGTAGATGGGGTTGGTAGTATTGGATCCGACGAATTTCCGTCGCTTCCACAAGCGGCACAAAGTAATGCTATAAATGCCGCAATAATAGCTTTTCTCATTTTATTATCCTCTCTCTAATTTGTAACTTGTATGCCTTACTTCCCACTTTTTAGTCGTTACGATAATGATATAATGGTTTCGTATATTTATAGCATACAAAAAATCGAACACAAAGATACTTTAAAAAGTTGAAATATCAGTAACGACTCATAAAATTAACACAATGATATAGCATAAAACATCCCGCACAAACTACCACCTAACACGCTGACTACAAAGCATGAATCTACATAAGCCTACCCTACTCCCTATTTTCTTGGTCCTAATCACACGCTCCGTCTTTACATGATTCGCTCAATACAAGACAGCCATAATATCCTAACACAAGTTATTAAAAACAACAACCCTCGTCCTCCTACCGCATAACTTGTCACAAATTTTCAAACCCCTCAAACCCTACTCATGCTCCTTTGCCTTTCAATTAACGCCCTTTTGGCTTGCAAAAGACGCCCTTTAAGCCTCTTACTAACGCCCTTTTGAACCCTTACTAAGCACCTTTTGAAATACACCTTCGCAAACACTTGACTACAAGACATTTACAAAGATACTTAAATCACTTGTTTTTAACTCTGCTCTGAGCCTTTTTTTACACAAAAAGTTTGTAAGTATTTTTTTCAGAAGGCTAAACAAGTTTTTTTCTCATAGATAGTAAGGTTAGAAAAAAATCTTCAAACACAAAATAAAAAAAGCTTAGAAAACTTATTACTAAGTATTTCTAAGCTAAAAGTTGCGGGTGCAGGACTCGAACATGCGACCTCCAGGTTATGAGCCTGGCGAGCTACCAACTGCTCCAACCCGCGATATTAATTAAAAATCAATTCGTTAATGAATCGTGGTACATTTCTGAATTGCGAGTGCAAAGGTAGTGGTTTATTACGAAACTGCCAAAGAATTATACATTATTTAACAAACTATCCATTCTGCTCCTGCCGCTTCCAAACTCTCTTTACTACCATTACCGTAGGTAACTCCGCAGGTGTGTGTGCCTGCATTTCGTCCCATAAGGATATCAAATTCAGCATCACCTACCACAAGCGTTTCATGCGCTTCGACGTTGAAATGGCGCAAAGTCTTGAGCACTGATTCAGCTGCTGGTTTCTTATCGACAACATCATCGGCAGCAATCAGATAAGTGATATACTTCGAGAGGTCTAATTCGTCCATCAGTTTGGCAAGCGTTCTATGGCTACGGCTACTTGCAATAGACATCAGAATGCCTTGCGAAGAAAGTCTTTCCAACGTTTCTACCACACCCGGAAAGGCTTTTACAACACCCGGAACGTTCTTCACATTGAATATTTCGCTATACACCTTAGCGCACTCCTCAGCCTGCTCATCGCTCATCGGGATGATAGATGAGAAACATTCCTTCAATGGTAAACCAATTGTTCGGGCGCACTCCTCACGACTTCGCTTTGGAAGGTTCAACCTCTCTATCGTTGCAAGCATCGTATCGGTAATCAGCTTTTGAGAATCGCCAAGTGTGCCGTCAAAGTCGAAGATGACAAGACGAATACCAGAGAGAATCTCAGGATTAGTGAAAAGGTCGGGACAATAGCGAGGAGTTGCATCGCCATCACCCTTCAAAGCCTCAGCTTTCGCCTGCTTCTTCCGTTTAAAATAGCCCTTTACACGCTTGTAGCCTTCCTTTCCAAGAATAGCAATACCGCCATATTGAAAGCTTTTTGCCAGTCCAAAGAATATAGTAAACAGTACGCCTTTCGTTGCTGTTGACACTGGGAAAAACACTTGTACGAATGAAAGAATATAAAAGGGAATACACATCAGGAGTACGATGACACCTGTGCGAAAAGACAGCTTTTGAAGTTTACTTTTAATAGACATATCTGCACGCAGCATTATTTCAGAACGCAAATTTAGTTAAAAACTTCCTATTATCTATCATTCTGTACACAATTAAATAATAAAAAGAACTTTTACTTATAAATTCTAACGCTGTGCTTTCGCACATTCCAACAATTATTAGTAAATTTGCAGCGCAAAAATATTATATTCACTTCCCATAATTTATGGCAGAAAAGATTAGAATCAAAGACATTGCAGAACGTGCAGGCGTAAGCGTTGGAACAGTTGACAGAGTATTGCATAAGCGTCCGAACGTGTCGGAGGCTGCTCTAAAACGCGTCGAGAAGGTGTTAAAGGAGATGAATTATCAGCCAAATGTCTACGCAAGTGCACTGGCTTATAACAAGAGTTATACGTTCTATTGTTTGATTCCAAAGCATAGTAGCGAGGCTTATTGGGAAGAGATTGAGATTGGTGCAATGAAGGCTGTCGAGGCACGTAGAGACTTTTATATCGACTTGGAAATCATGTATTACAGCCGATTAGACCCTCACTCTTTTATCGAAACCTACCAGAAATGCCTTAGGAAGAATCCGGATGGCGTTATCCTTGTCCCTACAACGTTAGAGTTGACAAGCCAGTTCACCGACGAACTGCACGACCGCAACATCCCTTTCATTCTGCTCGACTCTTATATGCCATCGCTGCAACCGCTGTCGTTCTACGGACAAGACTCTATACAGAGTGGTCGTTTTGCTGCGCGAATGCTGATGCTCATTGCTCAAAAGGAAGAAAGCATCATGCTTATGAAGCAGACGAAAGACGGAAAGATGGCGAGCCGTCAGCAGGAGAATCGTGAGGTAGGCTTCCGCCATTATATGGAAGAAAACTTCCCTAACATTAAGATTCTGGAGGTAAACCTGCCATTAGACGAGGAGCGTAAGCGTTATGATCATATCTTAGAAAAGTTCTTCAGCGAGCATCCTGAGGTGCATCATTGTATCACACTGAACTCTAAAGCGCATATCGTGGGTAAGTTCTTGCTAAAGACTCATCGTAAGAATGTTCAGATTATGGGCTATGACGTGGTGCATAAGAATGCTGACTGCTTGCGAGAAGGCAGTATATCGTTCCTCATCGCACAGCATGCTTACCAACAAGGCTACTTCAGTGTTGACTCTCTCTTCCGTGCTATTGTGTTGAAAAAAAGAAGGTAGAACCGGTCAACTATATGCCTATCGACTTGCTCACACCAGAGAATATCGACTTCTATCATAGGGCTTGGGGGTAAAGCCCCACCCCGACTCACACGAAAGGAAAGGTTGAGAGGAAAGCCCTCACTCCCGACCCTCCCCGAAGGGAGGGAGGCAAAAATGCTAAAAAGAAGATGAAAGAGAGGATGTAAAAGGAGGATAAAATTAGATAATAAGGGGGATAAAATTAAATAATAAGGAGGACAAAAATAAATAATAAGGAGGATAAAATTAGATAAAAGAAGGCGTTGATAAAAATAGTACTGACACTCAACACAAGATGTGCTAACGCTTAACACATAATGTGCGGAGGCTTAACACAAAATGTGCGAAGGCTCAAAATATGATTTGATAAGTAAGAATAGGGAATGAACAATAGGTGAAGGTAGAATGAATAATAGGTGAATAGAAATCATCACACCCAACATTTAACACCCATCACCCCATCACCCACACAATTCATCAACACCCAACATTTAACACCCAACACCCAACATTTAACACAACACATGACAAAAAATAAAAAAGGACTCCTCGCGTTGAGTCCGTTACTTGTGTTCATCGTACTATATCTGGTCACCTCAATCGTATCGGGCGACTTCTATAAGGTACCGATTACCGTAGCATTCATGGCATCGAGTATCTTTGCTATCGCTATATCAGGAGGCTATCCACTCGCAAAACGAATTCAGATATATAGCAAGGGAGCCAGCACAGAAAACATGATGATGATGCTGTGGATATTCGTACTTGCTGGAGCATTCGCTAACTCGGCTAAGGACATGGGTAGTATTGACGCAACGGTCAACCTAACCCTCTCCGTCCTACCAGATAATATGCTGCTACGGGACTCTTCCTCGCTGCTTGTTTCATCTCAATCAGTATCGGAACGAGTGTCGGAACCATCGTTGCTCTCACCCCTATCGCAGCAGGTATTGCCAGTTCTACGGGAAGTTCGCTTCCTTTCGTCGTCGCAGTCGTCGTCGGTGGTTCGTTCTTTGGAGATAACCTTTCGTTCATCAGCGACACAACTGTTGTGGCAACAAGAACGCAGGAGTGTAAGATGGCAGATAAGTTTAGAGTAAACTTCTTCATTGTTGCTCCTGCAGCAGTTCTGATTCTGCTTATCTATATCTTCATGGGAAGAGACATACACACAACCGGACAGACCGCTATCGTTGACATCCACAGAGTCATTCCTTACATGGCAGTACTGATTTGCGCGCTCTTTGGCATGAACGTCATGGCTGTATTGACCATTGGAATCATCCTCACGGGTGCTATTGGCATCATTGATGGTAGCTACGATGTCTATGGTTGGTTTGGAAGTATGGGCGCAGGAATCACCGGTATGGGCGAACTGATTATCATCACGATGATGGCAGGTGGAATGTTAGAGATTATCCGTGAGAATGGCGGTATCGACTATCTCATTAAGATGATCACCCGACACGTCAACAGCAAGCGCGGAGCAGAGCTAACAATAGCCTTCCTCGTAAGTTTGGTGGATATCTGTACAGCCAATAATACGGTGGCAATCCTCACCGTGGGCGGTATTGCAAAGCAGATAGGCGACCGCTATGGTGTGGATAAACGTAAGGCAGCCAGCATCCTCGACACCTTCTCATGCTGTGCGCAGGGCTTGATTCCATACGGTGCACAGATATTGATGGCAGCAGGATTGGCAAAGATAAACCCTGTGAGTATCATCCCATTCTTGTATTATCCAATGTTATTGGGCATCACAGCCTTCCTCGCTATCCTCTTCCATTATCCCCGTCGTTACTCATAACATATCATCAAACCCCAAACATCAACACCCAACACCCCCATTCACCACCTCCATAAACATATCATCATCACCCAACACTCATCACCCAACACCCAATCACCATGCAACCAATAGAATCATCTGGAATGGACATCATTCAACGCAACTTCTTCCGTATCCTCTGTTCGGGCGCATTCGGCACACAGTCGAACCTCGAACCGATGTCGCCTTTCAAATGGCGAAGACTCATACAGATGGTTGATGCACAACAGGTGATGCCCATCTTCATCAATGGTATCGCAAGACACTCGATGGATGAAGAACTCAATCTACCTGAGAGTATCATTGCAGACATCAAAGCCAAGCAGGAAGAACGCAAGACATTAACTGCAAGAATACCCAAGACGGTTAAACTTAGCAATGCGTTATTAAACCGAAGACTAAAGAATCTCATCTACAACGAACTGCACAGTATTGACACTTCGATTGAGGCACTTGACCTATTGAAGCTGATTGTCAACAACTCTGAAACCATGTTTACACGTGGTATGAACTTAGGTGGAATCATTACGATGGGCGAATACCTAAGAACTCGGGGTAATAAGGTAGACTTCGTAAAACTCGAGAACTGGCTGAACACCCTGCAGTTGAGTGCTATGGCAGAGCTACAGGGTAATGTTCTCATCTCTGTCTTTGGCTTTGAAGAAGACGAAATCCCCTTCGTTGGCAAGAGTGATCCTAATGCTTACCACCTCACATTACGCAGTATTTCAGACTTGGCGAAGGACACTGCACATGAATGGCACTTCAAACAAAACGCTGTAGGATTTGTACAAAACAACAGTTCTGTACTTCGTCGCAACGTCCGTCGCAGTATCCGCTACATCAGATATGCACCCATTGAGACAACAAGCAACTTCTTTAGTAACTTCGTCAGAAGCCTTTCTGAGATTGAAGAGTAAGCTTACATCTTTACATTGTTAGCCTTAATTCTAAGCTCTCTTGTACCCTCGTATAGCTATAAAACTTATTACAAAAATGAATTGATGTATTTACAGAGTTTACGTTTATAATATAACGAATGAAGGGTTACCTGAATTGTCTAATAAGCTACAGTCTAGTAACTTCAGTTTTACTGCGTTATACAATAAAAAAAGGAATGATTCTTTTGGAAAGAGAGTTCCATTTTGTGAAAAAAATAATTTTCTTTTTATAATATTTTTGATATAACAAGTTATTTTTCATACATTTGCAAAATATTAAACATTGATAAAGAGAATTATTTCTCTTATCATACATTTGAAGGAGAGCATCATAAACTCTGTGATAATAATCTATGAGGTTAAAGATTTACTTTCCTATAAATTTGAGTTTACTGAGTATCTAACACTTTCACGTTAAATCTAAGTTTGAAATATAATTTTAATCTAAATAATTCATGTGTAATAATCAAAATCCAAAGGAAAGCCAAATAACTATTTGCCTTGAAGATAGCAAGTATGCTCATGGCTTAAAGCAAGAAGAGAGTATTCATTCTCACAACTTCAATCGTGTTATACAGTTAATAAAGAATCAAGTAAAGAAGTTAAATAATGAAAAATCTCCTTATAATGTTGAACATCAATACAATACTATCTCCATCTTTGGAGGAAGAGGTACTGGTAAAAACAACTTTTATTCTTAGTCTTTTACAAAGCATAGAAGAAGAATACAAAAAAACGATGCTGAAATTCTAAAGATTATTGATCCTACTCAAATGGAAGAGAAGGAACATGTATTCTTAGTTATTTTGTCATTGATTGATACGGAAGTACGAAGAAAAATTGAAAGTCATAGAAAAGACAATAATGCAAATTGTTGTTGCTTTGAAAAGGACTGGAGAAATAAATTAAGTTCTTTAGCTAAAGGTTTACCTACACTTGAGGGACTAAATAAGAAGCAATACGAAAACTGGGACGATGATTTGTACATTGTCGAGCGTGGATTAAATAATGTAAAGTCTGCATACGATTTGGAAAGGAATTTCCACAAATTAGTAGACATTGCTTTAGAGATTCTTGGTAAAAAGTTTTTTGTTTTAGCTTTTGATGATATTGATGTCGATATGTCAAAAGGATGGTCTGTCCTTGAAACGATACGTAAATATCTTACTACACCTAAGTTTGTCATTTTTCTTAGTGGAAATCTTACGCTCTATTCATATAATGTCCGTTTACACCAATGGAATCAACTTAAAGAATTAAAAACATTTGAGGAACATGACTACAAAAGTCAAGTAAATCAGTTAGAAGGACAGTACCTTTTAAAGGTGCTTAAACCAGAGAATAGAATTCAATTGAGGACATTACTCGACTACAAGCACATATATCAAACATCATATATGATAAAGGAGGAAGGCAAAGAAATAGAAGATGTATATTCTGATATCTTGGAACACTTTGGTATTCATAAGAACTCAACTCAACGGTTATTTATCGATTATTTATTAGGTCTATCTATTCGTAGCCAGATAAGCATACTTTCAGATTATACTGAGCCTGATATTATGAGTCAGATTAATGTATATGTCTCACGTATGATAGCTGCTAATATTGATGTAGACCTTGCTGTTAAAAATCCTATTTTTACAACCATTTCTATTGTAGAATATTTGAAAAAATCAAATGGTTTTCCACATTCCTATTTGCTTATTCCTAACACCATCAATCATGATATGAATGGGGTCCTTATGGGCTTGACTACTATATTTGCTAACCAAGCTAAACAGAGCCCATGGATTATATTCGACTATATGTTAAGAGTTGGTTATACCAGAAATCTCAACTTGCAATTAAGTCCAACAGCCTTTGATCAAATATTGTCCTATACTGGTATCACGCAAGATATGTCAATAAAGAATATAGTGCTTTTAATGACTGCGGTTGGAAAGGCAAACAATCTAAAGTTACCAGAATTAATACTATTAGAAGGACTTGCTTTAACGGCAAAAAAAGGACAAGGGGAAAAGGGAAATGCAATTGATAATATTCTAAAAAATGATGATATTAATACAGCACAAAAAGTGTTGGCACTATTACCATTGTTTTCTTTGAAAAGGGGTCAAACACAAAATACTAATTTATATTATTCTGTTCTTCCATTATTGTCGGCTATATGCTTAATCATTCGTTCAGGCTATGATGAATCATCTATTAAGGGTATTCTTAGCGATTTAAGTTTGTATCGCACTTATCCTATGCCAACAGAGGGACAAGTTATATCTGATGCTGCAGAAGATAATATTTCTTCAAGTGAAGAGTTATCACAAAAACTTGATATAAATATAGAGGACGAATCTGTAAAGGGATTGGTGAAGGCATTAAATGATTGGAGGAAATCCTTTATCCATGATAATGAAAATAGTCCAATTCCTCCTTATCTGTTGGGTCGTATTATGACCCGCTTTACTTCTGCTTTGATAAATGTACCTAATAAGAAGAGTTTAGCAAAACTATTCCAACAGCATCTAATAGTTTTCTTGAATTCAGTTTTGGTAGAAGAGACGAAGGAAAAGTTTGGGAACAATTTAAATATCAACAATAATAATCCAGTAGGCTCTCCAAAGTTATTCTATGATAACTTAGGAAAAGTAACAAGTAAACGAAGATGGGAATTCCTATTTTGATTCACTTAGTCTTATACGTTGCTTATTATCTTGTCCTCTAATTAGTTTTTTCTTTAGTACAAAAGTTTCTTTAGAAATTAATAAACATGTCAACGACATTATTATTAACGACATGAATTTATTCAATACCTTGAGTAACGCTAAATTTGAAACAAAAGAGAATGCACTAATTGACAAAAATAGATATCAAAAAAAGATAAATTAGACATACCTTTGAATCGTATTATAAAAAGAAAAAAAGGAGAAGAATTCTTTATAAAAACATATTTATAATGTAAATAACAGAACTGCTTATAATGTGTTAAAGAATTTGCCTTTTTGTGAACAATATTGGCCGAGGCTGTACAAAGAAATTAAAAAGAACTATATAAGGAAGAATACATTGATAAACAATAAGGTGATTATATCCATCTGAAACATGAAAAGTAACTCACACATATCATACTTATTAATAGATCATCTTTCCCTATCCTCTTATCAGGAAGGGGAAGATGTAACTTTGGACGATATCGAGCGTAGACTTATGATAATAGCGCGGGAACACAACTATGTAATCCCGCACCATTATCTAAGACTTGTATCTGAAAGTTCGTTTAGAGGAATAACAAAAGTAAGTCAAGTTTTTACGCAAGGATTAATCCAACTTGCAAATGACTTCTTAGAAAGAAGGAATAATCGTATATATGTTAGAATAGAGAAGTTTAATGCTTGGCAAGAACAAATAGCATATATTCCTCCTATGCTATTGATATCTGCTTACATTTTCAAGAATGTCATTTCTTCCATTACTGACATTACGTCGGACTCTTTTTATAATCAGTATATTGCACCAAACTTGGGAAACACGAGTTTGATACCTCCATACATATCTCAATTAGAAGAATTGAAGAAAGAAATAATGGCTTTAATGACCTTCATATTCATCTAAATGGTACGATGGAGACTGATTCTGTTTGGCTTGATATTTTACACTACCCAGAAAGAGTCATTCACAATATGGAAGAAAGTGCAAAAGGTAATAAACTTGCAAGAGAACAATATGAGCAGTTTGATAATTGGACAAGACCTGATAAACTGAAACGTTTAATAACGCAAGCTGTTAAACTTAGAGAAACCCTTTTCTCTAAGATCAGTAAAGTTGTACCTATTATTGAATCATTCACAAGACAGGCAGAGAGCAGTCTTTACATCTCAGTACTACATTATATGTCTATGTACCCTGACAATAAAGAAGTTGCCAGTTCTTTTCACCATTATTTACTCATACTTGGTCTTGTAAATCAAATGTTGGTGCAGCAACCCCAATGCTTTGGATTTGAACAGTTCCAACAATACACATCAAATGGATTAAGAGAATATAGCGAACAAGAGTATGAACAACGCTTCCTTCAATTGGCTGGAAATCAGCTTGACAATATTAAAATTATAGAGGGACGATTCTCACCTAAGGATAAAGAACACAAAAATAATTACTTAATTGATAAAATTCGAAGAGGATGGTTACTTCTAAATAATAGACAAGGTTGCAATAAGTCAGATATAAGACTCATTGCGCATTTTATAAAGAGGGCAGATAAACAAAAAAAAGATATTCGATTTAAAGAACTAAGACTTAAGAATAAAAAAAGATATGCGAGGCACTAATCTCATTGCGTAATAGTGGCAGTAAAAAAATGGGAAGGCGATAGTCGGAATTGATGCAGCTGCAAGTGAGTTTGACACACCCCCAGAAGTGTTTGCTCCAGTTTTCAAGAAGTTACGCAAAAAAGGATTTCAGCATTTTACCTATCATGCAGGTGAAGATTTCTATCATTTGCTTGGTGGATTAAGAGCTATATATGAGGCTATAACCTTTTTAGATTTGCAAAGAGGTGATCGAATAGGACATGCGACAGCAGCTGGCGTTGCCCCAGAGACATGGGCACACAATGTAGGGTGTGAAGTTGTAGTTCCAATAGGTGCATATATGGATGATCTTCTTTTTGTGTATAATTTAATTAGCAATAATGAATGTAAGGCTTTAGATTCATTAATGCCACGGTTATATATGCGTATAACGGAACTATCAAGAGAAATCTATCCTAATGATGATTTTCAAGTTTATGATCTTATATATGCGTGGAAGAGAAGGCAAGAAGATATATTAGAATTGGCAGATAGTGGGGAACTAAATAATATTAAGGCTTTAAGGAGATATCATCAAAAAGAGTATGTTGAGAAATACAAAAAGGAGATAAAGGTAAAGATCTTCGAGATTCTTGATGAGAATGCTCTGAGAGAAGTACAATTAGCTATCTTAAAGATAATGCACCATAAGAAATAGCCATTGAAACTCTCCCGACGAGTAATATCTTCATAGGTTATCATAATAGCTTTAATACTTATCATCTTGTTAATTGGATTAGATGGGAGAAGGAAGGGAAACCAATTCCTCCAATAGTTTTAGGTACAGATGATGCTGGGATATTTGCTACAAACATTTATAATGAATATTGCCACATATATACCCTGTTAGTCTACGAGTATGATTTCTGTATAAATGAAGCTTTTGAGATAATAAGGAAGATAAATCGAGATGCGAATTATTATATTTTCAATAATGATAGTCTGTATGCTGCGAATAAATAAGAATACCGAATATAGTATGGATTCTGAAAAAAAGGTGATGTTATTTAAAAACATGGTCCTTTCGAAATTTAGATGGATAAAGGCTCTCTAACAAGTGAGAAAAAATACAGCAAATCTTACATAAATAGTTTTGTTTTGATTTGCTGTCACTTTTTAACATTTCATGTATACTCTTTGTAAATCAAACAGTTAGGTATGTTACAAAAATGACAGGAATGACAGTAAAATTATTCTTTAAGGTTATCTTGACACACGGAAGCATAGCCTATAGGGATAGGCTATTATTTTGGAAAAAAATCTTTTTCGTTTTGCTTTTATAACCAGTATTGATAGGAAACAAATGAACTTTACAAACTGGTATGAGTAGTTTTTCTACACTTTTTACCCACAACAAGTGTTTAATCACTTTTTTTTCGTATCTTTGCCTTTGGATAGTTGAAATCCAGAATATAAAAACCTAAATACAAAATATTCATATTAATCAGAATGAAGAAAATCTTACTATCAGTGGCATTGATGATTGCGAGCATCTCGCTTCATGCCACAGATGCGAACTATCAAGTAGTTCCTCTCCCACAAAGTATTACTGCTGAGAAGGGTGCACCATTCGTTTTGGATGCTAACACCATTGTAAACGTAGCAAGCAACGATGAGGCTATGCTTCGTAACGGTGAATTCTTGAAACAATATATCCAAGAGAAAACGGGTATTGTGCTCAATGGTATGAACAAAAAGGGCAATACCATCACCTTGAAACTCAATGCAAAGGTAGAGAATGAGGAAGGCTATGTTATCACCGTTAAGGGTAAGAATATTACAGTTGAGGGCAAGACTCCACGTGGTGTTTTCTATGGTGTACAGACTCTTCGCAAGTCTTTACCATTAGAGAAGGCTGAGAACGTAACCTTCCCAGCAACTCGTATCGCAGACTATCCACGCTTCGCTTATCGTGGTACGATGCTTGATTGCGCTCGCCACTATTTCAAGATGAGCTTCATCAAGGAGTTTATTGATATGTTGGCACTCCACAATGTCAACACTTTCCACTGGCACCTCACTGAGGATCAGGGCTGGCGTGCACAGATCGACCGCTACCCTAAGCTTACAGAGGTTGGTTCAAAGCGTGCGCAGACAGTTATCGGTCGTATGACAGACCTCTATGATGAGACTCCATACGGTGGTTACTATACAAAGGATGAGATGCGTGAAGTTGTGAAGTATGCAGCTGACCGTTATATCACTGTTATCCCTGAGATTGACATGCCAGGCCACATGCTTGCTGCCTTGGCTGCTTATCCAGAGCTCGGTTGTACTGGTGGTCCTTATAAAGTAGCTGAGACATGGGGCGTATTCCCAGACATTCTCTGCGCTGGCCATCCTGAGACCTACGAGTTTGTGAACAATGTTCTCGATGAAATTATAGAAATTTTCCCATCAAAATACATCCATATTGGTGGCGACGAGGCTCCACGTGCTCGTTGGAAGAGCTGTCCACGCTGTCAGGCTGAAATCAAACGTCTCGGTTTGAAGGGCTCTAACGGCTTCCCAGCAGAGGCTCAGTTGCAGGCTCACTTCATGAATCAAGCAGCTAAGCACTTGGCAGAAAAGGGTCGTAACATCATCGGTTGGGACGAGATTCTTGAGGGTGATGTAGACAAGGGTACAACTGTCATGAGCTGGCGTGGTGTGAATGGTGGTATCGAGGCAGCTAAGCGTGGCTTGGATGCAATCATGACTCCAGTAAACTACTACTATCTCGACTACTATCAGAGAAAGGATAACACGATGACTCTCATCGGTGGTTTCCTCCCAGTTGAGACCACTTACGGCTACAACCCAGTGCCAGACGACGCTGCACCTGAGTTGAAGAAGCACGTTAAGGGTGTACAGGCAAACCTCTGGACAGAGTATGTTATCGGTCGCGACCTCGCTTTCTTCCAGCTCCTCCCACGTGTTGCTGCAATGGCAGAGACTGGTTGGACAGAGAACGACAAGAAGGACTTTGCTTCTTTCAAGGAGCGTGAGACACGCCTCAACGAGCTCTACAAGCACTTCGGTTGGAAGACTTGTCAGGACCTCTACAAGGAGAAGAAGTAACATCAAAGCGTATTAGCACGGTCTAATACAGGCTTTAAATATATTCAGCTGATAAGCTGTGAGGACTCTCCCCACAACTTATCAGCTGTTTCGTTATTCACAATTCGCAATTTCTCATCAGTATGCCATAATTATGGTTACTATCGTAAACTGTGGTTTATTGCTACAAATACCTTGTCAACTTGTTAACTCCTCTACTAAATCATGTTTTTATGTTACTTTGTCTACGATACAAGTAACTTGTTAACTCGTCAACTAAAAATTCTGTGCTATCTATGACCTTTAGGTCTCTGAGCGTTTCAGCAAGCAAAAAAGGCTCTGTTCTTTCTGTTTATCTGTGAGTTCTGTGAGAGAATGCACCGCAACATTAAGATTGAAACTTTGAACCTCTCGCTTTGAAATATTATTACAATTTATTCGATAAAAAGGCAGAGAAAAGGGCTAAAAACAAGCAATTTTAGCATCGCTGTAAGTAACTTGCTATCAAACAGTTGTGAGAGTGCATTTCAAAAGGTGCTTAGTTGGACTTCAAAAGGGCGTTAGTAAGAGGCTTAAAGGGCATCTTTTGCAAGCCAAAAGGGCGTTAATTGAAAGCCAATTAACGCCCTTTTATTTTTCAGCTTTTGATTTTTATTTACAAAAACAGAGTAACGGACACGATAGAAGAAACAAAGTGAAGAAGCGAATATACACGCAACACATCAACTACTCACAAGTGGAATCTCGCATTTGACTCCCCTCTCCAATTCGAGAGGGGTTGGGGAGTGAGGCTGTTATGCTCTTCTTTGCGTTTAAATATCC
>BNJT01001530.1_pt1 | contig 124263 bp, 177 predicted proteins | sample 8540491 | NCBI WGS metagenome assembly BNJT01 (sample SAMD00202455, study PRJDB9452) | human saliva metagenome | host: Homo sapiens | reverse complement strand
ATGGACCGGTTCTGGCTACCTGTTTGAAACCGCGGTAAAAATATCGGCTATCTTTCTTTCTTTTTCAACTCTGCCTTTAAGACACAATAGTTAATCAATCATATTTTCTTTAAAGCTTAATAGAACGCCAAGATTTGTAGAATCGCGTGCAAAAGACATTTTCTCGGTAGGCTCTGGGTATTATCCATAATCACACACATACGACCTGGTTCAATTAATTGATAGCGTAACCATATTCGCCACTACCTAAAAGAATGTAGCTGGAGCTGAGATAGTCACCATCATCACGTTCCAGTAAATTGATGTAGTCTTTTTAACAAAGAAATTGTGAATATCCACGATAAAAATCAGCTGTCTCATAGTACCAATAGTCCCTTCAACTCTCATCAGTTGCTAATGAATAGGTTTTTCCCAACTGATTGTACATCGTCGTTTTTATCACAAATCGCCATATTATATGCTTTACTAAAGTTTCAAAATCCGCCAAAGAAACTTCTATCATGATTAGACTTTTGCTAAGGTTAGACATTTCTAACTTTCTACTCTGGTAAGCAATATTTTAGCGTGCGCTATGATTATTTTATCAAGTGTTTACTGTTTTATTCTATTTTTGTTTTTAGTCTAATTTACTATTTAAGGAGGATGCTATGTCACTTTTTATAAGCGTATATTTTACTTATTTACCAAAAGGCAAGCCTTACGCCTTCAGTGCCATGCTGTCCCATCCGCATTATTGATGGTTATCGGCTATTATTACATTTTATGCTTTTTACCTCATTGCTCAATCAAAACAACAAGTCACATCATTAGCCGAATTTGCACTTAAAGTCTTTTCTTTTTGTAACTTCTGGCGCGCTACTTTATATAAGTTGTCTGGATTCTGCGCTCATCTTTTTGGGTTTCTGCTTAGAAACCAATCTGAGAAAAAGGGAATAGAGGGGATTGACCCTCGCTAGCTTTTCGTTTGTGATCTAAATTCATCAGGTAGCATCAGAAAGACGATTGACGATAATGTCGCACAAACACATACTGCTGTTGCACATATGATTCCTGATAACGCTCAAGCAATTATCGTACCACTCGCGCTATCATTGTAGGCTTTCAGTTAGTATTAAAGTTGATCCTGTTTTCTGATTCTTATCAGCCTTTTTAGCTGCACCTTAATGGCTGGTATGATGGGAGACAAAACGTTTATGCAAACTTACCAAAATGCCTTGCAAAATTTAAGTAGCGAAACGGTAGAATACATCCGTGGTATCCAAGTGGTCAAATTATTCAATGCTGATGTTTTTTCATTTGCAAGACTTCAACAAAGCAATTATGGATTAAAGTGACCTATGCGATATTCTCACAGTTGTCAAAGGGCTTTTGCTTTGTTTTCAATGGCTGTTTTTCGGTTTTCTGCCCTTATTCTACCTTTTGTCATCTTTTTAAAAGACTACTTACAAACCCCCTATTTTTAGTAATCGAAACTAATTATGACACCATTTTTAAGTAGCATTCTATTTTGCCTCTATTATGAAAAATTATGTGGCTTAGCATGTACCTTTCCAAGGTAATTTTGCAATCGATACCCTAGAAAACTTTTATGTTGATATGAAAAAGATGGTTATCATTCTGGCAAAGAAACCGTCTTCAATCACTGATATTGAATTTAAAACGTTTCTTTTTCCTAAGTGATAAACAAGTCTTAAAAATTTCAATCTTTCTTTTAAAAAGGCGAAATCCCTATGCCTTGGTCGGTCACTCTGGTAGTGGTAAAGTACTATCGCAAAAGTTTTTATCTGCTTTTACAATGTCGATAGTGGCAATATTTTAAATTCGGTGGCAGTCGATTTTCGTCTTTACACAGAGAGCCTTATCGAAGCTATCGCCTTCGTTTTTCAAGACACCAAGCTATTTAAACAATCTATCTATGATAACGTCGCCCTTGGCTAAGAACACTGCAACAAGAGAAGAAGTCTTTAAACGCCTTACATCTTGCAGGTTGCGATAGCATTTTAGAAAAATTTCAACACGCGAAAATACGATTATTGGTAGTAAAGGCGTCCTTTTATCTGGTGGCGAAAAAGCAACGACTCGCTATTGTCGCGCTATTTTAAAAGATAGTCCGATTATTATCCTTGATGAAGCAAGTGCCTCTATCGATGCGGATAATGAATATGAAATGCAACAAGCCTTTAAAATATCTCATTAAAGTTGAAAAACCGTCATTATGATTGCACATCGTTTGTCTAGCATTAAAAACCTAGATGAAATCATCTTAATTGAAGACGGCAAAAGTCTCAGAAACGTGGTTCTACACCACTTATTAGAAGAAGAATGCCAACTTTGCTATCTTAGAATCACTCTACAAAAAGCAAATGATTGGAGGGTAAGCGGAATGACCTCACGCCTAAAAATTGGTTTGCTCTAACAGATACGGGAGCAAAAGAATTACAGAAAAATCTATATTTGCAAATTTTTAGTCTATCTAATCAATTTGGCACCCGCTATCTTAGTTATGCTATTTGCCGACCAACTGCTTTTTAGCTCATCAAAAAGTGATGCGCTCTACTATATTTTGTCCGTATTAACTTTTAATTGTAATGTATTTTCTAATCAATTTTGAATACGACGCTTCTTTCTTAATGCAACCTATCACGAAAGTGCCAACCTTAGAATCGAATTGGCTCAAACCTTGCAAAAATTGCCACTTTTCTTATTTTTCAAAAATAATTTGTCCGATTTATCTCAAAGCATTATGGCTGATGTCGACGGCTTAGAACATGCGATTAGTCATTCTATCCTCAAAAGCTCCTTGCAATGATTTTCTTCTTTTCCCATCATTGCGTTCTTTATTATTTATGGGTAACTTTTTACTTGGCCCTTTGCCGTCATCTTGCCTCAGCTCTACTCAGTTTTATTTTAATACCCCTTCTAAAAAGGCGAATGTGCGTGGTAATAAAAGGTACTATGACGAACTCCGTGAAAATTCGGAACTGTTCCAAGAAACCATTGAATTAGCGCAAGACATCAAAAGCTTCAATCTAAGTGACAAAGTGAATCGGACTTTATCTAAAAATGGAAGAAGTGAAAAGTCTCATATCAAGTCTGAACTAACAACGATTATTTCTCTCTCTTTAGCCTCTTTTTCCTACCTTTTGGTTTGGCAAGCTGCTATTTTAGTAGGCTCCTACCTCTTAACAAAAGGTGAAATTTCGTTTTATATCTCTTGGCTATCTCTTAGCAAGCATTAAATTAAAAGACGCTCTTGACAATACTGGAAAGAAGCCCTCCTCGAAATTTTACCTTAATCCAAAAAGCTGCACGTTTAAAAGAATTGTACGCTCACCAACTGATGGTGGCAATTTCCCACTTTAAAACATTTTTCATTGAATTGAATGATGTTACTTTTTCCTATCAAAAAGAAGTTCCTGCTTTTAAACGGTGTTACCTTTACTGCCAACTAAGGAGAAGTTACTGCCTTAGTCGGTGCAAGCGGTTCTGGTAAAACGAGCCTACTCCGTATTATTTCAAGCTCTATGACTATGATGGTGGTAAAATTTCAATTGATGGTATCGACCTTAAGACACGGCGAGCGAAAAATCTTTTCCAATACATTTCTATCGTCTTCCAAGATGTCATTTTATTTAATACTAGTATTAGAGAAAACATTCGTCCTGGTCGCAAAGACGCCACTGATGAAGAGGTTGAAACGGCCGCTAAACTGGCAACTCGACTGAATTTTATCTCAAAACTTGAAAATGGTTTTGATACAATAATCGGTGAAAATGGTGTCGAATTATTCATGGTCAACGCCAAAGACTCTCTATTGCTAGAGCTTTCTTTTATGCGCCAATCTTGATTTTAGATGAAATATCAGCAAGCCTTGATGTTGCCAACGAAAGTAAAATTCAAGAAAGTTTAAATACCTTAATCAAAGATAAAACGGTCATCATTATCTCACATCGTTTGAAATCAATCGAAAAATGTTGATGAAAATTGTCGTCTTAAATCAAGGTAAGGTAGAGGCGTTTGGCAAGCATAACGACTTATTGACCACTTTCAAAAACCTATAAAACCCCATCGAAAAACTAATCTTGCTCAAAACCTTTAGACATTAGAGCGTACCCAAAAGGGTACGCTTTTTATTTGCTTTTAATAACGGCTAAGACAAACTTAGTAAGACTAAGGCTTCTTCCATCTTTTAGGATCACCTAAAATACGATAAGCCCATTCTAATTTTTAACTTTTGAATCCATTTTGGCGCACGTTTGACTTCGCCACTAAAAAGCATCCAAGGTTCCACTAACGCCATTAGCTATCGGTAGTTGGAGTTCTTCTTGATAGGCTTTTATAAAAATTTTCTTGATAGGGAGAGCCCATTGCCACCAACAAAATATCCGGTCTTTTAAATCAGCTAAGACACTTGCCACATCATCTTTAAAATAACCGTGATAATCGCTCACAATCTTAGCATTAGGTAGCGTTTTTGCATCTCTTGCTTTTTGACTTATCCCTACTTTTCCACCTATAAATGCGGTGTCCTGTCACTGTTTGAATTAAAGCTCCTGGCTAGGTCAATGCCCGTCACACGCTCTTTTTAAAAGGTGTTTTTAATATTTTTCCTGCTAAAAGGATACCATTACCATCTGCTGTTACTAAGCTTGCTTTTGTGTGGTTTTGATACAATGCTTTGTTTGTTAGTGACGCATACGAAAATTTCTGGATTGGCGGTAATAATGTGGTGTGTCCCACCTTCTTGGATAAGGCCTTTACCTTTATCGCAAGCCCTTTAATGTTAGATTATCTCATTTCTAAGCCAAATATTTGATGCTCATTGACTCGCACTACTTTCTGTCTTTATACCATAGTACATTTCATTTAAGACGTTAATCACATTTCGTGAATCGTAACGCACATAACTAATACCTGCGTATCGTTTGTGGGTAACGTCCAAGCTGTAATGCTTTTAATATCTTCTTTTTCCCCATTCCAAGCAATTTAACGCCTAAAAGCACAATATCTTTAAAAGGCATATCCGTTTTTAACTTCGCCTGTTATCGTCCACTAACAATCTTTGCCTTTATCCCAAGGCATCAATTGTTGAAATTTTTCGCTAACAGCTTGTATAAAATTTTTGTTGTCGCTCAATACGACCTAAATCGCCTCAGCCCATCGCCACGCCAACGAACATAAGCTAAGGCATTACAGCCACTTTAAAAGTTGTTTTACCTTTCTTTAAATCAATGTTTTCCCAAGGCACATACATATCACTTTCAACATCAATATTGATACCACCCATAGTGTCAATCAACTCTTTGAAAGCTTTTTAAAATTGACCTGAACGGTATGGATCAATTTCTATAAGTGAAAAATTACCGATTAGCGTATCTTTCAACAAATCTAAGCCACCAAACGCATAAGAATGATTTAACCTATCTCGCCATAATCTTTGATTGAAACTAGTGTATCTCTAGGAAAAGACAGGTACGCAATGTCTCACTGGTCGAACTACCATATAAATCATTGTATCTGATCGTGAGGGCTCATTCTCTCTTTTCATCTGACCCTACTAAAAGAAAAATGCACATTTTTGATCGGCTCTTTTTATCGCTTCGTTTTTGACGTTCACTTGCTGGAAGATTCTCAAGTGGCGTCGGGGACTTTATTGACAACCAAAAGCCCCTAGCAACAACCGATAGCCAACATAAGGATAAAAAGGATAAGTTTCTTTACTAGTCTTCCTAAAAATGACTTGAAGACACTTTTTCTTCTTGGTTTTCGATTTTTCATAGATTCACCACTTTATTTAATTATTTCTGCCTATATAAAACGCACGACTTAGGTTGTCTCATCCGTATATTTAATATCGCCACCCATTGGCAAGCCTTGTGCAACACGTGTGCAATCTTAATTCTCGTATCTTTTTAATAGACTATTTGCAGCGTAGTCGCCGTCGCCCTCTACACTTGAATTTGTCGCTACTCAGTTCTTTAATGTCTCTTTTGAAGTCTACAAAAGTTCTTTTATTGACAAATCAGTTGGTGCAATCCTCCCATTGGACTGAGTACCCCACCCAAAACGTGATAGAGTCCAAGATAAGCACCACTATCTTCTAAGGCTTTTAACTCTCTCGCACTTTCTACAACACACAACATACTTTTGTCTCGGCTTACATCTGGAACAAATTTGACAATAGTCTTCTTCCGTTAGATTAAAAACACTTTTTACATTTTTGATTTTACGCTTTTGCTAGAATAACGGCCTTGGCAAGACTTTTCTGCCTCCTCATAAAGAGTTTTCCAAAATATGAAAGGCAAGTCGTGTTGCACTCTTTTCTTCCAATGCTAGGTAGTCTTGCAAAGCGTCAATCAAATCTTCTAAGGCATCATTATAGCCTTCATTAGAACTGATGCCACCCAAGCCGCCCGGCATTTTCATTCCTTTGGTTAAACCTGCCATACGTTCTTCACTTAATTTATTCGCTTTTTGAAATCGCATCATTTGTTGCGGCAACGATTAAGTCTTTGAAGCATTTTACTTCTTCTGGATCCATAAGATCTTTTAGAAATTCTGACTTTTAGCATCTCACTAGAACCATTAACCGTGACTTTGACTCACGCCACCACCACTTCAGAACCCTTACTGGTGTTTGAGCTAACCTCTTGAAGTTTTGCTATATCGTATTTTTGCATTTCTTTTCATCATTTTTTGCATACTCATTGTTACAGTCTCCTCAATCTTTTCTAATTTCTAAGCTTATCTTTACCAAAAACTGTTGAAAGCTTTTTGATGTGTTCACCTCTATTGTATCATCTTTTATGGTGTCTCTTCAATCACTTTTATTTGAAAGCGTTCACCACTTACTCGATAAATTGCTTCAAGCAAAAATGCTTTGATTATCCATTTTCATCATTTCTCTAGCATGAAAAACCACCCATTGCACCAAATGTTAAAATGATGGTATTCCTGTCTTTCCTAACTTTAGCCGGTTTTAAAACGCACTAACGCGAACGCTATTAACTTCCTCTAAAACAACGTCCCAAGACAATTCTGTTGTACTAGAATATGTTTCCTGTTCTGTTTTAGGAGGTAAATCTGACATCTACTTTTTACGTGCAACTGGCTTGGTTTCTGTTACTGTACTCGGATGAATTGTTCCTTTCTGAAAAAGTTTTTCATTTGCCTTTCTTTTTCAACAGAATAAAAACGCGGCTAAACGTCAATCTCTAACAGTACATCTTTTTACTCACTGCAAATTTTAACGCCTGTCTCTGCTTCATAAAAAGTAGAAAGTAAAATTTCCAACTCTTTCTAAGCTCACTTTTTTAAATTCATCACGTAGCTTTCTTTATCTTGTCGTCTGAAAAAGATGGTGGCCTTAGTCCCATTTTTATAGACATTACACCTCTTAGGTAGGCTGAGAAACCAGTAACAATACCCTTCGCCTCGATACCTCTGCCAAACTACCGGCTAGTGTCTCAAAGGCTTTTTGATAGTCTAAGTTTAAAAACGCAATTAGAAATGTGATCTAGGGTACGTCACTTAAAACCACCAATAATCTTTTTAATAGCTTCCTTTTCGATTAGCCCATCGGTTAAGGCGACTTTGCTTGATCGAGTAAACCTAAGGCATCACGCAAGCCTCCTTTGTGCTTTGCTTCGCAATTAGGGCTTCATCGCTAATATCAACGCCTTCTTTTCACTCACTGTTTTTAGGTGGTTTTGAATAACACTATCAGAAATCCGTCTCAAAAATCAAAAACGCTGCACCCTCGATAGTACGGTTAAAGGTACTTTTTCAGGATCTGTTGTTGCTAAAAATGAACAGGACGTGACTTGGAGGCTCTTCTAATAACTTGAGTAAGGCGTTAAAAGCTTCTTGTGTGAGCATATGCACTTCATCTATTATAAATACTTTATATTTTCTCCAGCGTGGGCGCAAAATAAGCTTGCTCTTTTCAGCTCTCTCATCTCGTCAATACCACGATTAGAGGCCGCGTCAATTTCAAAAACATCCATCATCTTATCTTCATTGAAAGCGAGGCAGTTTGCACAAGCATTGCAAGGTTCACCTCGTTTAACCTAAGACAGTTAACCGCCTTTGCCAAAAATTTTAGCACTACTTGTTTTACCTGTACCACGCGGACCACAAAAAGATAGGCGTGTGATAATCTCTTTACCAAGGCATTTTTTAAAGTGGTGCTAATAGCATCTTGGTCCAATAATTCACTAAAAATTTTTAGGACGATAGGTGCGATACAAGGCTTTAAAACTCATCTAAGCCCCTCCTCGTAAAAAGCATCGGCAAGTGCCACAAAGTCCCCTACACTGAGATTTTCACCACGAATATTTTTTTATCTATACCAACTTTAAGAAAAACCGTATCTAAGACTTCATTAGAAAGCCCAAGAGATTTCAATCCATTTTTAAAGTCTTGCGTCGTTGACTAAAGCTTGCTTTTAACCACTTTTCTAAATACTTTTTCATCTTTTGCTAAAATACGGCTTATCGTCATAACGTTTTAAGGTAATCACGGCAGAATCAACTTCCGGTACAGGAAAAATGATTTTCTCGAAACAGCCTCTTCTACTTGACTTAAATATTGCACCATTACACTAATTGTACCATAGGCCTTACTGCCAGGTTTTTGCACGTAGTCTGTCCGAAACTTCTTTTTGCACCATTACGGCAATTTCTTTGGCACCACTGGCGTTTTCTAGGGCATGCATAATCAGTGGCGTCGTTATGTAATAGGGTAAATTGGCAATTATTTTTATAATTTTTCTTTTGTGTTTTTCTAAAATAAGTTGATCTAAATCAAATTTTAAAGCATCTCCAGACACTAGGCTAATACTTCGCCCAACAGCCATTTCTTCTAAGATGGGTAAAAAGGCTTCTATCTATCTCACTGTAACGACCTCTCTTGCCCTGTCTGCCAATGCGACTGTTAATGTTCCTGCGCCTGCGCCTATCTCTAAAAACAACATCTTCTTTCGATAGTGGTAATACGTGCAATTTTAGATAAGAGGCGGTATCGGTAATAAAATTTTGTCCAAATTTTTCTTAAAGTGAAAGTGATGTGCCTTTAATCTTGTCTTGATGTCCATAAATTTCCCTTCTTTTCGCCAAGGCAACTAAAGTCTTATTATTCAAGCTCTAAATCCTTATTTTTAAGCTGAAAAGTCTCTCAAGCGAATACAATCAACGTCATATTCTCTATATAATACACTCGCACCGGCTTGATACGCTTTCTTTTAAAATTTCTTCACTTGCATAAGCCACACCGATCTCTGTTTTTAGAACGGCTATCCTTTGCGCCTAATCTAGCAATACGCAGTTTAGGATAGCGTGCTTTTAAGTTTTTGCTATACCGGCACTATCTGGATCAAAAACCGATAAAATCTAGATGTGGCATTAAACTATCTAACGTTTTTAGGGCATCTTTCTCTGCGCCTAGCCCCCTACTTCTATGACGATCGCGTCAAAATAGGTTTTTATCTTTGACTTATCATCTTTACCTTCAACGATAATCATTATATAATTTTTCCATCCCTCGCTTCCATCTTTCTTATTTTAACATAAAAAGGAAAAGACGCAGTAAGCTTTCTTTTGCTAACTTTTATTGCTCTTCATTTTATTCTTTGTTATACTCTAGAGCAGGTTATATTTTGGAGGAAGATATGATGGAAAATTAGAATTAACAGAACATCTAGAAAAATATTAAATCGGCAAAAACACACTTAGAAAGTGTCTTAGACGATACACCACTCATTTTTGAGCGATTATTTTTCTAATCAATACAGTAATGACATTTTACTTAAAGCCTGAAAACTTGCAAACGCACTGGTGCTTTTTAAGATTCGGGGTGCCTACAATCGCACTTGCCAATTTAAGTGAAGAGAAAGAAAAGGAATCGTCACCGCTTCCAGCCGGCAATCACGCCCAAGGGTGAGCTATGCTGCTCGTGCCTTTTAATTGTCCTTGTACCATTGTAATGCCTGAAAACACACCTTTAATTAAAATTGAATCTGCCAGAGAAAAAGGTGCTAACATCGTTTTATTTGGCACAAGCTATGATGAGGCTTACCAACACGCTACCGAACTTGTTGAAAAACAGGTGGAACCTTCGTCCACGCGTACAACGATTATGGCGTCATTTGCGGTCAAGGCACAATTGCACTTGAAATGTTGAAGAAAAATCCTGAGTTGGATGAAATCATTGTACCTATCGGTGGTGGCGGTTTAATTGCTGGTATCGCTTTAGCGGCAAAGGCAATTAAGCCAAGCATTCGCATTATTGGCGTTGAACCCAGAAGGTGCCAACTCGATGGCAATTTCCTCAGATAACGGTGAAGGACATCACCGGATCGTTGCCAAACTTGTGCCGAGGGGTTGCTGTAGTTGGTGATCTAACGCTAGAAATTGTCAAAGACTATGTTGATGGTATCATCACTGTACCAGAAGAAGACATTATGGAAGCTGTGTTACTTTTAATTGAAAAACATAAAATTGTTGCTGAAGCAGGTGGTGTTTTACCTCTGCAGCCTTAAAACACTTAAATACGAGAAACAAAAAAAGTTGGTTGCGTCATCAGCGGCGGCAATATTGATATGGTTACCATTTCATCTATGATTAACACTGGGCTTGTTACTCGTGGTAGAATTTTTGCATTTGATGGTTGAACTGCCAGATAAACCTGGCGAACTTCCTAGAAATTGCAACAACTTTAGCCAACTTACGCGCCAACGTTATTGCTCTAGATCATAACCAATTTTAAAGCAACCGACCGTTATCAAAAAGTACTTCTTTGAAGTAACTCATGAAACAAACGGACCAAAACACATTCAAGAAATTATGGAAAGCTTTAAAAGAACGAGGCGATGAAGTCAACGTTTGATTGTAATAAAAACGTCGAAATTCTCACGACGTTTTTATTTTCTAAATGACCACTAGATGAATAATAACGCTAATTAAAAGTAAAGAATATAAAAGCGAATAAATACTGCGTTAGCTTATCAGGCTTCCCACCTAAAAGCACTAAGACAGCTCCCGTTATGATATACAAGACAGGAAAGCCCCATAAACCGAAAGTCGTTGCAAAAATTATGCCAATAAACATCAGTTGATGAAAAGATGGTATAAATAGCCATAAATAAATAATTTAAAAATAACTAGTCCCAAGGTAAGAGGTGATTCTAATTTTTCATCAATTTCCTCCTTTATAAGAGATTCTTTCATCTTTAGTATAATTAAAATAGAACTCATTGATGTTTAATTTAAGGTTAAGTCTTGTTAATAATAGCTATAAAAGTTAGTTTATTTCATCCTTATATAAAAAGCTCAGCCAATACCTACAAAAATAGATGATTTTTGTAGTTTGTAAGTAAAAAGACAGCCTATAAGACTGTCTTTTTACTTTACACCCCGGCTTTTTGCTCTCATCTTTATATAGTAGCTAACAAAGAACGACACCAACCAAAAAGAAACGAGTAGATAACAAATAAATAACGACTTACCTTATTTAGATACTCATAAAAGCACTCAAAATAGCGCTCGTTAAAATATAAAGAAGAGGAATACCCCACATACCTAAACCTATGGCAAAAATTTCCCAAGATACCTTTGTAAAATGTCCATATAGATAAGTTAGGATACAAAGATAATTTAAAACAACTAATACAGTAGCAATATCATATTAAAAACCTTTCTTTCTTTATATTTTTATTTTTAAGCAGCTACTTTACTTCATTTTTATCATTTAAATATTTTTATGCAAATTATTTTTATTAAATTATTAAACTATTTGTAACATGCTAGTTAATTATAAAGAGAAGAATAAAAAGATAGCTTTTTAGAGGCTATCTTTTTTTATTCTTCTCTTTTTGAAATTGTTTTAATTTATTTAGCATTAATTCGTTTTCGTAAAAACTTCTTCTAAGACTAAACCATAGGCCTCTGCTGTTTTGCCACCCTTGGTTCTATCGCCAGTTTGTAACATTTCTTCTATTGCTGTAAGTGCTTTTCTTTTTGGTCGCAATGTCTAGAGCGGTTCCGATAATATTTCTTATCATTTTTCCGTAAAAAGCCACTACCTATGAAAATGAATCGTGAGATAGTTTCCGCTTTCTTCGATACCATAAAATGGTTCTCACATAATTTGTCGTACTGGCACCACGTCCACAAAAACCTTCAAAATCGTGTTCGCCTCAAAAGAGGATACATTACTGTTTTAAATAGATTAATATCTGCAAAATGAGGCATCAGACTAAAGGTGCTATAGTTATTGCACTCGGGCTATCGCCTAACATAAAAGGTGTAGCTGTAATGTTTACCAATAGCCGATTTTCTGAATGAAACTCATCATCAACAATACTACATTCTGCAATACGTATCGATCGTGGTAAAAACCGGTTTAGTGCATAGATAATTTTTCTTTCCTCTAAGTCTTTAGCTAAATCAAAATGTGCCACTTGACCCCTTGCATGAACGCCCTTATCTGTTCGACCCGAAGCATGCAAATCAACATTTTCTTTTGAATAACGTCTGTATTGCCAACTCAATTTCGCCTTGAATCGTACTTTTATTCGGCTGTCTTTGATAGCCTTGATACGCTGTGCCATCATAACTAAAATGTTATTTTATATCTCATACTTGATAAAACCAAAAATAGAATCATTACTAGCAAGAAAGGTAGCACTAAGTAGAAAAATGACTCTATCCTTTTTGTCAAACTCTAACTCTTTTAATTTTTGTTCTACCTTCGCCACCGTGATAACAACGCGCTTCCATTGCAAGCGCCAGATCATCGGCACGCTTTAAGGCAGATAGAAAAAGTGGCACTAAAAATAGGCAAAAGGGCTTTTGCTCTATTTATCATATTACCAGATTCAAAGTCTGCACCACGTGCAGATTGCGCTTTATAATCTTATCCGTTTCATCAATTAAGGTTGGAATAAATCTAAGCGCGATACTCATCATCATTGCAAGTTCGTGTGCCGGTACACTCAAAACGTGAAAAAGGTTTCAAAAATAGCTTCTATCCCACTTGTAAGCTCAATTGCGTCGTCGTTAAGGTTAAAAACCGATGTCACTAAAACTAGTAAAAACTCAATCTACTACACATAAAACGCCATAATTAAGCCTTCCGTCGTAATTTTAAAGACGCCGTATGACCATAATACTTCACCCGGTATGAGAAAAATTTTGCATTAATGCCGTAAATACAATAATGAACCAAAGTGGTTTTAACTTTTTAGATACTTTTTCATTGGTATTTTTAGTGATCAAAAGGAAAATAAGTGCCACGCTGTAAGCAAGTAGAAAAAGTAATTGCTGTCTTCGCAAAAATAAGCCAACGATGTAGATCGCCGTTATTTTTACTTCGTGGATCTAGTCGATGAATTAAGGAATTGCCTTTTAATATACTGTCCTATTGTAATATCTTTTAGCATTATTTTCTCCCTTTTCTAAAGCCTCTTCAATAGCGAAATAAGCTTCATCAAGAGTTAACACATCTTTATTGCTTATGAGAAAGCTCTTTTCTTTTAGTGTCATCGTCAAAGTCACAACACTCGGCACCCCTAGCCCAACTTCTTCTAATAATTCTTTTTGTTTAAATACTTTCACGCGGTGTATCTTCTAAAAATCTTTTTACCTTGGTGCATTACAACCAAACGATTGGCATATTCTGCCACATCATCCATACTATGCGAAACTAAGATAATCGCCATATCGAGTGTTGTATGCAACTCTTTAATTTTAGATAAAATTTGTTTCCTCCCCAATGGATCCAAGCCGGCTGTTGGTTCATCTAAAAATTAAATACGACGGACGCATTGCTAAAACACCAGCTATTGCAACTCTTCTTTTTGCCCACCTGATAAGCTAAAAAGGCGATATATCTCTATAGGTTTCATAGTCTAGGTCAACGAGTTCCATCGCTTCTTTAACACGTTCATTAACTTCTTCATCAGAAAGTCCTAAATTTTTAGGTCCAAATGCAATATCTTTTGCTATCGTTTCTTCAAACAATTGATGTTCTGGATATTGAAAAACTAAACCCACTTCTCTTTTTCAATTTCTTTTGCTGTCGATTTTTCTGTAAAATCCACATCATCTATGAAAACGACCCTCGCTAGGGTGCTAATAAACCTACTATTAGCTGTACAAGAGTCGATTTTTCCCGAACCGGTACTTGACCAAGAAGACCGATAAAATCACCACGCTCTATGACAAGGGAAATATCTTTCAAGGCGTCAGGATTCGACCTCATCCGGTGTGTATGTATATGAAATATTTTCTAATTTGATAGACATAAAACCTCCACTAAATTCATCTAAAGTTAAAAATATCGCTAGGAATATGAGGATATTTTTATTCAAACGATTGGCCAAAGCTGTTGGAACAGGAACATCTAATTTCAACTCATTTAGAATCTGCACCTCGCGAAAGACTTCTTTTGGTGTACCATCTAAAATAACATTCCCCTATCCATGCTATCAACCCTATCCGCTAGGGCTGCTTCTTCCATAAAGTGAGTAATGTTTATCACGCCAATATGTTCTTCTCGATTAAGTTTAATCAATGTATCCATCACTTGCTTGCGTCCTTTTGATCACATTGCTGTCGGTTCATCAAAAACAATATATTTTTGGTCGCATTGCAATAACACCAGCAATAGCAATACGTTGTTTTTGACCTCCTGATAAATGATCTAGGGGCAGCCTCCTAAAAGCCATCATCCCCACAACCTCCAGTGCCTCATCAACCCTTTTAGCTATTTCATCTGAAGGTAAACCAATATTTTTCAGGTCCAAAGGCAACTTCTTCCAAGACGGTTGTTGCCACTAATTGATTATCAGGATTTTGAAATACCATTCCCACGCGAGAACGGATCATATAAATTCTTTTCGATTGCTGTATCCAAATCATCGACCAAAACTTTTCCCAAAGTTGGCACTAACAGGGGCATCAAGATGCTTGGCTAGGGTTGACTTACCACAAACCGTTTTGCCTTAACACAGCAATATGTTTGCCTTCTTCAAAAGAAAGCGAAAGATGATTTAAAAACAAAAGATAGCCCACTCATCTTCATTTTTTATACGAAAAATGAAACGTCATTAACTAAAAATCATCTTAAGCCTCCTAAAAAGGCAGGGTCAGGATTGCCTGACCCCGCTAAATTACTACTAATTCAATAATCGCTAATGGTGCAGCGTCACCACGACGAAAACTCACTCTTAGTCACACGAGTGTAACCACCATTACGGTTTTCTATATTGAGGTGCAATTTCTTTGAAAAAGTTTATGTGCTACATCTTCATCCATTAAGTAGCCACATGCCTTTTACGATAAGCTGCAAGGTCATTTTTCTTACCTAGGGTAATCATTTTTCTACCATACGTCTTACTTCTTTTGCTTTAGGTTCAGTAGTTTGTACTTTACCATGAAGTAGGACGGAGGTAGTCATATTGCGTGAGAATCGCACGGCGATGAGAACTATCACTACCAATTTTACGATGTTTCATCCTTTACCTCCTAATTATTCATCATTTGATTTAAGAGAGAGATTTAACGCCCCCATTTTTTCTCTGACTTCATCTAAAGATTTTTTTCCCAAGGTTTTTGACCTTCATCATATCCTCTTTAGTTTTTGAGTCAATTCTAAAACAGTGTTAATACCAGCACGTTTTTAAAACAATTATAAGAACGTACAGATAAATCCAATTCTTCAATGGTCATATCAAGTACTTGATCTTTTTCTTCTTCACCTTTTTCTATCATAATAGAAACTTCTTCCATACCCTCTGTTAGAGCTAATGAATAGGGTAAGGTGATCTGAAAGAATACGAGCAGCAAGACTTCAACGCATCTACTGCTTAATATTCCCATTTGAATGAAGTTCAATAGTAAGTCTATCATAATCGGTGTCTTGACCGACACGCGTATCTTCTATTGTAAAGTTCACTTTATGAACAGGCGTGTACACTGAGTCAATAGGAATTGTACCCAATTGGCATCTTCCTTTTTGTGTTTCTCAGCAGAGACAAACCGCGTCCAGTTTCTACTACCATTTCAATATACAGACGACTATTGCTATCTAAAGTGGCAATTTTTAAATCACCATTTAAGATTTCAACAGTATCAGATGTTCTGATATCTCTTGCATAAATCTCGCCTTCTTCCCTCTTATCAATAATAATTGTTTGAGGTTCATCGCCAGTACATTTAATCGCAAGTTGTTTAATATTTAAAATGATTTGAGAAACATCTTCCTTTACGCCAGGTACGGTTGAAAATTCATGCTGAACACCATCTATACGGACTGAAGTTACAGCTGCTCCAGGAATTGATGAGAGCAAATGCGACGCAACGAATTTCCTAATGTTACACCATAACCTTTTTCCAACGGCTCAATAACAAATTTACTGTATCTGTTATCATCGCTCAGTTCAACGCAATCAATACTCGGTTTTTCTATTTCAATCATACATAACCTCCATACCAACCGACAATAGCGGAAATTGGAACAAGAGCAATTATTTACTGTAAAGTTCGACAATCATTTGCTCCTCTACAGGAATGTTGATGTCTTCACGTCTTGGTTCAGCGAACATTTTTGTTGTAAAGTTATCTTTATCCACTTCAAGCCAAGTTGTTGGTGCGTTTAAACCAAAACTTTCAAGATGTGCTTTAAAAATGTGGAGATTTTGCACTCACGAATTTGAATCACATCTCCAAGCTTAATTTGCATTGAAGGAATATTCGCTTTTTGCCGTTAAGTGTGAAATGATTATGAACAACCATTTGACGTGCTTCACGACGAGTTTTTGCATAGCCTGCACGGAAAAACAACATTATCAAAACGTTTTTCTAATAAAAGGATTAGGTTTTCACCAGCTTGACCTTTCATACGTTTTTGCTTTATCAAAATAGTTACGGAAAGGTTTTTCCAATACACCATAGAGTAAATTTAGCTTTTTGTTTTTCTTTTAACTGTGCACGTATTCACTAAGTTTTTATTCATTCTTGGTGGATTACGTTTTGTTGTGTCTTTTTGTATAACCTAGCTCTGCAGGAGAAATCCCAAGAGTACGGCATCTTTAGCGATAGGTTCTCTGGTTTCTTGCCATAGGGTTTTCCTCCTTATACTCTTCTGCGTTTTGGTGATGACAACCATTATGTGGAATTGGTGTAACGTCTTTAATCATGTTAATTTCCAAGACCTGCAGCTTGAAGTGCACGGATAGCCGCTTCACGACCAGCACCAGGACCTTTAACAAGACATTCAACTTCTTTTAAAACCATGTTCCATAGCTGCTTTAGCTGCACTCTTCAGCTGCAACTTTGAGCTGCAAATGGTGTGCTTTTACGTGAAACCACGGAAGCCCATACCACCAGAAGACGCCCAACTTAACGCATTACCATTTACATCAGTACAGTAACAATAGTATTATTGAAGGTGCTTTTGATATGTGCAACACCTTTTTCAATATTTTTACGCTGCCCTACGACTGAACACGTGTTGTCTGGTTTTGCCAATTGATTCACCCTTACTATTTACGCTACCAGCTACTGTCGCTTTACCTTTACGGGTTCTCGTACTGGTTTTAGTTTTTGACCACGAACTGGTAACCTCTTTACGATGGCGCGAATGCCACGATAGCAGCCGATTTCGTTTAGTCTTTTTAATATTAAGAGAAACTTCACGACGTAAGTCCCTTCAACGGTGTATTGTCCTACTAAATCACGAAGCTTTGTTTCTTCTTCATCAGTAAGATCACGAACACGAGTATCTGATTGATTCCCGCTTCGCTAATGATTTTTCAGCAGTCGGTCTTCTCCAATCCCATAAATATAGGTTAAGCCAATTACAATTCGCTTTTTCTCTTGGAAGGTCGATCCCAGAAATTCTTGCCATCTAATGCACCTCCTAGGGCTCTAGCCTCTCGTACTTGTTTTGTGTTTTGCATTTTCGCAAAATAACCATAACGCGACCTTTTACGTTTGATTACTTTACATTTTTCACACATCGGTTTGACTGATGCTTTTCACTTACATAAGCCTCCTTGGTAGAGAGTTCTACTTTAAATCTGTACGTGATGCGACCACGTGACAAATCATAAGGGGATAATTCTACAGTTACTTTTATCTCCCGGCAAAATTTTTAATGAAATTCATACGAATTTTACCAGAAATATGAGCTAATCACAATGTGTCCGTTTTCGAGTTCTACCTTAAACATCGCATTTGGTAAAGACTCTAGAACACTACCTTGTACTTCAATAACATCTTTACTCATAGTTACCCTTTTAAATATCAGTTAGATGATAGGTCCATCTTCTGTGATTGCAATGGTATTTCTTACAATGTGCTGCCAACTTACCATCTCTGGTAACTGTTGTCCAATCATCATCTAGGACTTCTACTCGTAAGTGCCTTCGTTAATCATTGGTCTCAATTGCAATACACATACCTTTTTAACCTTGCACCAAAACCTGGTTGTCCATAATTTGAAGTTGTGGATCTCTGTAAATTTTTACCAATCCCATGACCACAACTCCTTTACAACACCATAGCCAAAACTTTCAGCATAGCTTTGTACATGCGTAACCAATATCTCCTGACGGTTACCTATAACACTAGCTTCATAGCCTTTGTAAAAAGATTCTTTTGTTCTTTCTATCAAGTTTTGGGCATTTTTCTGTAATTTCACCGCAAGCAAACGTTCTTGCTGTCACCATGATAACCATTTAAAAGCGCCACTAATCCAAACTAATGATATCACCTTCTTTTTAAGATAACATCATCACTAGGTATACCATGGACAACAACTTCATTTGGAGAAGCACAAATTGATCCTGAAAAACCATTATAGTTTTTTGTAAAAGAAGGGATAGCGCCTCTGTTTTCTAATATAGTCTTCTGCTATTTTATCTAACTCTAGCGTTGACATATTAGGTCCCAAAGCATTTTCCAATTCTACAAAGTGTTTTCGCAACAATTCTGCCAGATTCTCGCATTAGAGCTATTTTCGCTCATTCTTAAGCGTTATCATTATAAATTCTCCAAACTTGTAGAATTGCAGTTGTTACGTCGGCTGATGAACGATTGCCATCAATTTCAATTAAGATACCTTTTTCCTCGATAAAAATCAAGTAAAGGTGCCGTTGACGTTTCATATACATTTAAACGATTTTGAACGGTTTCAACATTATCATCTTTCTTTGATAAAGTTCGCCACCGTCTCTATCACAATACCTTCCACTTTTTGAAGGATGAAAATCGATGATAGGGTTGCGCCACAGTCTTTGCAAAAGACGACGCCCTGTAATTCGGTCAGTTAGAATGTCAAAAGGAACTTGAATTTCTAACGCAACATTAAGGTCTTTTTCCTAATTCTTTTAGCATTGTATCTAAAAGCTTGGGCTTGACCTACGGTACGTGGAAATCTGTCTAACATAAATCCTTTTTGGCAATCACTTTCTGCTAAACGTTCACGAACAATACCAATAGTTACCCTCATCGGGAACTAAGTTACCACTATCCATATAACGTTTTTGCTTCTAAACCAAGTGCTGTGCCTTCACTCACTGCTTTGCGGAACATGTCTCCAGTAGAGATATGAGGAATATCTAATTTTTCACTAAGCACAAAAAGCTTGTGTTCCTTTTTACCTGCTCCTGGAGCGCCCATTAGTAGGATATTCAATGTTTCCGCCTCCAATTATTTCATAAAAACCTTTATAGTTACGCATTAACATATTACTTTCTAATTGTTTCATCGTATCTAAGGCTACCCCTACAACGATTAGAAGTGAAGTACCACTCAAAGTAAAACTTCAGGACCTGTTGCAGAAGTTAACGCTGTTGGCATTACCGCAGATGAGAGCAAGGAAAATTGCCCCATAAAGCGTAATACGTCCCATTACTTTCATAATATATTCTGAAGTTGGGCGACCTGGACGAATACCAGGAACGAAACCACCGTTTTTACGAAGGTTATCCGCTACATCAACAGGATTGAAGGTAATAGAAGAGTAAAAGATAGGGTAAAGAACACGATAAGTACTGCATAAATTACATTATACAATACACTGTTAAAAAGATAGGTGGGCTAAAATCCATTGACCACTAGGACTATCTGGGAAAAATCCCGCAATAGTACCAGGGAAGATTAAAAATACCATCGCGAAGATAACTGAATAACCCCAGCCGAGTTAACCTTAATCGGCAAATGAGTAGATTGACCACCATACACTTTACGTCCAACAACACGTTTTGCATATTGGATAGGGAACGCGTCTTTTCTCCTTGTTGAACAGCTACAACACCCATAATATTAAGATAGGCACAATCAAAAATCCTAAAACGGCTAAGATTTGAATTGCACCAATTTTAGAAAATTCATAAAGGTAAACAATACCATTTGGTATACGAGAAACAATACCTGCAAAAATAATTGCTGATACCATTACTGCAATACCTTTTTCAGTAATCAATTCACCAATCCACATTAGACAAGCTGTACCAGCAGTTAAACTCATTGCAATCACAAAAATGCTAAACGCACTTTGCGTTGGTGAGATAACTTCTAGTGCAAAAAGACAATCCAATAGATTGAATAAAACCTAGAACAACAGTTAAATATCTAGTGTATTCTACGATTTTTACGATCATCTTTTGCAAGGGCTTCAATACGTGGTGAAATGACTGTCATCAATTGCATAATAATCGATGCATTGATGTAAGGTGTAATACTCATTGCAAAGATTGAAAAGGTTTTTAAATGCACCACCGGAAATAATATCAAAGAATCCAAGTAGTTTTGCCTTATCAATCAATTGTGCAATAACTCTGTATTGATACCAGGTACTGGGATATGAGAACCAATACGAAAGATAAAAACATCATCAATGTAAAAACGAGTTTTTTTCTAGTATCTGGCGTACTAAACGCGTTTTTAATGTCCCAAACATTAAATCACCTCTACACTTCCACCAAGTGCTTCAATTTTTCTTTTTGCACCTTGACTACAAGCGTTAAGTTTTACTGTAAGGGCTTTTGTTAATTCGCCATTGTTTAAAAACTTTAATGCCACCATTTTTTACTTGTTTGACAAACCCTGCTTCAATTAAAAGCTCAGGTGTTATTACTGTATTTGCATCAAAGGTGTCTAGTACATCTAGACCAACAACGCTATAAGTGGTTTTAAAGCGATGGTTAGAGAACCCTCTTTGGAAGACGACGTTGGATAGGTGTTTGTCCACCTCAAATCCAGGACCTTTTCCCCACCAGAGCGAGCTTTTGACCTTATGACCTTTTACCAGCTGTTTTACCAAGACCGGAACCAGGACCTCTACCTTTACGCTTAAGGGCGTGTTTTGACCCTTCAGCCGGTTTTAAATCTCGTGAAGTTTCATTCTCACACCTCCTAATTAGTTAATTTCTTCTACTGAAACTAAATGGCTTACTTTGTTAATCATACCGCGAACAGCCGGATTATCTGCCTTTAACAACAAAGCTATTTGTTTTTAAGTCCGAGGGCGGTTACGACCTTTTACGTTGTCTTTCGCTTTGCGCCATAACAGAAACGCACGAGAGTTACTTAACATTTGCCATCGTTACCCTCCTAACCTAAGATTTCTTCTACTGATTTGCCACGAAGTTTTGCGATTTCTTCAGCACTTCTCATGCTAGTTAAACCAGCCATAGTTGCTTTAACGATGTTTGTAATATTATCGCTACGCAAAGATCTTTGTAAGCGATATTTTTACCCTGCAAGTTCAGTTACTGCACGTACTGCACCACCTGCGATAACCCCAGTACCTTCACTAGCTGGTTTGAGCATAACTCTTGCTGCACCAAATTTACCAATGACTTCATGTGGGATAGTATCGTTTACGACAGGTACACGTACTAAATTTTTTTCTTTGCATCTTCAATGCCTTTACGGATAGCTTCAGGTACTTCATCTCGCTTTTACCCATACCAACACCTACGATACCATTGCTGTTATCGATAACTACAAGTGCTGCAAAGCTGAAACGGCGACCACCTTTACAACCTTAGCAACACGATTTATTGTGACAACTCTTTCTTCTAGATCGAGTTCTTTTGCATCAATAATTTCTCTAGTCACGCTTTTCCTCCCTCATAATCGGAATTAGAACTCTGCCGCCTTCTAGCACCTTCCGCTAAAGCTTGATACGGCCATGATAAATATTACCGCCACGGTCAAAAACCACTTGTTTATATCAAGAGCTTTTTAGCGACAGCTTTCAATTGATTTGGCGAGCCACTTCAGTTTTTAGTGCCTTCGCATTTGGTATCCATCGTTGACGCAGCACAAAGTGTATTACCATTGACATCACTCAATAATTTGAGCATAGATGTGTTTTTGCACTACGGAAAAACAGCTAAACGAGGACGTCTCAGGGGTACCGCTCAGTTTAAAACGCATACGGCGATGTTTATTAGCACGAACTGCTTTTTCTATCATATTGTCAACTGAATTCACTCCTTTCCTCGATTACTTGTTACCAGTTTTACCAGCTTTGAGCTTAATTGTTTCATCTTCATAACGAAGACCTTTTACCTTTTATGCTCTAAGGCGGACGAGTCGCACGAATGTCAGCAGCTAAAGCCCCAACTTTTTGCTTATCCATACCTTTTAACAATAATTTTTGTTGCTTCAGGTGCTTCGATTTCAAGACCTTCTTCTGGATCGAACTCGATTGATGTGAGTAACTCACACTTAAAACAAGTTTTTACCTTGCATTAAAGCACGATACCCAACTCCTTTCTATAAGAAGGGTTTTTGAGAAACCTTCAGTAACGCCTACAACTCATATTATTTAAAAAGGGTTCTTGTTAAACCCCAAAGGTTACCAAAAGTTTTTACGTCATTATTAGGGCAAGCCACTAGTAATAATCGTTTTTCTTCTATAGCAATTACCATTGCTTCAGGCAACTGTTTTTCAAGTGTTCCTTTTGGACCTGTAACAGTCGCAAAGTTCTTATCAGTTAATTCTACCTTTACACCATCAGGGATAGCGATTGGTTTTGCCGATACGAGACATTGTTCCACCTCCCTAGTTTTTATTACTACACATAGCAGAGCACTTCTGCCACCAAGGCCTTTTTGCTCTTGCTTCACGATCTGTCATTACGCCTTGGGAAGTAGAGATTACTGCCACGCCAAGACCACTGCAAGCACTTTTAGAATATTGTCTTTTTGCAATACACTTTTAAGACCTGGTTTTGAAATACGTTTCAACCCTTTTGATAACACGTTCTTTATCTGGGCTATATTTTAAATGCAACTTTCAAAGTCGCATGACCTTCATCTTCTTTAATTTCAAAGTTTGCAATGTAACCTTCTGATTTTTAAAATCTCAGCTAGTGCAACTTTAACCTTTGAAGATGGGATTTCTACATTGGCGTGCATTGACATATTTGCATTACGGATTCTTGTTAGAAATCCACGATTGGATCTGTCATTACCATATAATTATGACCCCCTTTAAAGGATTTTATCTTACCAACTCGCTTTTAGTAACACCAGGAATTTTTACCTTTCGTTTGCTAACTCACGAAAAGTTACATGCACATTCCAAATTTACGCATATAACCATGTGGACGACCAGTCACTTTACAACGATTGTGTAAACGTGAAGGTGAAGCGTCACGTGGTAATTTGTTAAGACCTTCATAATCGCCTTTTGCGATTAATTCGGCACGCTTTGCAGCATATTTTGCCACCATTTTTGGCGTTTTAATTCGCGTTGAACCATTGCTTTTTAGCCATCTATTGTCCCTCCAAAAATTAACCTGCAAACGGCATCCCAAGGTGTCCTCAAAAGAGCACGACCTTCTTCATCGGTTGTTGCTGTTGTTGTGAAAACAATTTGCATACCGCGGATTTTGTCTACTTTATCATAATCGATTTCAGGGAAGATAAGCTGTTCTTTTAAAACCAAGACTATAATTGCCACGACCATCAAAAACCTGTAGATGGTACACCACGGAAGTCACGTACACGAGGTAGTGCAACACTGAAAAGTCTGTCTACAAATTCGTACATACGTTCGCCACGAAGCGTTACTTTAACACCGATTGGCATACCTTCTCTTAATTTGAAACCTGCAATTGATTTTTAGCTTTAGTTACGAGTGGTTTTTGACCTGCAATAATTGTCATATCATTTACCGCTGCATCTACAGCTTTATCGTTTTGAACAGCTTCCCGAGGCCAATATTGATGATGACTTTATCAAGTTTAGGAATAGCCATAACGTTGGTATAACCAAACTCTTGTTGAAGTGCTGGAGCAATTTCATTTACATATTTTTCTTTTTAATCTAGCCATCTATTGTCCTCCTTTCTAGAATGTGTTTCCACTTGTTTTTAGATAACGTGCTTTTTACCATCAACGATTTTATGACCTACACGAGAACCTTTTTATTGGTTTCGTCATAAGGCATAACATTAGACACGTGAATAGCCGCTTCTCTTTCGATAATCCCACCTTGAGGATCTTTTTGAGAAGGTTTGCATGGCGTTTAATCATTGAAACGCCTTCCACGATAACACGTGAATCTTCTGGAATAGATTTTAAAACCTTACCAATTTTACCTTTATCTTTACCAGCGATAACGATAACTGTATCGCCTTTTTAACGTTCATTTTTGCCACTAGTTTCACCTCCAAGGCGAATTATAAAACTTCAGGAGCTAAAGATACGATTTTCATAAAAATCTTTTTCTCTAAGCTCTCTCGCCACAGGCCCAAAAATACGTGTTCCTCTTGGGCTTTTATCTTCTTTGATGACAACTGCAGCATTTTCACTAAAACGGATATATGAACCGTCTGGACGTTTTACAGGACGAACTGTACGCACAACAACTGCTTTTACAACGTCCCCTTTCTTGACAACGCCACCGGGTGTAGCTTCTTTGACTGCACAAACAATAATATCCCCTACTGATGCGTAACGGCGATTGGTACCACCTAAAACGCGGATACATAGGAGTTCTTTTTGCACCTGTGTTGTCACCGACTTTAAGTCTAGTTTCCTGTTGAATCATAGGGATCCTCCTTTCGCCGCGAATAAATTATACGATTGTTGCTTTTTCCACAACTTCAACCAAACGCCATCTTTTTGTTTTTAGATAATGGGCGAGTTTCCATAATTTTTACTTTATCGCCAACACCTGCTTGGTTTAATTCATCGTGTACTTTATATAATTTTGTTCGCTTAGCGATTTTGCCATACAGAGGATGGCGGCTATGGGTATCAACTGCAACAACAACGGTCTTTTTCCATTTTATCGCTCGTTACGACCCCGTAGCGAACTTTTTCTCATATTGCGTTCTGCCACTTTATTTCCTCCTATCAGTTAGCTTCACGATCTAATTCACGTTCGCGAATAACCGTTTTCGCTTTGGCAATGTCTTTACGAACTGTTTTAATTTGCACTGGGTTTTCCAATTGACCTGTCGCCATTTGGAAACGTAAATTGAACAGTTCTTCTTTTTAGATCAATTACCTTTTTGGTTTTAATTCCTGATCAGAAGAGTTCTCTTAAGGCACTAACCTTCATTTTACGTCACCCTCCATTTCACGTTTAACAATTTTACATTTTTACTGGTAATTTATGCATCGCAAGTCTTAATGCTTCACGTGCAACTGGTTCTGGTACTCCAGAAAGCTCAAAACATCACGCGACCTGGTTTTACGATAGCTACCCAATAATCAGGCGCCCCTTTACCAGAACCCATGCGGACTTCAGCTGGTTTTTGCTGTTACTGGTTGGTCTGGGAAAAATTTTTAATCCAAACGTTACCACCACGTTTAATATAACGTGTCATAGCAATACGGGCAGCTTCAATTTGTCTACTTGTAATCCAGTGACCTGTGGTCGCTTGAAGACCATATTCACCATAAGTGACAGTAGTCCCTTTATGAGCTTTCCTTTTAAAGATCTACGATGTGGTCTACGCCACTTTTGTTCTTTTTAGGCATCAACATAAATTAGCGACCTCCTTCCCCTTGGACGGTTTTCTTTCTTCTGGAAGAACTTCTCCATTGTAAATCCATACTTTAATACCAATCTTACCATCAGTGGTATCTGCTTCCATAAAAACCATAATCGATATCAGCTCTTAAAGCATGAAGTGGTACTTTACCTCACTAGCCCATTCAGTACGTGCAATATCCGCACCAGCTAAACGACCGCTAACGGCAATTTTTCATCCCTTTTTGCACCGGCATCGTTTTTGCTCTTTTTGAAGTGCTTGTTTCATTGCACGACGGAAAAGCATACGACGAACAAGTGCATCAGCAACAGATTCAGCAATAAGTTGTGCATCTGCATCTGGACGTTTTACTTCAACGACATTGATGAATACATCTTTGCCTGTCATTTTTCTCAATTCACCACGAAGAACTTCAATTGCAGCACCTTGTCTACCAATAACGATATCCAGGTTTTGCTGTATGAACAGTAACTTTTTACTTTGAGTTACGCCAGTACGTTCGATAATGACGCTTGAAACGCCACTTTCAAATAATTTAGTTTTAACAAATTTGCGAATTTTAAAAGTCTTCAGTGGAGGAGATCAACATAGTTTTTATCGTTTGCATACCATCTTGCGTCCCAATCACGGATAACGCCGACACGCAAACCAATCGGATTGACTTTTTGACCCATCTCTTTCCTCCTATCTCTCGCTTACCACAACTGTGATATGGCTAGTTCTTTTTGTAATGCCGTCTGCTCTACCCATTGCTCTAGGTTTAAAGTGTTTTAGACTTGGACCTTGATCAACATAGGTCGCACTAACATAAAAGATTTTCTGTATCCATATCATAGTTATGCTCTGCATTGGCAACGGCAGATTTCAAAACCTTTGCAACGATTGCAGAACCTTTATGTGGAGTAAATTTTAAAAATAGTGTACGCTTCATTTATGTCTTTCCCACGAATTAAATCAACCACTTGACGTGCTTTACGTGGTGAAATACGAACTGTTTTTGCAACTGCTTTTGCTTCCACTAGACGCTCTCCTTTCTGCTATCGTACTGAAGAAGATTTTTCGCCTGCGTGACCACCGAAGGTACAGAGTTGGTGAAAAATTCTCCTAATTTATGTCCTACCATATCTTCTGTTACATAAACCGGAATGTGCTTTCTGCCGTTATGCACAGCAGAAAGTATGACCGATGAATTCTGGGAAGATGGTAGACGCACGTGACCAAGTTTTTAATCACAGATTTATCATTTGTTTCATTCATTTTGACAACTTTTGCGTAAAGTTTTGCGTTTACAAAAGGTCCTTTTTAAGCGATCTGCCCATAAAAGTTTGTCCCCCTTTCAGCCTTCTTAACTAACTTATTTCTTTCTTGAATGTACGATGAATTTATCGTTAACATTTCTTTTCTTACGTGTTTTACCACCATGAGCAACTTTACCCCATGGGCTAACAGGTGATTTTACGACCGATAGGCGCTCTACCTTCACCACCACCGTGAGGGTGATCGTTAGGGTTCATTACAGAACCACGAACGGTAGGACGAATACCCATCCAACGAGAACGACCTGCTTTACCTATTGTGATATTAGCGTGTTCGCTATTACCAACAACACCGATGAGTCGCACGACAAGTTAGAAGGACTTTACGCATTTCCCCCACTTGGAAGACGAAGTGTTGCATATTTGCCTTCTTTCGCCATAAGCTGTGCAGAAGTACCCGCACTACGGCAAAGTTGTCCACCTTTTTCAGGGTGTAATTCAATATTGTGAATAAAGGTACCATTAGGAATATTAGCTAAAGGAAGTGCATTCCCAACTTTTAATATCACTTTCCGGTCCAGAATAAACCATATCGCCTACTTTTTAAGCCAGCAGGCGCAATGATGCAACGTTTTTCCCCGTCCAAATAATGAAGTAGGGCGATACGACAAGTACGGTTTGGATCGTACTCGATTGTTGCTACCTTTGCAGGGTACATTGTCTTTATTACGTTTTAAAAGTCAATGATACGATATTTTCTCTTATGACCGCCACCATGATGACGAACTGTAATGCGTCCGTAGCTGTTACGACCAGCTTTTTTACGAAGAGGCGCTAAAAGAGATTTCTCTGGTGTGCTTGTTGTGATTTCTTCGAAAGTAGAAACTGTTTTTATGACGCACCCCAGGAGAAGTAGGCTTAAAACTTTTAATTGCCATGAGTTTTTCCCCTATCTTACATGCCTTCGAAAAATTTCGATCGTTTCGCCTTCTGCTAATGTTACGATAGCTTTCTTCCATTCAGAAGTCATACCTTGGTAACGACCCATACGTTTCTTTTTACCTTTAACACGCATAGTAGCGACATTGACAACACGAACTTTAAAAGATTTCTTCGATTGCTTTTTCTAATTTCAATTTTATTCGCTCTTTTATCCACTTTGAAAGTGTATTTATTTTTGAGCCATTAAATCTACTGTATTTTCGGTAATAACCGGCTTAATGATGAGTTCACGTGCTAATTTCATGCGAGCACCTCCTCAATCTTTTGCAACAGCATCTTTTTGTGACAACCATTTTAGTATTATTTAAAATGTCATACACTTTTTAAATTGTCTACTACAACGACTTGAACACCTTTGATGTTTCTTGCACTCTTAATAACATTTTCATTCCAGTCAGCTAAAAACAAGTAAGGTTTTTCCCATTACTTCAATAGCACTAAAGGTTTTTACCATTTCCTTTGTTTTAGGTGTTTCAAAATTCAAGCTTTCAAGTGCGACTAATTCACCCACTTGACACTTTAGAAGAAAGCGCTGAACGCATAGCAAGTGCCACTTTCTTTTTAGGAAGTTTATAAGCATAATCTCTTGGCTTTGGCCCAAAGATACTGCCCCACCTCTCCATAGTGGAGAGAGCGAATTGTACCCACACGAGCACGACCCGTTCCTTTTTGACGCCAAGGTTTACGTCCGCCCCTCTTACTTCACCACGTGATTTGGTAGAAGAAGTACCACGGCGTAAGCTAGCTAAATATTGAACAACTGCTTCGTGAACAACACTTTCATTTTGGTTCGATACCAAATACTTGTTCGTTAAGTGAAAGTTCACCAACAGCAACGCCTGCTTGATTGTATAATTTAACGTTAGGCATACCTTGTCCTCCTCTCTATCCTAGTACACTTTGACACTTTGACGTACGACAACAAGACTGTTTTTAGCACCAGGTACAGAACCTTTAACTAAAATAAGATTGTTTTCTAAGTCGATTTTTAGCAACTTCAAGATTTTTGAACAGTTGTCTTTAATCCCCCTGCACGCCCTGGCATCAAATGACCTTTGAATACGTGATGAGGACCAGCAGCGCCGATAGAACCTGTTTTTCTCTTATGCTTAGAACCGTGAGTCATAGGACCTCTATGTTTCCCATAACGTTTGATAGTACCTGCAAAACCTTTACCTTTGCTTTTACCGGTTACATCAATTTTGTCACCTTCAGCAAAAAGTATCAGCCTTTAATTCACTACCACGGTATAAATCAGCGTCTTCTACGCGGAATTCACGAAGATATTTTTTCGCTTCAACACCAGCTTTCGAAAAATGTCCTTGAGCTGGTTTATTCACATGTTTAGCTTTTGATTGAACCAAAGCCCACTTGAATGGCTTCATAACCATCAGTATCTTTAGTTTTTACTTGAGTTTACAACACAAGGACCAGCTTCAATTGCTGTTACTGGAATTAACACACCCTCAGGAGTGAAAATTTGTGTCATACCAATTTTTCTTACCTAAAATGGCCTTCATCTGAACTGCCACCTCCTAACTTATAGTTTAATTTCGATTTCTACGCCGCTTGGCAAATCAAGACGCATTAAAGCTTCAATGGTCTTATTGTTATGTTCCATAATGTCAACAAGACGTTTATGGGTTCTCATTTCAAATTGCTCACGACTGTCTTTATTAACGTGAGGAGAACGATACTGTGAAAAATGTTTTTTTCAGTAGGTAGTGGTACAGGACCAGATACCTTAGCACCAGTTTTCTTAGCTGTCTCAACAATTTTTGAGCACTTTGATCGAGTAGTTTGTGATCAAACGCTTTTTAAAGCTGAATTCTGATCTTGTTTTTGCCATGTGTCTGTTACCTCCTTTTTAATTCGTCCGTTTTTCGGACCTGCTCCACCGAAATATCTGGGACACGGACTCGGGTGTGTCCAACTTCCTAGCAACCTCCTGCTTCATCGCTACACATACCAGAGTAGGTAACACTATTTAAACACCTTGACAAGGGCTTTTGCCAAAATAAATTAATTATTTTTCATCTACTGAACACTATTTTTCTGACATTAAATTTGCAACTTACCCCTATAAAATAAAAAGCTATCCTTAAATTAGGGATAGCTTTTTGTTATCTTTGTATTTTTTTGTTGAATGCTTCAACACGACCTGCAGCAGAGTGAGTTCTTTTGCTTGCCTGTGTAGAATGGATGACATTCAGAACAAACTTCGACTTTGATGTCTTTGTTAGAAGTAGAACCTGTAGAAAATTCATTGCCACAAGCACAGATAACTTTTACTTCGTTATATTCTGGATGAATACCGTTTTTTTCATCGTAAACACCTCTTTCAATGTGGTTATGTAGCTCATATACCTATCCATTGTAGATAGAATACGCCTTTTTAGTCAAGTTAAATTTAGATTAAACTTAATTAAATTTTTCATTTGACTTTTTCTTTAAAAATATTTTATAATATCCATAAGGTTAAATCTTTTTATTTAATAAGGAAGTTTTATTTATGAAAAACTTTGTAGTCAGTTTATTATCTTTGAGTTTTGCTTTTTAATTCTGTATCTGTATTTTGCAGCAAGTGATGAGGATAATATTACTATCTCTGCCAAAAACCTCACTTTAGAAAAACAAACAATCCTTATCGAAAATTTTTTTGCAGAATCAAATTTAGATTCTGTAAATTTAAATACTTTATCTTTGTTAACCAATGTCGATGAGGCCGTTTTTATTAAATGAAAATTACTTTGTAAAAGCTGATAGCCAAAATGGAAACCCTATATCTTTGAGAGTTAGAATAAAAATATTATAGGGGTATTAAAAATGAAACTGTTCAAATATCTAAAAGGCACTTCTTGGTCAAGAATATAAAGATAAAAATGCCGATGAAAAATTTAATGAATGCACCATTTTGGGGTGGCTTTTTACGATAGAAGTCAGACAGATAAAAATTGATTAACAAAAAGAAAAATAAAAAAGTTGGTTAAAGATTTAACCTAACTAAAAAGCACCCTCTAGGGTGCTTTTTATTTTTATAATTCAACTTTCCAAAAGACCGTGTAAGTTGCAGTATTCATAAACGGCAATAGCTTTGTCGCCTTCAGCTAAAACGAAAGTTGCTTTTTGGTGCATCTGTATGAGTAGGTGTCTGATTTGACCACCTTTTTCAGTTTCAAGATAAATGAAGTCAATTAAATGTTCTTCTGTCATTGGATGTTCTACACTACCTACAACAACTTCTCAACATTACCATTTACAGTTGCTACCGGTACGTGTTTTTCATTAGCTGCATCTGTTGTGTTTTGCTTTTAAAAAGCTTCATTGGTTCGCCACAACAAGAAAGGTTACCATCGTCATCCTTTAACACTAACACTAATTCATTACATTTTTGCACTTTTAAATACTTTTACCTCTTTACTCATTTCCTATTCCTCCAAGGTTTATAATTCAATGTTCTATTCTTTTTATACCCTCCCAGTACTCTCTATTAAACGACTAATTTTAAGAAAATAAAAACCAAGGCTTTTCGCCTTGGTTTTTCTACTAATCAATTGTTACCGTTCCACCATTTCCAGCTTTATGATAAACAACACTATTACCAAACCCTTCGCCAACAAAAACGAAGTGGAATATAAATGCTGTTATTTATCATTTGTGCTGGTGCTGTAAGGTTACTTTTTGTTTTACACCATCTTTTTCTTTTTAATGCTACTTTTTGATTTAGTGTTAATTCTAAAGTTACCCCCATCTTTTTAGCAACTGCTGTACGTGTTTTTGATTCCAAGTAATTTCAGCACCTAGCGCATTGAAAGTTTCGCGGAAAGGTACGACAACACTACCTTTTTTGATTGATTGGCGCTTTACTAAAAATTAACCTTACTACCTTTTACCATAACCAAAAATACCATTTGTCTGACTAGGGGTTACGCTTGGTTTTTGACTGCTTTCTTCTAGCATTTTAGCATTTGCCCAATCGAGATTTAATTTTGCTTTTTGTTCACCAGAACCTTCTGGTCCACCTTTTAATTTATCCATTGCATTTACTCAAAATGCAACTTCAAAGTACTTCGGTTTTACGCTAGCTACTTTAAAAGTGGTTTTAATGTCATAAAGTTTTTGTACCTGTTGACATCTTACTTGCCTCTTTTTTTGTCTGTGCCATCGAAAACAAAGAGTTTATTGATATTTTCACTCAACACCACCGAACTCTAATGGTTTAAGGTATAAGGTCACTTCTGTTGTACCATTATCCACGACAACATTAGCTGTATCTTTTAAAGACGCATTTGCCATTGACACTTTGCCTTGTTCATAAGCGTGCATCAACTTAACTGGAACGGTGTACTTTTCACTGGCAAAAAGCGGGGAAAGGCCATACTTGCGACCAACATACTTTTGCCACTAAAACTTTTTGCTATTTTTAAATTTCATAATAAAACCCTCCTAAAATATTATCTTCAGTTTAACACAGCTAATTTAATTTGTCATTTTTGCAATAGCATCATAAGCCCAATGGTCGCTACTCACATCAGAAAAATGAGCATCTCCTTTTTCTGTCACTTCAAACGCACTGCTCATAATCATCGCCACTTCCGCTCTTGTAACTGCTTGGTTTGGTTTTAAAGGTATTATCAGAATACCCTTTTGCCCAATTTTTTTCTCTACTGCAATTTGAATCGCCTCTTTTGCCCAAAGTGCTTCTTTTTCATCTTTAAAAAGCTTGATAGCTATTAGCTTTTTTTCAATTCCTTTTTAAGCGAGCTAACATACTTACAAATTCGGCACGAGTAACGGCTTTATTTGGCATAAAACGATTATCTTGATAACCACTTACAACGTGTTTATTTACAAGCACTTGAAGGGCATTGCCATACCAAGCCTTGTCAGTTACATCATTAAACTTATAGTATGCTAGAGTCACGGGGCCATCTACAAATTTTTGCAAGTAGACTTACAACTTCCGCTCTTACCATTGCTTTGTTTGGTCCAAAAAGCACTCGTTTGGATAGCCTACCATGTCATGGTCTTTTTGAATTTTGACTATCCACGACTGGATTATTTTCGGGTTTTTAGGCTCTTCTGGTTTTCGTTGGCAAGATGGCTCTGCCATCCTCCGCCGCCACCACTAGAACTGTTTGTGTTTGGCTTATCTTCTTCTTTTAAAGCAAAGCTTGATTAACTCATCGACTTGGTTTAAAGCTTCTTCATTTGCTTTAGCTGCAACTAAAAAGCAATTTTTGTATTCTAAACTCAACTAAGTCTTTTTCTGAACGCTAGTTTTATTTGGTAATTGATCAACTACTGTTTCTACAAATTGCGCTTCTTTTTGTTTTAAGCTTCCTTGTGCCTCTCTAGCAAGTAAGTTTAAATCGCCTAAATGCAAAATTTTGTCTTTGACATCATCTGATGCATTTTCTATTTCTGTTTGTAAATCTAAAATGCTATCTATTTTGTCTTCGTAAAAGGCACTAGGTTTTTTAATTGCTTGTGACAAAATATCTGTTTTCATTTAGCGCTGGCAAGGTTTTTTTCAGGTTTTACTTTTTAACGCACTATAAGCTTCATGTAGCGCGTCAAACGTTTCTGCCACTTTTTCTTTTTGTTGCCTTATCGTCTGTTAAAAGATTTTTCGCCTCTAAAACTTTTTCTTTGAGCACATCAAAACCACTTAAGGTATCTGCTTTTACAATCTTACTCGTTTCATTTTCAAGTGATACGTTTTCTAAAAACAAGTTCCGTCAAAGCTTGAAGCAATGTTTTATCGGCTTGCTTCACTGGCAAATCTTTTTTGTGCTTTTAAAATTTCATCTTTCGCTAAAAAGAAGAATGGCTTCACTAGATTTTTCATCCTTCAATGCATTTTTCAGCTGCTAAAAATTGCATTGTTTAAAGCAATTTGATTAATACGACCAACATTATTTTGACTATTTTTTTAGCATTTTTGAATTTCTGCTACTAAACTATCCTTTGTTGATGGTTTTGATTCATCTTTAGTTTTTAAAACGAGTGTACTTTTTGCAGTTTCGAGACGTTTTAACACACTTGAAATCATCTCTTCTGTCGCACTCTCATCAGATAGTACACTTTTTGCCTCTCTTAAGACGTCTGTTAATTTTGCCACAGTTTCATCGGTGTAGTCAGAAAGCGTTAGTTTTTTCAACTTGTCTTACTAAATCACTTAAAGCTGTTTTTATCTGCTTTCTTTTCCTTTAAAAACAAGTTCAGCTATGAATTGTTTCAAATTTTTTTACCGTATTTGCCACGGTATATTTGTCTGTTGCGTCATCAGCTAAAAATTTCTTTTTGCCTCTTCATAAACTTCAGCAAATTTTTCAAAGCTTTCTGCCGTATAACTATTTCTATCTTCATAATACGGTTTTGCCATTTCTAAGGCTTGCTGTAAGAGTGCCTTGTTGGTTTTACCATCTAATCTTAAAAAGCGCTTCTTCCGCGTCAATTAAAAGCCTTAGTTACTTCGCTAATTTTTCTGCTTGGTTGTCAATAAAGCGACTTGAAGAAATAATTTCTTCTGCCTGTGTGAGCGCATTTTTCTAGATTTTCAACCGTCTTTTTCACATAAGTGTCTTGTGGCAAGCTTTCATAAAGGGCTAAGGTTTCTTTATATTGTTTAATGAGCAAACTCTTGTCCGCATATTCTGTACGTTCAATTTTTACCATTTTGCTCATTGCTGAAGCCAATTTTTCGCTCGCCCTCATTAATTTCTTTTTGACTTGCCTTATCTTTTTGCAAAAACTTCTCTTGCCATATCAAAGGCTGTTTTAAATTCTTGCCAACCTTTAATAAATTCATCTTCATTTAAGCTTTCTGTTTGTTTTAATCGTAAAGTTAAAAACTTCACGATTAACAGCACTTTTTCTATTTCAGCACCTTTTACCAATTCTACTGTCAAACTCTTTTTATTAGGTCGATAGATATAGTCTTTTCTTGTATTACCATAACCTTCTTCTACTAAAGTTCATTGCAAAAACGTCATAAGGTAATTTTTCAATACGGTAATTTCTTTTTTCCGTTTCATCATTTGAGAAACTAATGACCTGACTTGTACTTTCAGTGTCTTTACCTTGAAGAACAACATCTACACTACCCTGTATAGCCGTTACGTTTTAATTTTAACGTAAGTGGTGCACTTGCTTTAGAATCCACAACGATAGCAGGGAAATGTGTTGCAATACTTGCTTTTGCTTCCACACTTTCTTCACTAATTGTTGCAAAAATAACGACTGGTGTCTAGACCGCTAACACCTATTTTATAGGTGCCTTTTGGTACATACATCAACATTGGTGATTTATTTAATTGATATTCAAAGGTGTATTCCTTTACCCGTATTTTTTTATCAATTAAGACAATATTAAATTCCGCTTTCTTTTGGATTAATAACGCTGATTTGAACGGCAGCTCTTTCTTTCGTACTGAAATTAACATCAACAACTTTTTGCTGTATCACTTTCTGTAATTTCAAATGGAATGTGGTTACTACCTATCAGTTCATATTCATCATCTACTCTATCAATAATTAATTCATATTTACCGACAGCTAAATTGTACGGATCCATTTTCTTGCCTTCATGATTGATGACATAGTAGGTAAATTTATCATCACTGATACTACCTGATGCCACTTTTAGGATTCACAACGATACCTTTTTCGTTACCTGAACGAATCGCATTATTCAGTTAAATGTAACGGCATTAGCTGCCATATCAACTAATTTGACCGTTGCTCTATCTAAACTAACATCTGCTGGTACTTCAAATCGGTACGGTCCTTCTCCTGTTAAAACAATACTGTCATTACCTGCACTAAAAAAATAACTTCTTTTTAAACCTGAGCCTTTTTCTTCAATATTTTCAATTGTAAACACTCTTGTTTTTCATCACAGTTACTTTTAACAACATGAGGGAAGGTAACATCTAATTTCACAGGGAAAACCATAGTTTGGAAATTTTTTCGCTCTGTCATCATCGGCTTTAACTTTTTACGCGAATGATGTAATCGCCCTCTGCTGCAAATTCGCCAGTTCGGCTGTCACGACCATCCCATTTCCAATGATTTTTCGTGCTGACATAATTTGGTTCAATTGAAGGATTAGATGCTGTATAGTAATTCTTTTGACCAAAAATCTGCACTCTTACTGTCATAAAGCGGATTAGAAAAACTCATATCACTTTTTGTACACACTGAAGTTGAAATCTTTATAGTTTCTTAAAAATGTTCCCATAAAGATTGCTTCATCGCCTTTATTGTCACCATTTGGCGAAAAGGCAATTTTAGTCTTATCATATTTTTGGATTATCTAAAGTGCTGTCACTCCAATTCCCTGAGAGCCATCGCACGACCTGATCTTTTTAGTCCCAATGTGAGTGAAATGGATAAGCCCCTTTAGATGTTTTTGTTGTAATAGTACGGACGTAAACTTGTATCTGAAAAAATCATAGATACTCTTTTTCAATTACTGGCAATTCTTCCCAATTCCTTTAAATCTCTACAAATGGTGCGCTTAGCTTAGCATTTGTACCATCTTTAGAATCAAAGAAAAACGTAACCTTCCAAGAAATAACCATTTGGCATTTTGATTTGCTAATTCGCTCGCCTTATCACTTGGCACTGATTAAAGTTAGGCTAAATGCCTTTTCGCCATTTGCTGGAACGGTAATTGTCTGTTTATTGTTTTCAGAATTGACTAATGCTTGTGGACGCATTAATGTTTTTTTGATCCTTCTATTGTATCTGTTGTCAAACAACCATAATAATCGAAACTTTTAGCAGTATTACCATAGTTTTTCAACTTACCACTAATAGTTACCGTATCACTAGAAAGATTGCCAAGATTAATGCTTGCAATGCGATTTGTCCCTTCAATGACAACGCTACTTTTAATCGCGCCATCTAAGTTCATTAAACCGGCACCTTGGCTACGTGTGGTGAAACATAGGCTAAAGTATCTTTATCCATATACGGTCCAGCGGTACTCATTAAAAGGTTTTTCACAAAAACGTACTTTTCATCATTTGAGCTTAAATTAGGGAAGTTTTTCTCAACATATTGTTTGGCAATTGCTAAACCACCTGCAACGTGAGGTGCGGCCATTGATGTCCCATTCATACGACCATACTGATTGTCATTTAAGCTAGAATAAATATTTCCCCTGGTGCAGAAATATCTGGTTTTTAAATTACCTTCTGGTGTAATGCCCCAGCTTGAGAAAAGAAGAAACCTTATAACTATCCGGATTTTCAATAGTTAATTTTTTTCCTTAGTCAAATCTGATTTTTGCATCTGGATGTGAAAGGAGGTATTTACCACCATCTTGTTGAATAAAGCAAGATGGAATCGTTATCCCATCTAAGCTGCCATTTCAAAAGACTTCAACAGAAGATTTATTATTATAAATTAAAGCCCCTATTGCACCATGATCTTGTGCTCTTTAATTTTGGCACTAAAGGTTAAACTATCTCGACCTGGCTTTTTCACCACGTTCAATAAGTGCATATTTTTCCTCTAAGTTTTTACCTTCAAAGTCTTCTTCATAACCATAGCCACAAGCGACAAAACTAACATCGGTCGTGCTTAACTGACTACCTGCAGATGGTGTGTAACCAATTGTCTTGCCATTTGAACCGTCTGCTAACGTCACTTTGATTGATTGTTGTTCCATACTCGTATTATTAACAGAAGCTACTGCTAATGATAGTTCGGCAACAGCTGGTGATGAAAGCATACCATAGTCTGGATTTGTCGCTTCCGGTGAATCTTCAGCACCTGCACCCATAAAAGCTTCATTGCCGGCTGCAATGGAAATGAGCAATACCTGCACGCTTAGCATCCCCTAAAGCATTTACCGTTGACGTTTCAACACGACTTGCAGTAGCTGAAGTCTGTCCAAGACTCATATTAATGCTATCTACACTGCTTAACGGCGTCATCAATCGCCTTATTATAAATTTCGTGACTAGTACCCGCACCAAACAAACCCTGCATTACCAAAAACACGCATAATTGCAAGTTGAGCATCGGGTGCAACCCTTTTAATTTATCCGAATTTGTTGCTACATACCCGCAACGTGCATACCGTGAGAAGCACTTGAAATTTCTTTTAATATCTTGATTGTTGTCTGCATAATTGTATCCGTACGGAATTTTTTTATGGAAAAATTTGCTGTCTGTTGAAACGCTATGCGCACGTTTTAATGCTCGCAATTCTTCTGCACTTGAGATTCTCAAGCCGTCATCATCAATTTTTCAAAAAAATTTCGTGATTTGGATCAGCACCTGAATCGATGATTGCAATCAATTGCCCTTTTACCAGTGTAGTGACTTTTCCCAAACCTTTGGTGCGTTCACCATTTGATTGCTAGTCGTATCTTTTCGTTCTACTAGATTAAACGGTTTCGCAACAGGTCTTGGAATGACCGTATCAATTTCAATCGTTCCAATTTCTTTCAACCTAGCAATTTCTAGCGCATCTTTGTAAGTAGTATGCACTGAAAAACCTGTGAGTAAAGTATCGTAACGTTGTCCAATAGTATATTCAATATCTAGTTTATCTAGGGCTTCAATTAAAAACATCTTGTGCTTTCTTCGCATAGCTAATTTTGTTTTTTTCTAGCCCGCTCTCTGACTTAATGTCAGCAATGTTTAGCACTGACAAATGATAATCTTTTGCCATAACATCATCATTGACGCCTAAAAGCAGGGTTAAACTATCTTCCGAACGGTATCTGTTATTTGCTTGAGTAATTAGGCTACGTAAAATAAGGGTTGTGAACGCGGCTTCCTCTGTTGCTGTATTTTCTTGTGCAAATGCGGGTGCCAATTGCCCTCACTAGGCACAGCACTAAATAGCATACAAGCAACTAAACTTCCTGCTAACCATTTTTCTTTTTTTCAATTTACTCTCCCCTTATGAAAAACAGTGGCAGCAAAAGATGTTGCCACTATTTTATTTATCTAGTTTTTAGCTGCAATTAAAATGTCGTTGTACGCCCAATGCGTCGTTGCTACATCACTAAACGCAATGCCATCTTCTTTAGCAAATTTAAAAGCACGATTGGTCATTGACGCACATTCAGCACGAGTAATCATTTGATTTGGTTTAATCATATCATTACCGTAACCGCTTAATACACCTGCTTCAACTAGAGCTGATACTGCTTCATTTGCCCAATGTTTTCGTTCATATCTTTAAACGTCAACCGTTTTGTTGCTTTCAAGTTTCTCATCTTAGCTAGAGATGATTGCGTATTCTGCACGAGTTACTTTTTGATTTGGTTTGAAAAGTACCATCTGGATAACCTTTCATATAACCTAAACTAATCATTTCTTTATTTTACCGCACTAGCATACCACGCTTTTTGATCGACATCTTTTTACAGTTTTTACTTGACTTGCTTTTTCCGTTACAAGCTCTGATAAAACGACTGCCATCTCTGCACGAGTCATTTCATGTGCTGGTTGGAAAGTACCATTTGGATAACTCTGCCATATAGCCACGATAATTTTTAACAACATTTGTTGCACCTTCAAGTTTTTGAGTGCTTTAAGAGATTTTTGGCGGTTTTCTTCGTTTTTATCATATTTTGCTCTATCTAAGGCATTTTCAAGTGCTTTAATGTCTTCTGCATTGTATTTTTGACTTATCTTGTTGGAGCAATTTTTCTGCACGAGTCATTAAAGAATTGATATCTTCTGCTTGAGTAGCGATGAGACCGCCGCCTCCACCGCCACCAATAGAAGAGACCTTGATTTTGGCGCAGGATTTGAACCATCCCAGTCAAAGACTAGTTTCTCGCTTCTCTTTCGCCTACACCAAGCTGTTGCATAACATCGACTTCAAAAGGCAACTAAAACTTCATTGACCTTTATTTGGTAAGGTAAATTCATACTCGATATATTCGCCATCACCCGTACCACTAATTTCTCGTCTAGTACCTTCAAGTACGCTAAACTTGGTAATATTACCTTCTAATTCCTTGCCACCAAAAGTTAGTTTCATTGGTTTTGAACGCTACTTTATAAGTGTATTGACCATTCTTTTCGGTAACAGTTGCTGTTGACGAATTGCCGCATTCGCAACAGACTTCGCATCTTCATTTGCATTTTTCACCCATACAGAAACATTAGTTGTTTTCGCCAGTTTCTGGTGGGTTTGAGTTAGATTTGGTTTTTGGTTCTGGTTTAGGCGTTGGTGTGAGGTGTATTGTCACTAGGGCACTTTGTAGTCGCCTGCAAAGTCTAACACAAGCTAGTGCTTTAAGTGGTTTATCATGACCCTGTTACCTTAGGTTGTAGGGTAAAACGAATTGGTAATTTAACTTGTTTACCACCTAAAAGACCTACAGCAAAATCAGGCATTTTAAATTTAAATTCACCCGTTTTTCCAATTGCTTTTGTCATCCATACCCAGCTGCCGTTATGATCATATTCTAATGCTTCGACAACAGCAGTTTGACCTTTGTAGGGTCATCGGTTTAAATTTAAGCTGCATATTCTTTTACCCTCTAGGGTCGTTAGCTGAGCCCATCATAACTTTTTCATAGGTAACGTCATGATCAAAGACGCTATCTGCCATAGAAATTTTCTTTTCATCTTCTGTAACAATATACGCTTTAACGCTGTTTTTAGGTGGCACTGGTGTTACTGTACCACTATTATCTGAACTTTCTGTTGCTGTAAAATCGGTGCTGTATTCTAAGAATCTTGTCCACTTTTTAATGACCAGCATTTTTACCATAAAGCACTTTTGTCAAGGTGTACTTTGTCGCCATCTTTCATTGTGCTATCAGTAAAAGTCTGGTTAAGCATTTCTTTTTGATTTTCTTTTTGTATCATCTAAGACAACGGTCGTACCATTTTTAACAATCTTAGTTTGAATTTTCCACGCTGTTAACTCCTCGACTTCTAAAATTTTAACAATAGCGTCTTCACGTGATAAATCCTTGCTCAATTTTATGGTATTTTCTACCACCATCTAAGAGGTAGGCTAAGAAATCGCTACCATTTTCAAATGCTAAGGTACCACCGAAATTATTCGCCATCGCCCAGATCCCAATATGCCATTTCAAGGATACTGAAATCTTGAGTAAGGTTAATGTTACCCTCTTTTAGCTGTTGCTTTCATATTGCTGTTGGTGTCTTGTGGATAGTAAGTTTCCAGCTTACCTGTAAAATGCCACACCAATCAGTTTTAATTCAGCTTTTTCGCTTTCCGTTGTTAGTTTTTAATTTATTGCGACCAACATCAAATAAGAATAATCCTTTTTGCTTTCGTGTTATCAACTGGTCTCAGTACCATTGTTGATATGCCATTTCTGTCAACATTTCCATCAACTCGGTAGGCTAGTTAAAACTCATTTAATGACACATCAAGTTTTGTGGTATTTGCAGAACGGTTTGCATTGTCAATCATATTACGTACCAAAGAAATTGGTAGCGCTTTTAATATGGTTGTTAGAGAAGTTAACATCTCTTAGGCTTGTCATTCTAGAGAACGCTTCATCAGAAAGTTCGCTAAGATTATTTTGATCTGCCCAAAGTTGTGTTAATCCTGTTAATTTCTTCATTGAGCTAGGAAGTTTAGAAAGATTATTTTTCTTTTAAGGTTAAAAATCTAAATGATAATCTTGACCACTAAAGAAGTCATCATCTAAACTATCTAACTTATTAGTTTCAAGAAAAAAGTTGTGTTAATTTTTATTATTTTTCAATAAATCTTTAGGTAGGCTTTCTAAAGAACAATTTGCCATAGAAAGAATTTTTAAATTCGTATTTGTCGCAAACGTTTCTTCTGGAAGTGTACCTAACGGACTTGCATTAATGTCTAAGAATTGAAGTTGTGTTAAGCCTTCAAACGCTTTTGCATCAACCTTTAGAAACGTTATTGCCGCTAAGGAAAATATACTTCAATCATATTAGAGAAAAACATTAGCTGGTAGAGATTCTACCTTATTACCTTCAAGATAGATAGCATCAATATCGCCACCAACTTTTGAGAAAGCATGCTAATATCTGTAAGTCCCTAAGCCTGTTAAGTCAAGCGCATTACTAAAGCTTGCAAAACTTTTCGCTCTTTGGCTTACCTTTCGCATTAGCATATTCATTATCACTAATGACGCCGTCTTTATCTTTATCTAAATAGGCGATTAAAGCGTCTTTAATACTTCATCATTTTTAGCACGTTTTTCGTTTTTCTTTTTCACGTTTTTCAAAGTCACTCCAACCAGGTGTAACATTTTTGAAAACTCCAGTCTACTGGACGATAAGACGCACTATCATAATTGCCTTTATCTCTTTCAGAACCACCCATTGGTCCAGTACCTAAGATTTTCGCTTCCTTTAATACCAACTAAAGAATCAAAATCAACGGTGTAAATAGCTTCATTTTCAATACCTGCAGAGTCTTTTTCGCATCTCTTTCCATTGATGTGAATTGGACCTTCTAACTGCAAAAGTCAACTAAGAGATTAGCAAAGCTTGTATTTAAGAAAGTAACTGTTTTAACACCATTTCTTACAACGAGTTTTACGACGAGGGTCAAAGAAACCTTCTAAAATAGAGCTTTCTGTTTGGTTTGTACCTGCTTGATACGCTGAATAACTCAAGTGTGTATTCACCATCTGCTAAATTTTCTAGTGGTGAAAGTGGTGTGCCCTACATAAGTGCAGCACTACCGCTTACTGTAGATTCATCGGCTAACTTAATTTCAAAAAGTGCTGGATTTTGCCTTTTTAACTGCAAGAATAACGTCTGCATCAGTTGTTTTAAATGTTTTAGTTGTATCATCATAAGTGAAACGATCTTCTTTTTAGCAAAAAGCAACATCATTAACTGTCAACGTTGCATTTTTAACTGCCTCTTTAACGTCAACATCATCACTCGTTTGCCATTCTGAAGAAAGCACTTAATGCACTTGCTGTGCTTTTCGCTTTTAAAACAAAAAGATAACGTGTTTGTTGCTTTAGTCAAATTGAGCTTGGCTAAGCTTCTAATTTGTCACTGCCATTTTTAGAAAAATCTTGGTCCGCCGCAGCATAGATACTGCCATCTTTGAAATGAATTGCAAGCCCTATTTGTATTTGTTTTTTGCTGCTTTAACAACATCCTACATCTTCACTATAAAACCATCTATATAAGAATTGTAGAATTTAGCTATATCAAAGTCTTTTTCCATTAACTACCACTTTAGCAATTTCTTGTTTGCAGTTCAGATGCTAAGATTGGTGTAATTTCAGCAGATAAAAATGTCATCGCCAGAATAGTTTTGTTTTCACCTCAACCGTGCCTAAACTATATGATTTTTGCTAGTTCTGTTTGAGGATGTGGTTGTGGTATTGATATGGTGCCATGCGCGTATCCCGCCACCAGAAGAACTGATCTTCACTCAAAAGTCAGTGATTTTTCGATACTTGTATTGTCTTTAAAACTAATTTTTACAACTGCTGGTTTTGCTTTTTAACTCGCCTTAATAACTTCATCGTTGTAACTTTTACAAATTTCTTTTTCTCTGTTAGACCAAGAGATGTCATTGATTTGACCTGGAACATATCTAAAATCTTTCTCATTGATAGTAAATTTGTCAATCTTAGCCAAATCATTTTCTGTCATTTCTGGAGTTACTGTATTGTGGCAAAGCTGTTTGGTAGGTTCTTCTTCGTCTTCATCAATTTCTTTTTAGTTCTGAAAGTCGTGATAGTAAATCTTGTATTCATCTTTGGTCTCGTCTGGAGTCACTTTATTTTTAATTTAATGTAGGTACCATCAAAGAAATGAATAACAACATCAATAGGCGTTTTTCTCTTCTGCCTTAGTTACAACATCTTCTTCTGAACTAATATAACCTTTGTAACTAAGATAGAATTTATTTTTATCAAAAGTTGTCCCATTAACTACAACATTTTTAACGTTGCTTGTTTGTAGTTGTGGTGTTGTTGTAATTACTAATTCTTCACTACCATAAGACGTTGCAGACCTTGAGCAGCATCAAGAGTATATTGATCTGTTTCTGTACCCTCTGGCCTCACTTAGGTGTTGGTGCTGGAGTGCTCGGTATTGCCCGTATTTGGTAATTCCAACGATTTTTCAATAGCTGTACCCATCACTGAAGCTGATTTTACAACTGTTGGTTTTACTTTTTAACTGCCTTAATAACTTCATCGTTGTAACTTACAAATTTTTCTCCTGTTGAACCAGAGATGTCATTGATTTGACCTGGAAACATATCTAAAAATCTTTCTCATTGATAGTGAATTTGTCAATCTTAGCCAAATCATTTTTCTGTCATTTCTGAGATTACTGTAATGGCAAAGCTATGATAGATTCGTCTTCATCAACTTCTTTTTAAGTTCGAAAGTCGTGAGTAGTAAATCTTGTATTCATCTTTGGTCTCGTCTGGAGTCACTTTATTTTTAATTTAATGTAGGTACCATCAAAGAAATGAACAACAACATCAATAGGGCGTTTTTCTCTTTCGCCTAGTTGCAACATCTTCTTCTGAACTAATATAACCTTTGTAACTAAGATAGAATTTATTTTTATCAAAAGTTGTCCCCATTAACTACAACATTTTTAATGTTGCTTGCTAGTAGTTGTGGTGTTGTTGTAATTACTAATCCTTCACTACCATAAGACGTTGCAAACCTTCAGCAGCATCAAAGAGTATATTGATCTGTTTCTGTACCCTCTGGCTCACTAGGTGTTGGTGCTGGAGTGTCGGTATTGCCCGTATTTGGTAATTCCAACGATTTTTCAATAGCTGTACCATCACTGAAGCTGATTTTTACAACTGTTGGTTTTACTTTTTTTAACTGCCTTAATAACTTCATCATGTTGTAACTTACAAATTTTCTCTCTCTATAGACCAAGAGATGCCATTGATTTGACCTGGAACATATCTAAAATCTTTCTCATTGATAGTGAATTTGTCAATCTTTAGCCAAATCATTTTCTGTCATTTCTGGAGTTACTGTCATGGCAAAGCTGTTTTGATAGATTCGTCTTCATCAACTTCTTTTAAGTTCTGAAAGTCGTGATAGTAAATCTTGTATCCATCTTTGGTCTCGTCTGGAGTCACTTCATTTTTAATTTAATGTAGGTACCATCAAAGAAATGAATAACAACATCAATAGGCGTCTTCGCCTTAGTTACAACTATCTTCTTTCTGAACTAATATAACCTTTGTAACTAAGATAGAATTTATTTTTATCAAAAGTTGTCCCAGTAACTACAACATTTTTAACGTTGCTTGTTTGTAGTTGTGGTGTTGTTATAATTACTAATTCTTTCACTACCATAAGATGTTGCAAACCTTAGCAGCATCAGAGTATATTGATCTGTTTCTGTACCATCTGGCTCACTAGGTGTAGATGGTTCTTCTGATGGTGTTGTACTTGGTGCAACATAACCCGCATCTGTTTTTGTTACTTTAGAACTATCACTAAAAGTTAATTCTACTTTATGCTTATCTCTTTTTGAAGTCTTTTAAAGCTTTTTACCTTCTTCATACGCATCATAGATACGAATAGAACTCTCAAAAAGAACTGAAATTTGCTCTACCTTGATTATCTCTCAAAGCATAACTGGTATCATCAATAGCAATGTTAGTAATTTTTCCGAAAAATTCACGATAGTCACTTGCTGGCAAACTTTCGTGATCAAGACCTATAATGATACCTTCAGAAGTAGCATTGTAGTGACTACCATCTGGTAAGGTCATGCTTTTTCGCCGTCTACTCTTGTGGGCTAATATCGGTAATTGAAAAACCATCGGCATAAGTTTTACCATCTCGCTTTTGTTGTAGATTCACTTCTTTATCCCATAACCACGTGTTTGAATAACTACCCTATTTTTCTTTGTAAGGTGCCCATTCATTTGGTAGGCTAATTGCGCCACCATCACGTTTAAACTGATTGTCGGTAGCTTCACTACCTTCTCTAAATTGATGACCGTTAACAACTACCTTATCTAATGCATTAGGTAAGTTTCACATCATTACCAGCTAGCGTTAAAACTAAATCGTCATCATCTTCGCTAAAAAGAAACACTAATATCTGCTAAACCGGTCTGCAAACGCAGGTGCATAGCTAAAGCTATTTGTGAGCAAAAATGCAAGCATTACAATAAAGCTACTGATTTTTAAACGTGTAACTCATAAAATCCCCCTTTAAAATTAATTTTAATTGTTTGTAAAAATATTGAACGGCAGCTTCATATTCATCTTCTGTTGCTTGACGCAGAAGATTTGCCAGCTTCAATCATCTCTAATCTAACATCTTCAGGCCAAAATGCCTTCTGGCATTTTTCAACACGGTTGATAACCGCTTCTGCCACAACACCTGGGGCAAAGAGCAAACGCCTAAAGAGTTATGACCTTTTAAAAGCCCTTCAAGTGTTTCTCTGGCATTTTTGCCGTGAAACTATCTGGCATTGCACTAATGTAGCAAAAAGACCTCACTCTGACTTTGTCATCTAAGGTTTCAAAATATTTGTGTGTTAACTTATCAAAAGTACCTTTTGATCTATCCAACCACCGAGCAAAAACAACATCGTAACCTTCATAGCTCGGTGCTTTTTGACATCAAAAACATCAAATTGACCAACAACTGAAAGTCCTTCTGCTAGTTTTTCAGCTAGCGTCCTGGTATTGCCTGTTAGTGAAGAATAAATAACAATTCCTTTCATTTATCAACTCCTCCTTTCCTACATAAATACGTGAACTTTACCTCCAGATGTGCCACATTCAAATCGATACCATAGAGCTTTTGACATACCTCTTTAGTAACTACTGAATTTGGCGAGCCGGAAAAATAAAAACTCTGCCACCTTTTGTAGCCCTATTAGTAAATCCTGAATAATGTAGAGCTTGATTTGAGCATCATGAAGCACCATAACTATGGTTAGACCATAGTCGGCATTCAATGATCGAATTAATTGAAGTAATTCTACTTGATAGCGAACATCTAAATATGTTGTCGGTCGTCAAGAAAAATCATTTCACTTTTTGAGCAAGTGCCATCGCTATCCATACGCGTTGACGTTGCCCACCTGATAAAGCATTGACCTTATCATCTTTAATATTGCCTAAATCACAAACATCTATTGCCCAGTCAATCGCATCATCATCTTCTTTTGTCATTCTACCCATCAAACCTAGATAAGGGTTCTCACCATAGCATCTCAACTTCTAACCGAAAGCGAGCCACAAACATTATTTTGTTGATGAACGATAGCCACTTTTTCTTGCAAAAATCTTTTCGATTGAGATGAAAAACATTACCTTCTTCTAAGGCAATGATACTCTTTTAGGCGTAAATTTCTCGTGCAAGCTTAAATAAGGTTGATTTACCACAACCATTTTTGCAACTCAAAAGCGTTGTAATTTTACCCTTGGGAAAAAGATAGGCTCACGTCAAAGAGAATATCTTTTTCCGTAGCTAAAACTTAAAATGTCTAATTTCCATGTTTTATTCTAATTTTAAAAGTAAAAATCAAACAAGGTCCACCCATAATTGCCATAATAACAGCAGCTGGTACTTCGTAAGGATAAAACAAACTTCTTCCTAGGGTATCGGAAAAGTAATAAACCTCGCACCCAAAAAGTGCAGAAAAATGGAATTAAGACTTTATGATTTGATCCAACAATCAATCGCGCAATATGTGGTACACAAAGGCCTATAGCCGATTACGCCAACGATAGCTGTTGTAATTGAGGCAAGCAAGATAGCGACTAGCGCGACTAAAAATCTATCTCTGTCTACATGAACACTAAGCCCCCTTGCCGTCTTGTCATCGAGCGCCAAAAGATTGCAAGAACGAGCAGTAAACAGGCTTAAAAACTAGACCAATTCTGCATAAAATGATAGTAAATGCACGTCTGCCCAAGTTTTCTGAACTGATGTTACCAGAAACAATAGATTGAATGGATAGCTCATACCACTACCCCCATTGCGCCAATACCTTCAGTGCAATACCTAAGAATGCTCATATTCAAAGCAACCCCAACTAAAATCAACTTAATCGGATTTGCACCGCCATCCCACGCAAGAGAATAAATTAATAAGTAGGCTATCACCCCACCTAAAAATACTAAAGAGCGGTGTTGCAAAGTAAAGCATTGGAAAAGTCCTGTCAAAATACTTGCTACTAAAGCGGCTGCAGACGAAACTACCTATAATACCTGGATCCGTTAAAGGATTTTTCATTACCGCTTGTAAAAAGCGTCCCAGATACCGCAAGTGCCATCCCACCAAAAATTGCAATAAAGATACGTGGAAAACGAACATCGTAAATAATCGCCACATCATCGTTAGGGTTTAACAAACAAACCCTCCAACATCTCTTTCGGTCCGACAGCCAAACTACCCAGTAGCCAACCGCTAGAAAAACAATCCGATGAGTAAAAATATTGCCAACAAAAAGGCAACAACGTAAAACAAAACGCTACCATTTTTCTTTATTATCATAAAGTAGTACCTCTAAGTCATCTAACGCTGCCTTGTAATTAAACTTAGCACTCATTCCAAATTTTTGATGATCTAAATCAAAAACGTGATTGGTTTTAACTGCCTTAAAAATGTTTCCAGTTGTCATTTTCTTTGAATTCTTTTGCAAACATTGCCATAACATCTTTTTGGCAATGCGTGTGCCGTTCTTAAAAATAATATCAGGATCTTTTTTTAGCATATCTTCTATATTCACATTTAAAAACGGACCGTCACCAGTCGGATAAACATTTTCGCCACCCGCCATCTTAACCAAGCTACCTACATAAGAATTTTCTGTCGCAACCACATAAGAACCAGGCAAGCCCATTAAAATGAGTACTTTTTCTTTTGTTTATCCTTATGTTTTTGCTTGATAGGATTCAAAAATTCTTTTGTAATCTCTAAGCTCTACTTGAGCCTCTTTTTCTCTGTTTAATAACTTGCCTAAGTCTTCTAAACTTTTGTACATACCATCAACGTTACTCAAATTTAAAAACCATAATTCAAACCAGCTTGATCATACCGCGGTTTTAAATCACCGACCAAACTCACTGGACTAAATACATAATCGGGAGATAAGGAACGAATAAGCTCCATATCTGGCGTCATTGCAGAACCTACTTTTGTTGCCGTTTGATACACTGCCGGCGTTTTTATCTACTTCACTGTTTGGCACGCTGACTAAATCCAACTTTTTAATTTTTCTCAAGACGTACGCCGTTGCCATCGAAGTTGCAACTAGACGTTTTTCTGTTTTCGGCCAATCTTTCTTTTGCCTCAATATTCGCTTTTTTTCTCTTCGTGAACAATATTAGTCTGATGATGACCACAGCCTAAATTGCCAACAAGAGTGCCACAATCAAACTACTCAGAAGGCATTTTCTCAAGTCCATAAAGAATTTGCCTCCTTTCTATCATTTTTGATAACGCAAGTGTCGAACACAGCAAGCTGCAGCTAGGGCTGCGATAAAAGACTAAGACGGCAATCACGGCAAAAACAATGAAGAATGAGTATAACATTAATTGAGTCAGAATACCATAAGGTGCATTGTCGTCTTCTTTAGGCGTTTCTTTAAAATCGCCAGAAAGCCTTGGATCTGCCTTTTAACAACAGCCCCACTTCACCACTAAACTAGGGTCCTTTTTAAATCACTCGCGCCACTTTCGTTACTCTTTTTCTTTTTTCTCGAGGCTTATCACCTATTTTTAGAGGTTGTACTTTGAACTCTCTTGAGTGATTGGTAGTTCTTCTGCTACTGACGTAGTTTTCAACGACACCACTATCCGCTTGATTCGGATTAACCGATACAATGAAATCCGTATTGCCTTCCACTCTGTCTAAAATCGCACCGCATAGAAAACAACATTACGCCCATCGCTTAATTAAAAATTCAAAGCGTATAATGGAATCTTTACTCGGTAGCGGCAAACGAAAATCAACAGATTCGTTATCTCTTCGCATTTCTTTGGCATTCACTTGGTAAAAATCGCTATCGCCTTGATTCTGTGCACTGCAAAATGATAGCTACCTATTTGATCTTGCATATGAATGCGAACTGTCGCAAAAAACCTGACCACTTGAATCCGTCTCAATTAAAGCTTGGGGATCCAATACACTTTCAGTCATTCCTTGACCAATCGCAGGGTCATTGCCACTATCTTCGACAACACCAGTAAGCGGATGTGCATAGTGTGCGGAAATATTTTGCAATTTCAACTGTATCGGCATAAATCGGAAAGGCCATTAAAACAAGTACGCCAAGAAGTACAAAACGAGTGAATTTAGTCCACTATGATTTGCCTCCTTATGTGCCAACATATACAAGTATCTCTTTCTATCTAATTCTCTTTTTAAATTCGGTAAAAGCAATTTCTAAAGCCATAAACCAACTAAGAAAAATACCAACATAAATTGCTATTACAAACGCAATAATACCGTAACGTTCTCTTTGGTTCCACCTTGAGATGAAAGGTCTGATGCCTTCTTCAGTTTTAGCTGCACTAGTCTCTAGTGCTAGTGCTTTTTGTTGCACATCATTTTCGGCTAACTTTTTGCCACCTTGCCTACGGCTTTTGAGTGGCATTCTTTGAGAAAGGCAAACTTACTTTTTAGGCTGATTTTTGCTAATAAACGGTAAAGTTGGTTGTTTTGTCGCACTTGGCATAAGATTATTGTTACTACCAACTTTCGAAACAAGCGCAAAATACACCTAACTGCTTAGTTTCAATTTCTAAACCCTCATTGTTTTTACTTTTTAAAAAGAAGTAAATTTATTTTCTTGCCATTGCCATACTTCATCATAGCCCTTATCCGAAAGAAATTTTACCGTTATTAATTTTTGAAAATTCAATTTGACCTGCCAATTCATTCACATTCGTTGTTTTATCTTCTGGAATTTTTAAAATCAGTTTCATTAAAGCAAGTTCATAGCCTTTCCACTTTTGCCAAAGGTGCTACTTTAAAGGCCCTTTTCTTCTAAAAATTTACGTGCATTAAGGACTTGAGGAAACTCCCTTTTTCAGAAACATTTAAAAGGGTAACTTCACCTTTACTGTATTTAGAGATGATTGTCGTCTGCTTTGATTTTCATTATCAACTTTATCTTTTAAACTTTCGTTTCCACTAACAGGCTTAAGCGTTTGCCAATCAATAAACAATCTCGCCTTAATCGGATCTGTAGCCCATTTGCGGAACGTCCGGATCGACTAAAAAGCAAAATACAGATTCTTCTTTATCTTCTAGGTTAAAACTAAAAATACTTGGTCTGTTTTTCACTTTTTACCCTCTAAAACGATATCGTACTGATGAGCTCACCCGATAAATAGGCCTTCTCTTTATCCGATACAGCAAAAATCAGCCAACAGATGTTGCTCAAACTGGCTACTGTAATTGGTTTTTAATTCAAGATATAGCGTCGTTTTTCTCATCATCTTTAACAATTTTCCGCTCTACTTTTAACACCTTCACTGCCCATAGACAGTTTGTCTTCATACGCATGCCATAAAGCAACTTCTACCTCATGGTGTCCATTATTAAAGTCGAACGACTCTGCAAAAGCGAGTTTGGGTAAAATAAAAAGGAGAAAAGCATAAAACACTTTTTCATAAACCTCTCCTATATTTTTCTAATCGTTATTTAAAGCTAACCTTAAGGCAAGAAATCACTACGTGATTTCTTATCCATAATTTAAATTAAATAAGTTGATTGTAAAAACAAATTTTGCCATGTGTCTGTGTTCAATATTGATATTGGTATGCATTTCTAGCCAAACACAAGATTGTAACATACCGCCCTCAGTGTAATACCAAGAAGTAAATAATTCAAATGGTAGCGTGCAATATTCGCCTACTGGCAGTGGATATTCATTCTCTTCATCACGGTAAACAATGATTTGAGATTTACAAGTATAATCAGCACTTTTCATGCGTTTCGGTGACCGGCTTTACACGAAGCGACAAACCTTGCATTTAAATCTTCATCTATTTTAATAATCGCCTCATTGTGAAACCCTCTCATCGCCATCGAAAGCGGTGTAAACGACGCCATATCACGTCTTTCATCAGCGAAAAACGACAAAAATAGGGTTTAAATTCACCCTGACCTAAGATTTGTACCATTTCTTCAAAACTAAGTTTATCACCTTGGCGATTGCCCAATTTTTGAAAAATGTTTTGCCACCTAAGAGTAAGTGGTTGCGAAAAACCTCTCGATTCTTCTAAAAACATCGTATTAGCAAGTTCTATCGCCTGTATCAATCGACAAACCTTCCTCTAAAAACGAGGTGCAATTTCATCTCTCTGCCATCAGCTGACTATTTGCTATTTTCGAACCCAAATCGGTCAAAATCATACGATTATTTTCTTTATAGATAATCCCAATCTTTACCATTCGGTCTCAAAATTTTTCTTTGAATTAACTCATTACTACAATTGAAATGCTTTTTGCTATTGATGTTAACGTTTCTGTATTTTCCTTTCTCATGATAGGTAGAGCAAATACTGTCTTTGTTGATTCGTTAATTCAATATCTAACATCAGATCACCCCTTTTGAATGTTCGGAAGAATATCTATAAAAGCTTTCCACAATAGAAAAAGTTGACGGTCCATGACTGACGATACAAAACCGCCTTATCGTTACGCTCCTTATCTATTGACGCAAAATCTCACCTTCATTTTAAGCTGTCGATGTTTGCTGTCGGTTCATCTAATAATAGCAACGGGCCATCGTAAGAAAGCACGTACCAAGCCCAAACGTTGTTTTTCTCCCGCTGAAAAACGCTCTCCAAGTTCTCCCGCGTAAGTGTCATAACCTTTGGTAAGCTCTTTACAAACTCTATATTGACGCTTTTTGCAAGCAATGTCCAATTCTTCATCTGTTGCATCCGGTTTAGCAACACGTAAGTTAGCGCCAATAGTATCTTTGAAAATGTAGGTATGTTGTGCCACAAAAACTTTCGTTTTTCTTAAATTCTTTGTTTTTAAGTCAGAAAGTGCCACGTCATTTAATTTAAGCGTACCACTTTGGGCGTCGTAGTAACGCATTATTAGTTTTAATAGGGGATGGATTTTTCCCATCCCACTTTTTACCACGAATACCGATGATTTCATTTTTCGTTAGCTTAAATTGATATTATCCAAAACTTTTTATCGCCATAAGCAAAGTTTAAATTTTTCTATTTTTAAACTTTCAAAGGCAACTCTTTTACCTTCTTTATTTTCTACAACAACAGGTGTTTCGTCAAGCAGAGGTAAAAACTCTCTTTGCGCAAGCAAAAAGTCAACATTAAATTATTCGCTAGGCTAGATAGCGCTAAGCTTGGTCCATAAGAACTAATCACAATGATAATTGGTATAATAAAAACCCGCTACCCCAACTGCATTGTTACGGTACAAGAACGCACCCAAGGCAATAAATGCCACATAGGAAGATAGGACGACTAAAGAGAAAATCGCAAAAATTTAAGCCCATATAATCTGACAATTTTTAGATAGCCCATTTAATTCTTTTCGCGCCATCTTCTGATTTCTTTTTAAAGCACGTGCTTGATAGCGAAAACTGAATGCACTCTTTAATTCCAGGAAGGTGTCTAAAAATAATGGTGTTTAACTGGCTGAGTTTTTTCACGTTGCGCTAAACCTGTTTTTCTACCCATATTGTAAGTCACAATAGGGTACTCACAACGGAAAGCATAAAAATACACTAGCCCTGCCAAAAGTGCATAATAGATGTGATAATGCCACAACACCCCAAAAATAGTGGTGCAAACGATAAATGCAATCGCTACTGGCGAAAATCGTATGTGCATAGAAAACTTCTAAAAAGCTCGATGTCTGTTGTAATAACAGATATCATTGTTCCACTGTCTTTTGTTTCTAATTTTGCTGGTGCTAAGGTACGCAACACTTGAAATACCTTGTCTCTGATAATTGCTAGTATTTTAAAGGCACACAATGGTTTGCTAACTGTTTCTAAATAGTGAAGTAACCCTCTTAAAACGCCTCAAGATGACTAAGATGATCGCAAACAAGGTGTAAAATTGAGTTCATCTCGCTCCAAAAAGTTGCACTAAGGCCCAAGCACTTAGAAAGATGGAATGCTAATTGCAACTAGATGTCCAATGCTTCCAAGCAGGATAGCTGCCACACTACCCAAACCAAAGGTTTTACCATTGCCATCAAGCGCTTTAATAAAATCAAATGGGTTTTTAGATTAGACATTTTCTCTTTCCCCTTTGCATATCGTGTCCAAGACGGCTTGTTCTGTTTGCATAGCAAAGAATTCGCCTTTTTGTAGCATTAAATCCTCGTAAGTGCCACTTTCTTTTAACGACCTTTATCTAAAAGATAAATTTTATCTGCTATTTCCGTTGATTTTAAGCGGTGAGAAATGAAAAAGATAACGGTTTTTCTCTTTTTCAATTCTTCAATAACCTTTAAAATGACTGCCTCGCTCTCACCGTCAATACCTCGATGTTGCCTCATCGAAAAATATACACGTCTGCATCTTTTTAAAATCGCACGCGCTAAAGACAGACGTTGCATTTGATTCACCAGAAAGATTTTGCCCGCGTTCAAGAAGTTGCATCTCCAATCCACCGTGAGAAAGCACAAAATCTTTTAAGACGACCTTTTCTAAGGCGTCAAGCATTTCTTCATCTGTCGCTTTTTGGGTTTGCCATTAGAAGATTGTGTCTGATTGTACCACTAAAAAGATAGGCGTTGCTAATCTACTAGCGCCATTTTTCGCATCATACTGTCCATATCAAGTGGCAAAAGCTTTTGCCTTGGAAAGTAATTTTTCCGGAAAAATCTTTTATAAAATTTCCCATAATTAGAGATACAATCGTTGACTTACCGCAGCCACTTTTTACCAACAAGTGCTGTCATTTCACCCGTTTTAAATTCTAACTCAAATCGTTTAGGACTAATTTTTGTTTATCGTAACCAAAAATCAACTTTTTCAAAAAGCAATATCAACTTTACCGTCGCCCAATTTTTCTAAATTGCTCTCGTCTAGTTCTTTGTCTAAGAGTTCAAAGAGACGATCTGAGGCAGCTACCCCGTTCATAGCAATGTGGAAAAATGAACCCAATTGACGAAGTGGTAAGAAATAATCCGCTACCAGTAAAATGAAAAATTAAACTTGCTGGAAAAATCTATTCTACCTTCATAGAAAGCTTGCAAGGTAACTAGGCTACCAATTGCCGCCCCACCGTAAGCCACAACATCCATGACAGTGATATTGTTTAATTGCATACTCAAAACACGCATAGTCGCTTTTCTAAAATTTTCAGCCTCTATATTCATTCTTTCGTTTTGAAGTTCATCGGTGTCGTAAGCTTTTAAGACATTTAAACCTTGCATATTATCTTAAAAAGCGATCAGATAAATTCATATAGCTCTTCCAGTAAGAACCAACGACTTTTTTAGCTAAGGGCTTGCACTCATACCAATAGCAATCGGTATTGCTGGGTACAAAACAGGAGTAGAATTAGGGCTATTTTTCATATCAATCGGTGATAAAAACAAATAATACGAGGGGTGCAGATATCGCATAGAAAAATTGTGGTAAAAGCGACCATAATAATGGTCTAATTGTTCGATACCTTCAACTGCCAACTGCACCACTTCAGAACTGGCAATATGATTTGTATAACCATAACCCAACTCATAGACTTTATTGTAAAGCTCTTTTTCTAAAATTGCCTTTAATTTCAACAGAAATTAAATAGGAAAAAAATGCTGTACTAGTCTCACTTGAAAAATCGAACAAAAATAAAAACCGCAAAGTGAAAGTAATAAAATGCTAATATTACCCTCACCTAAAAAGGGATATCATATAAACCGTAGGAAAAAGGTAAAAATCATTCCTATATTTAAAAGCAAGCCTACTATCTGTGTTAAGTACGTATATAAAACATACTTCTTTTCACTTTTCATCCCTTGGATTAAACGTTTGTTAATCATTCATATCTTCCTTTGAAATTGTTTTAATTTTAAAAAAATAAAGTAATAGTATTTAAACACCACTAATAAACACAAAAAAGCATTTTTGTCCACACATTCGGAATGTGATAAATTGCAATTGCCATCATACTGCTAGAAAAGGCCAATAGAATGATTTTTGTCTTTAGTGGCATAGCTCGATTTTCTGAGAAATCTGCCAAGTGTTTTTGGTACAAGCTAGTTTGAATAAACCACTCGTGAAATCTTTCCGAGCCTTTTGAAAAACAGGCCACGGCAATGAGCAAAAAAGGTACCGTTGGTAATATAGGTAAAAATACGCCAACTGCCCCAAGCCCTGCAAATATAAAAACCAAGTATTGTAAAACAATAATCGCATATTGACAGTCCTTTCTATACTGATTATAGCAACCTTACTTTAGCTTATCTACAATAAATTAGCATTAACTAATATTAACATTTATTTTACCTTACCATCTTAGGATTATTTATTCAATGATTTTTAAAAATTAACCACCAATTTGCTTTTTATTTAACTTTGATCCTCCATTTTTAATTGTTATCTATGGGTAACTATTTTTAATCTTTTTCAATAAAAAGTGTACTCAGTAAACTGAGTACACTTTTTGTTAAACGCTCTGGACGTTCGTATTTGTCATAATCATAAACACGATCAATTTTTAGCGTTGACCATATCTCATTTGGTCTTTCGCCAGTATATTTGTGATCGTTTGTTGCCTCAATGACTTCATAATAGTACCAACGACCTTTTTCGTTATCAATCCACTTTTTGTAGTTGACTGTTTTTAAGCCTTCTTCAGAAACGCCACGATTTAATAAACGATTGATGATAGACATTGCTTCCGCACGTGTAATCGGTCTATCTGGTCTAAATGTACCATCTTCATAACCGGACACCCAACCATTAGAAACGCCAAGTGCGATAGCTTCTCTTGCCCAATGATTTGCCTTAACATCACTAAAGCTTCTATTTATCTTTGTCTTATCATCTAAGAAACGTGCTGTAATTGCAACAAATTCAGCACGAGTCATTGCTTGATTGCCTTTTAAAGGTACCCATCTGGATAACCTTCAACATAACGACCCTTACTCATAGAAGAAACCGCCTTATTAAACCAATTTGAAAGGCTAACATCTTTTAAATAAGCTACTACGAGAGAAGATTTCATCACGTTTTTTTATCTGTCAATAGGCGATAATATACCGTAGTGATTTCCGCTCTTGTAATTTCTTTATTTGGACGAACTGTATTATCCGGATAGCCCACAATGTAATGCATATGGTCTACGCTATTTGGGTCTTTAGGTACATTCGGTTTTTACCTGGTTGTTGTGGTTTTGGATTTGGTGTAGGAATAATTCCGCCTCCTCCGCCACCACCACTATTGTTAGTTTCTCTCTTCTTCCAAACGGCATAGAAGATAACATCTTTATTGTAAACATCATATTCTTGTGGTTGTGCTTGGTCAGCAACAGTCGCACGTGAATCTTTTGCCCAACCTAAGAAAATCATAACCTTCTCTCATTGGCGTTTTTGGTAATTTAGATAGTGATTCACCTTTTTTTAACAGACTCACTGTAAATAATTTGATCGCCACTACCTGGATAGTTTCTTTCTCGAAAGTAACCATTACTCTTTCATCACTTGGTTGAATTGCTTTTTCCAAACAGCATAATAAGTCACGCTTTCATTATAAATATCTTCTACTGTTGGTTGAGTAGCGTCAGCTACATTTGCTGTCTTATCTTTGCTCCAACCCAAGAAAGTATAACCATCTCTTGTTGGATTTTTAGGAAGTCACTTGCATCAAGTTTTTGTGCCCTTATCTAAGTCTTTAGATAAAATTTCACTATTTGCACTGCCGTCATTTTTGTCAAATTTTTACTCTGACTTTATCAATCGGCAACGGACTTTTCTATTTTTCCCCTGAACATAATAAGTCACGCTTTCATTATAAACGTCTTCTACTGTTGGTTGAGTAGCATCAGCTACACTTGCCCTCTTGTCTTTACTCCAACCCAAGAAAGTATAACCATCTCTTGTTGGATTTTTCTGGGAAGTCACTTGCATCAAGTTTTGTGCCCTTATCTCAAGTCTTTAGATAAAAATTTCACTATTTGCACTGCCGTCATTTTTGTCAAATTTTACTCTGACTTTATCAGCCGGCAACGGACTTTCTACTTTTTCCCAAACGGCATAGAAATTAGTATCTTCTGTGTAGGTATCATTTGCCGTTGGTTGTGTTTCTAAGACTGCACCATTTTCCGTTTTGCTCCAACCTTTAAAGGTGTAACCCTCTCTTGTTGGATTTTCTGGAAGTGCTGTAATTTTTGCACCTTTTGAAATCCTTTTCCGTTTGAATCGGATTGGTTTCTACTCCATCATTTTTATAGAACGCAACAGTTACTTTCTTTGACCATACCGCATAGTAGGTCGTGTTTTCGTTGTACACGTCTTGTGCTGTTGGTTGTGGTTCAACTTTTTCTGTCGCGTCTTTTCGTTTTTGCCCAACCTAGGAAGTCATAGCCTTCTCTTGCTGGATTGCTTGAAAATCGCCATTTGCTAACGCTGTTCCTTTTATCAATTGTCTTATCGACTAAAAAGGTTTTCATTCTCACTATCGTTCTTATCAAATTTTACAGTAACTTTATCTGCTAACGCGTTTTTGTTCCCAAACGGCATAGAAATTAGTATCTTCTGTATAGGTATCATTTGCCGTTGGTTGTGTTTCTAAGACTGCACCATTTTCCGTTTTACTCCAACCTTTAAAGGTGTAACCCTCTCTTGTTGGATTTCCTGGAAGTGCTGTAATTTTTGCACCTTTTTGAAATCCTTTTCCGTTTGAATCGGATTGGTTTCTACTCCATCATTTTTATAGAATGCAACAGTTACTTTCTTTGACCATACCGCATAGTAGGTCGTGTTTTCGTTGTACACATCCTGTGCTGTTGGTTGTGGTTCAACTTTTTCTGTCGCGTCTTTCGTTTTTGCCCAACCTAGGAAGTCATAGCCTCTCTTGCTGGATTGCTTGGAAAAATCGCCATTTGCTAACGCTGTTCCTTTATCAATTGTCTTATCGACTAAAGGTTTTTCATTCTCACTATCGTTCTTATCAAATTTTACAGTAACTTTATCTGCTAACGCGTTTTTGTTCCCAAACGGCATAGAAATTAGTATCTTCTGTATAGGTATCATTTGCCGTTGGTTGTGTTTCTAAGACTGCACCATTTTCCGTTTTACTCCAACCTTTAAAAGGTGTAACCCTCTCTTGTTGGATTTCCTGGAAGTGCTGTAATTTTTGCACCTTTTGAAATCCTTTCCGTTTGAATCGGATTGGTTTCTACTCCATCATTTTTATAAGAATGCAACAGTTACTTTCTTTGACCATACCGCATAGTAGGTCGTGTTTTTCGTTGTACACATCCTGTGCTGTTGGTTGTGGTTCAATTTTTCTGTCGCATCTTTTTGTTTTTGCCCAACCCTAGGGAAGTCATAGCCTTCTCTTGCTGGATTGCTTGGAAAATCGCCATTTGCTAACGCTGTTCCTTTATCAATTGTCTTATCAACTAAAGGTTTTCATTCTCACTATCGTTCTTATCAAATTTTTACAGTAACCTTCTCTACTTTCACTTGTGCTGTGAGTTGGATAAGGTCTTGTCTTGTTTGATCGCTTACTAAGGTAGCATCTCTACCATCTGCTGATTGGACTGCTTTCCAATGGAATTTAAAAGTTAATTTGCTGTCCGTTTAGTTCTGCTAGTGAACTCATTTTTCCTGTTACTTCGCCTGTAAAGACTAGTTTTTTTCTTGTCTTCTTTGCTTGTAATTTCTAGGTCTTTTACTTTGATTTTAAGATCACCTTGTACTGCTTTTAATAGCATTTTTGTAAGGTATCATAGTCTACTATACCGTCTTTTAAGACCATAGTAACGGTGATTTTTGTCCCTCTACTTTTGTTTCCTTAATGCTAAGAGGCCATCCACTCCGCTTAATGTTGCTTGTGGGTTTTGTTGGTATTTTTACACCCTCTGGAACATTTAGTGTCGCTTCTAAACACTCTTTGTATTATCTAATTTGATATTTTAAATTGTTCAGGATCTACATTTTGTATGTTTTCAATGTCTTCCATTTGCTTTTTGGATTGGTTTGACATTTAGAGTTCCTGTTAGGGTTACTTTTTGTCCTGTTGTTACTTCGATTATATTATCATGCTCTGTATTATCATCTAAAAAGGAGGTCGCCTTCTAGATTTTGTACTGGCGCGTCATAGTCTACTGGTTTTTGTCCATACGGCATAGAACGTCGTATCTTCATTGTAAACATCTGCCACTTGAGGTTGTTGATTATCTGCCTTTTGTGCTGTTTTGTTTTTTTGACCATCCTCTAAAAGGTATATCCATCTCTTGTTGGGTCTTCTGGCAAGGCTGTTAGGCTAGTGCCTTTATCAATGGTTTCTTCTTTTATGACGCTATTATAGCGCTATCATCATTCTTATCAAAAATAACTTTGACTTTCTCTTTTTCCATACCGCATAGACAGTCATATCATCAGTAACAACGCTATCACCCGTAAAATTCGGCGCGGTCGCATCGGCTGTCGTTGCCCAACCTAAGAATTTATAGGTACCCGCTTTTTCGCCACTTTCTACCTTCACATCAGTCAAAAGCTTGTGGCATCGTATCACCATAGCGCTTGTCAGTTGTTTCATCTAAACGTTTGACTGGTGGTAGATTGTTGTTTAGTTCATCCTCTGCGATCTTATCGTCATGAACCACGTAGCTAAAACCTAGATCCTGTTCTTTGCCTGTTTCAAAAGCATTGGAATTGCGATTGAAAGTCACCTTATTAAAACGATAGTTTAAGAGAAGCTCCTTAGCCTCATGCGCTGGAATCGCTGATGGTCCACCAATTCGCATACCAAAAATAGTAGTTCCATAAAGTTGAGCCCCACCATCTATTTTTACCTGAAAATTTCAATCGGATCAGTTTGATCGGTTGCAATTTTCATAATTTCTTCTTTAGATAGCTTGAAGTTTTTCATTATCCGTGCTGATCAGTTGCATATCCTTTTGGTTTTCATTGTCAGAAGTTGACATAAGGCATACCATTCGGGCTAACAGCAGGGTCTTCACCGCCAGCTCTTAGAATGGTTCTAAGGATGAACTCGTGTTCCCCTTCCGGCTTAGAGTAATCGGACTATCCTCGACACCTCGAGTCACAGTAATGGTGTAATTGTTAAATTTGGTGCTTAATCCTTTTTAATACCATCCACGGTTTAAATCCGTACCCCTTAAAGTTAAAAGGAAAGTGTTTCTTTTAGAGTAATTCTCGGATCAATCTTAACGTGTAAATCAATAAAAGGTATATTGGGTTTCTCAATATTTGCTGATGTACTCGTCTTATTAGCATCGTCATAATTTCCATAATATTGTGCTGAACCCGGTTCAAAATATCTCGCTGGACTACGACGCGCCACAGCGATGACGTATGGATTCAAGGTAAATTCAGAGCCGAGATTGACAAAGTTTTTCTGACTGAATGTTTTTAGGCACATAGTAAGTCGCCTTTTTATTTGTGGTCGTACTTTCACTCTCTTTCTAACGGAAAAACGGTCATACATCGTTTTTCCAACATCGTCGCCAACATTAACATAACGATTGATGCTGATTTTTCCTCTCATATTACTTGAAAAGAAAGCAGCCTCGCTCGCACCTAAGTAAATTGGATAGAGTTTTGCCCCTCCACTAAGCCATCTGGAAAAAGCGTCTGAGAAATTGGTTGATTTGGATAAAGGCTTTTTGCCCCCGCTTGTAGCTGAGCATCTGAACCAACATAGTTAGGAATACTTGACCACCCAATAAAATATTTTTACTAAAGCCGCCACCTTTATCATTCTGATCGCCTTCTATGACCTTGGGCGTCTGTCTTACCAATAAGATCGGTGTCAGCGTCAAAGTGACAGTTTGATCGTTGCCACTAACGACAAAGGTAACCGTCCCTGGATAACTTCCAACAGCTTGATAGGTCGCATACAATTTGCTGTTCCCATCTAGGCCGTTAGGAAACGCCTCTGCAATCGTTTGATTTGATGTAAATAATTTTGGCACCCGCTCTTTTCTGAGCTATTGAACCAATATAGTTTGGAACATTGAGACCAACCCGTAAAATATTTTGATTGTCCGTTGTGCCTTTGTCGGCACTATCCCTTTTATTGCCATTACTATCAGTCTCTACCAATCTTTTTCAGTTCCTGACGTAAAAGCTACTGTTGTTTCTGTACCCTCAGTACTGAAAATGAGCATTGCCTGTATAAGTCGTTTTCTGCCGCCTTTACCTCTTGGATAAACTGTGGCAAAAGATGGCAGTAACAAGACTTAATACAAGAAAGCTACTTGTCATCTTTTTGAAAAATGATGTTTTCAATCAAACTTCCTCCATTTCTTAATTTATTTCTATCGTATCATTACTACAGTTTTTCAACCATTGGTCAAGATGTTATAGTATATATATATATATATATATATATATATATAACTTTTTAGAAGTTTCATCAGTTTAACCAAGAAACGAGTTCGTTGAAATCATAGAAAGCGAGGTCGCTCTCTTTCACTAAATTTTTCCATTCATTCTTACTATGATTTTCATCATAGAGTGCAACCGTACGATAACCGGCACGAGCCGCTCGCACGTAGGGCAAACAAACTGTCTTCTACGACAAAAAGTTTTATCTTTTTCACTGGCTAAAGCGCCCGCCGCCTCATTGTACAACTTTTCATCTAGTGCCTCTAATTTTCATTAAAAGCCACTGTATACACCATCTAATAAAGGAAGTAAATTGGTGCTTTTTAATAGTGGCTATGACATCACTCGGACTAATAGTATAGGCTTTTTCATAATACCCTATCTGCCAGTAAGTTTAACAATGGCTTAATACCCTCTTTCGCCTTTGCCTCTTTCTTATAATAGTTGTCTAAGACATTCATCCAAAGTCCCATCATCTCGCCAACGCTGTCATGAGACAGAATAATTGTGCTTAATATAGCCGGCTTGCTCTGGTAAGGTTTTTCGGCTAAAATCTCAATCAAATCCGGTCCCGGCATATAGTCATTTTGTGCCAAATAGTCGTATGCCAAATGTTGCCAAGCATAAAGCGTATCTGTCAGTACCCCATCAACGTCAAAGAGAAAGCCCTTAATTTCTTGATTAGCCCTCTGAATAAATTGAATTTTTACTTGCCAGACGCTTCGCTGCAAGGCTTGGATTAGGTAGAGCTATAAAGGTAGCTACTAATTGCCACCCCACTAAAATTAGCACCTGCCAAAAGACTAACATTATCACTAGTAACCTTGCCGTAAAATAACGTTGGTAAAATCGTACTAAATTCACTCAAGCTTTTTATCAAGTATGAGTTGATTATCTTTATCAAAAGAGTGTTCCGCAAGAACAATGAAATCAACGCCGAGTTGTTTCGCCTCTTTCGCTTTTTCTATATCTGATACTAAAAGCCCGATATTTGCTAGACTTGATTTACTTTCATTAACCTAAGCTTTTATCTGTCAAATACAAATGCATCGTCCAATTCTTTTTGCCAAATTAATGTCATCATAGCTAAAAGCGACATTGTTTGTTTTTGCCAAAGAAGCTAGGGTCTTAGCATCTTCCAAGTAGGTGCTAGACGCCCTTATCTCTATGATAAATAAGTGCTGTAACGCCGTTTTTCTAACATTTTGTGTCGTACGAGCTAATAATTTTTCACTATCTAATTTTTAAATCTGTCTTAATAACAAAAGAAAGTAAGGATTTTCATCTTGTCAACCTCCTAAATTTTTACTTATTAAATACACTTTTTAAATTTTAATTAAAGGAAAAGCACCCTTATTTTTAACAAGGGTACTTTTTAAATGGATTAGTTGTTTATTGATTTTTTCATGGTGCTCCAAGTTTTGTAACCACCATCACATTGACAACGTCAAAATCGTTGTGTTTAAAATACGAGATGCAATGTAACCGCGTAAACCGATACGGCGAGTGAACATAGATGGTTTTATCTTTTGGTAGATCATCCATTTCATCACGTAAAAAGTCTACTGGGATATTGTTTTGCAGTAGGGCAAGCGCCTGAAAGCGTGTTCATCTTCATTTGATACGTCAAGAATATAAGCACCTTCTTCAACAAAGTGCTTCAACTTTATCCCAACCAACTGTTTTAATACCATCACGGATATTTTCAGCAATGTAACCAGCAAAGTTTACAGGTGCTTTTGCAGAGTTGCATGGTGGTGCATAGCAAAGTTCTAAATCGCCTAATTCATATACGCTAAGTCCACCCCATAATTGCTGTGAGCGATTACATCGATTGTCTTATCAGCATCACCTACCGAGCCCCATAAAGTTTACCATCTTCTGGATTGTAAAAAGCACTTTAAGAGAGATTTGTGAAGCACCTGGATAGTAACCAGCATGGCTTGATGGATGTAAGTGAATTGCTTGATAAGTTTTACCAAAGAATTTTAGCATTTTTCATTGGTACCTGTATTAGCAACAGTCAAATCGAAAATTTTAGCACTATGAGCTTCCCTAGAGTACCAGGATAAGCTTTTTATTACCAAAAACAATGTTATCAGCAACCATACGACCTTGACGGTTTGCAGGACCTGCAAAGCAATATTTGCACTTTCTTGGTTTACCCAATCTTTAACTTCGATTGCGTCCCCAATTGCATAAATGCTTGGATCGCTTGTTTGTAAATATTCATCTACTTTAATGCAGTTTCTGAAACCTAATTCAAGTCCTGAATCTACAGCTAATTTATTTTTCAGAGCGTACGCCAATAGAAAAGAATGGTCATATCGGTTTCAAATTCTTTTGCCGCTTGCTGTACGGATAGCAGTACCATTGTTTAGGAAAGCGCTGATACCATCGCCTCAAAAATAAGTTCAACACCTTTTTCTTTTTAAGTGAGTGTGTACTTGTGCAGCCATTTCAGGGGTCAATTGAGCCATAACTTGATCAAGCATTTCGATAACGCGAACTTTTAAACCTGCGTCAACAAGGTTTTTCTGCCATTTCAAGACCGATGAAACCACCACCGATAATCGTTGCAACTTTTGGTGATTTTTCTTGTAAGAAATTATAAATGGTATCTGTATCCGGAATATTTCTTAGGGTAAATACTCTATCTTCTGCTTCTGGTAAACCTTCAATTGGCGGTTTAACAGGGGCTAGCACCTAGTGATAGAACTAAAACGTCGTAAGCTTCTTCTCTTGTTTCACCAGTTTCAAGATTTTTCACACTAAGTGTTTTTAGCATCACGATTAATTGCAGTAACTTCTGTGTTAACAAAAATTTTCATGTTGAAACGATCTTGCATTCCTGGAACGGTTTGCACTAATAATTCATGACGGTTTTTAATCACACACCACCAATGTAGTAAGGTGAGACCACGGTTTGCAAATGAAACATAAGGCCCTTTTTCAAACATTACAATGTCAAGACTTTCATCTAGACGACGTAAACGAGCAGCGCAAGACGCACCACCAGCTACACCACCAACGAGTTAAAAACACGTTTTCCCATTTGAGTAACCTCCCTGTCAAAAAGACAAAAATGTTGCAAGCGACGAAGTCGCATAGCTTATATAGATATAATTTGCTGCACTCTTTCAAATTTTACACCCTTTTTAGTCGTTTTGCAAGTAAAAGCCACTTTTTAAACGAGAAACATTCAAGATATAAAAATTAAAAACGCTTTTTAAAAATTATATTTATTGTTTTAATTTAAAATGTTATGTTAAAATTCTAATATAAATTACTTACAGCTAACTTGAAAGAGGTTTTATTAATGTTGAAAAATTGCTCATCACCTCGCTCTCACTTTGCCTAGTTATTGCCTTTTTTGCCTTTACCTAGTTTTTGCAAATAATGTGATTTCCGATGATGGTTTTACAGAAGAATTTAAAGCCTTAAATCCCAATGCCACTCTACTCACCACAGAAGATTTTTAGAAAAAGGCTCTCTTATTTACTATATGAATCAATATTGGGACAAACATCCGGAAGAGATTGAATATTTTTATTCTACTTGGCAGCAAAAGAAGAAGTCAGCGCTTATGAAAGGTTTATGTCATCTGAAGAATTTCAATTACTGAAAGAAGCCGATAAGAAAAGAATTTAAAAGCAACACTGAAAAACAATGAAACAAAATCTAATCGAAAAATATCAGATCTCTCCCAGAGTCTCTAAGCTGATTTCACTGACTTTTCCTTTCCATCAACAGATGATTTACGCAAATTGCCAAAATTACAACTTCGTGAGTTTTTCTAGTAGTGGAAAAATCTTATCCTTTGCGAACCTCGAAGTAACAGGAGAATGCTTAATACGCGTGCAATGATAAGCCTAATCCTCTCTATTGGTCTAATGGCGATGTCTGTACAAAAATAAAGAAAGCACCTGCTTTTATTAATGCAAAAATCGCTTTAAAAAGAGTAATCAATCAAGTTTTGACGGCTCTATTTCTTTGAAACACCAACAGACTTATTCTTAGCTATTCATAAAGCAAGTCTCCATTTTGAAATAACCACAAGCTATGCAAGCAATTCTCGTATCGAAGACACCTATAACTTTGAATCTTGGAACTATCGAAAAACTTAAAGATATTTCCTGATTTACCAAAACAATAAGTCATAACTTTGTTGTCGTGGTCAATAATTTGGCGACCTATGCTGAAGATATTGGCGCCTTAAATAGCTACTACATTAAACTTTTGCACTTTTATCGCTTACAACAAAACCATTCAGTTTAGCTAGATTTTCTAAACTGAATGGTTTTATTCTTTGTTACAAGTGCCAGTCAATAGGAGTTTTTGCCAACCTGTTCTAAAAAGGCATTACACCTAGAAAAAGGCTGAGATCCAAAAATCCTCTATAAGCAGATAAAGGGCTAGGATGGGCCGATTCGATGATATAAATGCGGGTATTAATTAAATATTTTTCTTACTCCGTGCATTGCACTTTAAAGGATAAATACAAGCGGATCTTCTCGTTCCGCTAAAACAGAGATAATATAATCTGTTAGCCTTTCCCAACCCCTATTGATGTGACTAAGCGGACTTGCTTTCTTAACAGTTAGAGTCGTGTTTAACAGCAACACCCTTCTTTTTGCCCAAGGCGTTAGAAATTGCCCGTATGTTTTCTGATTTTTGATACCTACATCGTCATACAGTTCTTTGTAAATATTAACTAAAGATGGTGGTAATTTACCTTGTTTTTACCGAAAAGCTAAGCCGTGTGCTGTCCTTCACCATGATAAGGATCTTGTCCCTAAGATAATAACTTTTGAGTTGCTTTAAACTCGTCAAATGAAGGGCTGTATAAATTTCTTTTGCAGGGGTAAACGATTTCTTTTTGATAAGCATTCTTTAGAAATTTTCGCAAGTCTTGATAATAATTTTTGAAATTCTTCCTTTAAAAATAACCTGCCAATCATTGTATAGTGACATAATTCCTCCTGTAAACCATTATTGTTTTTTGTAAACTTTTTCTGTTAGAATGTGGTTTACATTCTAAATTGGAGGTTTACAATATGCTAAAAAGACACAAAATTTTTAACACAAACGGCACCAATGACAGTGCTAATCATCGTCGGTCGTTACTAATGATTCCACTGGAACCAGTTCCTCGAACCTTTCAAGCCTTTTTCGTGCTGTTTTCTGGTGCAATTTTCGGTCCTAAAATCGGTTGCAATGAGTACCTTTTATATCTTTTTCTTAGGGTTTAATCGGACTACCCGTCTTTACTGGTGGTGGCGGTATTATCTATGTTTTAAAAACCGACCTTTGGTTATATTATCGGTTTTATCTTTGGTAGATATATCGTTGGTTTTCTGAAAGAACGTTTTTAATATTCAATCTTTTCTAGAGCTATTTCATCATCTCTTTTTGGTGGTCTAATTCCTATTTACGGCTTAGTGCAATCTATTTTTACTTTATCAATCTCTATGTCTTAAATACACCTTCTTTTTATTAGTGAAGTCGTTGCCCTTTGTATTTTAACACCCCTACCAAACGGTATTATTCACACTTTCTTAATCGCTTTAATCGCGCCGAGATTGAAGTAGGGCGCTCAAAGAAAAGAAGCTTAAACTCAAGGGACTTGACTAAATCCATAGAAATCACTATTATTAAAACATAGCAATTCAAATTTAGAAAGTGTTTTAATAAGGAGATAAAAGATGAGCGATTATATTTTACGCGTTAGTGCCTTTGATGGTATGATTAGAGGTTTTTGCAACAAGTAAATACACTGCACAGAAGCTTGTGACAGACATCAAACTAGCCCTGTTGCAGCTGCGAGTTTGGGCCGCTTGATGACGGCAACAGCTATGATGGGCTAGTGTTAAAAGAAGATACCGATAAAATTACACTTACAATTAAAGGTGCACGGTCCGAGTGGCACTGATTCTTGCCACTGCCGATAATAAGGAGTGAGCGTAAAAGGCTATCTGACCAATCCCACTAATACGGTAGCAAAATAAACCAAACGGTAAACTTGATGTCAGTGGCTTTGTTGGCAAGGGGACTTTAACGGTTCTTCGTGATATGCCTTTTGGCGAAGCGATGAGATGGTACCGTTGAAATTGTTAGTGGTGAGATTGCTGAAGACATTGCCTACTATTTTGCACAATCGAACAAGTACCTTCTGTTGTTTCATTAGAGTGTCCTTGTTGCTGGTTCTAAAGTGTGGCAAGCTGGCGGTTTTATTCTTCAACTCTTACCAAAACGCCACAGAAGAAGCGACTTGCTACCTAGACTGGAAGGCTTATCCAGTTTGACGACGTTGTATCAAGAAGGGCATTCACCAGAAAGCCTAGTTGATTTCTTTTTGCCGATTATACAATTTTTAGATAGGGTGCCGTTACAATTTAATTGTGATTGTTCTAAAGAAAAATTGAAAAGCCCTAATCGCTATCGGAACAGAAGAGTTAATAGCTATTATTAACTGAAGACAAAAAGCCGATGTTCATTGTCATTTTTGTAATAAAGAGACTATCATTTTAACGAGATGAATTGAAATATTTGCTCAAATAAAAAGACGTTACCTTAATTGGTAACGTCTTTTTCTAATTTCATCGGCGAGTAAAATCAGTTCGATTATCGCGCATTTCTAAAAACCTGATTTTATCTCGAGCGTTTCTTCTTTTCCTTGCAATTCGTAACGTACCTCGGTATTACCTAGGCTAGCAACTAGAGGGCTATGATCCTTTAAAAATACCAAAACTTCCGCTTTGCCGTCTGAATAGAAAGCTGTAATCATCTCATCAACTACAACTTGCTTTGATGTAATTCCTTGAAAATGAAAAGTTTCCATAAAAATTCCTACTCTCACGAAGTACTTTCGCTTTGGCAACAGCATCATCTATCGTCCCTACCATTAGAAAAAAGCTTGTTCTGGTAAGTCGTCATGAACACCATCTAAAATTTCTCTAAAGCCACGAAGTGTTTCTTTTTAATGGAATATACTGTCCAGAAACGCCTGTAAATTGTTCCGCAACAAAGAAATTTTTGTGACAAGAAACGTTCAATTTTTCTTGCTCTCAGATACCGTCAATTTTTTTCTTCTTCAGAAAGTTCGTCCATACCTAAAATCGAAATAATATCTTGAAGTTCCTTTATAACGTTGTAAAAACTTCTTGAACGCGACGTGCTACGGTGTAATGTTCTTCCCAACAATGTTTGGATCTAGAATACGTGAAGTCGAATCTAGGGGGTCAACTGCAGGGGTAAATACCTTTTTCAACAATCGCACGGCTAAGTACAGTTGTTGCATCTAAATGCGCAAACGTCGTTGCCGGTGCTGGGTCTGTTAAATCATCCGCTGGCACATAAACTGCTTGAACGGAAGTAATAGAACCTATATCTCGTTGATGTGATTCTCTCTTGCATCTTACCCATTTCAGTTGCTAAGGTTGGTTGATAACCCACTGCTGAAGGCATACGTCCTAAAAAGCGCAGATACTTTCTGACCCCGCTTGTGTAAAACGGAAAATATTATCAATAAATAAAAGTACGTCTTGGCGTTCTACATCACGGAAATATTCGGCAAACGGTCAACCCCTGTCAAAGCAATACGCATTCTAGCGCCTGGCGGTTCATTCATTTGACCAAAAACTAAGCTCGTTTTTATTAATAACGCCAGATTCACTCATTTCCACATAAAGGTCTTTCCCCTCACGTAGTACGTTCGCCAACACCAGCAAATACCGAATACCCACCGTGTTCAAAGGCGATATTTCGAATAAGCTCTTGAATTAAAACAGTTTTACCTACACCAGCACCGCCAAAAAGACCAATCTTACCACCCTTTACATAAGGACAAATTAAGTCAATGACTTTGATACCCGTTTCTAAAACTTCTGTCGTTCCACTTTGCTCAACAAAGCTAGGCGCTTCTCTATGAATACTCCAACGTTCTGTACTTTCGATTGGACCACCCTCATCGATAGCATCACCTGTAACATTCATCAAACGTCCAAGAGTTGCTTTCTCCCACAGGTACAGAAATTGGTGCGCCCGTATTAATAACTTTCATTCCACGTACTAAACCATCTGTACTACTCATCGCAATAGTACGTACTACGCCACCACCAACGTGTTCTGCTACTTCTAAAGTTAGATTGATGTCTACTTTTTGTTTCTATATCTTGATTTTCACTCGAAACAATCAAAGCTGTATTGATTTCAGGCAAAGTATCAATTGTAAACTCGACATCTACAACTGGTCCGACCACTTTTATAATTTTACCATTATTCAATATCGTTACCCTCCTTTACTGCACTAATCAAGTGCATTTACCCCAGCAACAATCTCTGTAATTTCATTTGTAATAGCTGCTTGTCTTGCTCTATTGTAACTCAGTCTCAGCGTTTTGCAAGAGTTCAGTAGCATTATCCGTTGCCGCCGTCATCGCACTCATTCTAGAACCGTGTTCTCCTGCTCTAGCCTCAATCAAAGCTGTATCTATCATCATTTTAAAAATATAGTGTTAACAATTCTTCTAAAATGGTTTCGCTCGTTGGTTCAAATATATAATTCGGTTGATAGCTTACCGTTTCATTTTTGTTCTTTTTCTATACGAAATTGGTAAAAACTTTCGATTTTCTGGCACTTGACTAATTACCGACTTGAAGCGCTGATGGGACAAGTATACTTCATCATAACGTTCTTCCAAATATGCAGATTGCAACATCTCACTTAACATATCCGTTTCTTCTTTTTCGGTACGTCGGAAAAATGAAGATAACTTTCATCAATCTGAATATTTTTTCTGCTAAAAATTCTTCTGCTTTTTCCCAATTGCAATAATGCTAACGCTTTTATTTTCATCAACTAATTTTTGATACAGTGTCATCGTATGTGAGAAGAGATGGTTGTTATAGCTACCACATAGACCTTTATTTGAAGAAATGACAACAAGAGCAACGTTTTTAACTTCTCTTTTTGTTAATAAGGGAATGTTTGTGCTATCAACATTTTCAGAAACGATTAAAGAGCATTTGACATAATTTATCACGATAAAACTCGCCCTGACCAACTAAAGCCTGCACTTTTTCTTAATTTAGAGGCTGCTACCATTTTCATAGCACTGGTGATTTGCTGAGTATTTTTGACACTTTCGATGCGTCGTTTAATCTCTTTTGAACCAGCCATCTTGACCGCCTTTCTGACCTAGGCTAAAAAGCCAATCTTAAATCCTTCTATCGCTTCAATCAAAGCCTTTTCAATCGCTTCTGTTAAGCTACCTTCTTCTTGTAAGGCAATAAAATTTTTCGCGTTGTAGTCTGTTCGTTTTTAAATAGGCTAAAAATTCTTTTTCAAAACGTCTAATATCTTTTAAATCAATATTATCCGTATAACCTCTAGAAACAGCATAAATGACAACTATTTGATCTTCTACCGCCATTGGTTCATATTGATCTTGTTTAAAAATTTCAGTAACGCGTTCCCCACGTGCTAAAGTTGCTTTTGTACCTTCATCTAAATCGGAACCGAACTGTGCAAAGCTTTTTAATTCATTATATTGTGCAAGGTCAATACGAAGATTACCCGCAACTTTCTTCATCGCCTTAACTGAGCTGACCCACCAACACGAGAAACCGAAATCCCTGCATTGATAGCTGGACGGATACCTGAATAGAATAAGTCACTTTCAGGAAAATCTGACCATCGGTAATAGAAATAACATTTGTTGGAATGTAAGCTGAAATATCTGATGCTTGTGTTTCCAATAATCGGCAATGCTGTCATCGAACCGCCACCGTAAGCATCATCTAATTTTGCTGCACGTTCTAAAAGCGTGAATGTGGGTAGAATACATCACCTGGATACGCCTCACGACCTGGTGGTCGACGTAACAGCAAAGAAATTTCACGATAAGCTACTGCCTGTTTGGATAAATCGTCGCAGACGATTAAAACATCCTTACCGTTAAACATAAATTCCTCACCAATAGCAGCACCTGCGTACGGTGCCAAAGTAAAAGCATTGGAGAAGGTTCGGATGCACTAGCAGAAACGATAATTGTATAATCCATTGCCCCAAAAGATTCTAATTTCGTTACGACATTCGAAACGGTTGAAGCTTTTTGACCAATTGCTACATAGATGCAAATGACATCTTTTGCCTTTTTGGTTGATGATTGCATCGATTGCTAAGGCTGTTTTTACCCGTCTGTCTATCACCGATAATTAATTCACGTTGACCACGACCAATAGGCACGAGCGCATCAATCGCTTTAATACCAGTTTGAAGTGGTTGTTTTTACTTCTTTACGACTGATAACACCAGAGGCCATTCTCAACTGGTCGAGTTTTATCGGTCACAATAGGGGCCTTTACCATCAATAGGCTCCCCAATAGCATTCACTACGACCAATTAAAGCCTCACCAACTGGCACTTCTACAATACGTCCCGTTCTTTTAACTGGATCGCCGTCTTTAATGTGTTCAAACTCACCCAAGATAATGCAACCTACATTATCTTCTTCAAGGTTTTGTGCCATTCCTTTGACGCCACCGGGAAACTCTAGTAGTTCATTTACCATCGTATTAGATGAGACAGTGAACTCGAGAACAATACCATCGCCTACTTCAATAACTGTACCAACTTCACTCACATCGATTTTTCTGATCAAAGTTTTTAATTTGTGTTTTTAATATCGCACTAATTTCATCTGGTCTAATGCTCATCTGTTCCCTTCACCTCAATTCATCACTTTGTATTTGTTGCTTTAAATTTTTGAAGTTTTGCTTGATAGGAAGTATCTATGACATAATCACCATACTGCACTCTAACACCAGCCAATAAAGCCTTATCAATAGCGACTTCCATACGCATTTTTATTAAATTTTGATTCTAAATACACCTTAATTTTTCGATTTCCTCGTCAGAAAGTGCAAAAAGCACTAGTAATACTAGCCATACCGACCCCTTCTGATTCTTCTAGGAAGATACGATACAATTCAGTAACTTCAAAAAAGTAAATTTGTTCTTCTTTTTCTCAATGAGAACGCCTAGGAAAAGACTGTATCAGTTCACTTTTTATCACTAAAAAAATCAACTAACTGCTGCTAGGAGCTCTGTCGCAACATATTGATTTTCCAAAAAGAGCTGAGAAAAGGTCATGATTTTCTCTTACGGCTTCAGAAATAGCGGTAAGTTCTTCCAAGGTCGTTTTCTCAACACCATTTTCACTGCGCAAGTTCAAATAAGGCTTTTAGCATAACGTTTCATAATACGTTCTTCTAACATACCTTAACCTCCCACTCGCAAGTTCAGATAGTCATCAATTGCCTTAAGGTGATCTTCTTTTTCACCTCACGAGATAGGATAACTTCTGATGCGCCAATAGCGAGATCGGCAACTTCCTCTTTTTAAACTCAAAAACGCTTTCATTTTTCTCTTTCGATTTCCGCCTTTGCTTTTTCATTTAAAACATTGACTTCATTTTTGAGCTTCTTTCAATAAGCGTTCTTTTTCGTTTTCACCAATTTTATTGGCCTCGGCTTGAGTATCTCTTTTTGCTTCCTTTGTGCATTTTTAAAGTGGTTTCATAATCAGATTTTAAAATGGCAGCTTCTTTTTTTGCTCTGTCTGCCTCATCTAATGTATTTACAACATATTTTTCTCGTTCGTCTAGCATAGCTAGCACTGGTTGATATAAAAATTTCTTCACAATAAAAAGCAAAATAAAGAAGTTGACCATTGCCATTAAGACAATAGAAAGATTAATCTCCATTGAAATACTCCCCCCTTTCTTAAATTTTGCTAAAATAGACTAAATAGCTAACTACATTGAACGCATTAACATAAATGCAATCAAAAGACCATAAATAGTAAGTGATTCCATAAAAGCAAAACCTAAGATAAGGTTAGTACGAATATACCCTTTAAGTTCTGGTTGACGTGCCATTGCCTCTGTTGCACGGCCAGTAGCGATACCTTGACCAATACCAGAACCAATAGCTGCTAAACCAATAGCTAAACCTGCACCAATTGCGATGAGACCTACTGCGATTTCCATAGAAATTTCCTCCTTAAATTAAAAACTATCTATTTAGTGTCCACCGTTTAACGCTTCTTCCAGATAAACTGCTGTCAGAAGGGTAAAAACGAAGGCCTGAATAACACCAAACATAATACTTAAAAAGATACATTGGCAGCGGTAAAAATAGGGGTACCATACTAAATAAGATAAAAATAATCATTTCTTTCCCAAAAATATTACCATAAAGTCGAAGTGCCAAAGAAAGGGGTCTCGTAATTGTTTTCTAGTAAATTAACTAAAAACATTGGTCCAAAATAAAATTTTAAAAATTTCTTTCCGCCATAACGAATACCTAAATAAAAAAATAGCTAATTAACACAATCAAAGCCAAGGCTGCCGTAATACTCAAATTACTAGTTGGCGGTTTATAACCTGGCAAATGCCCTGCTAGAGGTAAAAAGACCACATAATTTGAAAAAAAGAATCAGTATAAAAAAACGTAAATAAATAAGGTCCATATTCTCTTGCATGTTTTTCCCTAAGATGGATTCAAAAAGCCTGTAAAACTTTCTACCGAAAATTCTAAAAAGATTTTTGAAAGCCCTTTTTGGTACGAACGACATTTTTCTTGTGCCAAAATAAGCAATCATTGCTATTAGTAAGATAACTGCCCACATTGTAACGATTTCACTAGTTAAAGTAAAATAGTCATTTTTGCCATAAAATGGCACTCTCTTCTTCTGCTGCAAACGCAGGTTCTGCAAAAACATCACCTCACTCCTTTCTTTTTCCTCCTTAAAAGCTTTCTTTTTACTGCCTTAAAAACTAAAATATTTTTATAACCAACTAAACCAAAGGCTAAACCTAAGTAGCTCTCGGTAGTAGGATAAGTAAAAATAAACGCCAAGAAAGGCAAGCACATCTAACACAAATCGTAAGAAAAATGCCAACTGAATCTGTCCCGTGCCACCGTTTCTAGTTAAAAAGTGAACAATTAAACCACCTAAAAACTAATCGAAAGGCCAAAAAGAAGAAAAATAATAAAAACTTTATTACTTCATTCATTTTTCTTCATCCTCATCATCTAGCCATTTTTAATTCTTTTTAAAAAGCACTCGAAAACTAGAAAAATACCAAGTAAACAACCTAAAAAGGTAAATAAATAGCCCGTTTTAAAAATCATCTAAATAAATACCACAGTTAACTGTAATAAAAAGAGACACTGCCATCCACAATACCAAAATTAACTACAATATTCATTCCAACAGCAAAGGCATTGATATCTCGATTTTTCCTTAATTTTGCCGATGGTAAAAAAATTCTAATTTTAGTAATTTCGGCTTTTTCCATCCATTTTCACTGTCCTTTGTAGTATTTTTCATCATTATATACAAATGTTTGTTGTCTTGACAATGTATTCTGATACTTTCAGTAAGGTTTTGAACTATCAATTTTATCAATAGCTACTGCCAAACTTCTTTAGAATCAATTAGCTTAAAGTAATACGCCAAATTAGTCACAATGCGTTGACTTGCCTTACCATCGCCATAAGATTGATTGCCATTGCCATTTTTGTAAGCCTCTTCACTCGTCAATAACTGCTTAGCTACCGTCGTTATTTTAGTCTTATCTGTACCAACTAATTGGACCGTACCAGCTAGAAGGGCCTCAGGGCGTTCGTATTTTCTCAGCACTAGAACCGGTTTTTCCTAGCGAAGGGGCCTCTTCTTGTAAACCACCAGAATCGGTCAAAATTAAGTCCACCACGACTAATCAAATGAACAAAAGGTAAATAATCTAGGGGGTTCAATGCATAAAATATTGGCGTTATCTTGAAACACTTCTTTTTGCCAAAGCGCGGATTTTAGGGGTTTTTATGCACGGGAAAAACCACCTTGACCTTTTCCGTTTGTGTTAAAGATAGGACGGCTTCAAAAATTTCTCGCATCAGTTCTCCCTGGTTTTCTCGGCGATGTGTCGTCAGTAGAATTTTTCTTCTCTGCACCATCTAAAAAGGTCGCAACCTTGTCTTCAAAAAGTATAGGGTTTTTCAACAGTTTCAATTAGTGCATCTATAACCGTATTCCCCGTAACACTAATATCTTCGTCAGCTATATTCTCTCTTAATAAATTTTCTCTTGCTTCTTTTGTTGGTGCAAAATGTACAGCAGATAAGACGCCCGTCAATCTTCTATTTGCCTCTTCTGGAAAAGGCGACTTCGTATTAAAGAACGCAAACCCGCTTCAACGTGACCTACTGGAATGCCTTGGTAAAAGCTGCCAAAGCGCCAGTAAAAAGTAGTTGTCGTATCGCCATGCACCAAAAACAATATCCGGTTTTTTCTGTAATTAAAATCTCTTCTAACCCTTTTTAAGACACCACTTGCGATATCGCTCAAGCTCTGTCCTTGTTTCATTAAATTCAAATCATAGTCAGGGAACAATTTGAAAAAGTTCCAATACTTGATCAACATTTCACGATGTTGTGCCGTCACGATCACAAGCGGTTGAAACCACTGACTAACGCACTAACTAAGGGTGCCATTTTAATTGCTTCTGGTCTTGTGCCAAAAACAAGGGCTACTTTTTCATTTTTCACTTCCTAGCGTTTTTAAAATAACCTTTATCAATCAACTTCTGAATATGTGTTTCTAAAGCTTTTTGATAAATCTACACCATAATCTTCTTCCAATACATACATCATAGATACTGCCGTTTGTGCAACATCTAAAAGCTCTTCTCCCAATGCTATTAGTTCGCTCTCTAGGGCTTTCTCTCCTGAAAGTCCTCTAAATTCTCCAATCGCTTGTGCAAGTTCTCCCGCCTCTTCCATTAATTTTTAGGGCAGTTGACTCCAAACTAGGATTTAATTGATTTAATCTCAGCAAGGCTATAATTTTTGTTTTTCCATCATTATCTCCCCTTAAAAAGCATTTTGTTTTTAGTATACAATAGTAATTACAAAACTTGCAAGATATTCAAACTAATGCTAGACTTGGCTTTTAGGGGGATAGTATGGGACCGAGTTGGGATGAATATTTTATCAATATTACAAAATTAGTCGCGAGCCGTTCGACTTGTTTACGCCGTCAAGTTGGTGCCGTTATTGTCAAAAACAATCGCATTATCACAACAGGTTACAACGGTAGCCCCCAAAATATGGCACATTGTGAAGATCTTGGTGGTTGTATGCGCGAAAAGACTTAGTATTCCTTCTGGCGAAAGGCAAGAGATTTGTCGTGCCACTCACGCCGAACAAAATGCTATCATTCAAGCGGCGGTAATGGGGGTTTCTATCGATGGTGGCACTTGTTACGTTACCGACTCTCCTTGCAGTCTCTGTGCCAAAATGCTCATCAATGCCGGTGATAAACAGTGGTATTTATTGGTAGGTATCCGGATGACCTCGCAATGACTGAAGAAGCTGGTGTCATTCTCCATCAATATGACAAAGGGTGATGACGCCCCTAGCCAAGATAAACTTTAAAAACTTTTTAGTTATTAATTAAAATATTTTTATATAACCTTTTTAAACCGTTAAAAATTAACCTTGGTTAAGTATTTTTAGTAAAAATAATAATCTCTAAACAACAGCTTCTTGCCTTCTAACAACTTGACAAAATTATACATTTTATACCATACTTTCTATTGATGATTATTAGCTAAAGCTAATGGTTAACTTCAGCTAATAGTTATAATTATATAATTTTAATTCATTATTTTAGGAGGTTATCTTATGCAAAGTAAGTTAGTTAAGAAGCTTTGTGCTGTTGTTTTGTCAGGGTACCATGATGTTGACCATCTTACCAGCAGAGTTCTGTGTATGCCGATGAGACAAATGACAACTTCACTCCAAGTGAAAGAACAGTTTGCAAAAATGAGTTAGAGGAGGTTTGCACTCGGGTATTATCAAAAGGTGATGAAAAGGGAGACTTGCACTTAGATGAAAAATCACAAGGGCAGAATTTATGGCTATTGTCAACAGAGCCCTCGAACTAAAAATGAAAAAGTGCCAAAAGTGAGACCACTATAAGGACATCTCTGCTGATGCTTGGTATAAAGACGAGTGTTGCCAAGGCTTTGAGCAGCAGGCTATATCTCCGGTACCTCAAAGGGATACCATGAGTCCTATGGCACCTTTGACCAATGAGCAAGTTTATTCCATATTGTCAAGGATAGACAAGAAAAAAACAATAGCAAGATAGAAACAACTGTGCTTAAAAGATTTTGATAGCGTTTTCAAACTGGGCTAAAGAAGGGGTCCGTCAAGCTGTATCAGCTGGATTAGTCACAGAAGTTAATGGTAAAAATTGAACCGATGCAACCAGAGGACAAGTATCTGTTTTATTGAACAGATACAAGACTGATAATCGTGTTTTACTCTTTCCCGGAAAAATACAGCTTTCCTAAAGCAAAAACACTAAAGGTACTCGCTGAAAATATCATTATTGAAAACAGTGAGATTTCAGGCGATATTCTCATTGCCAAAGGTATCAAAAAGTTGTGCTCACCAATTCCAAGGTAAAGGGAAAAATCCGTACAGAAAGTAAAGAACACAACCGTTGAGGGTATTTTTGGCTAAAAATGATGTGGTTGAAGAACTTGCAGGCTCAAAGCTCAGGCTCAGGTGGTGGCACTGTACCAAAATCAGCCTGGTAAAATCATTGCTAGTAGTGATGAAAAAATGATCAGACAACATTCCGACCAATTGCTTGAAAAATATTTACTTAAAAGGTGAGCTAGAAAATGGGTGAGTATCGTAGGTGCAAAGAGTGGCTTTCAAGCAGATGGTGTGATAGAGTCAAAAGTTCAGATAGATTCTGGCAAAATTAACACCATAGAAATTCTGCCTTACTTAGATGGTATTTCCGATACCACAAGTTATAGGGTCCATGCTATAAACGTATTGCCATTTTTAAAAAGTGAGCAAGGCAGAAAAATATTGCCATGATGTCGCTTTTACTATCAATATGTGACTGATCTTGATGTGATACAAGACGATACTGCCTTATACAATAAAAGCTAAAAGCACTCTTAGGTAAGGAATGTGCAAAGGATTGTAAGTCAGTCCTAAAAAGTGCCCATGCTAGAATGACAACATTGTCTGATGTCGTTAGCAGATGTTAACTCATGAATATACCGATGGTGATACCGAAAAATGTTTGATGCCATTTCAGGTGCGACACTAAGTGCAGCAGGTATGGCAAGATCCGTTGAGTCATGCTATGGAGCAGTCCATCCATGATAAGAAGACGAGGCAATGATATTAAGGAATTAAAAAGTTCTACAACCTACTGATAAAAATTCTTTGCCAATAAAAAGACCCTCTAAATCTCAATGAACTTAAGATTAAAATTACAAAAGAAAGATGGTCAAACCGAAGAGATTGGCGTCAATGAATTTGAAGCCAAAGGCATTGAAATGTATGAAGAGGAATCAAAGCATAAAATCACCAATGGCATGGTTATGAAAGACTATAACTATGCCATCACAGTCATCATAAAGGATACAAAATCAGCACGAAGTGATAAATTTGATATTATCGTTGATGAAAATTATGATGAAAAATTGGGTTGTTGGTATGCAGTACAAGGTTGAAGGCAAAGACTGGGAAAATGTGCCAAATCTTAAGATGCAAGACCTTAGCCATGTAAATCCTTACCAAAGTCAATAACATTGCTATCGGACAGGTTGTTGAATTAAATGAAAGATAATGCTAAGGACTACATCGGAAAGAAAGTAGAATTGAGATTGGTCTTGAAAAATCCGTCTCAAGCAGGCAATGAAGAGAGCAAATATGTTCCACTTTATACAAACTTACAAACAAAAGAAGACTGTCGTCGTTGAGGCGAGGCGTTGAGCACAGATTTAATCCGGACAAGACAGCTTACAAGAGCCTAATGTCAACTTCATCTATAAGATAACCTTCAATGCCCCAAAATCTTTCAGATCCAGAAACCCTGGCATTGAAGACTATAGTCAAAAGTCGTTAAAAGCAACCCTTAATCAAAGAACCAAAATCTATGATATTCAAAAAGGCGATACGATTGATCCTTCATTATTCGCTATAGAACTGGAAGATGAAAAGAGGTGCAAAAGAAGTGATTAACAATAATGACTTTTGGTGAATATACCGATGATGAACTGAAAATTGTCATGACACCTGCAGAAGGTGAAGCTTTTGAGCGAAGAACACCATCTGAAAAAGTCACCATAGAGGTTACTGCTGGCGAAAAACATTTACCCTTGAAAGTCAAAAATTCATGGTCGTACAATAGCAACGGCTTATATATGACAAAAAGGGATAATGCTCCTAGCCAAGATAAACTTTTAAAGAGATAGCTCATTAGCTATCTCTTTTTGTGCCATTTTTTCTACTTTTTGCTTTTTATACCTGATAAGAAACGTTTTATTTTTATTGGTCTAAAGTTAATTTTTATTTGGTAAAAATACCAAACATTCCCATAAAAATGATAAATTCTACCTTGGAATAATCAATAGCTTTAGGTATACTAGAATGGAGTGAGGCACTTTAGAAGATTTTTTTGCGGAGAGAAATTAAACTAGGGTGTCTTTTATACAACACCACCTCAATAAGGAGGTCATATTTATGACAAAAAATCTTGCAATCGGTCAGTGCTTGCCTGGCTCTTGACCTTTGCCCTGTTGCTGTCCTTGGTGCCATCACAAGCCTTTTGCCCAAAGGCGAAGATAGCCGACAAGCAATTCGTAGTGCTGATTTTATCGATTTTGAAATGCCAGCACTAGATAATAGGCAAAAAACAGAGAAGACTTTAAAAAAATTGCTCAAAACCACTAGTCGTGATCCTTACCGTTTGGAATTCCTTGGCTTAAAAAGCGGGCAGGGAAGCCATCACCTTACCACATACTTTCAGTCAACCAGGTGAGTACAAGGCTGAATATAAAGTTATCGCTAAATCAGGTTTTTGTATTCAATACAAATCCAACTTGGTCAGTAATCACGGTAACGGGTGAAGAAATCAAGTTCTGGACAGCTTACTGCTGAGAATACAGCGGATAGCTCATCCTGACGATGAGCTTGCCATTCACAGTGGTAAGCGAACCCCTACTCCTACCCCTCAAGAAATCTCCGTATCGAAGTCGCTGGCGATAGAGTCAAGGCAAAATTTGACGCACCAACATCCGATAAATCCTACACTGTTGGACTCTATCTTTTTAAGAATGGTGAACCAACACCTCCACGGCTGCACAGATGCTAAAAGAGACTACGCCATTTCCTTTTTGTCATGAAAAAGATGTTGCTGCCACCAAGACACCCGCACCGAGGATGGGATATTACCGATCAGACCAAAGCGCCTGGAAAGTGGCAGGTTCGCTTGGTCTACAAACCTGAAAAATAGCGGCGATTACCTCTATGGTAGCAAGCTGGAAAGTAACGTCTACGAAGATGTCAAATATACCGTCAACATCATTAATGGTGGTGTTTTAGGTGGCTCACAAGATAATATGTACGTTTCAGGTCAAAGTATTAAAATCTCAGCAGCGGATCCAGAAGAAACGGGGTCAGCAGGTCGAAGTCTTTGACAAGTGGGTAGTCTTAAGTGGTAATGTCACCCTTAATAATCCGAAGGAAAAACCCAACGACTTTCACCATGCCTGCTGGTAATGTCGAGATCAAAGCAACCTATAAAGCCATCACCTATCCTGTCACCGTTGAGGGTGGTACGCTTGTAGCGGATTCTACTCATGCTGATAATCACTACGCAAAAGACGAAACTGTCACTATCAAGGCAAATGACCCTGCATCTGGAATGGTCTTTGATAAGTGGGTAGTTGATGATGGCACCAGTGTTAATTTCGCTAATGCTAACGAGCTCAAACCTCATTCACCATGCCTGCAAATGCAGTAAGCGTTAAAGCGACTTACAAAGCTAAGCCAACACCTGCACCTACAGAAATATCTTGTCACCGTTGAAAGCGGTATACTTGCAGGAACCTCAGTCACTAGCGACAAGATGTACGCTCAGGAAACGGTGAAGATTGTTGCCAATCCTCCAGAAACTGGAAAAAGTCTTTGATAAGTGGGTAGTTGTCATGTAGCACCAGTGTTAATTTCGCTAATGCTAATGAAGGAAGTACTTCATTCATCATGCCTGCAAATGCAGTAAGAGTTAAAGCGACTTACAAAGCTGAGCCAACACCTGCACCTACGAGTATCTTGTCACCGTTGAAAACGGTATACTTGCAGGAACCTCAGTCCTAGCGACAAGATGTACGCTCAAGGGGAAACGGTGAAGATTGTTGCCAATCCTCCAGAAACTGGAAAAGTCTTTGACAAATGGGTAGTTGTCGGTAGCACCAGTGTTAATTTCGCTAATGCTAACGAAGCTCAAACCTCATTCACCATGCCTGCAAATGCAGTAAAGCGTTAAAAGCGACTTACAAAAGCTAAGCCAACACCTGCACCTACGAAGTATCTTGTCACCGTTGAAAAACAGTATACTTATAGGAACCTCAGTCCTAGCGATAAGAAGTATGCTCAAGGGAAACGGTGAAAATTGTTGCCAATCCTCCAGAAACTGGAAAAATCTTTGACAAATGGGTAGTTGTAGGTAGCACAGGAGTCACCTTTTGCCAATGCTAATGAAGGAAGTACCTCATTCACCATGCCTGCAAAATGCAGTAAGCGTTAAAGCGACTTACAAAGCTAAGCCAACACCTGCACCTACGAAGTATCTTGTCACCGTTGAAAACGGTATGCTTGCAGGAACCTCAGTCCTAGTGACAAGATGTACGCTCAAGAAACGGTGAAAATTGTTGCCAATCCTCCAGAAACTGGAAAAGTCTTTGACAAATGGGTAGTTGTCGGTAGCACCAGTGTTAATTTCGCTAATGCTAACGAAGCTCAAAACCTCATTCACCATGCCTGCAAATGCAGTAAGCGTTAAAAGCGACTTTACAAAGCTAAGCCAACACCTGCACCTACGAAGTATCTTGTCACCGTTGAAAACGGTATACTTGCAGGAACCTCAGTCCCTAGCGACAAGATGTACGCTCAAGGGGAAACGGTGAAAATTGTTGCCAATCCTCCAGAAACTGGAAAAATCTTTGACAAATGGGTAGTTGATGGTGGCACAAGTGTTAATTTCGCTAACGCTAACGAAGCTCAAACCACTTTCACCATGCCTGCTGGCGAAGTCAAGGTTAAAGCGACTTACAAAGCTAAGCCAGCTCCTGCACCTACCAAGTATCTTGTCACTGTTGAAAATGGTGCTCTTTCTGGTACTGTTCCTCCTGACAACAAGTATGCACAAGGAGCAACGGTTTCTATCACTGCTAATGCTGCACCATCTGGTCAAGTCTTTGACAAGTGGGTTATCACGAGTGGTGGCGTTACTTTAGCCAATGCAACACAAACTGCGACTACCTTTACTATGCCTGCTGGTGAAGTTAAAGTAAAAAGCGACTTATCGAAATGTTGCAAGCTCTGGTTCTGGTTCTGGCTCTCTCTCTATTATCATCCAAATCGTACGAACCAAGTTCCAAAGAAACCAGAAACACCTCAAACCAAACCAACAACAGATCAACCTAAGGTCACAGAAGACGCTAAAAATCAGCGTGAAAAACTTCACTGATATTGACAAGCATTGGGCAAATAACGCGATTACCTACTGTGTAGAACGTAATATTATGCGTGGTATGAGCGAAAAACCTTTGCGCCAAATACTTCTGTCACCAGAGGTATGTTGTCACCATCCTCGGTAACCTTTCAAATGTTGATACGTCAGATTATACCGCTGGTAAGTTTAGTGATAGTCTAGGCAAATACTACAGCCCTTACGTCAACTGGGCAAATGAAAATGGTATCGCTCTAGGGGTATCCTCTGATAAATTTATGCCAAATACGGCAATTACCAGAGAACAGCTTGCAGTTATGATTGTCAAATATGCGAAATATGCTAATATTGACCTAGGTAGCAATTCTCCACAAAAAGTCTTTACTGATGCCAATAGCATCAGCTCATGGAGCACAAGATGCTGTTAGCACCTTGCAAATGAGTGGAATCATGGAAGGTCAAAACGGCAATCGCTTCAATCAAAAACCAAAGCAACTAGAGCAGAAGTCTGCCTCATCGTGCAAAAACTCACGATGCTTATTGACAAATAAGCACACAGCCATCAAAAGGTGGCTAGTTTGTTTTCTTGACTCTATATCTATTGTCATTTATTTCAACAAAGCTTTATTCTTGGTAAATATCCAGATGACCTTTCACTTTCTTTTTAAAAAAGCGGAGTTATCCTAGAACAATATGACAAGGGCAATAATGAACTTAGCTAAAACGAACTTTAAAAAAGTCAATATTTATTTATGGAATATATAAATAAATATTGACTTTTTGATTTTTCTATTATTTAATATAATTAAAAATTTTGCTACTGTAAAATTTATCTACACATATCTATGAAAAAGGAGTGTTTATAATGAAAAATTCATTTTATGTTGCTTGTTGTCTAGCATTGACCTTAACTTTAACCTCTGTTAGTCCTATGTTTGCAAAAGATGCAGTATCCGATAATGAACAATTGCTCGAAGAAAAAAATAACGCTCTTACAGAATATATGGTTAATCGATCAATCTGGAGGAAAACGTCTTATATTGGTATAGACTCTGTTCGATTATCATGCAATATCAACGAAAGCTATTTCATTCAGTCCCTAATAGATTATCATGGGTATAAAAACAATGAAAAAGCTAATTTTTAGTTCTTGTTACAGTTAGTATCATTTGTAGTGCTTGGCTCTTCTATGTTCCAAATAAAAACGGCTGATTATCCAGAAGACTTTTACTCGTGAAACGTATATTCAAAATCAAAAAGATGATTCAATATCTTATTATGTTACTTTATTTAGCAACAAATAAGCCAACGTATCAGGAGGCTAATTTAGCCTTTAGGAAGATTCCTAAAGAATACATTGCTTATAAACCGACTGTTATGACAATTGGTGATGATATTGCTAAGTCTATAACACTCATCATTGGCCAAAAGTCAGTTATTCAAATCAAGACTTAGGTTTCATTGAGGCTATTGGAAAATTCAAATACAAACGCTTTTATCACTATCCTAATACTGTTGCCTTTTTAAGGAATATCAAAAATGGCGAGAAGAAGCTAATCCGGTTGTCAAATGGTCGGCCAACACTCGATACAAATAAAATTTATCCTGTTGATATTCCCCCTTATCGCTATCCGAATGGGTCGATTATTGGCACAACTTGCGGTTTTCCTTGGACAAAACCTTTTCCGACAAAATAAAAACACCCTTATTTTAAGGGTGTTTTTATTTTGTTTTATTACCTAGTGCTTCAAGTGTTTCTTTTTGCAATTGCAAGTTCTTCATTGGTTGGTACGATAAATGCACGTACTTTTTGAGCCTGCTGCTGTAATATCAGCAAGTTCCTACAACCTTTATTTTTGCACTCGTCAATGATTAAGCCAAGGCCGTCCATATCTTTACAAACGCTTTTGACGAATGCGATCATCATTTTCGCCGATACCTGCTGTAAAAGGCAATTGCATCAAAAGCCATTTAATTCGGCAGCATAGCTACCGATGTATTTTTAACGCGTAATGCAAACATATCATAAAGCAAGTTGCGCTCTTTCATGACCTTCATCCATAGCACTTTCAATGTCACGGAAGTCATTAGATGAACCACTAACACCTAAAAGCCCAGATTGTTTATTGAGGTAATCATCTGTTGCTGCAACATCCATACCTTTTGCTTTCATAAGGAAAAGAACGGCTGCTGGATCGATATCGCCTGTACGAGTACCCATCATGAGGCCCTTCGAGTGGTGTAAAGCCCATTGAGGTATCAATTACTTTACCACCGTTTATTGCAGAAACACTTGCACCGTTACCTAAATGACAAGTAATGATTTTTAATTCTTCGATTGGTTTTCATAAGTTTTTGCCACTTCTTGAGCAACAAATTTATGACTGGTACCATGTGCACCATAACGGCGAACTTTTAGGGTTTTTCATAATCGTCGTAATTGATTGCATACATATAGTGTGCAGCGTCCATTGTTTGATGATAAGATGTATCAAAAACACAAACTTGTGGAATACCAGGCATATTTTCTTCGCAAGCTAAGATACCATTTAGAGCGGCTCTATTATGAAGTGGCGCCATTGCGATGTATTCTTCAACTTTACCTTTCGCATTCATCTACAACAGCTGCCTTAGGGAAGGTATCGCCACCTTGAACGACACGATGACCAATTGCACAATTTCTTTTAAATCTTTTAAAACAGCTACGTCACCAGTAGTGAGTGCTTCAACAACGATAGCTACTGCTTCTTTTGCGATCTTTTTAACGGTTTTTCAATTGTCCATTTTTATCACTTGCTTTAACTTCTACTTTACCATCGCCAGAAACCAATACGTTCTAAAAGGCCTTTAGAAAAGTACTTTTCTGTTTCCATATCTAAAAGTTGAAACTTTAAAGAAGAGCTACCGCTATTCATTACTAATACTAACATTTCTTCACCTCATGAAATTTTTTTATGATAAAAAGCAAAGCGTCGCTGTTTAATTCGTTGCCGTTGCCTTTTCAAACATGCCAATAAATCACTGATTGTTAAGTTTTCTTTTTCTTCTTTCTTAACATCTAGTAGTACTTTTGCCACCGTGCAACATCACTAGTCTATTACCATGGCAGAGTGCATCACGCATATTATGCGTGATCATAATCGTGGTCAGATTTTGCTCTGTTACCAAGCGTTCGGTTAATTCTGAGTACCTTACTTGCCGTCTTCGGATCAAGTGCTGCTGTATGCTCATCTAAAAGGAGCAAATCTGGACGTTTTAACGTTGCCATTAAAAGGGTTGGTGCTTGACGTTGTCCACCAGAAAGTAAACCTACTCTGCTTGTCATCCTATCTTCTAAACCTAAATCTAACATCGCTAAGCGTTCTTTAAAGAGTGCTTTATCTTTACTTTTCGCACTCCATCTGAGCGTATGACCACGACGATGAGCTATCGCCAAATTTTTCTTCTATTTGCATATTGGCACAAGTCCACTCATCGGATCTTGGAAAACACGACCGATAAAAGACGCTCTTTTATGTTCTGGTAGTTTTGTCACATTATGACCACTAATGATAATCTCGCCACTATCTAGTGGAAAGACGCCACTAATCGCATTCATCATTGTCGATTTACCCGCACCATTACCACCTATAACGGTAAGAAAATCACCTTGATTTAAAGAAAGACTTAAACCATTTTAAAGCCGGTTTTTCATTTATCGTTCACGATTAAAAACTTTGACGAGTTCATTTAATTCTAACATTAAGAACCCCCCTTTAACGAACGACTGCTTTGCATTTTTTCTTTAATTAATGGCATAGATAAGGCTATTGCAACAATAACGGCTGTTAAGAGCTTGAGATCGTTGCTGTCTAGGCCTAACCATAGTACAAAGGCAATAACTGCACGATAAACGATGGAACCTAAGACTACGGATAGAGCCAATTTAAGAAACTCCGTCTACCAAATAACACTTCCCCGATAATAACGGACGCTAAACCTATGACAATGGTCCCCGTCCCCATACCTACATCAGCAAAAGCAGTGCTTTCTGCAATCAGCGCACCTGTGATTGCCCACTAAACCGTTTGAAATCACTAAGCCTAAAAATAATCGTATTGTCTGTATTAACCCTTGGGCACGAATCATTTGCTGATTGTCCCCGTTGCACGAATGCTCGCACCAATTTCAGTTCCAAAAAGAGGTAACAGGCTAAAACGATGAGTAACGTGATAAGAATGCCCACTACTAAAGTCGCATTGCTGCGATTAAGGCCCTATTCATAAAAGTACTGTAAACCGTATCCGCACCTAAAAATAGAAACGTTAGCTTTTTCCCATTGCTTTTTAAATTCACCGAATAAAGCGCAATCATCGTTAAAAATACCTGCCAAAAGTGCAGGTATTTTTAATTTCAATGTGTAATAATCCGGTAACCATACCCGCAAGCATACCCGCGCACATCGCTAAAACGGTTGCTACAAGCGGATTGCCACCACTTGTAATATAAACGGCCGCAACAGCGGCCCCCAATGGATATGTCCCTTCCACACTAAGATCAGCAATATCTAAAATACGATAAGTTATAAATACACCGATAGATAAGAGCGACCATCAGAAGCCTGTTGCCAACGTAGCTAATACTAAATCTGTCATAGTACGTCAGCCTCCTTAACTAGACTAAAATAGCATCTTTAATTCTTCTGGAATGGTAATTCCGAGTAAAAGCGGATGCCTTGATTAATTGTAATTTGATATTTTTGGCAGTTTCTACTGGCATCTCACTTGGCTTCTTTTTCCCCTTTTTAAGATGCTTGCTGCCATTTTTCCTGTTTTGTACACCTAAATCTTTTGTAGTTGATACCGATAGTAATTAAGGCACCTTTTTCAACTTAGGCTTCTTCGGCACAAAAAACTGGTAATTTTGCGTCATTTGTCACGCAATTAAATTTGGCATAGCTGAAGAAATTACGTTATCTGTTGGTGCATAGATCGCTTGAACTTTTTATTTACCAAATCTTGTGCCCTTGTTGAATGTCATTGACACTAGAAACGGTCATTTCTACCACTTCTATACCTTTTTCTGACAAGCTTCTTTAATTAAATCGGCTTGAATTTTGCGAATTTTTGCTCCGCAGAAAGAACGAATCAAACCAAGTGTTTTTAAATTTGGTAAAACTTTTACCATTAACTCAACTTGTTCGCTAATGGGGTTTAAATCGCTCGTTCCTGTCACATTTCCGCCTGGCGCTTCATCACTTTGTGCTAATTTTTGCCACCTTGTAATCAGTAATTGCTGTCCCAACAATCGGAATATCAGGACTAGCACTTGCCATTGCCACAGCTGATGGTGTCGCTATCGCACAAACTAAGTCCAATCTGTCGCCAGCAAATTTTTTTGTGAAATTGTGGCAAGATTAGATTGATCGCCTTGTGCATTATTTACAATAATTTCTAAATTTTTACCTTCAATAAAGCCTTCTCCTGCTAACCCTTCAACAAAACCTTCTCTTGCACGATCAAAGTGCTCAAATGCTCTATCAGTTGGATAACACCAACTTTTTACATCACTGTTTTTCTTTTGCCCTGCTTTAGTACATCCAAAGGCGTTACATGCTAACACCCTACTAAAAGCTAGCGTCATAAATCGTTTCATTTTTCATAATAATCCCTCGCTTCCTACATAATCTACTTTGAAAAAATGAATGATACCTCGGTATCTCTAATATTTTATAACTTAATAACAAAAACAAGACTTTTATATAAAATAAAAAAATAAAGACTAACAAAACGTTAGTCTTTATTTTTATTCAAAAAGTATGACCCCCTCAGGGTAAAGCCAGTTTTTACCTCGCTACTGTCTTCACTAATACCTTTAGTGTGAAAGTTTTGCACTAACAATTTCCGTAAAAATTGTATAAATAATTGCACCAAGTGGTACAAAGGTTAACATCCTAGAGTCCCATTAAAGGTACCGCCTAGAGTAATTGCCACGAGCGTCCACATCGCTGGCAAACCAACAGAACCGCCTACAACTCTAGGATAAATAATATTGCCGTCAAATTGCTGTAAAAACGATTAAGAAAACTAGGGAAGAGTAGTCCTTTCATCGGATCAATTGAGGGGCAATTAAAAGCGAACTTACTGCCCCTGCTAAAGCGAACCAACGATAGGAATAAGGTTTTGCAAATCCGATTAAAACAGCAATCATCATCGGATAGGAAAACCAAACACTTTCATCCCAATAAAACAGAGAATACCTAAAAATAAAGGCCTCTGTGATTTGTCCACGTATAAAACCATAAAATTTAGCATAAGCGACTTGCCCTACATGAACGACATAAACAGCTTGTTTTTCTACCAAAAATGCATAGATACCTTTGTTCATTTGTTGTTGCAATTCTTCATATTCGCTAATATATAAATTGCAAAGAACATTCCGATAACAATGTTTTGCCACTTTCCCAAAAACAGAGCTGACAAAACCGAAAGTAACACTAATCGTACTACCTACTGTCATAAAAGAATTCTTGTACCTTGCCGGCATCAATGAATTTACTCACAGCTTATTTGCAATTTTTGTTTCCAGAAGTCAAAAATTCTTGGATGTTGTCAGGGTATTAAATCTGCTACTTTGTTATGCGTTAAAAATGAAATCATTTGACCACGCCACGATGGTATTCAAATAACTGGCACTTTTTCCTGCAAGACAAAGCCTATTACCGTCACAATCTGCGGAATAACAATCGAAACGATTAAGCCGATTGTTGCAATAATGATAAAAATGATAAGCAAAGTGCAATCGGACGTTCAAATTTTTGAAAAACGTTTTGATTTTTACTTAACTTTGGAAAAATTTTCTTCGAAAAATCGCATTGGTACGTTAAGTACAAAGGCGATAGCACCCCAGTTAAAAAGGGGATAAAATACCTAAAACTAAAATTATCCAACCGATAATATCACTGATTTTCCAAATACCGATGATGACAATAACCAGTGAAATGATAAAGGTGAATAGTTTTTATAATTGATTTGATTAAAAATCCAATTTTTCTGCCTCCTAAAAACTTAGGGCATTTTTAAGAAGAACTAGTTCCATAGATTTTTGCTGCACGTTCTACTGCGTCACTACACGCTTCGAGCTTTTGCATAAACGTCTCGCCATATAATAAGTTCTCTTGCATCTAAGTCTTTCTCTCCAAATAAACCATATAGCGAATCAAAGTATAAATCATCACCAACTTTTTCTATATCACTAATTTCAATAATACGCTCTTTCAAATGTTTTGAACAGCTTGAAATAAAGTAAATTCCTCTGCCATATGTTCTAAGCTTTTCGTATGACGTACTAAAAGCGAACTAAACTCTAAAATTTCTGGACGTAATACTTCGATATGATACATATGCATTACCATAAAGATTTCATCAATTGCATCGAGTAACATTGTCCATCGACTGACCGATATTAACGATATCTTCACGTTCTATCGGAGTAATAAAAATCTTTCATAATATGGTGCATGATATCATACATTACTTCATCACTGTCATGCTCGATGTCACGCATATCCATTCTATGTTGATGGAAGTTTTTCCGCCAAGTTATAATCATTTAAAACACTATCTAATAGTTCTGCCGCTCTTCTTGCATGTCTTGCCATACCTAAAAAGCATTAAAATAATCAAATTTTTCTTGCGTTCTAACATTTTAAGCTCCTTTTAATTAAAAATAAATTCAAATAGGTAAACCATTAGAAAACCAATTAATCCACAGCCTGGAAAGGTAATGATCCACGTCAGTATCATATTTCTAACCATTAGCCAATTAACGCTACTTAGTCTCTTAGAGGCCCCGACCCCCATAATGGAAGTGGTTTTTGTATGTGTGTTGAAACCGGTATCCCTGTTAAAGTCGTAAAGAGAAGTACTAGGCTGGCTCCTAAATCGGCACAGAACCCTTCCCACATTCTAAAGCGGCACCATATCCATACCAACAGATTTAATAATACGGTAGCCACCGACAGATGTACCGGCTGCCATCAAGAGAGCATAAAATAATCATCCACATTGGAACGCCCATTTCTTCAACAGACATACCATCTGTTTTGGTGAGGAAAATACCTAGTACACCCATAAACTTTTGCCCGTCTTGAGCGCCGTGCATGAAGGCCATCATTGCACCACTAAAAATTTGACTACCTTGGATTGCTGACAGCACGTCTATCCGCTCTTTTTAAATAAAAAGCCAACAAAACGAACAACAATATAGCCAGCAATAAAACCTAAGATGGTAGATGCAACTAAACCATAGAGAACCTTTATCCAAGCATCTGGATTGACCCCACTAAAAACCACCATTTAAAGCGATTGCAGCACCTGTTATACCGGCAATTAATGCGTGACTTTCACTCGTTGGTATACCATAATACCAACTCGCTACCGCCCATAATACAATCGCAAATAAGAGCTGCACTCAAAGGCCAAAATTGATTTGTGACTATCATCGCCAAAATCAACCATTGTAAATAGCGTTGATACTACTTTATCACTCAATAACGTCATCAACGCCAAAGAAATTAAAAACGGCTGCCATTAAAATCGCCAAACGTACTGGCATTGCACGTGTTGACACGCAAGTAGCTATTGCATTTTGGGGCATCTGTCCAACCATTAACAAAGATAACACCCATAACAAGAATCGCTGTAACTAAAAACGGCATAGTGGTTGCAAAGCTCAGAAGCAAATTGTACAAATGACATCATATCCTCCGCAATCTATAAAATAATCTATGTAGTACCCTTTTTATTTTACAACTATTTTGCTTACCTTGTCAAGAAATTTAACTTTTGAATAATTAACTAATATTATTTTTCTCATATAAGTTTTTCTTACACATATATATTTGACCATAAAAACTCTTTCTTATCCTAAAATAGACTGTGTTATAATAGCCATGTAGTATGTTTAACTTGTATGAGGAGGTTATTTTATGTGGTTAGAAAAAGCACAAGCTTATAAGGAAGCTTTTTAAATGACTTGTTTCGTTTGCTTGAAATTCCGAGTGTGAGAGATACCGAAAACAAAAAGTAATGACGCCCCTCTTGGTCCTGAGATTAAAAAGCCTTAGACTTATTTTTATCTTTTTGCTTCACGTGATGGTTTTTCAAAACAAAAACATTGAAAATCTAGCAGGACAAATTAGTTATGGTCAGGGCGATAAAAACTTGGTATTTTTGGCCATATCGATGTGAGTACCTAGTGGCGATGGTTGGACAACCCACCATTTTTCGCCTACTTTAGAAAACGGCATTATTACTTGTCGCGGTATTAGTGACGATAAAGGTCCCCTCCTAGCAGCTTATTACGGTTTAAAAATTGTTAAAGATTTAAATTTACCTCTAAAAATGAAGTACAACTCATCATTGGTACTGACGAGGGAAAGCAACTGGGGAATGTATGGATAGTTATCAAAAACACGAAAAATGCCTGATATTGCCTTTTTCTCCCGATGCTGATTTTCCTATTATCAATGGCGAAAAAGGTATTTCTAACTTTTAAACTGCATTTTTAAGTGTGGTGGTAAAGGTATATGGAAGTGCTTTCTTTTAATTCTGGTTCTCGTCCTAATATGGTGCCAGATAAGGCAAAAAGCGGTCATTAGTGGAGCGATTTATCTCGACTTAGCGAGGCCTTTAGTGCTTTCATTGCAAAAACGAAGAACTTTCTGGTCATTTTTACCTAGAAGATGATAAGCTTTTACTTGGAATGTTTTGGCAAGTCAAGCCATGGTATGCAGCCAGAGCTAGGAATTAATGCTGGCAACTACCTTGCAAGCTTTTTATCCGACTATGATTTAGGGAGCTTTCTGCAGAAACTATTTTCAGTTTGTAAAAACTTATTTGCATAAAGAACACGATGGTAAAAAGTTTTACAATTGAGGCCCATCACGATGTTATGGGAGGTGTTTCTCTAAACACGGGTATTTTTAACCTACACTAAAGACGAAAGCAAATGTCATCTTAAACATTCGTTATCCTTAATCAAACACACGATGCGATTTTTAGAAAAATTACAAACTTTTATTTCACCCTCGCTTTAACCGAAGTCGAGTGTTATCTCATTCTTTACCGCATTACGTCGATAAAAACGACCCCCTCGTCACTACCTTGCTTGAGGGTATACGAAAAACAAAGTGGCGAAAAAAAGCCTATGAAAAATCTATTGGTGGTGGAACTTATGGTAAGATTAGTGCCACGCGGTGTGGCCTTTGGTGCCCATTTTTCCTGGTAGAAAAGATACCATGCACCAAGCGAATGAAGAAATGCCTCTAGACGATTTAATTTTAGCAATGGCAATTTATGCACGCGCAATATACGAGCTTGCCAAAGAACCGATTGCAGACTATAAAGGATAATTATGTTAATTGAATTAGAGTTGAAAGACTTGCCCTTTTTATACGAATGGCTGTTAAAAATTTTTCCAAAAGAAGAGGTAAAACCCCTATCCTGGTTAGAGAAAATGGTAAAAGAGAGAAACTACACCTTATTTGGTAAGCTGAAATGAGCAATTGGTGGCACTGCACTCTGTTACACTAAAACTCAACCGGCACTCTAGATTATTTCGCCGATCTTGCCGGCAAATCAAGCTAGCGGTATTGGTGAGTGAATTCTTGCGTGAATTGGAAAACCACCCGCTATTAAGCACGGGCTTAATTGTCGAAACTGAAAGCTTAGCTCACGCCAAAAATGATGTCGATCTCATCAAAAAGAAAACGTCGCATTCTCTTTTTATGAACGACTAGACTACCGAAAACCAGTTTAGAACCAACAATATTTGGTACAACTTACACCATTTATCTCTAAGCAAGCAAAACTAACCGACGATGAATTAAAACACATTTATAATACGCTTTATTTTGATATAGTACCCGAAAAACTACCATCATCATTTGAAGATTAAATAAAAACCGATGAAAAATTCATCGGTTTTTATTATGCTTTTTCATTTCAATAATGAGGTAATAGGAAGCTGTTTTTGCCTTTATCGTCAAATTTTTCTTCACTGTGCCAGATACCTGTACCCGCACTCAAGTACTGTACACCACCACGTGTTAATGTGACGTCTATTATTCATACTATCCGTATGAGATAGCTTACCTCTTAGTACATAGGTAATAATTTTCCGCATCTTCATGTAGATGTGGCGGAAAACCAGTATGCCCGCAACCACATCATCATTTAAAACTCTTAAAAAGCGCAAAGTGAATATTTTCAGGATTGTAATAATTTGAAAAAGAAAAATGATAATTGGTTTTAACCAACCTAAATTATTTTTCCCCATTGTTTCAGTACGAATGACTCGAGATCACAATCCCCTAATCTAACATTACTTCTTATAGTACCCCCAAAACAGAAGATAAAACAAAAAGGAAAAACACCGAAGTGTTTTTCCTTTTTCTGACTATTTCTTTCTTTCTACTATTTTCTTTTCTACTTGTTCAAAAATAACATTTGCACCACTAGTTGATGTCTTAAATGACACTTCATAACCGAGAGCTTCTGCAATCGCTCTAACTGGAACCATAAAGTGCGTAATGTGCTTGTTACATAAGGACTAACATCCATCATTTGCGTTTGCCCATTAACAAGATAAGCCTTACTACCTATGGTTAAAACAACAGTTGTCTGATCTTTTGTAATCGTGATATCTTTCGGTGTGTATTTTAAAGTGGCACCGTCAAAACTTTCCACTAACGCACGAAGAGGTACAAGGTGCGTTTTGCTTTGACTTCTGGGCTAGCGTCAACGATTTTTGACTTTTGACCCACTTTGATTGTATTAGAACCGATAGTCATAATAACTCTATCATCTTCTTTGACAATGAGTGGAGAGGTGACTAAGATAAGTATTGCCCTTATCATCTTTTGCTGAAAGGCGAAGATTTAAGGTACCTAGCTCCGTAGTTTTTAATTGCATGCATTTACCTTGACCCGTTGTCGTCAATGCTTTGGTATCAATCATCACATCAGAGAGTAAAATCGTATGTCCCTCATTATTGCGTTGAAACTAAACTCACTTCACTTGGCACAAAGGTTAGTGGCGTTGCTTTTCCACTCTTATCTTTTTGAAGCTAAAATCAATTTCATTTAATGTATTGACATAAGCCTTTGTTTTTGCCAACTCTAAAACCTGATCTTTACCATCTTTAACGACGATACTCGTTCGTGCGTTACCTTTATTTGAGGCTTCACCAGCAACAAAGATAAATTGGTAGCTTACCGTATTAATTGGTGGTTTCTAAATCGAGCTTTAACACTGATATTTGGTGTTGTTGGTAGGGAAAATTCTTCTGTTTTTAACGTTTGCCGTCTTTATCTACTGCAATCGCTAAGATAAAGTCGCCGTTTTTAGCCACAAAAGCCTTTATTAAAAGTGAGATTAACTGACTGTTTGCCACTTTCTGTTACTAAAAAGGCTTTATCTACATTTATCGTGCTTGCTAAAGTTGGATCCAACTGGCGCGTTTGGCACATTACCACCTAGATTGTTTTGGTCGGTCAACATTATTCGGTGCTGTAATCGGCACATTAAAACCATTAATACCACCAGAAGATTGGTTATTGTTTGAGATTATTTCTACCGTTGTAAATAAAAGGTTGAATTGATTAGATAACCCTTTACGACGCACGGTGTAATTTCTCACAATATCACGACCGTTGTTACTGGTAATAGTAATTTTCGATTGTATCTCCATCTGAGAAAAATTTCACGATTAGACACTTTCATCGGCAACCTTAAGGAACCATTACCACTAGAGTCTATGCGATCACTTTCTAAGGTGTGATTATTTTTCTAATGGTGTAGCGATCTGAATTGCGCGCAGCATCATACTCGATACGTACGCTATTATCCCCACTTCAACATATTGAATACTAAAACTATCAACAGCAAAGCTTGGACTAACAAAAAGCCAAAGAGCAAAAATGCCAACTACCGAAAGATTAATTAAACGTTTTATCATAGTTACGCCTCCTTAAAGAATAAATAACATCTTAGTTATTTCTCCTATTATATCACGCTTAAAAACAGATAAAAAGAAAGTTTTGTTTACAAAAGAAGTAATAATTAAGTTAAATTCATTTAATTTATTTTGTACTTGTTCTACTTAAAAGGAAATCATTTATAATAACATGAGTGCCGATGTAGCTCAGAGGATAGAGCAGTGGTTTCCTAAACCATTGGTCGCAGGTTCGACTCTGTCATTGGCATAAATCTAGATAAAAAGAAGAACCACCAGTGGTTCTTCTTTTAATTTCTCTTCTAATTCCTTAATTTTATCTATACGACGTTGATGTCTACCGCCCTCAAACTCACTATTTAAAAGGTGTCGACAATTTTTAGGTGACCTCGCCAATGATACGTTCGCCCATCGTTAAAAATGTAGGCCATTATGATTTCTGACAAGCCTCTGCTGAAAAATACGTCATGACAAAGAGCTGCTCGTATCCCTTTCTACTTTATTTTGCCAGCAATACCGATACCAATACCGGTACCACCAAATTAAAAATACACTCTATCAAATTCGCCACTTGCAACTCTTTACGTGCCACTGGAAGAGCAAAGTCGGATAATGCGCAAGAATTTTTCATCTTTCGTACCAAAAATCAACCAACTCATAGCCTTTCTTGTTCTAAATCTTTTTGATTGCCTCCTTTTTAATCTAAATCCACCGGATCGCTAGGCTAATGCAATTTTTCATTTAGTTCTCTCCTTTTTAAATTGAGAATTAATTTCTACCGCTGCGTCAATTTCTTCCTACACTTCTTCATAACGGGCTTCACTTTGACCATAAGGATCTGAAATACTCAAATTTTCATCAAGTGGAAAAATTTTTATCACTAAACCACTAAAACGTATTTTTAGCTCTGCTTGTTCGTGTGTCATTGTGTATACACGATCTGCTTCTACTATATGATATAAGGTGTGGTTTTGCACGATGGTTTTCAAGCGATAAACCGTGTGTTTCTGCACTTTTTAAAGAACCACTACTTGCACTATCGCCTGCACATTGCATAAATACCTGCTGAAGCCACGGAAAAATCCGAAAAATAATCATCTCTTTTCATTTTATCTAGCGCAGCGACTTCGGCTAGAGGACTTCTACAAGTATTTCCTGTACACACCATTATAATTTTCATTCTCTTTATCTCCTAAAATCTTTATAAAAATGATTATAGTTAATGGTTACCCTAAGAAATTAGTCATTTTCATTTCTTTCTATTCATTAAATTTGCCACTAATCATTTTTCAATACGATTCATCAAGGCAACACCCAAAACCTATTTTCTCATCAGGCTTCAATATAAACAACATCTAAATTTAATCTATCTGCTTTAGACGCAATCTAGAAAATAGATTATAACTTGCTGAAGATAGGTTGTTTTTTCTCACCTAGGGAAAGTGGTATTAAATTTGCTTTTTGGGGAAAGCTGCTGTAAGCCTTCTTCGATTAAACCACATGTTTGATTTTCCTTCTCCAAGGTTTCCTCTAAAAGAAGAATGTCTGTTGTCGCCACTAAATAAACGGGCATTTTTCGGTGAATAGTGACGGTATTTCATACCAGGTGCTCTCGGTGTCATGTCACCGCTTGACCACTGTGTGAGTCGCACTTCTCCAATAACTGCGTATCATTTCTTTTGTAACTCGCCCGGTCTTAAAATAATCAGCGGTTCTACGGTAACATCTATAACAGTAGACTCATGAGGCCAATTACAGAATTTCCATCAATGATATAAGAAAGCTCATCTGAAAAATCTCTCTCACGTGACTGGCATTTGTGGTGAAGGCTTGCCACTCTTATTTGCTGAAGGTGCGGCTAAAGGAAAGCCACAAGATTGATTAAATTTTTGTAGCAATCGTATTACTCGGAAAAACGGATTGCCACAGTATCTAAAACCTCCAGAAACAATACTTGAACACTATCTTGTTTCTTAAAAATTAGATCAAAGGTCCTACCAAAAAGCATCCATTAACTGTTTCGCATTTTAGATGGAATCGAAATAACTAAATACTCCACATTCTCTGTGTGGTGGAATACGGACATCAAGCAGGATTATCACTTGGTTCACATTGCTCTGGGATGTTTGCCTGGACGTTTTCGCGTCTAAACCATTCATGCGTCTAAACGTATCACTGCTTGCAGGAAAGGCCACCAACTGACCTGAGTTTTCAGTACTGCCGCATGGCACAGTTGTTTTGTCATCACTGCGCACCACAGGCCTCACGCGCTAGTACAGGGCTCTGCTTTGCGCATCAGAAAGAGATATGCCAAGGTTAGCAAAAGCTGATGACTGAAACATACGCGCTCATGTTTTGCTAGCATCTCGCTGCAATTCCTGATTGTAGATGGGTCAGCCTGCCTCATATGTTTCTGTGAGGATTTTAAATGATACCTGTCCATAATCGTTTTGTGCGCCTACCTAGCAGGAATAGAAACCAGGACTCAGGCTAAATTCCGTGGTATTGACGCCAAAGCGGTTTTTGACGAGTATCGTGCCTGCAAAAGCATCTCATCCCTTTTGGGATTGGTTTACGCGTCTCGTCAAAAGGGTAGCCCTCTCGTTTATGTTTATCGCCAGCGCCAGCACAAACACGAACTGGAGGAATTTTAGACGTGCGTTCTTTTCTAGCTCGATTATGGTTATACAGATTATACTGTAACGGGTGCCTTAAAAGGCTAGGGCGAACGTATTGATGAAAGTGAAACTTTTCTCACGTGAAATTGGTGTTTTTCCTCTTATCCCCTAGCGATGCCGGGCGGGATCTCATACAATACGAAGGTTTCGAAATGTTGTAAGTGTACGGGCTATTGCGTGTGTGTATAGCGATGAAACCAAAGCAAACACACTCTTTTGCACGTTATGATCGTTGTCGTACGCGCGGCGAGAGGCTATCACCGTCATGGTCGAACGCTTGGTAACTTGGCACTCAGCAACGTTAATTCAGAAAAGGATAAGGGAGATGTGGCAAAAGTAGCGGTAGTTTCAGTGAGGTGGCACAGGTAACACTGAAGCAATGAAAGATTTGGTTGTTAGGTATCGTAGATGCAGGTGTGGCGAAGCTGATGAATTTATGCCTTGGGTTTTGATTACCAACTACTAGCAGATTACGAAAAGCTTTGGCTGGTTGCCCTGCGTGGGAGACGAAGAGTAGAAACTGAAGACTTTGCACCAATGTGGGATAGCATTTAAAGGCAAACTCTCAGGCAGTTGTTATCTTTGGTTCTTACAACTGGAATAGCGGCGAGATGGATTCAAGATTGGGGTGCTGATGTATGCAAACACGGTGCAGATCCTTGTTGCTGATCCATGCCCTTGCTTAGACGCGCTCGATGGCTGGTAGTGGAGAAGCAGTTTCACATGCTTAGCAGAACTTGGTAGCTATTGCATACAGCATAATATAAAACTGACCCTCTTGTCGTTTTATTTTGAGACTAGTCCAAAAGCTAGCCTTTTTAGTCATAAATTGTTCGTAAAAGCTCTAATATCTTTGACTAACCATTGCAGTCCTCGCATAATACAAAACGCCTTCTAGCCCTTTGGCAAAAGTCGTTAAACGCTTTGACATTGGTTACCACCCAATACCATACACAACAGCATTTTCCAACTGGATAATCTCTCTTCTAGTGGCAGCCACTGACCTTGGTGCTGCCCTTCATTTTGACGCCAGCAATGACCATACACCAACCAACTGCCCCTCTGTTAAAGTTTTGCCTCTTCAAGAGAATGAACGGCACGCCAAAAGTAAGCTCACTAAATCATCTCTAATTCATACAGAGAGTTGCAATCTTTAACTGATAATTTCTTTAGTGTTTTATCCTGTGGTTTAAATACAAGTTCCACACCATACTGTCAAAAAGGCACACTTACAAACAAAGCCTCTATAGAAGCCCCATCCACCCTTTGTACGAAACATAAGTTCATCGGGCTTAGCCTTGACAGAGTTTTCTAGGAGTGAGTTTATCGCCGATAATAGCGGTTAATTAAAATATGTTAATTTATCTGCTCAACCTAATGTGGGGGCTGTCGATACACCACTTGTAACCCTTTACTGATAATTTTTCATTTACTTCCCTCACACTTCCCCGTCCATCATTAATACCAAAACTGCTCACTGCTTTTATTTTTTTTCATGTCCACCTACATCAACCTTGAACACCTGCAGAGACTTTAGTGGCACAAATATCAATTACAGCATTTCTAAATAAAATTCTCTGGCTAGACACCGTAATTTGCGCTTGCGGAACAAAAAGTCGAGGTTAATAATATAATTTGTACCAACTTATCACTAACTAGAGATTACCGCCCACTTCCCCAACCGGTCTTAGACGTGGCACAGAAAATCCAAGTCACCAGGATGTTTTTGCACAAAAAGATGATGCAAACCAAAGTTGCAAGGGTTATGCCTTTTTCTAAAGTCGCTCAAACCTAATAGAGCAAAACCTGCTCCCCAAAACCATTTTTAAAGCCCTCTCAAAGTGGTAGAAACGATAGGAAAACACGCTTTATTGCCATATGATGGTAGTAATCTACAGCAATCAAGCCCAAGTTTCTTGAAAAACGGTAATAAAACTGATCCCGCCTGATGGAGTATTTGATAGTCTTTTTCGTTGGTCGGATACACTTCGATACTCAATATTTAAAGAGGGCCTTTGCCAAACGTAACCACTGGTAGCCATTCTGTCGAAGACGCTTTTCCGCCTTCGCCCGTCAAAATTAAACACCAGCCCCGTTTCGCAATCATTTCTAATTCACGTGTACCTAATCTTTTTCTAACCTGCACGCTTAATTTGTTGCTCATTAAACCCACAATAAAGACAACCATTCGCACAATAGTTGGTGTATGTAACAAACTCACATTACCAAACGCCACCCCATACTTGTCTCAAGCAAAGTACTCTAAAGAGGGTGCCACCGGTGCAGAGCTACAGTCGGAAATTTAGCTTATCCCAGTGCAATTTGTTAATACTTTTGTAAATGCGCTATCATTAAATCGTTCTCTGAGGCAGCATGATCCATTATCGATGACCAGCCATCCATCTTATCGGCAGTCACAACTGCCCATTTATTCTCCTAAAATCCGTCAGACCAGACGTCGCCAGAATTTTCTTGAAAATTTCGTACCAGTTTTTGATAAGCCAAACCGCCCAGCCTTAATCTTTCCTGCTGGGATTAAAAACAAACTCATTTCTTTGATCGTTCCCAGCCAAGGTAATAGCTGTATTGCACATAATTGCGGCCGCACCCATCTCCCATTGCTTGAGCTAAGCCTGATGGTTTTCCAATACCCAATCGTGACACAATGGTAGTTTTGTCGCTTGTAGGACAATGTCAATAAAACTTTGTCGCAAGCCCACGATTGTCTTTTATTGGTGCTGCTAGTGGCATAATCTGCACCAGCACCAGCCTCTTCAAAGCTCGCCCGTTGCAATAATCGGATATACATGGATAACAAAACCACAAGCCAATTTTCCTTGTCGCTTAATTGTTTATAACACCATAAACAACCATCGGAATCACGAATGACTCTGTTCAAAGCTGTCCCATCACACCCAGACAGCCCTCTGTCTCCCAGCTGAATGGCGTGGTGTGTCACCTGATTTAGGCAAAATCAGACTGCACAGAATCACTCCTCTTAGACTGCCTCAACAAATCAAAACCTTCCATCCCAAGATAAAGGAGAACTAATCTGAAACTTAAGAATCACTTTATTTTCTAAACCAAATTACATTTTATGTTAATGGGAAGAAAAGACCCAAGCCCAGAATAGAAGACTTAAAAACTTTTTAGATATGATCATTTCACCATCCACCATCTGATTTGAAATCATGAATACTAACAGGATATGTTAAGATAAACTCTGTTAAATTCATTTGATTTATCAACGTCAAAGGTAATTTTGTATCAGTGAATCAGGTCATTGTATTCCAACCAAGAGGGATATGTCAAAGCGTTTCACCAATTGAGATGTCCTAAGTCGGCTGGCCGGTAACTCGTCATGCTGGTCATATCGACCACATCCTCATCAATGACACAATTTCACACAAGACAAAGTACGAAAATGCGAACCAAACCCCACCCACACACCACAAATACAAACCTTGTATTTGCAATTTTTCAAAATAATCCTTTGCCATAACGTGCTGAAAGTCTCACAGCGCCTTATACAAATTTGTCCATTTTATCAAAAGTGGCATCATCAACAGTGGGAGCAAGGTGGCACTGTCCTGAAACTGTTAATTAGCTTCTCCTTGTTTCACTAAAACCCAGTCCTTCTCTTTTCTACCAATTCACCAAGCGTCATCGTTTTGCCATACCTTCACACCAGTTTGCGTGCACTTGCATCAGCCACCACCCACAAAATGTACACAATTCTAAGCTGTCACCATCTAATAAAACGACAGAGTTATAATCTTATTTTGGGCAATACAGGTTTCTTCGACAACAACGCGAATCAGCCTGGTTTCACTGATTTAGAAAGTCATTTAGTGCAGAATACTGTTCCAAAGTCACCTTGCCACAATCATAGCTACCTCCTTTTAAACCCCAGTCAAATCATCTAAAGACACAAACAGCTATGCCTGGTGGTAATTCCACTGCGTCTAATGACCACTTAACTATATTATATAACTAGTTCTAACGGTCAACGAATAAACCATATAAATTTTCACACCACCATAATCCGCTATGGTTGAAGAAACCAGCCCTGGCCTAAGGAAAATTTGAGAATCCATTTCTTTGAGTGGAGACAGATAATGGAGGATCCGCCAAAGACTTCACTTGTCCCAGCTTTTACAATACGACGCAATACTACAATTAAAAAGTCTTAACTTCAATTTCAAGCTTTTCTGCCTTTTCCTTTAAATCATTTAGCACTAAGCAAGCTTCTTTTTCAGCATCCCAATTGTTTTGTAACGTTTTAACGGATATTCTTTGTCATCTAGCTATAGGCTATTCATAGTTTAGTATAATTCATTGCCGCTAAATGAACTCACCTGATAAAATACTCTACTTGGGTTTCATCTTGTTTATCATTACCACAATGACCAAATGTTACCTATAATTTTACCCTTTCTAAGGCACACATCTTGTACAGATAATCCAATTTGATCGTTCAAACTACGTTCATGTGCGCCTTGTAACTCACAAATGAATGTCTATTTTTTCGATACGCCATAGCAATTTGTTGATATACTTGTCAGCTGGAAAGTTTGTCAACAGTCATTCAATGTGCAATACCTATGTAACTTCATAGTGTAGATATACCCTCTGCACCCAACTTTTCAGCAAGCGCAAAGGCCTCTATCGTTCACACCCCACACCGGCTAGAGATTCCTATGTATTGCCAGCCTCTTCTTCGCTGTACTCACCTATGTTTCTTCCTTGGTGGCAGCGCACAAACCATAACTATAACGTTTGCTTGCTTCCATCATAACTACCATCGAGAGGTTAACACAGTCCTTTTCTATCCTTCGCTTAGCCTTCTTTGTGTCTCTAGCCAAGAAAGTGCCTCGTCTTTTTTGACAAAACGACTTATACACTGCACCGCTATAACCTTTACTACCTCTTCGCATTCCGCCCAAGTTGTGAAAAAAAGTCCTGCCTTATGACCGATTCTAACTCCACATATGCCCCTGCAAGTTTATATGAATGAGAAACAAACCAAAGCCAAAAGAACAAACAAATAGCTTGGTATTGGTTGTCTAAGCAGTTGTTTCCACTTAAAAGTTCTACAAATATACCCAAATTTTTACTTTCCAAATAAAATAATTTATCTTTCTTCATCTGCAAGCCAGTTCTGAGATAATGAAATTTTTTGAAATACATCCAAAGGCGCGTTCATCGCCCGTAATAAGTACAGCTCTGCTTTCATCGGCATGTATCCCTTGCTATCGTATCTTCTACTATTAGTGTAAGAAAAAAGTTACTTTATCAAGAAAAAATTAGCCTATGCTACCTTATTTTATTCCTTATTATATTTAACACGATGACTCCAAGCGAAAATAGCCTTTTCTTCGGGAATTTCTTCCATTTCACTTCGCCAATCTTAGTCCAGAGATTTGGCTTGTAAGGCACTTCGCTATAACATCAACAAATGTGTTATCCACATCATTAACTTGCATCCGATAACCATCTTCATACGGTGTTAAAAGTGCATAGTCTGTAATTGTATTTAAAACCATCGCCTGATACGCCGGCTCTGTCCGTAAGTGTAGTACTATCATTGACCCACAAGGCGAACTCTACATCACCTAAAACCCAACCTTTCTTCACTGTAAAATTGCTTTTCGGAATCTTCATTTTATCTACCTACTCTTTCAATAATTTTATTATTTTATAGTACTATATTTTTGTGGATAAACTTAGTAATCCACACACTTATCCACACAATTTTTATTTTCTTCACGGTTTTCCCTATTTAAAGCCCTTTCTTCAGCTTCGTTTAGAATAACAATGCACCCGCAGTAATCTTGTTCAGGCTAGCTCATATACACTTCAGATACAATGTTTAAATTGATCGCTTAAATCCACCTTTCTTTTAAAAATCACTGTATATAAAATGAAACACCGTATTTTTTTTCTAGTTTCTAAAAGTTGCTATGCAAAGCGGATTCAACAGAGCAAGGAAATGTTAGTTCAAACCCTTTTTCGGCATTTTAGCCGTTTCCTCTAATCGCATTTGATAACAAGAAACATCTCTTGCTGACCTCTGTTAAATTTTATATTTTCGGTACTTTGATAAAAGCGTTCTGGTGCATAAGGTGTTTCTAAAAAGCATTATCATAAGGTAGTAAACTCACAATCTTTCCACATTCTGCTTCTTGCGCGCCCAAAGTATTCTTCACTCGGAAATGTTCGGATTGTCAACAAGAGCGTCACCTTAAAATGTGCAATAAGTGTCTATGACCGTTGCTGAATGCGTGCACAAATAAACTTGTAAGAGTAGACTAGCCCCTTGTGTGTCGTTTGTAATATTTTCAAAACCCATCGTAATTATTTTCAACGCACCTCTCCTTTTTGGTCATTTTAATATAGTTTCAAAATTAATAAAAAGCCGCCAAATCGTTACCCTTTTATTTTTAAATTTTTAAACCACCTAAGAAAGGATCGTTACTCAATTCTTCTTTCTTTGCCATTTGTTTCATATATAATTTGGGCTCTTTTTACTCGTCCCTTTATTTTGTCTAAGTCATTGAATCATCGATCAAAGTCTTCTAAAACCACAGCCACAGACATAATGCGTTTTTATCGCCTTTTTTGAGAATCCTAGACGCTTTTTACAGTCGGGACATCTGGCATTTGAAAGGAGGGTCAAATTATGATAGCCACATTCTCTATCTTGGACAAACGCATTCAATTTTTACCATTAACAAGGTATTTCCCATGCCTGACAAGTTTCGCGTCATATTCTCATGACGATAACTCTTTGTCACTCTCTTTTAATTTCTTTTTACTAACGAATTAGTAAACACTCTAATCTCACTATTAACATCTCCTTTTTACCACTCTGGCAATCTTTTCCAATTTATCTTCCCAAGTTGCTAAGTTCAAATTTTTAAAGATTCTGGCACAAGCGAAAGTAATTGTATCCTCAGCTGATGAATAAAGTTATCTTTCTTTCACATAAAGCTTTGATACAGTTGACAATATCTGCCCTTAGTCCCTATCTCTACCTGTTTTGTTTTTATCTTGCTATAGTAAGCCCGATGGATTTTCCATAAAGCCCAAAAGCGAACCTCTGTATAACGGTAATAGGTGGTTTTGTTTCAAAGCGTTCTAGTTTTTAAGTTAATGGTTTTAATTCTTTGTTCGAAAAATACCTTCACTCTCACCTCGGCCTGATCAATCCCTTTAAAACCCAAGTTGTTGTTCTCTTTGTGTGCCATGTACGCTATCTCCTAACTGAACATTAATCTCATCTTCAATGTAGTGATAGTCCCCAGAAAATGCGCCGCTACGGCAAACCATCGTATAAATTTTATACCATGTAGATAAGTTGGCGTTATGTCCTGTTGTTGAAATAATCGCGGATGGTCACTAACTTTCTGATTATTTACTGTAGTCTTAGAAATATTTTGACCACTAGTCAGAATTTTTTGCCGTCCTTTGTAACGTACCCGTATTAATGTCTTTAGCCCATCTGTTAGCACCTACCAGCATCCGTAGTTAAGTACCTCTGAGTCGTCTGTGATAGGTCAACACCTTGTGTTTCCATGTTTCCGCAATAACGCAAGGTTTCTGGCACTAAAGCCAACTGATGATTTGCCCTTGCGTTGTAAAAGTCGTCAAATCATACAACGGCTCCGGTCCTTGCTCTCTTTTCAGTCTGTTTGATAGAAAGCAATTTAGGTTTCCCTTTTTAAGCTTTCTATAGGTTTTTGCCTCTTTTTCATCAAAAATTGTCGTCCTTTGTCTTTTTAGATGAAAGGTGTTTCCACCCACTTGTAAAACCCAGTTCAAAACAAGGTTTTGTCCTAAAGTTTCTAATCTCTTTCCCTTTGACAATAGCGCGCCATAAAGTCGGCGTTTGAACCCTACTCGGCAGAAAGCTGTGCATTGTACCTTCCGTTAAGGCACGCGTAGCATTTAAGCCGACAGTTTTCAATCTGCTTCCAGCACGAGTAATCGCCGAATACGAGACTATCAATCTTTAGATGGTTTTAACTGCTGATTAAAGCCATTCCTCGTATTGGCCTTATCTGTCTGCAGAAGAAATCCAAAGGCGTTTCAGTATCGGTTTTTTTAACGCCACTTTTAAAATAATCCATCTGGCAACCACCTCGCGACCAGCATCTGTTGTAATGATAATTTTGCAACGTCTGACGTTGAATTGTTTTCGACAGCCTTAAATTGTTTTCTTCGATTCTTTAATGACGGTTGTTTTTCTGGCAACATCGGCAAGGTCAAGCGACCCAGTTTTTCCCATGCCTTGTCATAGGCTTCCATGTCTCGAGCGTCACCAAAAACGACCAAGCGCCCAAGTGACAACACCATCTTTACCACCTATTGCACCATCTAAATTTGTTTTAGAGGTAGCCTAACACCCTAGCAATTTCTTTAGCAACTGAGGGTTTTTCTAAGCAAAATTGACCCGCCATTTAAGCCCTTTTCTTTCTAAAGTGAAAAGCTAGTCCCAAGATAGACCGACAAAGCCACCTAAGATAGCGCCAGCAGATGGCTTGCCCCTAAAACCACCAATAAAAGCAAAATCATCATACATAAGACATATCGTCATCATTTGTTTTATTCATTTTTAATTTTGTTAGTCTTGTATTTGTCAGTTTATTAGACATCGTTTTTCTCCTCATTTCTTTATTTTCACCAGCATAGCATAAAAGCTACCTATTCTTGAAATATAAAGCACCTGCAGCCCCTATCATCTCTATTTTTCAACTACAAACTGATAAAAATCTCCTTTTAGAAGAAATAAACATCCATGTTGTTTTCAAGGAAGAGTCTGAGCAATCAAACCCTCATTAAAACAGATTTTCTTCTCAAAAGTAAGTGCTGCTGCACTTGACTCCAAAGAGAGGCTGTTAGATCTGGGTTTCTCAGTATCGAAAAACACACCCTCCATAAATAGAAAACTTAAAGAGTACTTTTATATACATACTTATTACTACTAAGGGGGGAATGCAGTGGTCTTTTGGGTAATTATTTATTTAATGACCCTAAGTATTGCACAGTGTTTCAAGTTTATTTGTCTTACATAAGAAACAACCCTTGGTAAAATTCTCCCTTTATTATTTTCCTTTTGATAATTTCATTCCAGTGTTTAATTTTTACTATGCCTTTGTTCCAAGATTTAGAACACTTTAGTTCTTTATTATCTCTCGTAGCAGTATCTGTTTCTCCTTTCCCAGCCTTTTTCTACTTGCAATTGAACGCAGTGCGAAAGAAAGCGCCGTTACAAAACAAAAAGAAAACAAAATAGAAAAATAAGAATGGTTTACCTTTACCAAAGGTCATAAACCTTGGTAAATAAGAAAATTATTCAGAAAGGAATGATTATGCTAAAGAAACTTATGACCACCTTAATCGCACTTTCTTTGATTTATTTCCGTACCAAGCTTTAGTGCCAATCCTCAATTAGAACTTTTTATCAGTCCAAAATCTTGCAACAGATAGTGATACCCATTAATATTTTCTGTTACCAATGAACACTTGGTGGCGAGACTATCAAGTCTACCTGGTCGAAATGCTTAAACTTCACACATACGGCAATTTTCCACAAGACAGTGGACAAATTAGTTTAAAAAATCAAACCATCCTGAATTAAATATTACTATTGGTAGAAATGAAGAAATTAGCGATTAAAGCCGTAAATCCAGAAAGTTTAGTGTAAGTCGAGTGAAAACCTTAACGCTTCAAGCTTCGCCAAAAACCAACAGAGTATTTTAAATGCTAACGGTTCATTGTACCAACCAAAGTCTGAAGTGGCCTTTGATAGAAATTAAAGTCTGCAGCCTAAGACAGGATTAATTTTATCCCTTGATGATGCTCAAGGTAATGTAATTCAAAGCGGTCAACGCTACATTTGAAATGGTCGCAATGACTCCACCATACGCAACGACCAACCACGTTTCAAATATTAGTGTGTACCCGCTGATGTCAAAGCCTATCGCATTGTCTTCAGTAAGTAAATGATGAATTAGTAATCCCAACTCAAAAATCAATATTAATAGAAACAATTGAAGTGAAACGCTTAATCATTGATTCTGCAACCACAAGTGTTGGTTTAGGTGATACCATTAAAGTTAGAGTATTAGCAGAAGACAGTGCCGGGCTGTAGAAATGATGTTTCAAGACGCTGATCTAACCTTTACCGGCAATCCTATTCGTTCAAAAGATTACCTGCTTAATTCCCATGATACAACTAACTTCCTAAATCAAAAGTACGCATTCAAAGGACTTATAAAGGCGTTTCTACAGAAAATGAAGTCGGTAGTCAGGAGATATAATGGTGACAACTACAATTCTGCCACAACAAATACTTCTCGCTACATCTTGAACTTAAGCAAAGTGACTTCAAACAGGTCGCAACTATGTGCCTTCCAACCTGTTCTGGAAATGGTCAAACTAAAGGCTTGGTTCCAAAAGATGTATTATTGGTTTTATGTGACACGCCATCAAGACAGCCTATCAATGTCGGGCACAATTAGTTGAATCGAGTAAACCAATGACTTATGGGTGAGGGTACCCTAAAGCCATATATAGTCAATTCACAAATGATTCTGCGCAACAGGTAGTCCAACTAATTCTACCCAAATACTACCAACCATAACCACCGATAAAGCGCGTAATGCTCTTTATGAATTCCGCAACCACCCCAGAAGGTTGATTTAAGAACAAAAGTACGACAACCTTACCAAGCGTTGTTATGCGCGTACCTATGTACCACTCAGAACGGTTGCCAGTTTTTGCGCAAAAAGTATCTTGGGGAATCAAAAATCATAGCGCCAGTGCTGTTTTAAACGATACCACCATTAAATTGATCAGCGAAAAAAATACACCAAGAATAATCAAACCATAGAACATCGCCAGCTCATATCGAAAAAGGAAATACAATGGTACTAGTTCAAGAGGGCAGAGTCGCATACAAATTAAACTCACAATAAAATACAAATCATGCATTAACAAAAAACACGTCAGCTAATGACGTGTTTTTTACTATTTTACTTTTCTATGATACAAGGACAGTTTTTTACATAAAGAGGTTAGATTATGAGTAAAATAATGAATGAAGAATAATGCCATCATGCACAACCCTTTATGACGATTCTACTTTTACTGTACAAATTGCCTCATACTATTGTTGGCTATTCACTCAAAGACAAACTGCAACTTTTCGGGATTTTACAAACCGTTTTTGCCCTAATTTTTAAATCGTCTATATCAACAACTGTCCTATTTCAATGGCCTATCAAACCTCTCTCTTTGCCTGTCCCACCTGCACTCTTACCCGTCTTTGGTGCATTCTTGCACTGTTTCTGCATATATTAATCCTCTAGAGTTGAGTAGGTTAAACGCCCAACTCCATACGCAAATCGCAAACACAACACCCTATCTCAAAACTATTGCCAACCAACGTGGTATGGTAGGAGGCCTCCGACGAAGAACGTCTTGCTACGGTCTTTTCAGCATATATCTCATGAACGCTGTAAACCACCTGTCAGCACGGGTAATCAACTGACTCTATTATCGTGTGGAAAAGGCACTACCGCCTTTAAAAGAGGAATTTATTACTTGCTGAAAAATTTATTTTGTATGGACTATTTTGAATCAGTTTAGTCGTGCTACTGAAAGAAATTCTTTGATATTTTGGTAGCAAAAGAGGGCGTGGAAATTGCTTTCTATACGACGGCAACTGTATAAGCCTTTCCTTTGCCTAAGCGGCTTTCCAACATACCGCTTTAGATACAGCTGCTGGTCGTGTTTTTCTCGCCTATTTCGCCTCTATTTTACTGCTACCCATCAAAACAATCGAGTATTCATCGGAAAACTACCATCATTGACGGTAAAATTGCCTTTACTGCGACTTTTAACCTCAGCCGATGAATACGTCAATCATTCTCTACGGCCACTGAAAGATGCTGGTATTAAAACCAGAAGGACCTTGGTGTAGACACCTGACTGCAACTCTTTTGCAGATGTGGCATCTTGCAAAAAGATAGCTTGGAACAAGATTTATCAGCCTATTTCAATCATTGTCCGCAAATGGTACCAGATACGAAAACACCAAACTGGGCACGGTTATGCATATGCATGCTCCTGGTGATAGTCACACATGAAAGTGCTAAGCGAAAAATATCTATCTACACATTCTATCACGCCAAATGCTATGCGTGTGTATTATGACACCTTATTTTGATTTTAGACGATATTATGCTAAAAGCCTTAACACAAGCTGCAAAACGTGTGTTGATGTCAGGATTATCCTACCCACACATCCCTGATATTCCATTTTACATTGCTCGCCCATATTATGACAGATTACCCTGAGCTGGCGTTGATATCTATGAATACACCCTCGGCTTTCATCCATTCTAAAGTGTGTATCAGACGATAGTAAAGGTGTGGTTGGTACAGTCAATCTCGACTTTTAGAAGTCTTTACCTCAATTTTGAAAACGGGCTATTATTCTATGATAAGACCGTTGCCAAAAATAATCGAAAAAGATTTCTAGATACCTTTTCCAAATCACAAGGCATCACGCCGTGGTATTATCGACAACGCCCTTTTACGAACGAATGATTGGTCGCATTGCCCGTGTCTTGGCGCTTTAATGTAGGACTTGCAAACAAGTAAAAATCTAGTTATACTGAGTAAAATTCCCATTTAGGAGGGTAGCCTGATGCGTAAGCATATTAAAACAACCAGTGCGAAAAGATTGCAAAAGCACTTTAAAAACTGGTGGTTGTGGTGAATGCCAAACCTCTTGTCAATCAGCTTGCAAAAACAAGTTGCACAGTTGTAATCAAGTTTGCAAAAACTAGCCTAATCCCTAGGAGGAGTCGCGATGCTGTGGTTATGACTCTTTTAAAAAGCACTCTCAAAGAGTGCTTTTTATATCATTTGAGAAAGGAAGTCAACAAATGACCCTACCAATACTTGCACAATAAGAAAGTTGCAATTTGTTTTGGCCCTAGTTTGTATGTTTTATGGGGTTCTGCCTTTCCAATGATTAAGTTAGGTTATCTGGCTTTAGGTATCGCACCAGAAAATATTTTTGGTAAACTCTACTTTGCTGGCTTTACGCTTTACTGGCGCAAGCCTATTAGTCTTTTTGTTATCATCTCATCCTGTATAAAAACCCCTAACCTTTAATAATAAACGCTGCTCTTTAGCATTTTCACTTAGTAAGCAACTTGCCGGCCAATATTTTTCTTTACATTGCCCTAGCACATATACCACGGGCGAAAAAAGTAGCGTTCTTCAATCTTCAGCAACTTTTATTACCGTTATTTTGGCACTATTTTCTTAAAGAACGATAAGTTAACTAAAAATAAACTTCTCGCCCTTCTCTTTGGATTTTTAGGTATCATTAGTGCAACATTGTGAAAGGCTTTGATTTTGACTTTCTTTTCTCGGCGAAGGCTTTTATGCTCATTGCCGCCCTACTAAGCAGTTTTGGCAATATCGTTGTCAAACGTTTCGGTAAAGAAAGCAACCTTTTCTATCCTTTTGGCAATTTTAATTGCGGCTTAACACTCACTTCTAATAGGCTATATCGGTGATGGTAGCGCACCACATTTTAATCTGTTTAGCTTTACCCTACTCGCTTATGGTTCTTTTATTTCAGCAACAGCCTTTGTGCTATGGTATGCAATCTTAGAAATGTATCCAGTTGGCGAAATTAGTATCTATCGACTATTTATTCCTATTTTTGGCGCAATGCTATCGGCACTTATTATTCCAGGCGAACATTTTAATCTCGCTATCTTTGTGGACTAGCCTTTGTAATTTTTGGTGTACGTCTACTAAAACCGAAAAAGCTTAAGTTTTTATTATATGATAAAAATCGTACTCTATAATGAGTACGATTTTTATTTGATTTTTCTAAGCTTAAAAGAAATTAAACGCCCTTAATTTTGGTGATTTACCAATTTTTCTAGAATAATTTCCAACTGTGCTAAGATTTTTGATTTTCTCTATCATCTTCATTTTCTAGACGCTCTATGGGTGACGTGTAAGTCCTAAAAATTGCTGGTGTTAATTTGTCATAGCTTTCAAGTAACCTTTTAAACATTAAACTACTTGCAAAAATGGCAACACCACTTAAGACGATTAGAATACCAAAATCACCTATCGCTTTGATTAAATCAAACATAGTTAGTCTCTAATTAAACGTGATAGACTTCTATTTACTGTACGGCTAATCATTTCAGCACTAACTTTTTCTGCAAATACTGATTTTTAGTGCCGATAGCCTTGGTTTGAATAATCTCTGTCATCGCTTGCTCTATTGTTGGCTAGTAACATCTGTTTTTGGCACATTGATTGTTAAACTACCTGTTTTTGCCATCTTCACAATTAAAATTTAAACGTAACACTTTATTTTCTTTCATTATCTATTCCTCCTCTTATTGTAATTTGCTTTCATCAATACGATTAATACTGACGCTCTCTTCTTCAAGCAAGGTTAAAAATAGCGGTTCCGATTTTAACTAAGGCATTTTTCCGCCTCAGGTCGAATGTTTTGATAAGTTCTCGTCACCGTTTTATTTTTGCCATTTTCCTCTCTTGTTGTAATAATTTTAATTTGCTAATTTTCCATTGTGGTTTTCTCCTTTAAATTTTTATTTTTCTGAAAGGCCTTTCATATCTCTAAGGAAAATACACCTCTGGTTCAAAAATGACAGTATCTTGAGCACAATCCTGTCTCCTTTACTTGCTATACTTGTTCTAAAGGAGGAAATGTATGGAAAAAGAATACACTTTAATTGCCTTTGGTAAGCTGTATTCCTGTCAGTAAAGCTGTTTATCAAACCCTATTACAAAGCCTATGAGAAAGAGCGCTATCAAGAAAAATTGAGAAAGACCAAGGCCCTTTCTTTTTGATTGTCTAGTAGCCGATGGTGGCGAGCGTTGAAAGTCATCAATTTCTTAAAATGGATTCTCTAGAGACCTATCTAGATAAAAAGAGCATTCTTATTAAACAACGCACTCTGATTTACTTACGAGCGAAGAAACGTGAGCGATTTTTAGCCCTGCCTATGGTGAAATGACAGAAAGGGCCTTAGCCGAAAAGTATCAAATGACAAAGCTCACAAATTCATCGAGAAAAATAAAAACGCTAAAATTCTCCGTCGCTTTCTAGCGCACACACTTGTCACTAGCACAAGAAACCTTTTATACTAAAAATAACCTTTCATTCGCCCAACTTTGAAAGGGAAGATATAATGACCCTTTAGAACAAATTGAAGAACGTATCAAAAAGTTATGGTGAAAAACCCAACAAATTTATCAAACTAAACAATTACTGAAATCTTATCAGCTCGACAAATGGCAACTCATCTAATGAACGAGTCGCCAAATTATCTTAATTTAAAAAGCCAAACTCAGTTGTTTAGAAAATGCATTAAACAACCTCTTAACCTACCCCAACGGAAAACTATACTAGCGACATCTTAGTTTCGCTATGTACGCACACCAAAAATTGATAGTATAATGGAAAATATTTCTTTGAAGAACGCACCTATTACCGTCGAAAAAGTGAAGCCTTGACTGCTTTTAAACTGGTTCTTTACTTGATAAGCAAGGCAAATAAAAAGACACCCTTTCGGGTGTCTTTTTATTACTATAAAATCGTCCAGTCAAAGTTTTCTCTTAGTCTGACCCATTTTTCGTTAACCATTTGCTAGTCTAGCAAAGAAGTGGCTATTGTTTGCTTCTTTAGCATGTGCAATATAATGACCAAGTACCACTTGGATTATCTGGCCATTTAATCATTTCATCTAAAAAGATCGCTTTCTTTTTCCGGAATGCGATGAAGTACTATTGATGAAAGTCACGCAACCTCTGCTCTCGTAATCGTTTGGTCGGGTTTCAGCTATCCATCTTGATAACCTTCAATCCAACCTAAGCTACTTGCTCAAGATAGCGTTTTTGCCCAGTGATTATTAATATCCGTAAAACCTTTTTGGCGCTTGAATCTGCTTTTGTATCAAATCTCTGCTGCAATAGCTGCAAATTCTAGCACGGTAATTGAGGCATTTTGGTGCAAAGTTGTTTTATGTACGGCCACCAACATAGCCAGTTTTGCCATTGTCGCAACAGATTTATTATACCAAGCTTTGTTTTTAACATCCGTATAACCACTAACGGCGGTTAAATTGCCATCTCTAATATCACTCTTTAGAAGTCTAAAAGAAGATAGCAGCAACTTCGGCACGTGTAATATTAGCTTTTGGTTTAACCGTTTTATCTGGATAACCATAAATGTGCTCAAATGATCTTCGCCATTTAATCTCACTTGGAATTGTGTGCAATACCGATATTATCATCTGGCTTTGGTTGTGGTTTTGCTTGGTTCTGGAGGTGGTACTACCGGAATAATGCCACCTCCACCGCCGCCACCACCAGTATTACTGGAATTATCTCGCTTTTTGTAAACGGCAGTATGTCATATTGCGATCAATTGCGGTTGCGATAATGGTATTAACAGTCACCATCGTACCATCATCTTTTTCCAACCACAAAAATCCAGTCGCCTTTTTCTGTAACGGCTGGTACGTGCTTTTTACCAACACCCTTAAATTTTTGAGTGGTATCACCAGTCAAACTACCTTGACTGTCATCATCTTTAAAAATAACGGTGTATTCCACTTCACTAGAGCCACCTGTTGGTTCGTATTTTGCCGTATAGACTAAATCACGTGTGACGTTATCTCTTTTGATAACTTCTTCTGTAATTGCTTGATTAGTTTTTCATCAAACCAACCGATGAAACGGTAACCCGCTTTTGGCGTAACACTTGGAATATTGGTAACTTTTTATCGTTGCCGTTAAAGAAAGTTTGATTGGTTTCGCCAGTTAAGGTTCCTTGTGACGCATCTGTTCTAAAGATAACGGTATGTGACACTTCACTAGAAACCACACCTGTTGGTTCGTATTTTGCCTATAGACTAAATCACGTGTGACGTTATCTCTTTTGATAACTTCTTCTGTAATTGCGATCATTTATTTTCATCAAACCAACCGATGAAACGGTAACCATCTGGTGTAACACTTGGAATGTTGGTAACTTTTTATCGTTGCCGTTAAAAAGTTTGATTGGTTTTCGCCAGTTAAGGTTCCTTGTGACGCATCTGTTCTAAAGATAACAGTATGAGACACTTCACTGGAAACCACCTGTTGGTTCGTATTTTGCCGTATAGACTAAATCACGTGTGACGTTATCTCTTTTTGATAACTTCTTCTGTAATTGTGATCATTTTCATCAAACCAACCGATGAAACGGTAACCATCTTTTGGTGTAACACTTGGACATAGTTGGTAACTTTTTATCGTTGCCGTTAAAAAGTTTGATTGGTTTGCCAGATTAAGGTTCCTTAGCAGCGCATCTGTTCTAAAGATAACAGTATGTGACACTTCACTAGAAACCACCTGTTGGTCTCGTATTTTGCCGTATAGACTAAATCACGTGTGACGTTATCTCTTTTGATAACTTCTTCTGTAATTGCTTGATCATTTTCATCAAACCAACCGATGAAACGGTAACCATCTTTTTGGTGTAACACTTGGAATGTTGGTAACTTTTTATCGTTGCCGTTAAAAGTTTGATTGGTTTCGCCAGTTAAGGTTCCTTGTGACGCATCTGTTCTAAAGATAACAGTATGTGACACTTCACTAGGACCACCTGTTGGTTCGTATTTTGCCGTATAGACTAAATCCGTGTGACGTTATCTCTTTTGATAACTTCTTCTGTAATTGCTGATCATTTTCATCAAACCAACCGATGAACGGTAACCATCTTTTGGTGTAACACTTGGAATGTTGGTAACTTTTTGATCGTCACCCAAGAATGTTTGCGTATTTTCAACGCTAGTGGTCCCTTTATTTTTATCTTCTGGCAGAATTTAACAATATGCGCATTTACCGGTGCGTATTTTTGCAGAGCAGACACGATTTGCATCTGCTACAACATCACGTCTAATATCTGCCGCGCGTTTCAATATTATTAAAAGTCAAATCACTGAGACCAACCAACAAAACGGTAACCGCTTCAGCCGGATTACTGCTCGGAATAAATTGAATTCTCAGCTTGCACATCAAAACTTTGAATAACATCGCCAGTTAAACGGCCCATTTTATTGTTTGTTTTAGATCAACTTTATAGTTTGGTTCGTATTTTGCATAATAAGTCACATCTTTGGTCACTACATCACGCCACCACATCTTCATTCAAGAACTTCAAAAGTCAACGTCAAACCCAACCAACAAAATGATAACCGTCACGGGCATGACCATTGGAACGCCACTAACTCTGCTCAACATTAGTGAAAGACAAATTTAGTATCACCTACTAAACCATCGTTCCAGCCTGCTAGTCGTGTCGGAAATTCTACCGTATGACCTTTAATTGGGCGATATTTTGCGTAGTAGATCGCATCTTTTAACACTTCTCTATTGGGAAACACATCAACGACGTTTGTCGTCATATCTTCCTTACCAACCAATAAACCTCATAACCCGGTTTAGTAAACCGTTGCCGCTGCAAGCGACTTTAAGACGATGCGCCATTTTCAGAATCGCATATAACCCTTCAAAGTCTTGAACGATACCACCAGAAAGTCACCTTTTCTTCATCTGTTCCTAGATTCTACGCGAAATGTGGTGCGAGCAAAAACGCGCGGAAAGCCACATCACCTTGGATAGAAAGTTTTAAAATTTCTTCTTCAGGTAGGACGAGAGACTGGACGACCGACAACTTCCCACCCAGCATCGTTAGTAGCCCTATTTTCATTCGGCTTCACTAATGATAGGACTTGGAAGTTGAAGGTTAGCGTACGACCTAAGTTATCCGCGTGTAAGACCTCCATTGATAACATTCATCATGTTACCTCTTTCATCCGGGAATTCTTCCATCGTACCATAGTGTGCATCTCCACTGCACCGCATTAGGATCAGTGTATTTAAAACGATACAATTGGACTTCATTCCTTTACTCTTGCATCTGTACGACTAAATGAAACCACGACCCGTTAATCGAAGTGAACTTTGTGCGTCTTACTAATAAACGCCCACCAAGTATCATCATTGGTTGGATTAGCAAATATTTACTTCAATAACGCCAGATTCAAAACTTTGTTCGTTATCACCAAGGCGCATGTTTAAATTTGAAGTGAGTTCGTCTGGAATTTCAATTTTTAAATGATAACGACCAAAAGGCGGACCTTTGATTTCACAGCACCAAGACGCCAATCCCCCAATATTACCAAGAAGGCCTGACGACCAACTGATCTTGGTCGTTATAAAGACTTTGCAGATAATTTGAGAACGTTGTGTCATTGTATTTTTAGCTGGTCTAAAAATCATAATCCCTACCTGTTTCATTGTAGGTGTACCAAGATCTATCCGCCTCATTGTTACCATAGAATAGAACATTGCTGCTAAGGATTTCACCTGCACTCTTGACCTAAAATCAACAGCTGAAGTCCATTGCTGCTGAGCTCAAATGCAAACAGTTAGTATCGTTGCATTGTGGAAAAAGTATTGAAAAACTATCAATAACGATGACATTTCTTTTCGCACTAGTATTCTGCTCCTACTTCTAAATTAAATTGACTATTAATTTTAACCTACCACATAATAAATTGTCAAAGCGTATTATTCTTACTAATAATCCCATTACAAAAGAAGTAATAGTGAGTTCAAACTTTTACAACTTCCTCAGAAGAACACTTTATGCTAAAATTATAGCATATCATTTGTAATATACGCTGTTTTTAATAACATGGTACACTTGTTCCGGCCCTTTCACTCGAATCAAGATTTAAAATCGATCATTACCATCTAACTATTATAATCAAAGATATGTATCAGTCTCACGCTACTATTTTATGTGATCCTATTTTTCTAGCGTTGCAACTCACTTAATCTAATAATATTCTAACTTCATTAAGTAAAAGTGCTATTTTTATTAAACTGACTGTACTACAATTGAAAATGCTAAATCGTCCAATGTTAATTTAATAAACTGAAGCTTGCTTTTAATTGATATCTCTTTATTTTTAAATAGGCAAACTAAATTATCGAACACTATTTAAATCTAACTTTTTACACTTTTACCAAGGAGCATATTAAAACAGGAAATGCTTTTAATTTTCTATTTTACATCTAATTTTATTAAAATAGTGATTTCCTAAAAACGACATTTTCTTCAATTTTCAATCTATGCGAGCTAACACATACACTATCTAATAATCAAACTATTACATTTTTAAATTTCTTTAAATGTTTATCGATTAACGCCTCATTCATTAACTAGTATTTAATTTTTCATCTTGACTTAAACGATACTACACTTTTATCCTTAAGATGATTTTTATCTGCTTAATAGTTTTGCTTTTCACATAAAATCATTCGTTTTGTTTGCTACTATTAGTTGAAACAAAAAGAAGACACCCGCTGTCTTCTATTTATTATATTTCTAAATTTACATCTAGAGAATACTACTGCAGCAGTGTACCCACCTGGTGTCTCTGATTGCAGTTACTTTAAAAGCCAAGTTCTTCAGCTACGAAACGAACTGGAACCATTGTTTCTGCTGTTTTGAGCAAATGGTTCAACGTCCATTTCTGTTTTTCTTTGACGTTAACAACTAATTTTGCTACCTAAACTAATTCTAGTTTCACTCTCCAAGTTTAGCAGTAACTAGTTGGCAGTCATACAAATCCAACTTCAGTGCTGACCAGCTTCAGCGATGGTGCGGGAATGGTACGAAATGCTACGGTTGGCTTTTACACGATTGGAGCAGCATCAACTTTTGCCAGTTGTGTTGTTGACGTTAGCGCTATATCGCCAATACCGATGCTTACCACTACGAAAAACGGTTAACGTTTCCGTTAGCAGCCTGTTTCTGCACCGAAGAGTATAAGTTACAGTACCATTGCATAGAATTTACCAGCATGCATTGTCTCTGATGAATAGCTTGAACATCAGCTGTGGTTTGGTTTATTAGAGTTAATTTTAATGAACCTTTACCTTTTTCAGCTTCGATGTCGCTGTTGCTGATAGCTGCAGAAACTGTAACTTCTTTGTTTGAAGAAGATACTACCCTGCGCTTACAGAGTTTGAACCGATAGAAACAGTTTTACCAGCGCCATCAGCAGCTACTTGAAATCAACAGTGTTGTTTGCATTGATTACACCGCTATTAGTTTCCAATTTTAAGCCTCTACCGTCTTGAGCAACAGTTGGGTCCAGCCATAGATACGAAACCGAAACGATCAGCTACTGCTGGCGACGATTTTTTAGAACCAAGGTATTTTTCATCGTTTTAACTTTGAAAGAACCATCGTTGTCGTTAAATCTATCAACAACAACCATTGACAACCTAAACTTGCTTTAGTATTAGCTTTTTCTTAACGCCTCTCTTTCGTCTGCAGAAGTTTCTGGAGCTGCTACGTCAGCGTTTAAACAACACACTTTCAGTATCATGTTATTCTACTTTTAAGCCAGTTGCTTTGCAAAGCTGCTACTTCGACGAGAAGCGTCTACAGTTTTACCGCTTTCAGAGCAAACGTAATTCATGTTTACCAACACAAGATCTTTATCAGAAACTACTGTGTAATCTTTGTTAGGAACTCTTACTAATCTGAGTTTTACCTTCTAATTTTAGAACCACTTGGTTGAGGAGATAACTCTGATGTAGTTACCAATAGCACTATTGTTTTGGCCTAAGTTGGAAAATAACATCTCTAGGATGTTCGGATTGTAACGATTACCGTTAGCGTCTACTAATTCGATACGTACTGTATCTTTGAATTTGTGCTGGTGCTTATCAACATCGATGAGGTAGCATCTTGTTGTTTTAATACTCTGATGTTGTAAGCTTGACCAGCACTCAACTTGGCTGGGATTGGATTTCTTTACCTTCAGCATTTACATGGATTGTGTAAGTGCCTTCTACTCTACCACTAACTTTAGCTGTTACTTTACCATTATGGTCAGTAGTTAGTATTTTTTATCTAGGTAATATTTGCAGAGTTGGTATCAAGTTTAACTTCATGCCCGACCAACATTTTAAGTTTGCAGCATCTAAATAATTGGATGTCGGTTCAGTTTCTTTAATACCATGGATTTACAGTAAATGTTGCAGCTGTTTTTTTGACCATCCAGAGAGTGTTTCGTTACCAACTTTGAAACGAGCAACTTTGCTTTTCAACTATTACAGTAACAGCTTTCTGTCTGCGTCACCAGCTTGAAGTTCAGCTGCTGTAACGTCAGAATTTACTTTACCTTTAAAAGTTGATCAGTATAAGCTGTATCAGCTGTATCTGGAGTAAGCTGCACGAAGTGTGTATTTACCAGGACGAGCAAGTTGCTTTGCCTTTCTCCCGTTACCGGGTTGGATAACAACAAGACCTTTAGCTTCAGCAGCGGCGTTTGATTCGTTACCAGCAATAGGCATTCGCATCGTTTGATGTTTCTGCTGTTCAGCCAGTACTACTCTGCCATTTAGCTGCAGGTGACACCTTGACCTAATTTGTCTAAAATTTACTTTTACTACTACTTCATCGCCTGCGTTTACTTCCAGTGTTTGCATCTTCGGTACCAAATGCAGATGTACTTGTGAATACGTCGTCTTGAGTTGCAGCAAGCAGGAGCTACGTTAAGGCCAGTGCCTGAACAAAGCTAACCCTAAAAACTACTGGAAAACAGCGATTAACTTTTGTTTTCAAATAATTCCTCCGCCGGATAAATATACCGAGGTTACCCACACCACTAGGAACCGATCCATTGCCAAAAATGGCGACGGGTGTCGGCACAGGGAGTTGCGCAGACTCGCAGTTAATAACAATGGCGCAACCTCCCTTTGAAATTTTGCTATGGATCTATGCAAAACAAGCCTAACAGCCATACAATAAGTCACTTGACTTTGTCCATTATACGTCTTAAAATACATATACAAAGGGATTTTTATTTTTTAACTTTGTCATTTTTTGTTAATTTTATAATGATTGAATTTCTTTGTTTTATCCACATTTGTGGATAAATTTCAAAATTAAACAAATTAGTAAAATAAGCCATTTTTAATCCTGAAGACATTAAATCTACTTGTTAGATCAACTAATGTCATTATTGTCTAAGAACCAGACTAAAAAATAAAAATGCTCATAAAGGCCACAAACTGCACAATATCATAGGCAAAACGTCTGATAACAAGTAAAAAATTGATGCATTAAATAAATGCCAAAATTGCTTAGAAACATTAAAAAAGCAATACTAACTTCTTTAATCTAACCAATTTGAAAAATAAAGAAAGGCAATCACCATTAAAACAATGCAGGTATTTAAAATAACGGTGTAATAAGTATTAAACTTTCTTTAAAAAGTTGTTTGACGTAAATGAGATATTGGCGTCACAATGACCAGTAGGGCAGAACTTTTTTTATTCGTTTAAATTGTTCAATTCAAAACCCATAAACCAAAAACCGATGTAGTAGTACCAAAGTGCTGTTGAACAGGTAAAGGGGATAAAACTGCCAAATGTAGTATTTATTTAAAAATAAACCCTATTTGTGGCACGACCATTACTAAAAGCATTAGTAGTATCCGTTTTTATACTTTGCCAAAGAGAAATAGTAGTGGCGTGGTAAAATCAATTGCCGAGTATTGATAAAATAGATATCTCCCAAGCTTTACCATTAAAAAAGCCAATAGACCAATTGGAAATCAAAAAATCAACTGGCGTATATTTACCTAATTTAAGGTTGACTACAAGGAAAAACCGTCCATAAAAAAAATGGTACTAGAATGCGATAGGCACGCTTTTAAATCGTGGCCAATTTAACTGACTTTTACCCTAGCAGATAGGCTATCATTACAGCATACTCATAAACAAAAAAACAGGGTACAGCAAAAATAAAGCAAGGCTCTTAATAAAAATAAAAACAGTCTTTGTATTACCCTAAATCGGATACTGGTAAATTTAAGACGAATTGCTAAAACAAACAAAATAGTTAAACCTCTTAAAAAAGAATTTCTATTAATTTTCGCATAAGTATATCCTTTTCTTTTGCTATTTTAATTTATTTTATATGAAAAGAGTTAAAAAAAAGCACCCTTTCGGGTGCTAGCAATACGTAAC
>BNJT01001107.1_pt1 | contig 124291 bp, 181 predicted proteins | sample 8540491 | NCBI WGS metagenome assembly BNJT01 (sample SAMD00202455, study PRJDB9452) | human saliva metagenome | host: Homo sapiens | reverse complement strand
TATTACGGATATGTTTTTCTTTAAGAGGAAAGCCAGCGTCAATATGTCGGGGCATATCGAGTGCGCCATCTCGACAGCAACGATGCCATGCTGCTGGCGCCTGAGCAGGTGTAGCTCGTGCAGCGGAAAACCTGCGCCTGAACCTGCATGGATGCACGTTTCGGCGCTGCTGCAGCTACAACGGGCGGAAAGTCTACCAGAATCGATTGAACAAAGTTCGGAAACCACCGTCAGCGGTATTTCGACGTGCGGTCGCCCTGCGCAGGCGGCTGAGGAATGGGACGAACTCAAAGCGCTGCGGAAGTGCGGATGGTTTCAGACGATGCCCCGAAAAGCCAGCCAGACGCGTGCGCAATTACGAAACAGCGTGCGTACCGCCATGCCGGTGGTGCTGCCTGAACGCACCAGCGCCGCCGGCTTCCGCGCCCGCGTCTGCCGACGAGCGTTCAGGCTGCTCGCAAACCACCGCTTCGCCGCGCCGGCCGCAGCGCGGTGAAGGCTGCCCGATCCGGCCGCCTCATCAGGAAGCTTCCGCTGGCGAAGACGACAAGGCAGGGCGGCCTGAAAAGCCGCAGGCCAAGCCCGAAACCGACCCGGACGCGCTAAAGCTCAGGAGCGCAGGCGCATGGAAACAGCTTGATTTGGATTATCACGTCCTGTTTGCCGTCGGCATCGGGCTGGCGCTGTTGCTCAACATTTATACCGGCACGTGTTCCATCCAGGTGGAACACCCTGACTGGTGCGGGTGAATCTCAACCGGTTTATCGCCTGGCCCGCCGCTCGGGCGTGCTGCTGCTGCTGTTCTGGTGGGCGTGTTCGCCGCGCTGCTCGGCGCAATCGTTTCCAGGCCGTTTCTTTCACCAGCCGCAAGCGCTGCAAGGCCGCGCAGGCGCTCTAGTCTGCCGCCGGTTTGGCGTATTTTGAAGGCAGCACGGTCGTAGCCGAACAACAGCGAGGCCGCACAGCGCTACACCACAGACCCGGCGACAACCGTGTGCTGAGCGCTGCTCTGCCGCCTGTCGCTGCCGACCAAAGCGGCGACCGCGAAGCCAGCTGCGCTCATCTCGCCAGACATCAGCCAAACCACCGGAAGAAACAGCAACTCTCGCGTACTTGCTGCTGGCCGAAAGCGCGCTCAGCCTCGCAAGACTATGTGTCTGCCGACAACCACTGTGCCGCCGCCTGTAGGCAACCCGCGCACGAGCCCGCCTGGGTACGCCTGCAGCTGGGTTGGCGCGGGATCGGGGCGACATACAAATTCTCGACAAAACCGACAACAAACTGAATTGCGCGCGGCGCCGTCAGCGGCACCGCCGCCCGCCAATACAGCCTGCAGGCCTACCGCGCGCTGCTGCAGGGCGCCGACGATGCCGCCGGCGTGAAGCACTGTCTCAAACGCATTCCCGATGCGCTGAAAGAAGGCGAAGCTGCGCACACGCTGCCGAGCGCTGCGCCGCCGAGCTGGGGCGCACGCGAGCCGTTTCCTGGGTGCAGCCAAACACCTCCGCTCAACCATCAGGCCGGCCTGCTGCCGCGCCCTGATCGGCGCGTGCGCCATCTGACGCGACAAGAGACAGCGCAAAATCATCGACACCGCCGATGCCTGGCTGCCGCCAACCCCAGCGATGCCCGTCTGCTGATGTATCACAAGGCGAACTGTGCTCGCAACAAACAGCGCGCCATGGGGCAAGGCTCTCAGGAGCTATCTCGAAGCCAGCATCGGCATCGCTCTGGCCCGTCCGCCAGCCCAGTTCTGATTCTGGCCACAAAGTGCTCGGCGAATCCGGGCCAGAGTGCCGAAAGACGGAAAACCAGCGCCGTCTGGCAGCTGGAGCAGATGGGCGACGAACAGTTCAGCCGTTGCGCGGTGTACCGCATGTTTTCAGGCTGCCTTGCACCAAAAGGCAGCCTGGCACAGCATTCAAGCGGCTTTCAGGCTGCCCTGATGCCGCGCCGCATTTCGGCCTAGCGCGACGTTCGCGCAGCCTACGCGGTCGTGACGCGCATCGACCATGCTCACGCGATTTTCAGCTCGCCCTGATTCTGCAAAAGCAGCCTGAAAGCGTGCCGGCGGTTTTCAGGCTGCCTGCCGTTTGGCGCGGCGTCCAGGCGATACTGCTGCAGCACACCGCGGGTGGCGGTTCGATATATTTCTCGTCGATCAGCACCGACACTTTCGATTTCGGAAGCGTGAACCATCTGAATGTCGATGCTGTCGGCGGCCAGCGCGCGGAACATTTTTGGAGGCGACGCCGCGTGCGAGCGCATGCAGTGCCGACGATCGACACGCTGCAGCACGGTGTCACGCCGCCGCTGACTCCTGCGCGCCGATGGTGTGTTGCAGCGCCCGTGGCAGCTACCAGCGCTTTGCGTCGCGTCAAGTCGCGCGGCACGGCGATGAGGCGAAGTCGGTGCGTGCCTTCGGTGCCGACGCGATCAGATGATCACTTATCGACTTCTCGATGTCGGCACCGGCAACGGTGCCGAGGAATCTGGTAGGCGATGCCCGGTTTAGTCGGGCACGCCGCGCGCGACGATGCGCGCTCGCGCTTTTTGTCAGATACGTGATGCCGGATACGATGCGACTACTTTCCATGTTGGGGTCTTCCTCGACGCAATTAACGTTCCGTCGCCTATCGGTGGAGACCGCTGAGTACGCGCAGGCGGACTCTGCTGTCGCGCAACGCGACCCCACCGAGCGGATTTTGCAGCGCTTTCGGGCCGAGGCTGGCCGGTTTCCAGCATTTCGTCGAAAGCTGGCGCGCGGTTTTCCATGCGGCGGGCTTAATGGGCGCACGCGCGTCCGGTAGTCATGAAAGCGCCGATCCATCGCGTAACGAATTTGCTATCAGTCGGCTTTGAGAGCGCGGCGGCAAGCGCCACGGCCGAGGTGTCCGAACTCGCCGCGGCTGAGGTGGTGGTGTCTCCGTTGCCGCTCACGCCGGGAAGCCGGCAACGATGCTTTCACTTGCCGTCCCGCAGGTCGGCGCGCATTTTCGCGTCGTCATGTCTTCGATGCGGGCTTTGGTGTGGGCGTTGTCGGTTTTCAGCGCCACCTGCCAGCCGGTGAGCTACGGCTTCGACGCCGATGCTTTTTGAGCGCCATCGACAGGCCGATGATGACCTGCTCGCCGGTGGAAGGATGACGTCGAATTCGCGCGGATCAGGAATTTCTGAATTTCCTGCGCCAGGGCAGCAGGCGGTTGGTTTCGCCGCTCATCGCGGACACCACCACCACGTCGTGCCCTTCGGCGCGGGCTTTGAGCTACCCGTTTGGCAACGTTTTAATCCGTTCGACGGAACCGACCGAGTGCCGCCGTATTTTTGAACAATCAGCGCCATAATGCTGCCTTTCGTGGATCGGTTTAGAACTGCCGCCGCCGCGTTTGCAGCCGGCGTGCAGTGGAATAAAGGGCGCGATTATCGCTTCTTTTGCCGTTTGAGGCAGCCTGAAAAAGGTTTTCAGCCTGCCTCAAATCTGGTTTAATCGTCGCCGCCGCCGACGCGCAGGCCGGCATCGGCGGTCATCGGCGCGCTGGAGCCGGTGCTTTGGGCAGGCTGGAGGCGAGTTTGGTACCAGAAGACTATCGACATCGCCGGTAATGTAGCGGCCGCTGAACAGGGTCGTCAAAACGCTTCGATGGTGGCCAGGGTTTGGGCGGCGGACAAGGTTTTGAGTTCGTCAAATCTTGGAAAGATGCAGGCGTCGGCGCCGATTTCGCGGGCGATTTCTGCGGCATTCGGTGAGTGGCGATCAGTTCGCTGCTGGTGGGCATATCGATGCCGTACACATTGGGGTAGCGCACTTCGGGGCGGAGGCGAAAAGAATGGCGCCGGCTTCGCGCACCATTTCGACGATTTCGCGGCTGGTGGTGCCGCGCACGGTGGAATCGTCCACCAGCAGCACGTTTTTGCGCGAACTCGCTGGCGATGGCGCCTGAGTTTCGGCGCACCGATGGCGTCGCCTGGTAGAGGCGATGAAGGTGCGCCGATGTAGCGGTTTTGATCAGCCTTCGCGGTAGGGTTTTGCCCAGATGCTGCGCCAAGTCATGGCGCTGGGGCGGCTGGTGTCCGGGAATCGGCATCACCACGTCGATTTCGTCGGGATTCAGGCTGCGTTTGACCGTTTCGGCCAGCGCCACTCATATCGCAGCGCGCCTGATACAAACGCCACCGATCGACCGAATCAGGGGCGGGGCGAAATAAACGTATTCAAACAGGCAGGGGGACAGTTTGGCGGCGCTGTGGCAGAGGCGGCTGGAGAGGGTGCCGTCAAAGCCGACGAATACCGCCTCGCCGGGCCGGACATCGCGCTCCAGACGGTAGCCGGACTGCCGAACACCACGTTTTCGAGGCCAGCGCGTAGTCGGTGCGGCCGGTTTTTCGTCGTGCGGCTGCCCAGTACCAGCGGGCGGATGCCGTAGGGGCCGCGGAAAGCGAGCAGGTCGTAACCGGCAATCAGGGCGACAACGGCGTAGGCGCCGCGGATCTGGCGCTGGACTTCGGCAACGGCGTTGAAAATCTGTCCGACTTCGAGCCGCTGCGGATGTCGCTGCGGCCGACCTGCACCCGCAGCTCGTGGGCAGGGCACGTTGAGCAACACTTCGGAATCGGACTGGGTGTTGATGTGGCGCGGGTGGCGGCGGCGAACGCTTTCGCCCAGTTCGGCGGTAGTGGTCAGGTTGCCGTTGTGCGCCAGCACGATGCCGAAGCGAGCTGACGTAAAACGGCTGCGCTTCGGCGCTGCTGCCGCGTGCCCGGCGGTGGGATACTTGCCGTGGGCGATGCCGGCGTGGCCGGTGAGTCGCGCATGGCGGGTGCGGAAATACGTCCCAGCACTCATGCCGACGTTTTGTGCATGTGGAAAGAATCGTGCTCAACGGTAACGATGCCGGCGGCGTCCCACGCGCGGTGCTGCAGCATCTGCAGGCCGTCATAAAGCAGCTGGTTGACCGGTTCGTGTGCCTGAATCCTAAAAAATGCCGCATGCGTTTACTCAGGGATGAGTTGGTCGGGTTTGGTTCGGGCGCTGCGGGCGCATTCGGATCGCGGTTGGAAACTCCGAATATTGGGCGGAAAATCGGGCGGTAGGGCAGCGTCATCTGCGCCAGGTCTTCAAAACGGGGGCGGTGGGCGTCGCGCCGTTTCGGGCATGCGGGGGCGGAAGTGAAGGACAGCATCACGCCCGGGTAACGACGATGCGGTGCCTGCGCGCCCACCGCCGCGCGAGCAGGCGGTTGGTGGCGTTGAGCGGGCTTTTTCGATGGCGCCGGTCAGCAGTTTGCCCAGCAAGGCGTGGCCCGAAGCGGCAGGGCAACGAACGCCGATAAAGCCGACCACCACCGCCATCGCATGCGGGCGCGTGACGAGAGCAGGGTTTTCGCTCGCTCACCGCCAGCAGCCGCGCCAGCACCAGTGTGAACCACCCAGCCGGCGAGGTTCAGAACTTCAGCGGCAAAGCCGCGCCATGCCGAAAACAGCACAAACGCGGCGATGGTGGCGAGTACCGACCAGTCAAAAACCGTCATTTTCCATAATGTCAGCCTGTATTGCGGGCAGCCTGAAAACACGGCAGCCTGAAAAGCGTTCGGCAGCCTTTTCAGGCTGCCTGAAACTCATTTTTGTGTTCGAGCACGCGGCCGGCAATGCCGCAGCTCTGGATTTTAATCCAGCGCTTTGCCGGCGGCTTCCATTGGGGAAAGTGCCGGGTTTTGACGCGGTAAAACCGTGCCTTGTCGGTTTGACTTCTTCAGATGGGCGTCGTAGTTCGCCCCGTAAGCTGCTGCTGACCCGTGCGCCTGCTCTTTGTCGCGGTAGGCGCCGCCTGTAGCCACGGCGCGGACGGGCGCGTCTTTTCGCTTCGGGTTTTGCTTGGCGCGTTTTTCAGGCTGCCGTTTGGCGGCTTCGCGCTCCTGCTGGCGTTTGCGTTCGGCATCGCGCTCGGCGGTGCGTTTTCTCGGCATCGCGCTCGCGTTCGGCAGCACGTTTTTCGCGTCGGCATCACGCCGGCGGCGGCGCTTGCGTTCCGCTTCGCGGCCGCGCTCGGCGGCCCTGCTCTTTGGCGCGGTGTTCTTTTTCGATGTGCCTTTTTCGGCGCGGCGCTCCTGCTCTTCGCGGCGCTGGCCAGTCTTTCGCACGCTCAGCGCGGCGGTTTTGCTCGGCTTCGCTCTGCGCCTGGCGGAGCTTTCTCGCAATCGCACGCTGTTTGGCGCGCTCGGCTTCCTGCTGGTCGATGATGGCCTGCGCTTTTGCGGCGAGCGGCGGCATCGGCGATTTCCTATTCGCGCTGTTTTTCAGCCTGCTCGTCTGGCTTCTTCTCTCTGGTCAGACGTTCTTCAGCTTTGCGTTCGGCCTCTTCGCGACGTACGTCTTCGGCTTTGATGCGCTGCTGTTCGCGCTCGCGTGCCACGCGTCAGGTCGCGCTCTTCGGCTGCTCGGCACGTGCTTTTTCGCGCGCCTCGCTGGCGCTGCCGATCGTCGATGCTCGGTTTCTCGGGGGCAGCTCGTTTGCCTGTGCCAGGGTCGGTACCGGTTTGACGGCGCCGTTTTCGTCCGGGAAAGCGGCTGCGGTGCTGGCTGCAGTAGTTGCGTCAGGCTGTTTGCTGCGGGCGGTTTGGGTATTGGCGGGTTGCGGGCGCCGGGCGGGGTGAGGACGTCGGTCGCTTTGGCGGGGGCTTGGCCATCCGGCGCTTTTTCTTCCTGTGAAGAGTTGCTGATGGCGGAGGGCGATCAGGGCGCCAATGCCAAAGCCAGCGCCCGCCTGATCAACCGGCGGCGGTTTTGCGATTGACTTCTTCGTATTCATTGATGGGGTCTTGTTCTTGCTGGCTCATGGCAGAATCGCTTGCGATCGGGTGCTGCGGGGGCGTTTTCGGGTTTCAGGCTGCCTGCGTTCAGCGGCAGACGGTGCCAACTCGGCTACGGTGTGGAATGAGCCGAAGACGGTGATTCTATCATTTCGCTGGCGCGATGGGCGCGCTGCGGCAGCGGCTTCAACGCTGTCGTGTTCCTGCACCCGCGCTGATGCCGTGCGCGCGCAGTTTGGCGGCAACAGCGGCGGCGCTCATGCCGCGCGGCACGTTCAGCGGGGCGGCGAACCATTCGTCGAATCATGTTCTGTTTCGGTTTCGATAACGGTGTCGATGTCTTTTGTCGGCCAGCATGCTGAACACGGCGGTGCGGTTTTGGGCGAAGGGGCAGCGCCATCAGGCTTTGGCGCAGGGCGCGGGCGGCGTGCGGGTTGTGGCCGACGTCCACGGCACCACCGCAGAAGTAGCCGCGCAACGAAACGTCAGGGTTTTCCACCAGGAGCAGGCCGGTCGGTTTGATGGCGCCGATCGGCGGGCAGCCGTTCAAAACAGGCATTCGACTACCGCCAGCGCGCAGGCGGCGTTGCCGAGCTGCTAGCCGCCGCGCAGGGCGGGAATCGACAGCAATTGCGGTTGCGCGGCGCGGCCAGGCTGCTTTCGGTCGGATGGAAGCGGAAGACCCATTGCTGCTGTTCGGTTTGGCAAAAATCGAAATCGCGCCCTGGGCGCAGCAGCGGTGCGCGACGCTTTTCAGCGCAGAAACCAGCGCCGGCGGCGGGGCTTTTAGCCGCAAACGGCGGGTACGTTCGGGCGCAGGATGCGGCTTTTTCGCGGGCGATGCTGTCGATGCTGTCGCGAGATAGGCCTGGTGGTCGAGGATCGACGGATAGTGATGGCGGTGCAGTCACCGTCGGGCCGCGTTTACCGCGTCCAGCGCCCAGGCGACTTGCAGAATCATCACATCGACGTTTTCGCGCAGAAAGATATCGACGGCGGCCAGGGTGTTGAATTCGAAATAAGTGAGCGAAGTTTCGCCGCGCGCGCTTTCGATGCGCTCGAAGGCGGCGGTGATGGCATCGTCGGCCACCGGTTCGCAGTTGACGGTAATCCGTTCGTTGAAGCGGTGCAGGTGCGGGCTGGTCAGGTGCCGGTTTTGAAGCCGGCTTCGGTGTAGATGCGTGACAAAAGGCGCACACCAGACGCTTTGCCGTTGGTGCCGCCGACAATAATCACCGGACAGCGCGGCTGAAGCGCATGGCGTCTTTCACGCGGCCGACGCGCTCGAGCCCCATGTCGATGGTACCGGCGGCATGGGCGGTTTCCAGATGTTGCAGCCACTGCTGCAGGGTGCGTGTGCTCATGGTTTGCGAAACTTGGTTTTCAGGCTGCCTTTAAGGCGGGAAGACGTTCAGGCAGCCTGAAAAGGCTGCCTGAACGGAAAGCTTTAACAGCCGCCTTCGGAGTTTTCAGGCTGCTTTTGCGGTTTGGACTTGGCTGCTTTGCTGCGGCTGCGCTTTTTCGCCGATACCGGCTCTTTGCCGCTGCTTAAGCGGGAGATGTTGCTGCTGGTGGCGGTAGGGCACCAGCACCGCAATCAGGCAGCTGCAGCCCCAAGAGGGTGATCCATCAAGATAAAAGCCGGCAAACGGCGAGATGGCGGCGGCTGTCAGCGCACGCAGTGAGGATCGTTTTGAATTTGAGCGCATTACCGCCCACACCAGCAGGCACCGAAAGCGACCCGCGGCTCCAGCGCCAGCAGCACACCCGAATGTGCGGTCACGCCCACCGCCTGTGTCGAAAAAACCGGCTCAGCATATGGCCGATCCACCGCGATTGCCGCCCGGCAACGGTACCCGGACCCCAGTCAGCCAGCGCAAAAAGCGCGGGCGATGATTACCGCCGCAAACTCGCTGCGTCGTCGCCAGCAGGGTAAGGGCGGCGGCGTACTTTGCAGCCGCTGCGCAGCTGATTGCTCGCGCCGCTGCCCAGCCGTAGAGTACGCGGGGTCTGAGCATGAGTTTGCCGGACACTAATGGCCAGCCGCCGACAGAGACCGATCAGGTGGCGGCCAGACAATCAGAAGTTAGCTTGCGGAACATATCGGGCGCTTGTTTTCGTTTACAATGGCCGCGCATTTTTAACGGAACTTAATCAGATGGACAAAATTTTCCTGCAGGAATGAGGTAGAAACGCCGATCGGCGTTTACGCCTGGGAGCGCCAGCAACCCGCAGCGCTGACGGTGGATTTGGACATCGGCATGCCCGAGCGGGCAACACTGCCGTAAACGTCACATCGCTCGATACCGTCCATTACGGCGAAGTGTGCTGAGACCGTGCGCCGCGAATTGGCAAGCGACTTTTCTGCTTTTGGAAACGCTGGCGAGTATCTGGCACGGCTGGTGCTGGACGATTTTGGCGCGCAATGGGTGCGGGTGCGCATCGTCAAGCCCGGCATTTTGCCGCGGTGCGCGAAACCGGCGTTGAAATCGAACGCCGCCGCAGCGCTTGGAGCATGGGCGCCGCAAGATTCGTTTCAGGCTGCCTGCCGCGGCGGGCGGCCGTTTTTCTTTTCGTTTAACCTTATTTTTAGGTGCAACCGCCGTTTTCCAGGCAGCCTGAAAACGGCGGGCAGCTGACTGGATGTCTTCAAATCTGTCAAAACCCGCTGTTTTGTCAGCCGCATGCTGCGCTATCTCGCGTTTCGGCGCGCGCGGCTGTGGCGGCTGTTGAGATTCAAGGGGCGCACCGCCTGGGTCTGCGCCCCGGTGCGCGCGCGCATTTTGCCGCCGCCGGCTCATCAGAGTCCCGACCGCATCCGCGTAATCGAGCAGGCGCCGAAAAAGGCGCGGCTGCAGCACTGCTGCAAAGAGGTGCGCGCGCCGGAAGTGGCTGACGTGCAGCTGGCGCGGGTGCACAGCCGCAATTATCTGTTTTTCCTTGAGAGCAGGTGCCGACTTCCGGCAGCGTCAAAATCAGCGAAGCTGGACCTATCTGTGCGCCGACACCCTGCCCGCCGCCCGTTTTGCCGCCGGTGCCGCGCAGCAAGGCGGTCGATAGCGCGATGCGCAGGCAGGCAAACGCGTCTAGCGCGGTGCGCCCGCCCGGCCATCACGCCCATGCCGACAAAGGCCAGCGGTTTTTGCTTTCTCAACAACGCCGCGATTAAGCCGCGATGCACGCCATCGCCGCTCACCGTCTCGCAGCGGGTGGCGATTCTCGATTTCGACCCGCACCACGGCGACGGCACCCGAAGACATTTTCCGCGACGATCCGCGGGTGATGCTGCTGTCGTCTGTCAGATCGCCGCCGTGCCCTTTCAGCAGTACTGATTTTCGACGGCAGCAATCCCACGTGGTCAATACTCCGCTGAAAGCGGGTGACGGCGACAATGAGTTCCGCGACGCCGTGCGCCGCCCACCGGCTGCCGCGGCTGGCGGGTTTCAAGCCGCAGTTTGTTGCTGTCCGCCGGTTTCGACGCTCACCGCGGCGATGCGCTCGGCCATCTGAATCTGGTGGAAGAAGACCACGAGTGGCCGACCATCATGCCGATTGCCAACCGTCGCCAAAGGCCGCATCGTCTCTCGCTGCTGGAGGGCGGCTGCAACCGTGCCTCGCCTCGCCGCCCGCGCCAGAAGCATATCGCCTGCCCTGGTCAAAGCCAGCCTCAGTTTTTCTAAAATCTTTTATCTGGCGTTTTGCGCGTTGCGTTCAGGCGGCCTGAAAACGATCCGGTCCGCTTTTCAGGCTGCTTTTTCGGACGACAAGGCAGCCTGAAAGATTTCACCGGCGCCGGTTTTGCCGAGATGTTTTTCAGGCCGTCCGCCGCCGCCCAGCGAAGTCGGCTATATAATCCGCCGCGTCTGCCGCGTGTTTGCCGTTTCAGGCTGCCTGCAGGCAGGCGGCTGTCCGAACTACATCAACCAACAAGCAAAAACCATGTCGGCAAAGAAAAGCACAGCAAAACTCCCCTGCTGGCGCATCGAGATGGCGCGCCAGCATTTCGCCGTAACCGGGCGTTTTACGCGTTGCGGATGCTGGGCATGTTTCTGGTGCCGCGAGTGCTCTCGCCCCACGCGGCGCTGGGCATGCACTGCAGGCAGCGGCTAAACGTTTCGTAGTAACGTTTACGGTTTTCGACCCAGGCGCTGCAGCTGCCGCTGGGCATCGCGTCCGGACCGCTTCGGCACGCAAAGAGTGATTTGATCTCGGGCTGGCGGTGACAGCGCTGGGCAGTTTCCCGTCGGCGATGGCCGACAACGTTACCCTGCTGATTATCGGCCGCGCGGTGGTGCAGTGGCGCGGGGCGGTAAAGCGCTGCGGTTACCGCGCTGCTGGCGTGATCTGACCCGCGAATAGTCCGCACCCGCGCCATGGCGTCGGTGGGGCTGACCATTGGCCTGGCCTTTGCCGCCAGCATGGTGCTGGGGCCTCAGTGCTGACCCGTTTTGCGTCGGCGTGCCCGGCCTGTTTGCATGACCGGTTTTCTGTGCCTGGCCGCGGTGGCGGTGGTGGCGCTGGTTGCAGCCCAATCCGCCGACCGTGAGCAAGCTGCGCGCCAGGACGCCGATGCCAGCTTCGCGCATCAGCGAAGTGCTGAAAACCGCCTGCTGATGCAGCTGAATCTCGGCATTTTTCGCCCTGCGAGGCGGTGATGATGGCGATCGCCAGCCTGCCGACGGTGGCCAGAAGGGCTGGGTCTGAGCAGCACTGCGCACGGCGCGCTGTATCTGCCGGCGGTGCTGCTGCTGGTGTATGCTGATGGTGCCGCATCATCCTTGCCGAGCAACGCGCAAACAAAATGAAGGCGGTGTTTGTGGCGGGCATCCTGCTGATTGCCGCCGGACCGGCGGGCATGTATTTTGGCATCAAGCTTTCGCCTTATGGTCACCGGTGCGGCGCTGGCGGTGTGTTCGTCGGCTTCAATGTCTGAAGCCAGCCTGCCGTCGATAGTCGACAGTGGCGCCGGTCGATCTGAAAGGCACGGCGATGGGCGTAGGCCAACACCGCCCAGTCGGTCGGCGTGTTTGTCGGCGGCTCGGTGGGTGGAGTGCCGTTCCGCCATTTCGGCTTTGGCTGGCGTGTCTCTCTCGCTGGCGCTGACCCTGCTGTGGCTGCTAGTCGCGCGCGCCGCGCTCGGCGCCACGCCGGCCGCGCAACCCGGATGCTGGCGCTGCCGCGCCGAGCGTCGCGGCGGCGACTTCAGGCAGCCCGAAAAGCCGTGTGTACTGCTTTGCGGCGTGGAAAGCAGTCAGCTTCTGGCGAAGATGGCGAAACCCGTTTGATCAAAGTGCTACAGCATTTGACGAGAACCCTGCATCTTAACCGGAGCTTGATATGTCTTTACGCAGTCGTCATCCTGATCGGCACTCGGCCGTGATCCCGAAGTGCGCCACACGCCCAACACGGCGAAGCGGTGTGCAATTCTTCCATCGCCACTTCCGGAAACCTGGAACGAGCCGCCAGAGGCAGCCAGCGCCAGGAGCGCACCTGAGTGGCAAGCGCAACATCACCATCGTGCTCGTCGTTCGGGCCGAAATCGCCGGTGACCAGCATCTGGAAAAGGGCAGCAGGTCTCATATCGAAGCGCCGCATCCAAAAGCCGCAAATACACCGGCAAGACGGCATCGAGCGCACCGCCTACGATATCGTTGCCAACGAAATGAAAATGCTCGGCAGCCGCAACGCTTCCGGCGGCAGCGGCAATTACGATCGACCGGTGGCTACCAGCAGCCTGCCCAGCAGTCACGCCCGCCGCAGCAGAACTACAGCAGCGAGCCTGCCCGCACCGCGCCGCCAGGTAACGCCCCGCGCCGCCGCGCGAGTGGAAGACATCGACGACGACATTCCCTTCTGATGCCGCGTTTCGCACCTTCAGGCAGCCTGAAAGCACGCAAGCCGGTATTCGCAACGGAAACCGCCATGCCTGGCCCGCAACTACGATCATCCCCACCTGCCGCCGCAGGATCTGCGAAAACCGCCGCTCAGGCGAAGCTACCACCGTCAATGCCGCAGCGGCAAGCTGAGCCTGTGGTTCGGCATTGCGCAAACGGTAATGATTTTTCGCTGTGATGCTGCTGGCGCTGTGGCGGCCAGTGCCACTGCGGTGCTGGCGCAAAATCTGGCGGTAAGCGTGGTGTTTGCCGTTGTGCTGTGGCACTGCGCGCATGCCCGCAACAAGGCCCTTTTTGCTGCTGGCGCTGCTGTATCTGCTCTTTGCCTTTCGGTTTTTCCGTTACGACAAACAGCGGCTGGAAGCTGAGTTTTTGATCTGAACCTGCCGCTGCGGCTGTCTGTCGCTTTCGGCGGCCAGTTTGACGGTTTTGCGCTGAGCGCGCGGCACGACCTGCTGGCGCTGCTGGCATGCGGTTTGAGTGTGAACGTGTGCGCGTTGCGCCGTCTGCCGCCGCTGCCGAAGCAGCCTTGCTCTGAAGACGCGGCTACGACAGCGAATTCGACGAAGAACTGTAATTCGGCTGCCGCCGCTGGGCGAGCGGTTGCTCCCAAGCCAAAGCGCGGCGGTGCGTGGCACGGCACCGCCGCTCGTTTTTACTGGCGACAATCAGGCAGCCTGAAAGCCGCTGCCGCAAGGAATCCGAATATGAATCGGTGAGAATCAAAATCTGCGGCATCACGCGGGTGGAAGACGCCGCACATGCCGTACCGAGCGCCGACGCGGTGGGGCTGATGTTTTGCCGGCAGCAAGCGTTGCGTCGATACCGCGCGGGACGCGGAAATCGTGGCTGCGCGCTGCCGCCGTTGTGTCCGGCGGTGGGCTTGATTTGTCAATGCCGGCGCCGACGAAGTCCGCCGCGTGCTCGACAGCGGCCGCTCGATCTGCTGCAGTTTCACGGCGGATAGAAGACGCTGCCTACGTCGCCGTTTCGGCCGTCCTTATCTGAAAGCGGTGCGCGTGCGCTCGGCCGACGACATCTGCCGCGCCCAAAGCCGCCTTATCGATGCCCGCGCGCTGTTGCTCGATGCTTATGTTGAAGGCGAGTACGGCGGCACCAGCCGCAGTTTCGACTGGTCGCTGCTGCCGCAAGATTTGGGACAAAAACTGGGTGTTGGTAGGCGGGCTGACGCCGCAAAACGTTGCCGCCGCGCTTGCCGCCAGCCGTGCGCCGGCGGTGGACGTTTCCGGCGAGGGTGGAAGCGGCGGCGGGCATTAAAGACGCGGCAAAAATCGCCGCATTCACGCCGCGGCTAGTCCGCAAAAGCAGCCTGAAAGCGGCAGGCAGCCTGAAAAACGCCCAAACCGCTTTTTCAGGCTGCAGCATGAATGACTTCGGCAGCGTAAAAAGACAAAGGAACGATAGGGAGCACAAGATGCGGCAGGACACGATGCGCGAAAAGAAGCGGCGCTGGCGCAATACCGCGGCAACGGCGACCCGCAGGCGTTTTTCCGCCGTTACGGCGCGGCTTTGGAAGCGCTGCTAGGCTAAAGCTGTGGCAGCAGTATTTTTCAGGCTGTCATCACTGCCTGCTGGCGGTGGGCGGTTTCAGGAGCGGCGAAAGTCTATCCGCATTCCGACTTTGGATTTGGCGCTGGTGGCGCCCGCAGAGTGTCGGCAGAAGACGAAAACCGGATTGCCGGCTTCGTGCAGGCTTTTGTGGGATATGGGTTTGGCGCCGGCTCTGAAGTCAGGCAGCCTGAAACAGCTGTGCGCCGCCGCCGCACTGGGATGTTTCCGCCGACACCGCTTTTCTCGAAGCACGACTGCTGCTGCGGCGAAGAAGCGCTGGCGCAGCGTTTGCGCCAACAGCTGGACGCGCAGCGCGACGCCGCGGCTTTTGTCGAAGCCAAGCTGGTAGAAATGCAGCGCCGCCACGCCCGCCGGCCGGCGCTGGTTTTGGAGCCGGACGTGAAAAACGGCGGCGGCGGTCTGCGCGATTTACCACGCATGATGGCTGGCTGGCGCAGGTGCAGGGGCTGCAAACCGGTTTTGCCGCGCTGATGCCGGCGCATCATCACCCGCGCATCGAAGCCGGCCTGCTGCGCAGCTGCCACCGCGAGTTGGCGCGGCTGCGTATGATCTACATCTGGCTGCCGGCCGTGCCGAAGAGCGGCTGGTATTCGATTTGCAGGCTGAAATCGGCTGCCGCCGTTATCCCGATTTGGAACGGCAGGCGGCGGTGGAAAAGCTGATGCACGGCTTTTACCGCACGGTGAAAACCGTTATCCAGCTCAACGGCATTCTGATTCCGATGCTGCGCGGTCGGGTGTATTCGGCGCTGCCGCGTGTGGTGGGCGAAATCGACGCTGACTATTATTTTGCTGGGTAAGCAGATTGCCGTGCGCGATTTGAAGTTGTTTGAGAAACGGTAGCGAGATTTTCGGCGTGGTGTCGCGCTGGCAGCGCAACGGCGCGGTGGAAGGCATGGCGCCGAAAACACTGCGGGCGTGGTGGGCGGCGGTGCAGTCGCTGGACGAGGGTTTTTACGCCGATCCCGCCAACCGCGCCCGTTTTTTGGATTTTTCCAAACCGGTGCCAATCTGAGCAAAATCATGCGCTTTCTCAATCTGATACGGCGTGCTGGCGCTATCTACCCGGGTTGGAAAGCGATTGTCGGGCTGCTGCAGCACTGATTTGTTTCATGTTTATCGGTTGACGACCATATTCGACGAAAGTGCTGGCCAAGCTGCGGCGGCTGGCAGTCTGGAGGAATACAGCCACGAGATGCCATCGCCAGCGCCCTGATGCACGCGTTGAACCCAAATGGCTGCTGTATCTGGCGGCGCTGTTTCACGATATCGCTAAAGCCGCAGCGCGATCCGCAAAACTGGGCATGGAAGATGCCCGCGTTTCGCCGCCGACAGCAGCGCTGATGGTGCGAACTGCTGGTGTGGCTGGTGGAGGATCATCTGCTGACGTCGTCGGTGGCGCAAAGAGGACATCAGATCCGAGAACGGTCGAGCGCTTCTGCCGCCGCGTGCGTACGCCACAGCGTTTTGCGCGCTGTATCTACTGACGGTGGCGGATATTTGCGGAACCAACCCGAAAATCTGGAATTCGTGGAAAGACCAACTGCTCAAACAGCTTTTTCAGGCTGACTTTGCGCCGGTTGTCCAACGATCCAGCAGCCGCGAAAGCACGGGGCAGCCGCCATCGCGCAATGGCATTGGCGGCATAGCCGAGCAGGGAAAAGCGAGCGCGAAATCGTCACCGCACGCTGGGCGGATGCTATTTTGTGCGCCATGAGCCGGAAGAAATTTTGTGGCATCTGTAAGTGCTGCCGCAAAGGGCGATGCGACAGTGGCAGCGGGCGATCCGCAGTCTGGATGCGGCAACGCTGCAGATTGTGGTGTTTATGCCCAATGCTGATGGTTTGTTGCTCGTCTGTGTCGTCTGTTCAGCCGCAACGATTTTGGACATCGCCGCCGCGCCGCGTTTGTTACCGAGCACGATTTTATTCTCGATACTTTCGTTGTTAGGCTGCCTGAATATTCTGGGTCGAGTAGCGACAGCAACGGTTTTTCAGGCTGCTTTGCAGCGACAGTTGACGATTTTCTCGCGGCCGTTTTGCCGAAAAGAAAGACAAACGCCAAGCGAAAGCCGCCGCGCCCGCAGTCTGCCAATCGCCGCCATCGAGCTGAATGCCGACCCAGAGCCAGGCCGATTGGTATGTGCTGGAGCTGGTAGCAGTCAACCGCCCCTATCTGGTGACGATATCAGCGAAGTGTTCGCCCGCCGTCGCATCAGCGTGCGCCACGCCAAAATCAGCACGCTTGCCGATAGGGCCGAGGACAGCTTCCTGCTGTACAGCGCAGCGACGTGGCCGATCCTGCCGAAGAAGTGGCTTTTGAAACGCGACTTGCTGGCGGTGTTGTGAAGCCACGTAGGCCTGGCAGTTTTCAGGCCGCCTTATAAAAAGCATTTTCTCGATATGGATTTGTGCTTTGGCGGGTAGTTTTGCTGTTGGTAGTAGTTGACCGGATTGGTTTGGGTGGGTATGATTGCGGTCTTTCGCGCGCTTCTGTGGCGACGTTCTTTAACAGACAGATTACCGATAAGTGCTTGGTGCCTTTCGGTCTCACACTGCGACGGATAAGACAAGATATGTAGATTTTTCGATTTGCATTTTATCTGTCTTTTTCTTTTGAAGCCAGACAGAAGATGTATTAAGTTAGAGATTGAACATAAGAGTTTGATCCTGGCTCAGATTGAACGCTGGCGGCATGCTTTACACATGCAAGTCGGACGGCAGCGGGGAGTGCTTGCACTCTGCCGGCGAGTGGCGAACGGGTGAGGTAATGCATCGGAACGTACCGAGTAATGGGGGATAACTGTCCGAAAGGACAGCTAATACCACATACGCCCTGAGAAAGCGAGGGATCGTGGGACCCTCGCGTTATTCGAGCGGCCGATGTCTGATTGAGCTGGTTGGTGGGTAAAGGCTACCAAGGCGACGACGATCAGTAGCGGGTCTGAGAGGACGATCCGCCACACTGGGACTGAGACACGGCCCAGACTCCTACGGGAGGCAGCAGTGGGGATATTTTGGACAATGGGCGCAAAGCCTGATCCAGCCATGCCGCGTGTCTGAAGAAGGCCTTCGGGTTCGTAAAGGACTTTTTGTCAGGGAAGAAAGGGTTGGTTAATACCGACTCTGATGACGGTACCTGAAGAATAAGCACCGGCTAACTCATGTGCCAGCAGCCGCGGTAATACGTAGGTGCGAGCGTTAATCGGAATTACTGGGCGTAAAGCGAGCGCAGACGGTTTGTTAAGCAGGATGTGAAATCCCCAGGCTCAACCTGGGAACTGCGTTCTGAACTGGCAGGCTAGAGTGTGTCAGAGGGGGTAGAATTCCACGTAGCAGTGAAATGCGTGGAGATGTGGAGGGAATACTGATGGCGAAGGCAGCCCCTGGGGATAACACTGACGTTCATGCTCGAAAGCGTGGGTAGCAAACAGGATTAGATACCCTGGTAGTCCACGCCCTCAAACGATGTCAATTAGCTGTTGGGCAACAGATTGCTTTAGTAGCGTAGCTAACGCGTGAAATTGACCGCCTGGGAGAGTACGGTCGCAAGATTAAAACTCAAAGGAATTGACGGGGACCCGCACAAGCGGTGGATGATGTGGATTAATTCGATGCAACGCGAAGAACCTTACCTGGTCTTGACATGTACGGAATCTCTCCAGAGACGGAGAGTGCCTTCGGGAACCGTAACACAGGGTGCTGCATGGCTGTCGTCAGCTCGTGTCGTGAGATGTTGGGTTAAGTCCCGCAACGAGCGCAACCCTGTCATTAGTTCGCCATCATTTCAGTTGGGCACTCTAATGAGACTGCGCAGTGACAAACCGGAGGAAAGGTGGGATGACGTCAGTCCTCGCTGGCCCTTATGACCAGGGCTTCACACGTCATACAATGGTCGGTACAGAGGTAGCCAAGCCGCGAGGTGGAGCCAATCCCAGAAAACCGATCGTAGTCCGGATTGCACTCTGCAACTCAGGTGCATGAAGTCGGAATCGCTAGTAATCGCAGGTCACGCATACTGCGGTGAGATACGTCCCAGCTCTTGTACACACCGCCCGTCCACACCATGCGAGTGGGGATACGCGAAGTAGGTAGGCTAACCGCAGGAGGCCGCTTACCACGGTCATGACTTCATGACTGGGGTGAAAGTCGTAACAAGGTAGCAGCCGTAGGGGAACCTGCGGCTGGATCACCTCCTTTCTAGAGGGAGGCCAAAGGTACTCCACACTTATCGGTAATCGTCGGTTTAGAGATGCGAAGAGACCTGGGTTTGTAGCTCAGCTGGTTAGAGCACACGCTTGATAAGCGTGGGGTCGGAGGTTCAATCCTCCCAGACCCACCAGTAACCAAAGCCGAGCAGGCCGGTTCAAAGGTAAAGGCGCATAGCTCAGTTGGTAGAGCACCTGCTTTTGCAAGCAGGGGGTCATCAGTTCGATCCCGTTTGCCTCCACCAGATTTCCCAAATTAAAGAGCAGTTTGCAGAATCAGACTGCTTTAATTATGAAACCTGCATCGATCTTTAACAAATTGGATAGCCGAAATCAACAAAACCAAAAGACAATGAGGTTTTATTGCAGCTGCCCAGGCAGCCTGAAATAAAGCCAGTAATTTGGGTGATGATTGTATCGACTTAACCCTCGAAACACAAGGCAGGGGTTAAGACACATCAAAGCAGTAAGCTTTATCAAAGTAAAGGCCTTAAGGAGCATAGCTAGTCAGCGGTAAAAACTCCGAAGTCAAAAGGTACTTCAAATGATAGAGTCAAGTGAATAAGTGCATCAGGTGGATGCCTTTGGCGATGATAGGCGACGAAGGACGTGTAAGCCTGCGAAAAGCATCGGGGAGCTGGCAATAAAGCTTTTGATCCGGTGAAAGTCGAATGGAAACCCACCGCACCTGCGATCCTTATCCCGAATACATAGGATAGCGAAGCGAACCCGGAGAACTGAACCATCTAAGTACCCGGAGGAAAGAAATCAACCGAGATTCCGCAAGTAGTGGCGAGCGAACGCGGAGGAGCCTGTATACGATAGCCGTCGGGATAGAAGAAAGAATTGAAACCTCTGCCATAGTGGGTGATGAGCCCCGTATTCGAAATTCCGGCGGTGGTACTAGGTATACGACAAGTAGGGCTGGGACACGAGAAATCCTGTCTGAAGATGGGGACCATCCTCCGCTAAATACTCATCATCGACCGATAGTGAACCAGTACCGTGAGGGAAAGGCGAAAAGAACCCCGGGAGGGGAGTGAAATAGAACCTGAAACCCGATGCATACAAACAGTGGGAGCCGGGATGTATTCCGTGACTGCGTACCTTTTTGTATAATGGGTCAACGACTTACATTCAGTAGCGAGCTTAACCGGATAGGGGGAGGCGCAGAAACCGAGTCTTAATAGGGGCGAATAGTTGCTGGGTGTAGACCCGAAACCGAGTGATCATCTATCCATGGCCAGGTTGAAGGTGCCAGTCAACAGGTACTGCGACTGTTCCACGCTGTTGAAAAATGCGGGGATGAGCTGTGGATAGGGGTGAAAAGCTAAAACAAACTCAGGAGAAGCTGCGTCCCAGAAAACTACAGTGCTGAGCTGGGCACTGATGGGAAGCACTGTTATGGCTAGGGGGTCATTGCGACTTACCAACCCATGGCAAACTAAGAATACCATCAAGTGGTTCCTCGGGAGACAGACAGCGGGTGCTAACGTCCGTTGTCAAGAGGGAAACAACCCAGACCGCCAGCTAAGGTCCCAAATGATGATTAAGTGGTAAACGAAGTGGGAAGGCACAGACAGCCAGGATGTTACGAAGCAGCCATCATTTAAAGAAAGCGCATAGCTCACTGGTCGAGTCTTCCTGCGCGAAGAGTGTAACGGCTCAAATCTGTAACCGAAGCTGCGGATGTACTTTTAGTGCATGGTGAGGAGCGTTCTGTAGGCCTCGCGAAGGTGTCTCGTAAGGGATGCTGGAGGTATCAGAAGTGCGAATGTTGACATGAGTAGCGATAAGCGGGTGAAAAGCCCGCTCGCCGAAAAGCTCTCAGGTTTCCTACGCAACGTCATCGCGTAGGGTGAGTCGGCCTCAAGGCGAGGCAGAGATGCGTAGTCGATGGAAACGGTTAATATTCGTACTTTGATTCAATGCGATGTGGGGACGGAAGGTTAGTTGGCAAACTGTTGGAATAGTTTGTTTAAGCCGGTAGGTGGAAGACTTAGGGCAAATCCGGGTCTTCGGCAACACCCGCAGAGTGACGACGAGTGTCTACGGGACACGGTAACCGATACCACGCTCCAGGAAAAGCCACTAAGCTTCAGTTGAATCAGAACCGTACCGCAAACCGACACAGGTGGGCAGGATGAGAATTTCGAAGGCGCTTGGAGAGAACTCGGGGAGAAGGAACTCGGCAAATTGATACCGTAACTTCGGGAGTAGTGTATGCTCTCTAATGTTACAGGACTTGCTCCAGCATAGGGAGGTCGCAGAGAATCGGTGGCTGCGACTGTTTATTAAAAACACAGCACTCTGCAAACACGAAAGTGGACGTATAAGGGTGTGACGCCTGCCCGGTGCTGGAAGGTTAATTGAAGATGTGAGCATCGATCGAAGCTCAGTAAACGGCTATACCGTAACTATAACGGTCCCTAAAGGTGGCGAAAATTCCTTGTCGGGTAAGTTCCGACCCGCACGAATGGCGTAACGATAGCCACCCGTCTCCTCCGAGACCAGCGAAGTTGAAGTGGTTGTGAAGATGCAATCTACCGCTGCTAGACGGAAGAGACCGTAACCTCTACGCAGACTTTGGTACTTGTGGATGGTGTGGAGGCTAGGCAGAGACGCCAGTTTCTGTGAGCCGTCCCTGAAATACCACCCTGGTGGTTTTGGGTTTCTAACCGACCCGACGTAATCCGGGTCGGGGACCGCATGGAGCAGTTTGATGCGGGCGGTCTCTCCCAAAGTAACGGAGAGTTCGAGGTTACCTAGGCCCGGTCGGAAATCGACCGATAGTGCAATGGCAAAAGGTAGTTAACTGCAGACCGACAGCAGTCGAGGTCGAAAAGCGGACATAGTGATCGGTGGTTCTGAATGAAGATAGCCAACGGATAAAAGGTACTCCGGGGATAAGCAGGCTGATTCCGCCCAAGAGTCCATATCGACGGCGGAGTTGGCACCTCGATGTCGTCATCACATCCCGAAGCGAAGTCGATCCCAATGGGTATGGCTGTTGCCATTTAAAGCGGGTACGTGAGCTGGGTTTAAAACGTCGTGAGACAGTTTCGTCCCTATCTGCAGTGGGCGCTGGAAGTCGACGGGGGCTGCTCTCCACAGTACGGGAAGGACCGGGTGGACGACCTCAAAATGGTGTACCGGTTGTGACGCCAGTCGCATCGCCAGATAGCTAAGTTCGGAAGAGAGAGCGCTGTGAAAGCATCTAAGCGCAGAAACTCGCCTTGAAGATGAGACTTCCCTTGCGGTTTTAACCGCACCAAAGAGTCGTTCGGAGACGGGACGTTGATGGGTGGAATTGTGGAAGCGCGGTAACGCGTGCCTGGCTAACCCGCTTACTAATTGCTCGTGAGGCTTGACTCATCATTTGAAGTACTTTGCAGCACATAAACGCCAGATACGACAAACAGAAAGCTCTTACTGAAATAAATGATACTAAAGAAACATCGTTCGAATTACTGATTACACGCATCATCGGTAACTTCTTTAGATGAAAAGTAGTGCCCAAAGCACCAGGCTGGTCCAGATTTGCCCTCTGTGTTTGGCGACCATAGCGCTCATCCCACCAACCCATCCCGAACGGGACGGTGAAACGAACCAGCGCCGATGATGAGTACGGTCTCCCGTGTGAAAGTAGGTCACCGCCAAACCTTATTCATACCCCTGCTCAATAAATCATAGGCAGGTTTCTGCTGCGGAAGGCAGCTTGAAATCCAACCGCCCCGCTGTAAAGGTAGAGCTGAAACCGGCTTTCAGGCTGCCTCTGCTATAATCCGCCCCTGTACTCAAATTTTCGTCGTATGTCCCAGCCCGATTTAGACCAAACCTTTGCAAAGACCGCCATTTTCTCAAACGCGCATTCAGCGCGCAGCTGAAAAATTCCGGCAGTTTGCAGCGGTAGCACAACAAAAATATCAAAAATCACGATATTTTCTTAAAACGCCAAGCCGCGCTGCCCAAGCCCGAGTTTGATAACACCTTGCCCGTGCATGAGCGTTTGGACGACATCAAAACCGCGATTCAAAACCCATCAAGTAACCATCATCTGGCATGAAAACGGGTTCGGGCGAAAACCACTCAGTTGCCCAAAATCTCGCCTAGAACTCAGCGCGCGGCGCGGCGGGCTTAATCGGGCATACCCAGCCGCGCCGTTTTGCCGCGCGTTTCCGTTGCGAGCGCATGCCGAAGAGCTCGGGCAGCCGATTGGGCAGGCGGGGGCTGCAAAAGCTACGGTTTTAACAGACACCTCGCGCGATGCCAACATCAAGCTGATGACCGACGGCATCCTGCTCGCCCGAAACCCAAACCGACCGCTATCTCACTACCCACGACACCCTGATTATCGACGAAGCGCACGAACGCAGCCTGAACATCGATTTCCTGTTGGGCTATTTGAAGCAGCTTTTGCCGCGCCGCCCCGACTAAAGCAGTCATCATCACCTCCGCCACCATTGACGCCGAGCGGTTTTCCAAACATTCAACAACGCGCCCGTGCTGGAAGTGAGCGGCGCACCTATCCCGTGGAACCGCTACCGCCCGATTAACGAGCGCGACGAAGACGAAGCGGAAATGGATATTCCCGAAGCCATCACAGACGCGGCGACGAACTCGCGCGGCTGGGCGAAGGCGACATTCTCGTCTTTCTGCCCGCGCGCGAAACCGCGAAGCCGCCGAAGCCCCACGCAAATCGCCACTGCGCCGCCACGACGAAATCCTGCCGCTGTTCGCCCGCCTTTCCGCGCAAGAGCAGCACAAAAATCTTCCATCCCAGCGGCAGCAAACGCCGCATCGTATTGCAACGCAACGTCGCCGAAACTCGCTCACCGTGCCGCGTATCAAATATGTAATCGATACGGGTTTGGCGCGCGTCAAACGCTATTCCGCCCGCGCCAGCGTGGAGCTGCATGTGGAAAAATCTCCCGTCAGCCGCGCAGCAACGCTCGCGGGCGTTGCGCGGGCGCGTGTCGGCAGGCGTGTCATCCGCTCACGCCGCGAGACGATTTCAAGCAGCGCAACCCGTTCACCGACCCCGAAAATCATCCGCAGCAACCTCGCCGCCGTCATCCTGCGCATCGTACGTGAACCTGCGCGACGTGGCGGCATTTGCTTTTAGAAGCGCCCGACCAGCGGGTATATCAATGACGGGTTTCAGGTCTTGTTGGAATTGGGGGCGGTGGAGGAGGCTGTCTGAAAGGGTAGGCCGGGCATTGATGCCCGACAAGCTAGGATAAATTTAAAAGGGGCTGTACTAGATAAGCCCTAAATTCCACCACCGGCGCACTTAAGCTGTCGGAAGGTGCGCCAGTTAAAACGAACTCGCATTCTTTCAAGAACAGCGGGAAAGATTTTTACGGTCGATTCCATTGTATTGCGCAGTAGCGTTTTGCCTGATTCCAAAAGTTTTCAATGCCGTTGATATGGTTTTGTCTGTCGGCAAACAGCTTGCTGTGATTAATGCGGTGGTGGGTAAATCCGCTTACATCCAACACATCATAGCTGCTCAAACAATCCGTATAGACAATGCTGTCTGTATAATTTTGCTGTGATAACAGGAAATAACGTCTCTTTTAGCATTCTACTACCACGGTGCATAAACCTTTGCCGCCGCGTTTGAGAAATGCCAAAGACTCGCCACCTTTTTCCCGCCGCACCGCGCCCGTTTGCTCTTAGCGGTGTCCGCCAAAATAGCTCTCGTCCAACTCAACTGAGCCGTCAAAAACCGTATCGACTTCCAGTGAAAATGATGGCTGATGACTTCGCGAATCTTGCGGTAAAAACAGCACTGCCGAATTGGGGTGGATGCCCAATAAATCGGCTAGCTGAACGGGCCGGCGGTAACTTCGAGTACAAAAACTAGAAGCAGTTTCTTTTTGAATACTCTTTTTAGTTTACAATGGGTTATCTTCTATTTTTGCAGTCTAACATGACTGCTTATCTAGTACAGCCCTATGAAAACCGTCAGGCATGAATGCCTGACTGACAGAATTAAAACCATGAAACACTTGCTCATAGATTTTGAAAACGTCCAACCACGTAAAATTCTGGATAAACTGCCAGTAGAAAACACGCATGTTTGGCTGTTTATCGGCGTCATGCACAAAAATGCTGCCGGTCAGCCTGGTTAAATCCCTGCTGCGTTTTTGGCGAACGCGCCCATCTTGTGCATTTGCAGAAAATGGGCAAAAACGCCTTGGATTTTTATTTGAGCTACTATCTCGGGCAAATTACCGCCACCGACCCAAATGCCCAAATCGGCATACTCTCGCGCGATGGCGGTTACGCGATGTTTTGCTGAGCACATTTTAGAAAACCAATACGCTCAAAATATCATTCGCTTAGCCGGCATAGAAGAAGTGCAGCATGAAAATCATCTGCTTCCCAGCCCGTGCCGTTGATTGAAACCGCGCAACCATCCGAACCATCCAAACCATCCAAACCGCAGCAACCGTTAGCCCCTTATTTTCAGGCTGCCTTGACCGCGCCGCGAAAGCCCGATGCCTTCCGCCCCACTATCTCGCACATCAGTTGCAGCAGAATTTGCGCAAAATATATTTTGCATGATTTGTTTGCCGACAAACGGACGAAGAATGCGGAAGCCACAACCATTGCAGTAACCAATAAACTTAAAGCGCAAAACCTGATTCAAATCGATGAGCAAAAATCGCGTGTCTTATCACGTGAGCGATGCGGATTTATTACAAAAATCCAACGTTATATTCTGAGTCAAAAGCCCAAAACCTATGCAGATTTTCAGGCTGCCGTGGAAAAACCGTGCAAACGCATTGTGTTTGAACATCAGCCAAGACGATATTCAAGCGTTTGCATGTACTATTTGGGTGAGCAGAATTTAATCCGCCAAGAGAGCGGAAAAATAGAATATGCACCTTTTGCAGAACCCAAGCCGAAGCTAACTCCAAAGCAGCCTGAAAATTATCAGCCCGATGAAACGGTATGGAAAAAGATAACGGCTGCTTTATCGGCTCAAAGCCGAACAGACCAAATAAGGTTAGCGCGTTGCGTAACATGATTAAATCCCTGTGCAAAATACAGCGACCAAGAAACGGAAAAAGCTGGTACAACATTTGCAGGTCAAAAATCTGCGTCTTGACGGGACAAAAATCGTCTATCTCAAATAAGCCGATACGCCGTCTGAAAACTTTTCAGGCAGTAGGTCGGGCATTGATGCCCGATGTTGCCAGGACACGAAACTGTCGGGCATAAATGCCCGACCCACTTGTGCCCGATACGCCGTCTGGAAAGCTCCAAAGGTAGCCTGAAAAACCCGCAGAATCGGGTCGTTTGCATCGCGTCTTTTCCTTGAAACCGTCCCTGTTACCAAGCAACTGACAGAAAAGGAAAAACCATGCAAAAACGATTTTTGAATCTGAATGGCAGAAGTCGCCGCCGTTATCGGCGCGTCGTCGGCATTGGCAGGGCAACGGCCTTGCTGTTGGCGAAACAGGGCGCGGCGGTGGTGTTGTGCGCGGCGGGCGGACGAATTGGCGCAGACGGCGGCGTTGGTGCGCGAGGCGGGAGGGCAGGGCGGAAAACGCGTAGCGGGCGACGCGCGGCAGCCTGAAACCCATGCGGCGGTGGTGCGTACGGCGGAACAGGTTTTCGGCGGGCTGGATATTGCGGTCAACAATGTTATGCGCACTGGGCGTGACAAGCTGCTTGCCGAGCTGTCGCCCGATGAATGGCGCGACACGCTGAGAGAGTAATTTGACTACCAGTGATGGGCGCGCGCAGCCAAATCCCGGCGATGCTGGCGCGCGGCGGCGGAGCGCTGGTGTTCACCATCTAGCTTTGTCGGTAGCAGCGTTGCCCTGCCGAACCTGTCGGCGTACGGCACGGCAAAAGCGGCGTTGAGCGCGTTGGTAGAAAAGGCATTACTGCCGATTGCGGCACAGGGCATCCGCGCCAACGCGGTGCTTTCGGGCGGTGTGGATACGAATATGGCGGGCAACGCGGAGCAAAAAGGCGGGCGGCGGGGCTGCACGCGGTCAAACGCATCGCGCAGCCTGAAGAAATCGCCCTCGGTGATTGCCTTTTCGCCAGCCCAGCGGCGAGTTTTGTCACCGGCGCGTCGCTGTTTGCCGACGGCGGCACCATCGGTGAAATAGGTTCTGCCCGACGGCGTTTCAGGCTGCCTGAAAATGCCGTCGGGCACCTTCAATCACAGGAGCATATATGAAATATTGGATAGGCACAGTTCTCAAGAACACGTTTTACGCGGGTGTCGCAGGCGGCTTTTTGCCAAGTCTCGCCACGGCAGCCGCCCTCGCTCAACCGCATGAAACGCGGCGACTGGCTGCTGCATTACAGCCCAAAAATCCGTTTGGACGGCAACGAAAAGCCGTGCCTTTACCGCGTTCGGGCAAATTCTGGACGAGCGAGCCTCATCCATTTCAGATGAGTGAAACTTTTATCCCGTTTCGCCGCAATGTGGCGTATGCTCAAATTGTGCGCGCGATTGTCCGTAGACATCGCCCGCCAGCATGGCGAATGGAAACAATATACGCCAGCTCGCTGCGCTACGGGCATTTTGAAATTTCGCAAGATTTTTAACCGTTACAAGCTATGCATGCTCAGGCAGCCTGAAAACGCATCCGCACCCAACTACAGCAAGCAAAGTTTGTTTTAACGTTTTCAGGCTGCCTGAAATACTGTCGGGCAAACTGCAAAAGCGTTTTTCCTTTTGATCTAAAAACACAAACTGGAAATACGATGACCCCGCCGAACAACCACCTCGCCCGCATCGCCGCCGCGATAGAGTTTCTCTACGACCACCACCGCGAGCAGCCCGACCTGGCCGCCGTTGCCGCACATCGTCCACCTCAGCCCCCCAGCACTCTGCAGCGGCAATTTCAGCAGTGGGCGGGCATCAGCCCTGATGCTGCAAACACATCAGCATTGAAAACGCCAAACGCATCTTGCACGCGCAAGGCAGCGTGCAGGATGCCGCGCTGGCAAGCGGCCTGGGCGGCACCGGCGGCTGTACGACCCTTTACCACCATAGAAGGCATGACCCCGGCGAATACAAAACGGCGGCGCTGGCCTGCAACAGACCGGCAGCTCGCCGCCAGCCCCTCACGGCAGCGTGTTGGTCGCCAACACCGGCAAAGGCATCTGCTTCCTCAGTTTCGCCGACGACCCCGCCGCCGAACGCGCGCGCCTGCAAGCCCTTTTTCCCCAATGCCGAACTGCGCAACGCCGCCAGCGAAATGCAGGCACAAGCTCTGCACGCCCTGCAACATCCGCCGCAGCAGCTGATCGCTTTGCACATCAAAGGCACACCGTTCCAACTCAAAGCATGGCAGGCACTGCTCAACATCCCGCGCGGACAACTCGCCGACTACGGCACACTCGCCGCGCGCATCGGATATCCCAAAGCTCATGCCGCGCCGTCGGCACCGCAGCTCGGCAGCAACCCTGTCGCCGTGTTGATACTCGTTACCGCGTTATCCGCCAAACCGGTATGGGTTGGCGGCTACCGCTGGCATCGCGGGCGGAAAATCGCCCTGTTGGGCAAGGAATTGGAATCAACATGAACCTGTTCAGTCCCCACCCCGACGACAACCTGTTGCCCTCACGACGGCATCGTCAACGACTACGGCGCCATTTTCACCCTGCAGCGCTGATGATTACCTTGCTCTATTTGGAGCACAATATCGCATGGCGGCACGATGAAGCCGTTAGCTACGGCAAACACATCATTACCGCCCGCTGCGTCGCTTGGTACGGCGAGCAAAATTTCGCTCTACACCTATTCCGGCACCACCTGCACCGCTCCCTGCCGTGGACGGCGTGTTATCCGACATCAAACAGCAGGTAGAACAACAGCTTTGCCGCCGTCAGCCCCCGTCTGCTCAGCCAACTCCCTGCCTGCTCAACCGCTACGCCGACGGCAGTCAGGGCATACGGCGTGGCACAGCGACGACGAAGCCAGTCTGGGCAAAACAGCGTAATTGCCTCCGTCAGCTTCGGCGCAACGCGGAAATTCGCCTTCAAACACAAACAACACAGGAAAAAGCGCGAATTCATGCTGCAACACGGCGCAGCTCGTCGTGATGCGCGTCAGCACCCAAACCCACTGGCGGCACGCCGTGATGAAAAAGCAGCAAAATCCACACCCCGCGCATCAACCTGACCTTTCCGCACCACGCGTTGCCGCAGGGCTAGGGTTTTTCTGGTTTCACAGACGGCGTTTCAGGCAGCCTGAAAAATAGACCTTTGCGAAAGTATCCTGAAGATTTACAATTCCCCAAAATGAAATACGAAAACCTAATCCAAAGAAGCGACAGGGAATTAAACGGCTCACAGGTGTAACACCCGTCCTTTTTCACGAAATGCTGCAAGTCACCACAGAAGCAGAAAGCCGGAAGGTCAAGTCGGGCATGCCGCATCACGCTCGGTTTGGCAGACCAACTGCTGCTTACCCTAAGTTATCTGCGCCATTACCATACCCAACCTGAATTTACCGCCATTCTACGGCCTTCCGAAAGCAATGTCTGCCGCACCATCCGTAAAACCGAGGACGCCCTCATCCGCTGCAAAACGCTTTCTCCCTGCCAAAACACAAGAATCCGGGCGATCAAACGGTCATCATTGACGTTACCGAGCCCGATTGAACGTCCCAAAAACAGCGGCAGTATTACAGCGGCAAGAAAAAGCAGACATACGGTTAAAACCGTCATATACGGCAGAGAAACTGAAAAATCATCAGTATCCGGACGGGGATGGTGCCCGGCATGACATGCGTTTAGCCACGAAGCACCTTTCGCAGAGCTTTCTTTATCCTGCACAAACCGTCTCCAAGATAATAACGGCGACGGTTTTTCATAGCATTTTCCTTTTTCCGGTTTAGAAAAACGATTTCAGGCTACCTGAAAACACCTTTTTATCGTTTTCAGGTAGCCTTTATGATGACGATTACGCTACCGCGTCGGTTGTTTTTGAGCGCAGTCAGAAAAGTCAAAGAACCCAATATCACGCCAACCGCATTGGGCACAATCAAAATCCAGTCTTTTCTTGGGTTCTTTACTCCAACCATATAAAACCCAAATCAAACAGGATACTGCCGCAAACAGAGGTTGCCATGGTTGCGCCTTTGCTCCATCCAAATTGGCGATAATTTGGGGAATATAGGCGATGAATACAAAAATCCTGATTGCCGCGCCTATGCTTCCGATAAAAAGTATTGAATTTTTTTCTTGCTTATCATGAATAAGTATCCTTTCTAAAAACTCATTATTATACATACAGTTATATAGTGTGTCAATATTGCTGCAGGCACGAACAACTGACCGGCTGTGGAGCAAATATTGATACCCGAGCGGTTTCCGTAGGAAATCGTTGCGCTGTTTACACTTTTCCTAACTATCTCAGGACAGCCCTATAGTCATTGCGGATAAGGGTTATCAAGGATTGGCTAAAAACCGGATTACAGACCCCGAAAAAGAAATCCAACATCATCCGCTGGACAAACAGGATAAAGAGGCGAACAGGCGGTTAGGCAAACTCAGAACCGTCATCGGGCACACTCAACAGGAAGCTGAAGATATTCAAAATCTTGTCGCCGCCTTACCGCAACAGGCGGAAACGGTTCGCGTTAAGGGCAAATCTGATTGCAGGACTGGTTAATGCGATGGGATGAATATTTTCGCAAGAGGTCTAATACCGATACCGTCTGAAAACAGCGCACGCCCTGCGCAAGCAACACTCAGGCAGCCTGAACCCGCCGCCGTCATTTTCTGCGCAGGCGGAATCTGAGAATTTGAGCAACAAATTGTTTTTAAACAGTTGCCGAATATCCACTAAGATTCCCTGCCTGAGGGAATGAGCGGCATAAGTTACGCCGTCTGAAAACAATATGCGCCACAAAGGCAGCCTGAAACCGATTTCCATTCCAAACCCTACTATGCAAGCCACTCAAACTCATCCAAACAAAATCCCCGGCACGCTGTCTGAAAACCATTCAGCCAGCTCCCAAAACCCCGCTACCGCCTGACCAAAAATCGGCGAGCAAATGGCACGTCTGCCGATTGACCTGAAAGTCGCCCGCATTTTTGCTGGCGCGGCGAAAAAGCACGACCGTATGGCGGAAATCCTGGGATTGTGTCCGCGCTGTCCATTCAAGACCCGCGCGAGCGGCCTCCTGGAAGCGCGTGAAGCCGCTGCCAAGGCGCATGAGCGGTTTGCCGACAAGCAGTCGGATTTTCTCGCCTACCCTGAATATTTGGGACAGCTTCCAGCGCGAGCGCGACAAGGGTTTGTCCAACCGCCAGATGGTGGCGTGGTGTCATCAGTATTTTCGTCGCACCTGCGGATGCGCGAATGGCGCGAGCTGCACGCGCAACTGGCGCAGATTGCCATTGAAATGGGTTTGACCGATATGAAAGCGCGTTTTCGCAAACCCGAAGCCGCCGCACCGCAGGTTTCAGGCAGCCTGAAAACGCAAACGCCGTCTGAAAAGCAGTCCGCCGACCTTGCCGCCCGTCTGAAACAAAAAGAGTTGGACAAAAACACGCCCGCGCCGAGCGCCGCGCCGCCAAGGAAGCGAGTTACGAACAAATCCACTCGCGCCCTGCTCACGGGCTTGATTGCCAACGTCGGCATGAAATCGCCCGACGGCAACGACTACACCGGCGCGCGCGCAGCCGTTTTCATCTCGTTCCCGCGTCCGCGCTGTTCAAAAAGCAAGCCCAAATGGGTGATGGCGGCGGAGCTCACTGAAACCACGCGCCTGTACGCGCAGCGCGATGTGGCGGCGATTCAGCCCGAATGGATTGAGCAGGAAGCGCCGCATCGGTGAAATATCATTATTTTGAGCCGCATTGGGAGCAAAAAGCGCGGCGAAGTCGTCGCCAGCGAACGCGTTACGCTTTATGGCCTCGACCGTGCTGCCGCGCTGCCCGTCGCTCTACGGCAGAATCGCCCCCGCAGAAGCCTCGTGAAATCTTTCATCCGCAGCGCATTGGTCGCCCAAGAAATGGGCAGTTTCACCGCGCCGCCGTCATGCACAACCAAAAACTGATCCGCGAAGTCGCCGAGCTGGAACACAAAATCGCGCCGCCAAGATGTGTTGGTGGACGATGAGATTTTGTTTGAGTTTTACGATGCGCGCTTGCCCAAAACTGTGTTTAAAAAGCGGCGGCGAGATAGTCGGGCAGCCTGAAAATGCGGTTTTGCCGTCTCAGAAATAAGGCAGGCTGGGTCGCGACCCAACAAAATGCACAAAAGCAGCCTGAAAACTGTTCAGACGGCCTTTCAGGCAGCCTGAAACCAAATATCCGCCCCGCCACAACCAGCGCGATGCCGCCGCCGTTGCCGAATTATTTCTCCGCGCCGTGCAGCACATTTCAAAACCGCCATTACAGCGAGCAGGAAAAACGCATGGCTGCAAGGCGCAGACGATGCCGATTTCGCAAACACATCGACGGCGGCAATGTCCGCGTCGCCACGCACACACGGGCGCGTGCTCGGTTTCTCATTGAATACCAGCCCGAACAAAGCCACCTAAACTGCCTTTTATACCGACCCGCACCACCAGCGGCAGGCATCGCTACCGCGCGACTGAATGCCGTTTTGCCATCGGCAGACAGCGGCAAAACCATAACGGTAGACGCATCCAAAGCCGCATTGGTATTTTTCCAAAAAAGCGCTTTTTAGTGCGGCAACACGAAAACCAAATCCCGCGCAACGGCTTGGTTTTGACTCAATTACCGCATGGCTCGTCAAGCAGGCAGCCTGAAAGCCCAAAGGCAGCCTGAAAAACCGTTCAGACGACCCCCAAAGGCAGCTCTGAACCCCAAACGCCGTCTGAAAAACCCCTTCGCCGATATCCGCACCTTCGCGGCCTGGCTCAAACCGCCGAGCGCGACAACCCGCGCCTGCTGTTCCTCAGCCGCGACGACCTCATGCAGCACGCCGCCGCGCACATCACCGAAGAACAATTCCCCAAACACTGGCAAACCGCAGACGGCACGTTCAAACTTTCCTACCGCTTGAGCCGCACCACCCGCTCGACGGCGTTACCCTCACCCTGCCGCTCACCAGTGCTCAACCGCATCAGCCCTGCCGCCCTCGAATGGCTCGTGCACCGGCATGATACGCGAAAAATCCAGCTACAAATCAGCCTGCCCAAACAAACTGCCGCATCTGCGTGCCCGTGCCCTGAATTCATCACCCAATTTTTAAGCCAAAACCCCTGACCGCAACGCCCCCATCCTGCCTCCCAACTCTGCCCAAGCCATCGCCAAAACCGCAGGCGACATCCGCATACTGAGCAAATCAACTCAAGACGAATGGGCCGCGTTCAGGCTGCCCGAACACTGTTATTTCAACCTCCGCATCATCGACGACGGCGGACAAGAATTAGCCATGGGGCGCGATTTAATCCAGATCCAACAGCAACTGGGCGCTGCCGCCGCCACCACCTTCCGCGACAACACCCAAGAATTCGAGCGCGACAACGTCACCGCATGGGACACGTCGGCACTCTACCCGAATCCATCACCCCGCCTGCGGCAACAACAGCTCACCGGCTAGCCCTCGGCCTGCAAAGAAAAAGAAAAAGACGGCTCGCATCGCCCTGCGCCTGTTCGACACGTCCGCCGCCGCCGAACAAGCCCACAGGTTAGGCGTGATCGAACTTATGAAACTCACAACCAAAAGAACAAGTTAAAAGACCTGAACAAAGGCATCCAAGGCTTTACCCGCCGCCATGCTGCTCAACACATCAACGCCGACACCTCTGCGCGCGACGACTCACCCAAGCTGTTCGCGATCGCGCCTTTATCGGCGAAGACGAGCTGCCGCGCAACGAAAAAGCCTTCAAAGAACAAATCAACGCGCCCGAAGCCGCCTGCCCGCCGTCAAAGAAGCCCTCAGCCGCTACCTGCAGGAAACCGCCGCCGCCCACGCCGAACTGAACGGCAAACTCGGCAAACACCTGCTCACCCAGCCCTCGACAGACGCCTGCAAACCTCTCGCCGCCGGCTTCGCCACCTGCACCCTGTGGGCACAATGGCCTCGCCTCCCCATCTACCCTCCTGTGCCAGCCACTTGCGCTCGATACAGCAGTAACCCCGCCCGTGACGCAGCCCGCGAAGCCGATATACAGGAATTGAACAAATGGCAGGAAAATCCCGACGGCTTGGTGAAACAAGGACAACCCGTTTTCGACGACTCTCGCCGCCGCATTTAAATGGATGATTGAAGACTGAGAGTGTCGCTGTTCGCGCAGGAGTCGAAGACGCCGTATCCGTGTCGGTGAAGCGGTTGTTGAAGGAGTGGGAGGATCTCACTAGCTAGAAGATGCCGTCTGATTTTCAGATCGGCATCTTTTATTTCCTCGACCAACTGATTTAATCGCTCCCTACAAATAGCTTTTATACTCGCACTCCCAAACGACGAATCACTTTGAAACCAATCTTTCCAGCTCGGTTTTATTTTTAATATCACGTTCGCGATTTTGCGATTTTTCCAACCAAAAACTCGTATTGCTTTTTCGGAATATGCCCTCATGCAAGAATGCTCAGTAAAAACAGCCGTGTATAAACACGACTGTTTTATATTTCGGTAAAACGATATCCGGTTTGCTCTGCATAGCGCGTTTATCGTTTTTCCGATAACGGAAACCTTGGGAAAAAGAAATTTCCTTACCAATATTTCCAAATCAGTTTCCTTTACCATGTATTTTCGACATGATTTGGCGTTTGTCAGATGTAAAAATATCGGTCATGCTTTTCTCTCATAGATCTCATATTTATAACTCATTATGATAATTTTTACTAGTAGCAATTCTGAATAGGTCTTGACGTAAACGGAACCGCCTTTTTGCAATGCTTTCGCCGTCATTGTTACACTCCCAGCAACCAATCGTTTCTGCTATTAAATAACAGCAACCTTTGTATTCTCATTGCCCAGCCAGCAGTAACAAAAATTTTACATTAGTCACATACTTTTATATCTAATTGTACCTTTGGCGTTTCAATTCAATAATACTATCGGCAAATCTTACAGGAAATCAATTTCTCCCATTATTTATATCCAATGTCTCATCAGGATATTTTTCTAATAAAGAAGAAAATGTAACCTCATCCTTAAAGACATAACTGAGGATCCAACAAATCACGGGAATTGCTTTTTAGAAAATTATGAAAAACAGGAACTTTTTGCATACTGCGAGATATATTCTTCAAATTTTAATGGTTTCCAGCCTGACTTCTGCAAGTTTATAAAACTCCCCTTGTCGATTAATTGTCATTCACTCTATTAATTTTAAAATTTTCGCTCCGATGATCAAAAGTTGTTTTCACTAATATCGGCAAAGCCAATTTTTAAATGCTGTGAATTGATATGAATCTTTGGACATATGGATTAGATTGCTGGTCCCGGCTCTAATCCTCTGCTTGGATAATCTGATTCATAATAGCCAGCTTTTTCACGTTTCGGTAATGCTCATACCAATCGTCACATTAATACCTTACGACTTCACTTTGTTTTTATCATTTTCTTTTAACATCTTTTGGAAATTATGAATAATTAGAATTTGTAATACTCTTCCAAAAGCTTCGTTTCATCAGTCTCCCATTTCAGAAACGTCGATTACCGGCAAACCTCTCAGAATCAGAATACCAAACATTTGCCAACCATAAAATGAATATCCAGACTGGTGAGTAAATCCCTATTTTCATTAATGCGAAATTCGCAACTCTCATTAGGGACCACTCATTTCATCTTCAGATGTTCAAATTTAATCTCTGCCTCAGAGCCACTTCGCCCAAAGCCTTATTTACTAAACTGTTACCAATGAGAAGTGATCGGTTTTGTTCATTATGAAAGATATTAACTTGAAAATCTTCTTCATCGAATACATGAAATGCTTTGTGAGTGATAAAGCCAAATCTTGTGCAGAAAAATCCGGTTTTTCTGTTAATTTTATAGTTGTCCCACTTTTTGTTTTACAGAAATATCACTTTCAAGAATCGTTGGATGATAAATTCTGTATTGCTCTGTTGAGATTGTATATCTATCCCAATTTAATAAAAAATGTTGTTGAATGTGAATAGTTGAATGATCTGCACTCCAACAAAGCCAACTTTCCAATTCCTTCTACCTATTACCCATCTTTTTCCACTTTTGCTTTTTATCAGATTGATCATCTTTTCTCTATTTCGGCCAATTAATAAAAACTCTATCATTGATTTCATCAAAGCTCATTCCATACCATTATCTTTCAATAATTATTGACTTTTCCTGATATTTATCGTTTAAAATAAACTTACTCAGTAGCATCTGCATCGTAAGTAGCTTGATATTAATCAGAAATGACTGACAATGTGGAATACATTTGAATGCCCAAATGCAATCACATTGGGGTCAAATTTCATTTCAGCACTTTGTTGACTTTGAGACATTTTGAATTTCTCCGTATCGTAAAAGGTTATTTTTAACACTGATGATGCCTATTCCTATTTTTAGCATATTCAGGAGGGACGGCATTTCCGATCAGGCGAGCTATCGCATCCCTACTTCTTCCCTCAAATATGTATTCTTAGAAAACAGCATTGCGGCTCGCCCTCCCCGCATAGATAAAGCCCTATCCTCTATCCGGATGTAGAAACGTCCATTGAAATACTGAAAAATTTGGTTGTTGTGGTAGGAGCGGGTTTATCCCACCATAGTCTACCAAACGTGTCTTTAAACTATCATCTTTCCCTATAAAACATTTCAGCTGTAATTCGGGAATATGCGCAAAAGCCAAAGCGGTTTCCTCCGTTTTAGGTATCAACGCCAATCGTTCTCAAATTGATATCGATAATCCCGCACAACTATGGCATAAAACTGTCTCGTCTTGATGCCCTGCAACAATTTTTGGGAAAAGCTGTCTCCATTCCCAAAAACATCGCGTACCGTAAGTCGTTTGCCCGAATACTTGACTGAGTTCTAGCTTTTCTTTTGGTTATTCTGTTTGCAATCACTACCTCTACGGCTTTGGGGATTCCGTAATCGGCCGTATTGTGAATACCGAAATGAACGGTAAACTTTTTCTTCCAATAATTTTATGAAATTATCAAGCCTGCTTTCTTCATTCTGCTCAGAATTCCGGTACGTTCTCTACAACAACATATCCGGATTGAAATATTCTACAAACCGCTGAAACTCCAAAAGCAAACTCTTGGATTTTTTTCCGATTTTCTTTGTCTGTTTGAATAACACTCCAATATTGACAAGGACTACAAACCTAGAATCAAATCATCATCATCCTAAGCCGAGTTCCTTTTCCATCGTTTCAGGCTGCACTCAAAAACATCAGCCTGTATAAATTTGGCATTTATATTGGCTTCATATGCTTTTTGCAGCTAGGTTCGTACTCTCATCCCGGTTAAAACCTGAATACAGTCGGATTGCATTCCATAGCTCATCCGCCTCCGCCACAGAAAAATCAACCGCCTTTAGACTTACTATTTTTCATTTTCATTTAAATAATTAGGTCTCTGAGAACTAACTTTATACAACATATAATTCATTGCTTATCAAAAATAATTTGATTTTATTAAAATTCATGCATCTAAATAAGCTATAGCTAATTTCTCCAAGACGAGCGGATAACCCAAACGCACACTTCACAGAAAGGTCAGTCTCGAAACTCATTTTCAGACGATCTTTTGCCTCCTGACAATAGAATCTTCCCGCCACCTTTCTCCAAACGTCGTCTAAACCAGTAAACTCCTCAATATTTCAACAACTTCTGGAAGCAAACCATGTCCGGTATCTATCTACCCGCCTCATTTTTCCGCCCCACATCATCGAACGCGGACTCGCTGTATTTTCAGCAGGGCAAGGTTCGCGATGATCAAAAACTCCGCCGGGCGTTATCGGGCGGAGGTGTGCGGTTCGAAAACTATTCGGTATGGCTGAAGCTGGATAGTGATTCGCCATTGCGACGGGATCGATTGTCCCATGGTGGGGCGCAAGCATAGGCGGCGTTGTGGTATGCGGTGCGCTCAAACGCCGGATAAACAAGCTGACGAATCCGGCGTGCAGCAGCCTGGAAAATCATTCTCTTTGTATCGTGTTTACTAAAGGCTACCTGAAAACCATTTTTCAGGTAGCCTTCTTAGGGGCTGACGTAGATTAGCCCCAAATTCCACACCACCCCTGCAAGATAGCTGTTGACGGTGTGCCGAAGTTAAAACCTGAAATTCGCATTCTTCGGAATAGCGGGAAAGATTTGCGATCGATTCCCGTTGTATTTTGCGCAAGACGCGTTTTCGCCTGATTCCAAAAGTTTTCAATGCCGTTAATGGTTCTGGCGATCGGCAAATTTTCCTTGAATGGTTGATGCGGTACGGATAAAACCGCTCACATCCAACTTGTCGTAGCTGCTTTCAGACTATACAGTGCATAAACAATACCGTCCGGCATGATTTTTGATGACAGGCATTAAAAGTATCGGACTTGGCATTATTCACGACAACGGTATAGACCCGTCCAGTTATGCCAGAATGCCAAAGACAACCACTTTTCCTGCCGCACCATCGACCATGTTCGCTTTTACGCCGTCCGCCGAAATAGCTTTCGTCCAACTCAACAGAGCCCCTCAAAACCTTATCGGCAGCATTAAGGCTAAATGATGGTTGATGACCATACGGATTTTGCGGTAGAACAGGATCGCCGAATTGGGATGAATACCAAAATATCGGCAGAACGAGCGGTAACTTCGAGTACAAAAATTCAAGCAGTTTCTTTTGAATACTCTTTTTAGTCATGCAACGGGTTAGTCTTTCATTTTTGCAGTCTAACATGACTGCTATCTAGTACAGCCCTATAAAATGAATCAAATAATGCAAGTTCATAGCTTGTGTTCCAACTTTATCTATGCGCCCAAAAACGACTACCCAGCCTACCAAATTCTTTCCGCCGTATCCGAAACCCTGCATCGGCAAAGTCGCCACCTACGGCCAAATCGCCCGTCTAATTGGCAGGACAAAAACGCCCGCCCTGGTCGGCAGCGTGCTGCGCCATGCGGCGGATTACGCGATTATCCTTCGTCACCGCGTGGTCACGCCGCAGGCGGCTGGTGCCGGGCTGGGCGGCGCAGGCAGATTTGCTGCGCGATGAAGGTGTGGAATTGAAAGACGAAAACCCATCTGCCTGAAACGGTATCAATGGGATTGTTAGTTTCTGGCAGCATCATCAGCAGCCTGAAACCGCGAATCCGGTTTTCAGGCTGCTTGGTTTTCAAAACGGCGCGATGCCGGCGGCGGGGCTATGTCATGCCCATGCCGCCCATTCCGCCCATGCCGCCGCCCATATCGGGCATGGCGGGTTTGTCTTCGGGGATGTCGGCGATCACGCACCGGTGGTCAGCATCAGGCCGGCGATGGAAGCGGCGTGTTGCAGGGCGCTGCGGGTTACTTTGGCCGGGTCGAGCACGCCCATGGCGACCATGTCGCCGTAGGTGTCGTTGCCGGCGTTGTAGCCGAAGTTGCCTTTCGCCTTCGAGCACTTTGTGTTGACCACCACGCTGGCTTCGCCGCCGGCATTGGCAACGACGGCGCAGCGGGGCTTCAACGGCGCGCAGGACGATTGTCACGCCTGCTTCCTGGTCGGCGTTGTCGGCATGAACCTTTTGCAGGGCGGCACGGGCGCGCAGCAGGGCGACACCGCCGCCGGCAACCACGCCTTCTTCAACGGCGGCACGGGTGGCGTGCAGCGCGTCGTCCACGCGGTCTTTTTCTTTTCATTTCGACTTCGGTGGCGGCGCCCACTTTGATCACGGCCACGCCGCCGGCCAGTTAGCACGCGCTCTTGCAGTTTTTCTTTGTCGTAATCGCTGGTGGCGGTTTCGATCTGCTTTGCGGATTTCGTTCACGCGGGCGTCGATCGGCATTGTCGCCGATGCCGTCGATGATGGTGGTGTTTTCTTTTGCCCACTTCGATGCGTTTTGGCCTGACCCAGGTGTTCGAGCTTGGTTTCTTCGAGCGACAGGCCGACTTCTTCGGCAATCACGGTGCCGCCGGTCAAAATGGCGATGTCCTGCAGCATGGCTTTGCGGCGGTCGCCAAAGCCTCGGGGGCTTTGACGGCAACGGTTTTCAGGATGCCGCGCAGATTGTTCACCACCAGGGTACAGCGCTTCGCCTTCAACGTCTTCAGCAATAATCAACAGCGGACGGCTGGTTTTTGGCCACTTGTTCCAAAACGGGCAGCAGATCGCGGATATTGCTGATTTTTGTCGAACAGCAGCACAAAGGGGCTGTCGAGACTCGGCGATTTGTTTTTCGGGGTCGTTCACGAAATAGGGCGAGGTAGCCGCGGTCAAACTGCATGCCTGACCACTTCCACTCCGTTTTCCAGCGATTTGCCGTCTTCCACGGTAATCACGCCTTCTTTGCCCACTTCGCGCATCGCATCGGCGATGATTTTGCCGACCTGCTCGTCGGAGTTGGCGGAGATGGAGCCACTGCAGGGCGATCTGCTCGTAGGTTTCTGCAGGGTTTGGAGATGTTTCTTTCAGCTCGTCAACCAGCGCGGATACGGCTTTGTCGATGCCGCGTTTCTCAGATCGGTGGGGTTCATGCCGGCGGTAACGTATTTCATGCCTTCGCCGACCATGGCCCTGCGCCAACACGGTGGCGGTGGTGGTGCCGTCGCCGCCACGTCGTTGGTTTTGGACGCCACTTCTTTCACCATCTGCGCGCCCATGTTTTCAAACTTGTCTTTCAATTCGATTTTTTGGCCACGGTACGCCGTCTTTGGTGATGTGCGGGCCGCCGAAGGCGCGGTCAAACCACGTTGCGGCCTTTTGGGGGCCGAGGGTTACGCGCACGGCGTTGGCCAGTACGTTTACGCCGTTTACCATTTTCTGACGGCACGTCGGCGCTGAATTGAACGTCTTTTGCTGCCATAATCAATTTACTCAAAGGGTACTTTTCAGGTTGCCTGAAACGGCAGTCCCGGTACATATTAAAGATGCTGCCTGCGGATTTATTCGACAATGCCGAAGATGTCTTCGCGCATCACGCAACTTCCCTGGTTTCGGCTTTTGAACGGTTTGGTCGCTGTATTTGCCGAACAGCACTTTGTCGCCGACTTTCACATCCAAAGCGCGGCGCTGGTGCCTTTCGCCCACTTTGCCGGCACCCACGGCGATTACTTCGCCGATATCGGGTTTTTCGGCGGCAGAGCCCGGCAGGATGATGCCAGATGCGGTTTTCTCTTCAGCTTCCAAGTGTTTCACAACCACACGGTCGTGCAGGGGGCGGATATCATGTTTTACTCCGGATAATCAGGGTTGGACAAAAAGCAATACAGACCGGAAGTCTGCAACGGACGGGTAAATTAAGGCGGCAGCAGGCGAATTCAAGGGCGGGCGCACAAAAAATATGCCGCTGCAACAAACGTTTCGCGCAAACGGCACTTTTGGTTCAGGCTGCTTTTGCCGTTTGGGCTGCCTGCTGGCGTTTGACCGGCAAATCGGGTTAAAAATGCCGCGCCCGCAAACAGCGCCGTGCCGCTGCGTTTGCGGCAGCCTGAAAACCGGTGCTGGGCCGCCTGCCGCGCCTTTTGTGATTGGAGAAGCGTATGGTTTACCGCATTCCCGAGCGCCAAGATTTTTCCCCGCCCGCGTGCTGGTGGTGGGCGACGTGATGCTCGACCGCTACTGGTTTGGCGACGTGTCGCGCATTTCGCCCGAAGCGCCGGTGCCGGTGGCGAGAATCACCAAAACCGAACACCGTGCCGGCGGCGCCGCCAACGTTGCTCGCAATATTGCCGCGCTCGGCGGTCAGGCCGCGCTGCTGGCGGTTTGCGGCGAAGACGATGCCGCCGATACGCTGGAAGGCCTGATGCGCGACAACGGTGTGGCGCCTCATCTCGAGCGCTGCCCCGGCTTTGAAACCACCCTGGAGCTGCGCGTAGCTTTGCCCGCCAGCAGCAGCTGATCCGTTTGGTTTCGAGCAGCGCCCCAGCGCAGGCAGCCTGAAAAAGCGTGCTGCGCCGCTACCGCGAACTGCTGCCCGATTACGACGCCGTGATTCTTTCGACTACGGCAAAGGCGTGCCGGCCGAAGTCGCCCAGATGCTCGCCGCGAAGCCCGTACTGCCGGCAAGCCGGGTGCTGATCGACCCCAAAGGCAGCGACTACCGCAAATACCACGGCGCCACCCTGATTACCCTCCCAACCGCGCCGGAGCTGCGGGAAGTAAGCGGCAACTGGCAAGATGAAGAAGAGCTGGGCCTCAAAGCTGCAAAACCCTGCGCCAGCAGCTCGATTTGCAGGCGTTGCTGCTGACCCGCAGCGAAGAGGGCATGAGCCATTTACCGCGCCAGTAGACCGACCACCAGCCCACCCGCGCCCAAGAGGTGTACGACGTTTCCGGCGCCGGCGATACTCAGTAATCGCCGCCATGGGGCTGTGCCCTGGCTGCCGGCTACACGCTGACCGACGCCATACACGCCGCCAATGCCGCCGCCGGCGTGGTGGTCGCCAAACTCGGCACCGCAGTGTGCAGTTTCGACGAACTGCGGCGGCGCTGGCGGCTGGCTAAACACACGAAACCCGCCGCCAGCGTTTTCAGGCTGCCTTGTGTTCAAACCATCGCAAGGCAGCCTGAAAAATAGGCTTTACGCACTTTTGGCATCCCCAGCAAAACACGCCTTTTATACGTTTTTCAGGCTGCCTCGCCCGCTCCATCATCTAAATTAACAAGGAAATGCTATGTCTAAAATCCTACTCTCCGCCCTTCTGCTTGTGTTGCCCGTCGCTGCTTCGCCGCGCCCAAAAGGCAAATCAACCGTTGCGCCCAAAGCCGGGCGATTTTTATCGGCAACTGGCAATGCCGCACCCAAATAGGCGATGAAGTGCAAGACGACAGCACCATACAATTTAAGCCCAACGCTCGTTACACCAGCCAAGCAACGCTTACCTTCCGCATAGATGCGCCCGGCGAAAAAGGCTCGTCCCAACCCGGCAGCAACGACAAAAACCAACTATCAATACAAGCTAACCGCAAACGGCAAATGGAGCGTGCGCGGCAACATTCTCACTTTCCATGACCAAAAACCACCAAGCTGCACAAACACACACCCGCTGCGCCTGAGTTGTCCCCTGCGCCCGATTCGCCCGAAGCGGCGATAGACAAACAGCTCGCCCGCATCTTGCAAAACAGAAGCAGCGAATCCTATCGCATACTCCACCTTCACCCCCGATTTGTTTACGCTTACCAACGCCGCCAATCCTCCGCTGATGGGCATGACATGCCAGCGCATCAAAATAATAACAATCCACAGGCCGCCTTTTGTTCCGCGCTAGCAGCCTGAAAACCGCCGATACGGTTTTTCAGGCTGCTTTCGCCCAGTCAAACGGCATCCGTTTTTCAGGCTGCCTTTAATGCCTGATCGACGTCCTGCCAGATGTCTTCGATGTCTTCGATGCCCACCGACAGGCGCAGCAGGCCGGGGGTGATGCCGTGGGCTTTTTGAACGCCGGCGGCATGCCGCTGTGCGACTGGCTGTACAGCAGTGGTTCACCAGCGTTTCGACGCCGCCGAGGCTGGAGGCCATCTGCACCAGTTTGAAGGCGCGCACCACACGGTCGGCAGCTTCGCGGCTGTCGTTTTTCAGGCGCAGGAAACCACGCCGCCAAAGCCGCGCATCTGGCGTTTGGCCAAATCGTGATGCTCGTGGCTTTCCAAGCCGGGGTAATAGACGGGCACTACGGCGGGGTGGTGTTGCAGGGCGGCGGGCGGTTTCCAGCGCGTTGCTTTGTGCGCCTGCATCCGCACCGCCAGCGTTTTTGATGCCGCGCAGCACCAGCCAGACAGTCCATCGGGCCAGCCACGCCGCCGGTGTTGACCATCATATTGTGCATGGCTTTGGTACAGCGCTTCGTCTTTCGAGTGCCAGCACGCCCATCAGCACGCGTCGGAATGGTACCGCACAGGTATTTGGTGGCTGAATGCAGAACGATGTCGCAGCCCATATCCAGCGGGTTTTTGCAGATAGGGGCGTGGCAAAGGTGTTGTCGCAGCCGACCAGCGCGCCGGCGGCTTTGGCCTTTTTGCGCCAGCAGCGGGATATCGACCAGCCGCAGCAGCGGGTTGGACGGAGTTCCAGCCACACCAGTTTCACCGGCTGCGCCGCCAGCGCGGCATCCAGGTTTTCAGGCTGCGTCAGATCGGCGAACACTACGTTCACGCCCTCAAGGCGCGTAAACCTGGGTGAGCAGGTCGTGGACGCCGCCGTAGATGTCGGACACCGCCAGCACGGTATCGCCCGGGCGCAGCACGGTGCGGAACACGCAGTCGGCGGCGGACTGCGCCGCTGGCAAAGGCCAGACCGCGGCTGCCGTGTTCGAGCGCGGCTACAGTGTCTTCGAGTACCTGGCGGGTGGGGTTGGACAGGCGCGAATAGCGTGGGGAGATTTTCGCCGATGGCGTGCATGGCGAACATGCTGTTCTGGTACAGCGGCGGCATGATGGCGCGGTTGTGTTCGTCGGGATTGTAGGCGGCGTGAATGGCTTCGGTGGCAAACTTCACAACAGGCTCCTTGTTTGCATGGTCGGGCGTTTCAGGCCGCCTGAAACGCGGATGGGGCGGATAGCCAGAATCAATTTTGGGCGTATGTCAAACAACAGGCCAAATGATATGACTTGCCCGCCCCGCAGCGAAGAGGGCGGCAGCGCGGCTTTCAGGCTGCCTGAAACCACACAACCACACCAATCTCGATTTGAAGGACTTCCCCGCATGAGTGCCATCGCAGACGTGCAAAGCAGCAAAGACCTGCGCACTCTCCCCATCAGCCGCGTCGGCATCAAAGACCTGCGCTTCGATCCGCGTGCGCCACCGCGAAGGCGAACAGGCCACGGTGGCGCGGATGACGATGACCGTGTTCCTACCGGCCGAACAAAAGGCACGCATATGTCGCGCTTTGTCGAACTGATGGAAGCGCAAAGCGAAGCTTTCGATGCCGGCAGCATGGGCCCTGCTGGAAAAATGCTCGCGCGGCTCGGTGCCGACGCCGGCAGCATCAGCGCCGCTTTTTCCGTTTTTCCGCATCAAAGCCGCGCCGGTGTCCGGTATCCGCTCGCTGCTCGATTACGACATTGTGCTCAGCGGCGACCTTGACGGCGGCGCTACCGCAGCCGGCTGAAAATCCTGATTCCGGTTACCAGCCTGTGCCCCTGCTCCAAAGAAATCTCCGAATACGGCGCCCACAACCAGCGCTCGCACGTTACCGTTACCCGTGATTGCGCCGACGTGCCGCCGGAAGACATCATCGACATCATCGAAAACCAGGCCTCCTGCCAGCTCTACGGCCTGCCTCAAACGCCCCGACGAAAAATTCGTTACCGAACGCGCCTCACGAAAACCCGAAATTCGTCGAAGACATCGTGCGCGACGCCGCTGCGGCGCTGGCTGCCGACCCGCGCATCAGCGAGTTTATGGTCGAGCGAAAACTTTCGAACCATCCACAACCATTCGGCCTACGCCTATATCGCTCTCCGCCGGCTTTCAGGCAGCTCGAAAGTTTTTCGCGCAGCAAAACAGGACGGCAGCCCGGGTTGCCGTCTTGCTTTGTCAGACGCTTACGCATAACATACGCCGCTTTCACATCGGGATACGCGCATGGGCTACCGTGCCGTTTATTGAGTTTCGCGAAGTCGCCTTCGCCTCACGACGAACGACCGGTGCTCAAGCAGGTCAGCTCAGCATCGGCGAAGGGCGTTTCGCCGCCGTGATGGGCGGCTCGGGCAGCGAAAACCACGCTGATGCGCCTGATTACCGGCCAGCTGCAGCCCACCGCCGGCCAGGTTTTTGCGTACAGGGGCGCGATTTGGCGTCTTTCACGCCGCCGCGAGCTCGACGAACACCGCCGGCGCATGGGCGTACTGTTTCAGCACGGCGCGCTGTTTACCGATTTGTCGGTGTACGAAAACATCAAGCTTTCCCCGATGCGGCGAGCTGACCGCGCTGCCCGGAAGCGGTGCGCGATCTGGTGCATGCTCAAACTCAACGCCGTCGGGCTGTACGGCGTCGAAAACCTGATGCCCGCCGAGACTGTCCGGCGGCATGGCGCGGCGGGTGGCGCTGGCGCGAACCATCGCGCTCGATCCCGAACTGGTGCTGCACGACGAACCCTTTACCGGCCTTTTGATCCGATTTCGCTGGGCGTCATCGCCCACCTGATCAGCCGCGTCAACCGTTCGCTGCGCTCCACCAGCGTGATGGTTACCCACGACATCGAAAAATCGCTGCAGATTGTCGATCAGGTGATTTTCCTGGCCCACGGCGAAAGTCGTTTTTCCGGCACGCCCGACGAAATGCGCGAACTCGATTCACCGTGGGCGCCAGTTTGTCGGCGGCCTGCCCAACGGGCCGGTGGCCTTTCCGTTATCCGGCGCAGCAGGATTTGTGACGCAGGACCTGCTCGCGCCGCGCAAAAGGCAGGGCAGCCTGAAACCGCCGCCGAGGCTTTCAGGCTGCCTTGAAAGCGCTAACCAGGCAGCCTGAAAACCCCAAAACCCGCATTTGAACGTTTTGTGCACAGCTTAAACTATGGAGACTGATCCGCATCCTCGCGAGCGAACACCCTGGGCTTTATCCGCTCGCTCGGCGCAGTCAGCCTGTTTCTGCTGCGTATCTGGCGCGCTCGCCCGCGTAGCTGGCGCAGCTGCGGCTGACCGTGCGCCAGATGTGTTTTTGCCGGCGTGCTGTCGGTGCTGATTGTGGCGGTGTCCGGCCTGTTTGTCGGCATGGTGCTGGGGCTCGGGGCCTATACCCAGCTGGCGAAAGTCAAAATCGGCCGACATTCTCGGCTATATGGTCGCTGCCTCGCTTTTGCGCGAACTGGGTCGGTGCTGGCGGCGATTCTGTTTGCCAGCAGCGTCGGCGGCGCGATGACCAGCGAAATCGGCCTGATGAAAACCACCGAGCAGCTCGAAGCGATGGGCATGATGGTCGATCCGGTGTCGCGGGTGGTGGTGCCGCGCTTTTGGGCGGGCGTGCTGTCGATGCCGCTGCTGGCGTCGGTGTTTAATCGCCGTGCGGCATCGCCGGCGCCTCATCTGATCGGCGTCGAATGGCTGGGGCTGGACGGCGGCGTGTTTTTGGTCGCAGATGCAGAACAACATCGCTGGGCTATGATGTGCTCAACGGCCTGACCAAATCGGCGGTGTTCGGCATACGGTTTGCACGCTGATTGCCGTTTACCAGGGCTTTCACTGCGTGCCTACCGCCGAAGGCATCTGCGACGGGCAAGCACTCGCACCGTCGTCGCCTCCGCCCTGTGCGTGCTGGCTTTGGATTTTTGTATTAACCGCATTTATGTTTTGCCGGATAAGCCGATGAAAAAGCGTTTTTGGAAATTTGGGTCCGGACTGTTTTGTCCTGTTGGGTTTTTGCCGCGCTGGCGGCGCTCGCTTTTCCGCGTCGCCGGCGGCGGCAGCGGCTTTTTCGAGGCAGCCGTCCCAGCTATACGGTTTATGCCGAGTTCGCCGACATCGGCGGCCTGAAAGTGCAGGCGCCGGTGCGTACCACCGCCTGACGTGCTGGTGGAGCAGGGGTGAGCCGTATCGAACTCGACCCGCAGAACTTCCAGGCCAAAGTCGCCTAGAAATCGACAGCCAATGCCGCTACAGCAGCGATGCCAGCGCCCAAATCCTCACTTCCGGCCTGCTGGGCGAGCAATACATCGGCTTGAGCCAGGGCGGCGAAGAAGAGAAGCTGGAAAACGGCGACACTATCGCCCTGCACCACCTCTGCCGTGGTGCTGGAAAACCCTGATCAACCAGTTTATCGGCAACTTTATCAACAAAGAAGAGAAAACCGACTCCGCCGCTTCCGCCCGGCGGCTTCCGAATAACACGGGGCAAGGAAAGGAAACCTTATGAAAAATCTGCAATCGCCACCGCGCTGCTGATCGGCGCCATGAGCATCGGCCTGGCCTTCGCCAGCCCGCAGCAGGCCGTCAACCAGGTTCGCGACAATTCCAGCAAGTGCTCGCCATCCTGAAAAAGCCAACGGCAAAAACGATGCCGCCGTGCGCCTGAAGCCGAAAACTACGCGGTTCCCTATTTCGATTTTCGACCTGATGACCGCGTGGTAGTCGGCGCGCCGTGGAACCAGGCCAGCGAAGCGCAGAAGCGAGTGGTGACGAAAGAACACCGCGCCATGCACTGATCCGCACCTATTCGCGCCAGATGCTGATGTACAAAAACGCCAAAGTCGATATCAAAGGCAATCCGGTAGTCAAAAACGGCGGCAAGCTGTTGGGCAACAAACAGATTGTCGAAGTGCACCGCCGTGATTCAGGCGCCCGGTAAGCAGCCGGTGCAGGCCGTTTTTCAGCACCTATCAGGACGGCAAAGTCTATCGCGTGTTCAACGTCGGCTTTGAAGGCGTGTTCGACTTGGTACGCGGCCAGAAAAACAGTTTGAGCCGGTACTCAAAGAAAAAGGCGTCGAAGGCCCTGATTTCGCCGATCTGAAAGCGAAAAACGGCGGCAAATAATGGACAGCGAAGTGCGCAGCGGCTGCCTGCACCTGCGCGGCGACATCACCGTCCGCAGTCTGAACGGCAAAAACTACCGCCGCTTCCAAGAGCAGTGCCGGCAGCCTGAAACCCGCAGCATCGACTGGAGCGGCGTGCGCACCGTCGATTCCGCCAGCCCTGTCGCTGCTGCTCGCCGCCGCCGCATCCGCGGCGCAGGCAGCCTGAAACATCTGGCGCTGCCCGCTGCCGCCCGCGAGCTGGCCGCCCTTTACGACATCGAAGACTGGATCGCCGAATGAAAGCCGCCCACGCCGCCCTTTGCGCGCTGGCATTGTGTTTCAGCCTGAGCGCCCTTGCCGATCACCCGCAGGATCCGTATGAAAATACAACCGCGCCGTGTTCAGAGTTCAACGACAAGGCCGACCGCTACGTCTTAAGCCCTGCCCGCCCCGCGCCTACCGCGCCGTTACCCCGCCCGCGCGCAGCAGCCGTCAGCAACTCTTTTTCAACAACCTGCGCGACATCGGCAGCATCGGCAGCAATCTTTTGCGCGGTAACGTGCGCAAAGCCGCTACGACTTTATGCGCGTGGCTAGTCAATTCCACCTTCGGCCTTGGCGGCCTGATCAATATCGCCGACGCCGCCGGCATGCCCAACAACAAAAACACTCTCGGCGACACTTTCGCCAGCTGGGGCTGGAAGCGCAGCAATTACTTTTCGTCCTGCCGCTGATGGGGCCGTCCACCATACGCGACAGCGTCGGCGGCGTGGTTGCCGTGCTGTATTCGCGAACGGCTGCTGATGCCCGCCGCCGGCGTCCGCTACGGCGCCACCGGCCTGAACGTCGTCGTCAGCCAGCGCGAGCAGCTGCTGGATCTGACCGATACGCTTGACCAGGTTGCGCTCGACAAATACGCCTACACCCGCGACGTTTATCTTGCCCTGCGCGCCAAGCAAACCGGCAATGCGACCCAGCCGCCGCCGACGGCGAAAGCTGTCCGATCCGTCTTGTCCGCCAGCCCCGATGCCGGCGCCGGCGACGATTTGACTCGACCCGAACTCGAAAACGGCGCCGATAACAGCAACGGCAGCGCCAGCAGCCTGAAAACGCTGCCACTGCAGCCAGCGAAACTCGCAAGCCCGCGACCGATGCCAGCGCCGACAGCAGGCAGCCTGAAACCGCCGGCGCCGCCGAAGCAGCGCATCCGCGCCCGCCGCCGAATAGCCGGCAAAGCAGCCCTGCGTAGCGTAGCGGAGTTGCGGAGCTAAAAACGCCGCCGCATTGCTGCGCCGCCCCCAAGTCCACCGCGATAAGGAAAAATCCATGTACGAAGTCAACCGCAGCGTTTTTCTGCTGATTCCGCTCGAACCCTTCTGGGCGTGGCTGGAGAGCCTGCGCGGCGGCAAAACCGAAGGGCTGACCCTCGAAGATTTGCAGGCCGACGCCAATTCCTATCTCGTCGCCCCTGCGAAAACGCCGATGAAGTGTGGGACCAGATCCAAAGCCATCTCGAAACCGTATTCGCCGCCGAGCTGGCCGACTGGTGCGAAGACGAAAAGCACCCGGCCCGAGCTGCATCCGGATATTTTTCCACGAATGGTTCGACATCGAGCTCTCCAGCGTCATCACCGACTTTGAGCGAAGATGCGTTGGTGCGAGAGCTTCCGCCCGATTACCCTGCTCAACTGACGGCGCAGGCAGCCTGGAAACCATGAGCGAAGCTCACCGCATTCTCGTCCACAACTGCCATCTGGACGGCTACGTGCACGTCAATAACGCGCGCTATCTCGAATTTCTCGAGCAGGCGCGCTGGACGTCATTTCCGCCGCGCCGGCGTAAGCTCGACGAATTAGGCGGCGCCGCCCGGTTGTCGCCCATATCGACATCCGCTACCGCCATGCCGCCGTGCTCGACGACGAGTTGCTGATTGCCAGCCGCCTGCTCGGAAGTCCAGTCGCGCCGCCTGCTGGTCGCCCAAACCGTTACCGTTGCCCAGAGCGGCAAAACCGCCGCCGAAGCCGCCGTAACCCTGATTCCCACCCGCGACGCCCGCGCGTTCAGGCTGCCTGAAACGCTGCTAGCCGCCCTGCAGCACATCCGCACAAAACCACCGCACAACAATGATCATCCTGCCTCTGTTCGCCATCATCCTGGTCGGCGGCCTGATTGCCTTTGCCGTCGCAAGACAAGCCGCCGCCCCGCCTTCAGCCTCACCGATCTCAACGGCCAAAACGCTGTCCGAACAAGACTTCCAAAAACCGCGTAACCCTAGTCAATTTCTGGTTTCCCACCTGCCCGGCTGCGTCAGCGAAATGCCCTAAAGCTGGTGAAAATGGACGGCGACTACCGCGGTACGACTTCCAGATTCTCGCCATCATCCAGTGCCCCGTCAGCCCGGAGAAAACGGTCTCGAACAAGGTGCGCGCCTACAGCGAAACAGCGCCGCCTGCCCTCGCGTCGCCTTTCGATGCCGAACGCAGCGTTAGCCGCAGCTATCTGAACACCGAGCTTTACCCCACCAGCGTTTTTGGCTGATAAAGCAGGGCAAGGGTGCTGAAAAACCGGCGTCGGCATCCCGATTTTGCCGCGCTGTACCGTGAAAGTCGATGTCGAACTGGCCAAATAAACCGGCGCCGCAGGCAGCCTGAAAGCCGCCGCAGGGTGTTTTTCCCGTCGGAAGCACTTTGCGCCCTTTCAGGCTGCCCGTCAGCTCTGGCGGCGGCGCTGCTTCAGGGCTGCCTGTCGCTGCCCTCGCGGGACGGGCGCGAGCAGAGCAGCTTTATCGATACCGCTTCTTCGCCGCTGCTGACCGCCGCGCTGCGGTTGCCGCCGCTGGATAACGGCACCCCGCCGCCGGAAATCTCCGCCGCGCCCAAGCAGCCTGAAAAACGGCGAAACGGCATCGGCAGCGGTTTCAGGCAGGCCTGAAAACCGATGGGGCAGGGCAGCCTGAACACGCCAGCGATACGCCGGCGGCCGTTCCCCACAAGCAGCGAAACCGCAGCGGCAGCGGGTGATGCAGACAACAGGCAGCCTGAAAATCCCACGCGCCGCCGTTAAAAGGCGCAAACGGCGCAGTGCAGCCTGAAAAAGCGCCGAGCAGCCATCGCCCCCGCCGGCGACTGCCGCCTGCCGACCCCTGCTGTATGTGATCGACGACGCCCAAAGATGCCTTTCGTGGCTCGCGCCGAGCTGATCGACCACGCCCAAGTGTCGCTCGACATCCGCTACTACATCTGGCGCAAAGACCTTACCGGCCGCCTGCTGATGCAGAAAGTGCTGGCTGCTGAGTCGACCGCGGCGTGCGCGTGCGCCTGCTTTTGGACGACAACAACACGCGGCATGGACGGCTATCTGGCCGCTGTCAACCGCCATCCCAATATCAGCGTGCGCCTGTTCAACCCTTTCTCCACCGCAAATGGCGCTTTCTCGGCTATCCACCGATTTCCCGCGCCTAAACCGGCGCATGCACAACAAATCGCTTACCGCCAGACAACCAGATCGGCGGTCATCGGCAGGCGCAACGTCGGCGATTCCTGTACCGCAGCCATCCCCGGCACCGCCTTTTGCCGATACCGACGTGCTGCTGGCAGGCCGGTGGTGCGCGAAATCTCGCGGATTTTCGACCGCTACTGGCACAGCGATTCGGCCCATCCTTCGAGCGCATCGTCGCCAACGCGCAGCCTCCGAAACCATTGCCGCCGCCCCGATACCGCCCAGCGCGCCTTTTTGCAGACGCTGGCCGACAGCCCGCTGCGCCAGGGCCGTCGATGCCGGGCGGGTGGACTACATCCGCGCCGACACCCGTTTGGTGAGCGACGACCCCCGACAAAGCCCTCGATCGCCGCATCCGCATCAATATCGCCGACGAAATCGAGCAGGCGATGCAGACGCCCTGAGCGCGAAATGTATCTGGTCAGCGCCTACTTCGCCCTGCCGCAGCGCGGCTGAAACTGTTTGACAGCCTTGCGCGGCGCGGCGTCGCCGTTACCGTGTTCACCAACTCGCTGCGCGCCGACCGACGTTGCCGCCGTCCATTCCGGCTACGCCGCTACCGCCGCCGCCTGCTGGAACCGGCGTTACCCTCTACGAATTCAAGCCCGGCCAGGCCGTGGCGCGCGGGTGAAGACAAAGGCCTGACCGGCTCCTCCACCAGCCTGCACGCCAAAACCTTTATCTTTCGACCGCGAGCGCGTGTTTGTCGGCTCCTTCAACCTCGATCGCGCTCCGCCCGCCTCAACACCGAAAATGGGACTGATGATCTACCACCCGCCGCTGGTCCGCACAAATGCAGGCGCACCTCGAGCGGGTAACCGCCGCCGAAGCCTACCGCGTCAGCCTGGACAGCAGCGGCAAGCTGCGCTGGCGCGACCCGCAAACCGGCGAAAACCTCCAACCGCGAGCCTGAAGCCGGCACTTCGGAAAACGGCTGCTCCAACAATTTCCTGTCGCTGCTGCCGATCGAGCGTTTTGCTATAAACGCCGCACCCGATACCAAGCAGCCTGAAAACCCGTGTTCGCGGTTTTCAGGCTGCTCCGTTGCTGGGTCGGATGCTCGTATCCGACATTTTCCATCCCGCATAAGTGCCATCGCATGCGGCCGGTCGTCGGATTCAAGAATCCGACCTCACGTGCTGCTGCGTAACCAAAAAGCGAGCCTGAAAAACCCTGTTTTGCGGCTTTCAGGCTGCCCTGCTTGGAAAAATTTACGTTAAAATACGAATCACAACAAAAACTATTTTTGATTGCTTCTTTTTAACCTGATTTCCGGGATGTTATGCCCGCACCCACCCGTTTACTGTCGCCGCTGAGCACTGATGCTGCTGGCGGCGTTTCGCTTATCTGCCCATGCCGACGATGCCGATGAGCAGGGCGGTTATGCCACCACGCTGCCCACGGTAACCGTGGTCGGCCAGGCCTGAAACCAGCATTCTCAAAGGCTATATCGACTACGGCGATACCGATTTACCCACAACGGTTTGCGTACCAAAGAAATCCGCAAACCGTCGATACCCTCAACATCCAGAAAAACAAAAATTACGGCACCAACGATTTGGGCTCGATTCTGAAGGCAACGCCGGCATCGACTGCACGATATGCGTGGCGAGGGCATAATGCTGCGCGGTTTCAGCGCCGATGCCAACGACATCTACCGCGACGGCGTGCGCGAAAAGCGGCCAGGTGCGCCGCAGCACCGCCAATATCGAGCGCGTGGAAATTCTCAAAAGGCCCTCGTCGGTGCTCTACGGCCGCACCAACGGCGGCGGCGTGATCAATATGGTCAACCGCAAATACGCCAACTTCAAACAAAGCCGCAACGTCGGCGTCAGCCTGAGCAGCTGGGAAAACCGCAGCCTGAACGTGGACGTGAACGAAGTGCTCAACCCGCACGTCGCCCTGCGTTTGAGCGGCGAGTCGGCCGCGCCAATTCTTTCCCCGCTCGGGCATCGACAGCAAAAACGCGATGGTTTCGCCCAGCATTACCCTGCGTTTCGGCAGCCTGAAAATGGACAGGGGCAGTACACCTACGATGCAAAGTCAAACGCACGCCGACCGCGGCCCGGGCAAAAAACGTTTACGACCATTTCAATCTTTCCTACCGCACGGTTTTGCCCACCCAATGATTTTTGTCGAAGACAAACTGCAAGTGTGGCGCTCAATCTAGAATACGCCTGTGCAACGAGCGCTGGAACCTGCAATGGCGGCTAGCCCACCGCCGCGCCGCTCGAGTTTCGACCATTCCTACGCCAGGCGCATCAGCGGCGCAGATTGTGCGCAACTACGCCTGGCAGCAGACCGACAACAAAAACCCTTATCCAGCGGCTTCACGCTCAACGGCGACTACCAAATCGGCCGTTTCGACAACCACCTGACCGTCGGTTTCGACGCCAGCCGCGAAAAACCGCAACCCGACTTTTCGGGCTACCGCGGCAGCTTTACCGTGCCGATCGATCCCCATAACCGCGATACCTGGCGCTTCGTCCGGCCGCCTGCAGCCGATACTGACCAAAACCAGCATAAAAGCCGATTCCTACGGCCTGTTTGGCCGCAAAACATCTTCTCGCTAACTGCAGCTCAAATTCGTTGCCGGCGTGCGTTGCGATAAATACACCTTCCGCTCCGAAAACAAGCTGAGAAACACCAGCCAGAGCTACAGCGGCCATTCCTTCAGCCCCAACTTCGGCGCCGTATGGGACATCACGCCCGCGCACACCGTTTACGCCGGCTACAACAAAAGGCTTCTCGCCCTGCGGCACCGCAGCTACATGAGCATCAACGCGGTGAACGCCGCCGCCAATTCAACACTTCGCCCGACTACGCCAAGCAGTATGAAACCGGCATCAAAAAGCTCGTGGCTGGGCGGCAAGCTCGACACCACGCTGTCGCTGTGCCAAATCGAGGCGCTACAACATCCGTTACCGCCCCGACCCGCAAAACGATCCCTTTCCATTGGGAAGTCAGCGGCAAACACCGCTCGCGCGGCATCGAACTCTCGGCCATCGGCCAAATCGTGCCGCAAAAAGCTCTATCTGCGCGGCTCCTTCGGCGTGATGCAGGTCAAAGTGGTGAAAGACGACGCCACGCCGAATAATGTCGGCCAGCACCTGAGCGGCACCAGCAGCGTAACCGGCAACCTGTTCTTCCGCTACACCCACCGCCAAGCTTTACGGCGAAGTCGGCATCACCGGCACGCAAGCGCTACGGCTACACCCGCGCCGGCGCCGCCGACCACCTGCCCGGCTTTGCCCGCGTCGATGCCATGGTCGGCTGGAACTGGAAGCAGCTCAATACCACCTTTGCCGTCGGCAACCTGTTCGACCGCAAATACTGGCGCTCCGACGCCATGCCCGCCGCCCGCGCAACTACACCTGCCGCGTGAACTACGGCTTCTGAGGTCTGGCGCACTTCACACAAAGCAGCCTGAAAACCCGTGTTGGAGGTTTTTCCAGGCTGCTTTGCTGATATGAGTCGGATACCCGTATCCGACATTTTCCGTTCCGCATAAATGCCGCCCTTACGGCTGGTTGTCGGATTCGAGAATCAGACCTACGTGCTGCCCGCGAAACGGGCAGCCTGAAAAGCTCGAACGGTAGCAATAAAAAAAGCAGCCTGAAAAACCGTTGGCGGTTTTCAGGCTGCCAGAATTCAGGCTGCTTGGCGCTGCTTTTGCCGGTTGGCGGCTCAGTGCCGCGAATGCCGCCGCCGCGTTCGCCGAAGAGGGCGAAGAGTTCGAAGTGCGCGAGGCTTCTTGGGTGTAGGGGTGTTGTTTGCCGAAGTGTTCGAGATACAGCGGCAGCACCTGCTGCATCAGTTTGGCGGCGGCGCCGAAGCGGTGCTGGCGGCAGTAGTGCTGCGCCTGGTAGTTGAGAATGTGGGCGTAGAGCGGGTGGCGGCTGCCGAGAACAGCGCGGCAGTCAGCGGCGGCGCGGGATCATCGACGGCAGCTTGGCGGTGGTCTTTCATCGCGTCGTAAACGGCGGCGGTTTCGATTAGCGCGGTGATGGTGCGCGGGTGGCGCTCACCAGAGCAGCGGCTTTGGATGGCGCGGGTTTGCGCGAGACACCGACAACTTGTTTGTGCCAGCCTTGGACGCGGTAGCAGGCGGCGGCGTCCGGTGTAGGTTTGCGCGGTGTGGCGGTGCTCCATGCGAACAGTTTTTCGTAGGCGGCGGCGGCGCTCCGAGATGGGCGAGCGCCTGCGGGATGTCGCCGTCGTGGCGGCAGGCGCGGCCGAGATCGGCGGTCAGGCGCAGGGTGTCGGGGTGTTTTGGGACCGAGGGCGCGGCGGTAGGGTTGCCAGCGCGTTTTCCAGCATTTCGCGGGCTTCGCGGTGGCGGTAATGGCAGTCGAGAAAGCGGGCGAGACTGCCGCCGGTGCGGGCGCTGGCCAGATCATCGGCGCCGACGGTGCCGGGACAATCAGCCTGGCTTGTTTGAGCGGGCTGCCGGCGGCAGGCCAGATCGCCCACCGCCTGATGCCATTCGCCCTGGTACGCGCAGGCACAGCGCGTATTCGGCCGAGCGGCTGCCGAACTGTGCTTCGGTTTGGCGGCTGAGCCGGCGCAGCAACGACTCGGCGGCGTCGAACTACCAGACGGTCGGTGAGTTCGCTGGCGTGGGTCAGGCGGGCGGTGAGATCCATGGCGGCAAAGGGGAAAACGGGGCGGACGGCGGTTTTAGCTTCGCAACTGCGCTACGCTACGCAGGCTGCCTGAAAGGGCAAAAACGCCTTAATCGGCCGAATGCCAGGGTTTGGCGCCGTCGAAGGCGGGTTTTTGGCGGCCCCACAGCGCTTCGATATCGTAAAAATCGCGCACGGCCGGCAGCATAACGTGTACCAGCAGGTCGTCGGCATCGACCAGCGCCCATTCGCCGCTGTCCTGGCCTTCGCTGCCGATCAGCAGGAAGCCGGCTTCTTTGAGCGACACGGAAACGTTGTTGAGCCAGCGCGCGCTAGCGGTTGCTGTCGCCGCTGGCGATGATCATGCGGGCAAACAGCGGGTTTTCGGAGGTGTCGATAACGACGATGTCTTTTGGCTTTGATGTCTTCGAGCGCATTGACGGCGGTTTCGACCATCTGCGCCAGGCAGGCGGAATCTTGTTCGTTCATAGATGAAAATCGGATGGTTTGGGAAACGGGCGATTATACGCCATCGCGGCGCGGCGGCGTTCAGGCTGCATGGTAAAGGCGGTGGCGGCGGATATAGGCGGCCACTTCTGGCGGCAGCAGCGCGCCGGCATCGCCGCCACCGGCAAGGGCGCGGCGGATGTCGGTGGAACTGGCCGGATGCAGCAGCGCGGACGGGGTTTTCAGGCTGCCTGCGGCTTCGGCCTGCCGCTGCCAGGCGGCGCGTTCGGCGTCGGGTGCGGTGCCGCCGTCTGCACGACGGGCGACAGCGATATTGACGGTGTCGGCAAACTGACGCCAGTTTTTCCAGGTGTGCAGGGGTGTTCAGGCTGTCCGGCGCCGAGCAGCCACCACAGATCGGCGGCGGAGGAAGTTTTGGCGGAAGATGGCGGCGGTGTCGCTGCTGTAGGTGGCGCCGCGGCGAGCGATGTCGCAGTCGCTGACGGCAAAGCGCGGGTCAGCCTGCGCCGCCAGTTGCGCCATCGCCAGCCGGTGGCGGGCGTCGGTGCGGCTGCCGCCTTTAATGTGGAGGGGATCGCCGGCGGGCAGGAAAGATGACGAGTGTCGAGCGCCAGCTCGTCGGCAAAAGCGCGGGCGATGTGCAGATGGCCGTTGTGGACGGGGTCGAAGCTGCCGCCGAACAGGCCGATGGCGAGGGCGGCGGGAAGGGAAGGTCATGCTCGGGCTTTCTTGAGAAAGGGTTTCAGGCAGCCTGAAAAGACAGACGGCGGCTTTCAGGCTGCCTGAAGCAACGCAGGTTTGACAGTTTGAATTCCATACGCTGCCGTCGCGGCGGAAGCTCAGGTAATACTGGGCGCGGCGGGTTTCGATGGTGGCGCTGTGCCAGAAGCGGCTGCCGTCGGCCAGCGGCATCAGCGACAGATAATAGGGCTCTGCGGACAACGGCATGCACGCCGGCGGCTTTGGCTGCCCATGCCTGCGCCAGCTCGGCGGCTTGGTCAAAGCGCACGGACGACAGCGCTTCGGCGGGCAGCGGCTTTTTGCGCTCGGGCGGCAAGATGTCGGTTTCGCTGCGCTGCCACAGGCCGCTGCGGTGAGATGTAGTGTTCGCTGCGCAGAGCGTCGTCCGGGCGCGACCAGGTCGATTTCGATACGCGGCTCGTCGCCGTCGTAAAAGTCGATGCTGCCGGTTATCAGGATTTGTTCGGCCGGCCGGCAGCTGTTCGGACAGCCGCTGCTGGGCGTCGGCAAGGGCGGCGGCATCAAGCAGCAGAGTTGCCGCTTTGCGCGGCTCGGCAGCTGGGGCAGCGAGCCGCTCTGCGGATTGCGCTTCGACGGCGGTTGCGGCTGCGGCTGCCGAGGCGTCGTCGGACAAATCTAGCTCAGCGCGCCTTCGCAGCCAGCAAGGGGCGGCGAGCAGGGCGAGCAGCGGCAGCAGGCCGAGCGGGGTTTCATGCGTTTCTTTCGAGTGCAAAGGCAGCCTGAAAGGTTTTCAGGCTGCTTTGCCGTCGGGAGCGGGTGGCGGGTGGACGGGGTTTTCAGGCTGCCTTTGCCGCTGCGGTATTAAATGCTGCGGTTTCAGGCTGCTCGGGGCGGCGAGCCAGCTTTCGAGAGCAGCGCGGTCGCTGATTTTCAGGTAGGCGGTTTGCGCGGCGGCGGCTGAGGGGACGATGTCGGTTTCGCGCAGACGCCGTGGCGGAAAAAGTGCAGGCGGTGGCGCTTACCGGCATATCGGCGGCCTGGTGGTCGAAATCGCGGCGGACGTAGCCGTCAACGGCGATGATTTTGTCCTGCGGCATCAGTCCGCTGCGCTCGGCAGCGCTGCCGTTGAGCACGTGGGTAATCAGGGGCGTAGCAGTCTTGCTGTTTGAAACAACGGCCCAGTTCGGCCGCCGGCTCGGCTGCTGGCGAGGGAAGTTTTTCGACCACGCCGCCTTTGCTGCGCGGATTTTCAGGCTGCCAGCGCAACTCAACGCCGATATGGCGCAGCGCTTCGACCAGCGGCAGCTCGGCGGTGCTGTACAGGGCAGCCTGAAAAACGCCGGGCGAGGTCTTGACCGAGTTTCCTGCGCGCGCCGCTGCCAGCTGCCTTCGGCGATGCCGCTGCGGCTGTCAGGCCAGTCTTGCGTAAAGGCCGCGCATCACGGTGTCTCAGGCTTTGGCTGTTGTCGCTGTTGCGGCGGATGAGTTGGTCTGAGGCACAGGGCAGCCAGCGAGCCTTGCTGGTAGTGACGACGATGGCGTTGGGGCTGTTTTCGTCGGCTTTGTAGAATTTGTGCCAGGCGGCGAAGCTGATTCGGCCAGCGTCTGCTGCGGCTGCCGGCAGCTGGCGGCAGTGGCTGAGGGTGCGGGCGAGCAGGTTGGAGATAGGCGGCGGGGCTGATAACGCCGCTGCGGGCGAGAAATCGGGTCGTCGTAATAGGCGGTGATGCTTCAAACGCCCATAGCTGCTCGGGTAGCTTTCCTGCTCCAAATCGTAGGGCTCGAAGGCGGCGGGTTTGACGGATTTGACGTTCCAGGCGTGGAAGTATTCGTGGGAAATCAGGCCGAGCAGCTCGGTATAGCTCGCGGTCGGCTTCGCCCAGGCCGCAGGCGGGCAGGCTGTGGCGGTCGATGGCAGGGCGGTGCTGCTGCGTGTTCGAGACCGCCGTAGATTTGGTCGCCAACGTGCAGCAGAACAGATATTCGCCAAAGGGCGCCTGTTGCGGGAAGATGGAGAGCGCGGTTTCTGCAGATTTTTGCGGCTGTCTTCAATCAGGCGGCTGCGGTCGAAATCGGATAAATGCCGCTAATGGCGACGCGGTGGGGAATGCTGCGGGCGGAAAATTCAAGGATTTCGATGGCGGCACCCAGCTCTGAAAGGGTGGTCGATTAATTGCGCCGTGAGGCAGCCTGAAAGGTTTGCGCGGCTGTTTGCGTCAAAGTGGTGGCGATCTGCCAGTTTTCAGGCAGCTTTTCAAAGCTGACCTGGTGCGTCTGGTTGTGCATCGGGCAGACTGAGAAATAGGCAGGCGCCGTCGATAAAGCCGCGGTCGGTATCGAGCAGGGAAGCGCGCACGGACATATCGTTGGCGTAAACGGTGGATAGAAAATGCTGTACTGCCGGCCTGGGCCGGCGTTTGCCAGCGGTTTTGGCGGTTTGCACCAGCGCGGCGGGACGGTAGTCGCACTCGGCGCGGATGGCGGGTGATGTGGCGGCTAAAGTCGCGGATCATGTAGCTGCCGGGCGTCCAGTTGGCCAGCGCGAGCGTTTGCGTGGCGTTTTCAGGCTGCCTGAAAGTCAGGCATACCTGCCATTGGTGGCTTGCGGGCAGCGGAGAGACGGTGTAACGAATCATAAGAAGTGTTAAAATTTGTTTGGTTTGGTTATTCGAATTATGTTAAAACCGCTTTTTGAAAAAGCGGATAAAGTCGGCAACATTCAGCAAAAAGCCGCATATGCCTGCGGAAAAGATGTGTGTTTTACCATTATTCTGTTTGGTGGGAAAGGCGGTTTTGCTTTAAAATACCAAGTTGGATTGACCACACATGTAAAAAAATATTTACACAGTAAAACCGTCGGTAACGTAACAGGTTTCAGGCTGCCTGCAGGCGGCTCGCGTTGCGGCGGTATTTATGGAGACTTTGAACAATGGAAACGCAAACCTACAACTATAAAGTGGTGCGCCAGTTTACCGTGATGACCGTGATTTGGGGCATCGTCGGCATGCTGGTGGGTGATTGCCGCCGCCCAGCTGCGCTTTGCCGGAGTTGGATCGGTCCAACGTCGGTCCGTGGTTCCACTTTCGGAGCGTCCGCTGCATACCAACGCGGTGATTTTCGCGCTCTGGCGGCGGCGGCCTTTTCGCAACGTCTTACTATGTGGTGCAGCGCACCTGTAACACTCGCCTGTTCGGCGGCTGGCTGCCGTGCCTTTACTTTCTGGGGCTGGCAGCTGCGATTGTGCTATGCGCGATTACCCTGCCGCTGGGCTACACCCAGGCCAAAGAATATGCCGAGCTGGAATGGCTGGATCGACATCCTGATCGCGGCGGCGGTGGATCGCCCACGCCATCGTGTTCTTCGGCACCATCGCTAAGCGCAAGGTAAAACACATTTATGTGGCCAACTGGTCTCTACGCGCGGCTACATTCTTGCGATTGCGCTGCTGCATATCGTCCAACAATCTCAGCATCCCCGCTTCACCGATGAAGTCTTACCCGTTTACTACGGTGCCATCGACGCGATGGTGCGGTGCAGTGGTACCACCACAATGCGGTGGGCTTTTTCCTGACCGCGGCGTTCTTGGGCATGATGCCTACTTCGTTCCCAAGCAGGCCGGCTAGTCCGGTTTACTCCTACCGTTTGTCGGTGGTGCACTTCTGGGCGCTGATTTTTCACCCATATGTGGGCGGGCCCCCACCATCTTCACTACACCGCGCTGCCGGATTGGACGCAGTCGCTGGGTATGGTGCTGTCGCTGATTCTGTTCGCACCCTCTTGGGGCGGCATGATTAACGGCATCGCGACGCTCTCCGCGCCTGGGACAAACTGCGTACCGACCCGATTCTGAAATTCCTGGTGGTGTCGCTGTCTTTCTACGCATGTCCACTTTCGAAGGCCGATGATGTCGATCAAAAGCGGTCAATGCGTTGAGCCATTACGGCACCGACTGGACGGTCGGCTACGTGCACTCCGCGCGCGCTGGGCTGGTGGGCTTCGTTACCATCGGTTCGATCTACTACCTGATTCCGCGTTTGTTCGGCCGCCGAGGAAATGTACAGCGTGAAAACTGATCGACGCTCACTTGGATCGCCCCATTGGCGTGGTGTTCCCTATCTCTTCGATGTGGATTGCCGTGTGATGCAGGGTCTGTTGTGGAGCCAGCTCACGCCGACGGCACGCTGACTCATGCGCGTTTATCGCTCGGTCAGCCGCTCCAAGCCCTACCACGTTATCCGTTCCTCGGCGGCGTACTGTATCTGAGCGGCATGGTACCGATGGCCCTACAATATGTACCGCACCATTGTCGCAGGGCAAACCGGTCGATGCCGAAATCCCCGCGCTCGCACAAACACAGCACCGGTTAATAATACTAACAGGCTACCAAAATGATTACAAGCATTGGTTGAAGAGGAAAGTCGGTTTCCTGATCAGTGTTTACCTTTTATCGTGATCAGTATCGGCTTGTTGGTTGAAGTCGTCCCGCTGTTTTCACCAAAGAAGTGATCACGCCGACCAAAGGGGTCAAACCCCATACCGCGCTGCGAGTCGGCCGGGCGCGACGATCTATATCCGTGAAGGTGCCACAACCGCCACTCGCAGATGATTCGCCCCTTTCCGCGCGAAACCGAACGCTGCTGGCTACTATTCGGTACTGGCGACGGTGTATCGACCGCCCTTCCAATGGGGTTCGCAACGCAGCCCCTGATCGGCGCGCGTGGCGGCCGTTATTCCGACGAATGGCACCGCATCCACCTGATCAACCCGCGCGAAGTCGAACGCCGAGTCCAATATGCCCGCATTCCCGTGGCTTGCGCGCAATAAGGTCGATATCGAAGCGACGGTCAGCTAACCTGAAAGCCCAACAGCGTGCCGGTACCCCTACACCGACGAAGAAATTGAAAAAGCATCGGAAGAGTTGAAAAATAAATCTGAGGCTGGATGCGGTGGTTGCCTATCTGCGGGCAGGTCTGGCGCTGAAAAACAAGGTAAAACACTATGGATCTGAATGATGCATCTTGTTTTACCCAGCGGGTATCGATCAGCTTTTGCCCTGGTGGTTGCGTCGTGATGAACAAGCGCAACAAAGCCAACACTGACGAAGGGCCAACAGCATCTGGATGACCCCGATACGCCTGACGAGCAAACACAAAACCAAAAACAAAGATACGATCCAGCAGAACATGGGCAGCGGAGCAAAATAATGGAATCATCAATCACCAGCCGATTTTTGGCATTACTACATTATCGCAATAGTCGTTGCCAGCTTTATCGGCATCATATGGCTGCTGCTGTCAAACAAAGTCAGCCCCAGCCCTATAGAAGGCGAAGAAGTCAAAACCATGGGTCATTCTTGGGACGGTATTGAGGAATACAAACTCGCCCAAGTGGTGGTTTCGGATGTTTATTTCGTACCATGTATTTGGTATCGCATATCTGATCGTCTATCCTGCATGGCGGGCGATTACAGGGCATCTTCGGCGGCAACATGGACCAGCCGCAATGCCTACCGCAAGGAGTTTCAGGCCGCCGAAGCGCAATACGGCAAGATATATAGAAGTTTTGCGCAGATGAAAGTCGAAGACGTCGCCAAGAACCGGAAGCGATGAAAATCGGCCAAAACCGCGCACCTACTGCATCCAATGCCACGGCCCGATGCCGAGGTCGGCTGGCTTCCCAACCTGACCGACCTGACTGGCTGTAGCGGTACGCGAGAAAATCCACGAAACCATTCCGGCACAGAACGGCGTGATGGCTGCTTGGGGTCCAAAATTCGGTGAAGAAGGCGTGAAAGACGTATTAACAACGCATAGATGTCGCCTCCGGCAAGCACATAACGAAGAGCGATGCCGCCTACCAGGTGAACTCTTTGCCGCCAACTGCGCGGTCTGCCGGCGACAAGGCCAGGGGCAACCGGGCATGGCACCGAACCTGACCTGACAACACGCTGGCTGGGGGCGGCAGCGAAAAAGCCATTATCGAAACCATTACCGGCGGTCGCCACAACCAGATGCCGGCATGGGAAGGCTTTTGACCGACGAAAAATCCACATCCTGACCGCCGGTGTGCAAATCCCATCCCAAAAGGCAAGGCTTTGCCGACCGACACCAAAAACGCCGTCGGCAGCAAATAATGCTTTGGCGCAAACCGGTTTTCAGGCTGCCTGTATTATTCAGGCAGCCTGAAAACTTATTATGGCATTTCGGCGTAATGCTGCGATAAAAACGGGTAATGCAGCCAGTGCATTACCCGCTCGGTTTTTCAACCCGGCAGTTTAATGATGGTGATGTCCGTGCGCCGTGGGCATGCGTGAAATGGGCGATTTCTTCGGCATCGGCTTCGCGAATGCTCGACAGTGCCTTGGAAGCGGATTTTCATCCCCGCCAGCGGGTGGTTGCCGTCCACCACCGCTTTGCTGTCGGCAACATCGGTTACCCGGTGAATAACGACGCCGTGCTGCGGGTCGTCGGCTTTCAAACATCATGCCCGGCTCGACTTCCATCGGAAAGACTTTCACATCTTCAATGCGCACCAGCTCGATCTTGTTCGCCGAAAGCGTCTTCAGGCTGCATCAGCACATCAACGAGCATCGCTGATGTCGTGCAGCGCTTCTTCCACCAGCGGGAAAATGCCGTCGTAGCCGCCGTGCAGATACACCATCAGTTCGGTGGTTTTCGTCAAGCAGGTTGTTGTCGGCATCGTACATTTTGTAATGCAGGCCGACTACGGAGTTTTTCTAATCATTCTGTTTCCTTTTAAGCTGGGATGGGACGGTTGCGGATTTTTCGTGGAATGACGCATCTTTGCGGGGCGAGTATAGCGACAATGGCGGCGGGGCAAATTTATCGTCTTGTTGCGTGAAATGCAACGAGGAATTGACGTTTGACAACAAATACACAAACAAAATATCGGCAATTTATTTGCCGAATATGTGGGGGTTTTTAATTTACTGCCGTTTTCCGTCATATCGCTAATTTGCGCAAATTCAGGCACAATACGCGCCCCGTTGCAAAACCAAACGGGCGTCTTTAGGAAGACTTCCTTCTCAAGGTCAGCTCGCTTTTTACTTGTTTTTATTGTTTTACTAAGGTTGTTAAAAATGAAAATCTCTGATCGCTGCCGCATTGTTGACTCTGTTCGTTGCCGCTTGTAACGATGCTCAGAAAGCTGCTGAAAATGCCGCTTCGCCGCCGCTTCCCAGGTAAGCAGCGAAAATGGCTTCGCAGCATCTGCTGCCGGTGCACTGGTACCAGCGAAGCTGCCGCTACTGCTTCGAAGCAAAAAGCCGATGCCAAAAGAAGCTGTTGAAGAAGTAAAACCGAAGCAAAAAGAAGCCGTTCAAGAAACTGCTTCTGCTGCTAAAAGCCGTCTGCTTCGAAGTTGCTTCTGCCGCTAAACAAGCTGCCGCAGTTATCTCGCTGTTACCGGAGCCGAATACTTTTGGGTATTCGGCTTTGGTTTTGTATATCTTGCTCGTTTTACGCGGCGATGATGCCGCCAATTCGTTGCATGACGGCTGCCGCGCTTGTCCGGCAGTCCTGTTGCGTCTGGATTCGCAAGCGAATTTCCAGGCTGCCTGAGAAATACGCCATGCTGAAAAATGGTTGACAGCGTTTTTAGCAAGCGCAAACCACACAACAAAAATACCGGCGAACGCTACCCTACCCACGATATCGAAGGCACCGCCGCCGAATCGGTGCTCAAACGCCTGCATCGCGCCGGCTATCAGGGCTATCTGGTCGGCGGAGCCGTGCGCGATTGCTGTTGGGCATGGAGCCCAAAGATTTTGACGTCGCCACCGACGCCACGCCCGAAGAAGTGCGCAAAAATCTTCCGCCGCAGCCGGATTATCGGCCGCCGCTTTCAAATCGTTCATGTGATGGTCGGTGCCGAAACCATCGAAGTCAGCACTTTCCGCAGTGGCGGCAAAGTGCGGCGCAACGAGCAGCCGGATTATGAACGACAACGCCTACGGCACGCTCGAGCAGGACGCCCTGCGCCGCGATTTCACCTGCAACGCTCTGTATTACGACTGCGAGCGCGGCGAAATCATCGACCGCTGCGGCGGTTCTGGCCGACATCCGCGCACGGCGGCTGGTGATGATCGGCAACGCCGCCGAGCGCTATCAGGAAGACCCCGTGCGCATTCTGCGGGCGGTGCGTCTGTCGGGCAAACTCGGTTTCGAAGTTGATGCCGCCACCGCCGCGCCGATTGCCGAAGCCGCCGTGCTGCTGCAGCGCGAGCCGGTGGCGCGGCTGTTTGACGAACTGCTGAAAATCCCGTTTTCCGGCCATGCCGCCGGCTGCCTGGTGCAGCTCAGCAACTTGGCGTGTCCGCCGACATCCATCCGATTCTCACCGCCATGCTCGACAGCAGCGGGCAGCCTGAAAGCCATATTGCCGCCGATGCGCTGCGCCAAACCGACCGCCGTTTGGGCGAAGGCAAAACCGTATCGGTAGGTTTCGTGCTGGCGGCCGTGTTGTGGCCGGAGCTGGAATGGCGGCTGAAACAAAACGCCGCCGCCCACAAATCCGCCGCCGCCGCGAGATGCCGCCATCAGCGATGTGCGCGACAGCATCGAAAAAGGCTGGGAGCGTGCCAGCGCTTTGCCGCCACCATGCGCGAAAATCTGGGCGCTGCAGCCGCAGTTTGCCTATTGCCGCGGCAGCCGCCCTTTCCGCCTGCTGGCGCAGCCGCGCTTTCGTGCCGCCTACGATTTTTCTGCTGTTGCGGGCCGCGCACGACGACAGCCTGCGCCCGCTGGCCGAGTGGTGGACGCGTTTTTCAGCACGCCGGTGAAGACGAGGCGCAACGAAATGGTGCAAAAACGCACCGGCAGACGCCCCGCCGGCCGGCAAACGCCGACGCCGCAAGCCGCGCAAGAAAAAGCGAAGGGCAGCAGCGCAGAATAGAATCTTGCCTGCGGTCAGACAAATGCCAGATTGTTTCAGGCTGCCTTTTGCACGACAAAGGCAGCCTGAAAAAGCTATTGGGAGCAGCGTTTCAGGCTGCCTGTGCGCTGTCGGATAGATACGTTTGGTTTGACGACACGCAGCAGCCTGAAAACATCCGCCCCGCCGGAGAACACCGGCGGGGCGAATGCTTTTGAGTGCCTTATCGGGCGCAGGACGGCTTTCAGGCTGCCTGCTGTCGCAGTTTAGAAACCGGCCTGCTGTTCCAACTGCTCGACAAACTGCGCTTCCAGTCCGAAAGCATCGGCCAGTTGCGACAAGAAAACGATTTCCTTGCGCGAGAGCTCGCCGCACACCATGCGGCGGCGAGATAAGCCTCGGCCGCCGCTGCGGTATCGCCGCCGGCCAGCTGTGCCAGTTCGGCAGGTGTGGCGGGGTTCTGGCTTTGGTACCGCAGCCATTGGCGGCTTTCCTCGTCATCGCCGCCTTCCTGGCTGATCAGTTTGAGCTCGGCTTCGTCAATCTGACCGTCGGCCGCGGCGGCGGCAATCATGGTTTTCAGAATCAAACGGCCGGCATTTTGCGCCTGTTCGCCCTGCGGCTCGAAAGCGTTTTGCGCCAGCAGCGGCGCCGACTGGGCGGTTTTAGCGCCAGCGGCATTACGGCTTTGCTGCCAGTTTTGGTAGGCGTGGTAGGCCCAGCGCACCCAGGGCGGTGGCCGAGCCGGTGGTCAGCAGCCGGCTGCGGCTTTTCTTGCTCAGCAGCATCGCTGCCAGCCCGTACCGCCGCGCCGCCGCCGAGCTTGTCGATCAGGGCTTTTGTCGCCGCCGCTTTGCTGCACGCCGCTGAGCACTGGTTAAGCAGGGTTTTGGAAGTTCATGGGTGGATCCTTTGCGGGTTGGGAGGTGGCAGGGGTAGGCAAAACGCATTCGTTTGGCAATGGCAAAAGCAGCCTGAAAAGCGAAAACCGGCTTTCAGGGCTGCTTTTTGGCGTTTGCTGGACATCCGCTCAGGCAAACTGCGCGGTCATTTTCTTCGGGAGCGGGTGGCGGCGGCGGCGGCGCGCTGCTGCAGATTCTCGGCGACGCGGTTGCTGCGGAAAGCTTTCCAGCGCGGCGAAGGTGGTGCCGCCTTTGGAAGTAACTTTGTCCTGCAAAACGCGGAAGTCTTCGCCGGACTGCTCGGCCAGGGCGACGGCGCCTTTGAAGGTAGTAAGGCTCAGGGTGCGTGCCTGCTGCGGGTCGAAGCCGAGATTTTGCGCCGCCTGCTGCAGGGCGTCGAGCAGGTAGAAAGACGTGAGGCGGGGCCGCTGCCGCTGATGCCGGTGATGGCGTGCATTTGCGCTTCGGTGTCGAGCCAGAGGGTTTGGTAGCTGCCGCCCATGATGGCTTCGGCGCGGCGGCGGTCGTCTTCGCTGGTGCCGCTGCCGGCAAACAGGCCGGAGATGCCTTCGCCGACTTGGGCGGGGGTGTTGGGCATTACGCGCACGATGCGCTGTGTCCGCCGAGATAGCGCGATAGGGTGGCAACGGGCAGGCCGGGCGGCAACGGACAGTACCAGCGCACCGTTGTGGCGTGATGCCGGCGCAGGCCGTTTCATATCCTGCGGTTTGACGGCAAGCACCAGCACGTCGTCGGCGGTGAGTTCGGGTAGGGGTGTCGGAAGCGGCGGCGCCGTATTGCTCGTTTAGAAAGTGGCGTCTGTCGGCGTTGTTATCGACCACGTGGACGGCGGTTTCGGGCGAGATGCGGTGCAGGCCGGCGATGATGGCGCCAGTATATTGCCGCCGCCGAGAAAGTAAACGGTCATATCGGAATCCTTGTGTGTTGGGGACGGGATGAAAGGCAGGCAGCCTGAAAAGGTTTTTTCAGGCTGCCTGCGCTGTATTCAGTAATGCGGCGGGATTTCTTCCTGCGGGGCGAAGGGTTTGCCGGGCATCCTGCGCCTGCTGCTGGCGCTGGTCAGAGCAGCCTGAGCTGCGCCTGCTGCAAATCGAGGGTTTGGCGCAGGTCGGCAACGGTGTCGTTCAGGCTGGCCAGCAGTTCGTCCTGCAGGGCGAGACGGATTTCCAGCTCGGTAATACGCTCTTCCAACTGTTCCATTACAGCACCATGGCGGCAATCCAGCCGGCGATAAACAGCGGGATGTTGTAGTGGATAAAGGTGGGAATCACGCTGTCGCGCATAGTGGTTGTGCTGTCAGTCGGCATCCAGCCCCATGGTCGGGCCGAGGGTGGAGTCGGAGGCAGGGGAACCGGCATCGCCGAGTGCGCCGGCGGTGCCGATAATCGCCACGGTACTAGCGGCGAGAAAACCGAGTCCCACGCATAGCGGCACATAAAGTCGAAGTGATGATGGGCGGGGTGAGAAGGAGCTGCCGATGCCCGCGGTTGCCAGCAGGCCGACCATCAGCATGGCGAAGGCGGCCATCGCCTGCTGCTGCCGGCAAACATGCTGGCGCTGGCGTCCACCAGCGGTTTGATTTCCGCCGGTGGCGTTCATCACTCGGCAAAGCCCCTGCGCGGCAATCATAATGAAGCCGACCATCGCCATCATGCGGATGCCTTGGTTGAACACGCTGTCGGCTTCTTTGCGCTGCACCACGCCGAGCATCATAAAGACGGCAAAACCGAGCATTGCGCCCAGCAGCAGCGCGTCTTTGTAAATCAGCTGGATGGCGAAGCACACCAAAATCGCGATGCCGGCAACCAGGCTGCGGTAGGCTGAAACTTTGGGCAGCGCGGCGCTGTTTTCTTCATTGCTGCGGTCGATTTCGCGGTCTTGGTAGATGCGCTCGCGGCCGTAGTGGACAAAAGGCCAGCAGCAGGCCGGCAACCATGCCCAGCGCCGGAATCGCCATTGCGTGCATCACATTGATGCCGTGCACGTCCATGCCGATTTTTCCACGTTGGCCAGCAGGATTTTGTTCAGGAACACCGCGCCGAAGCCGTAGGGGCAGGGAACATATAGGTGGTTACCAGGCCGAAAGTGATGGCGCAGGCGATCAGGCGGCGGTCGATGCGCAGGCGGTTGAACACGCCCAACAGCGGCGGAATCATCATCGGAATAAAGGCGATGTGGATGGGGACGATGTTCTGGCTCGACACCGCCATCAGCACGATGCCGCCGATCAGCACCCATTTGAGCAGGTTGATGCGCGGCGGGATTTTGTCGTTGCGGCCTTTGTCGAGCCGGCGGATGATGGCGCCCGCCATCTGCTGCGGCAGGCCGGAGTGGGTGATGACCATCGCAAAGGCGCGCCGAGCATGGCGTAGGAAAGGGCGATGTTGGCGCCGTTGGCCAAACCAGCCTGAAAGTGCGACATCACGCCCTGGGTAACGACATTTCGCCCGCCGCATCGTTTACGTCTGCCAGCGGCAATCCGGCCGCCAGCCCGCCGGCAAAGGCGCCGACCACCAGGCTGAGCACCACGTGCACCCGTGCCAGCGACAACACCAGCATCACCAGCACGCCGATAATTACAGCATTCATAGTTTGGTATTCCTGTGTCAGGCAGCCTGAAAGAAACGGGACGCCGCTGCGGCCGCCTGGTTGCCGCGCCCGCCGTGGCTGCCCATTATCCGGCAGCGGCAGCGGTTTAACAAGTTTTAACGCGGGCGGCGAAACGTTTTCAGGCTGCCTTGCGCCGCGGTTAAGGGGGCAAAAAGGCAGCCTGAAAATATTGCCGGCGCTGATTTAACGGGCGGCGCCGAAACGGATGATGCGGCTGCCGGCAGGCGGCGCGGCGGTGATGCAGGAAATCAGGGCGGCCGATGCTTTGGTAGTAGGCGCGGCGGTGTTTGCCGTAGCCGGCCAAAAGTTCAGGGTAGTAGCTGCTGGCCGAGAGCGCCGAGCCGTAGGCATCGAGTCGGGCGGGTAGTGCGGTAAGCCGCTTCCATCCAGCGTTCGGCTTCGGCTTTGTCGCCGTTGCGGTAGGCCAGAAGCGCCCATTTGTAGCTGTTGGCGAAGGGCGGTAGCGCAGGGCGTCGCGGCCGGCCTGATACGCCCAGTCGGGAAAACGTCCGTCGCGCGGGTCGATGTAGTTCATCAGATGGTATTGGGCGTAATCTTGAGCATCGGTTCGGTTTTGGCGATTTGCAGCAGGCTCATGGTATTGCGGGCTGCGCTCGCGCAAATCGGCCGGAATATTGCCGGCCATGCGGCGCGCAGCCTCCTGATGAGCCCGCCGCCAGCCGCATAATGCCGCCGCACAAAGGCCAGCGCCAGCAGCGCAGCCATGCCGCTGTAGATTAGGCCGGATCTTGTCGCGTCGTCGGTTTTCAGGCTGCCTGAAACAGCGGTTTCGCGTGCAGGCGGTGCAAAGCCGACAAACAGCGAAAAGCGCTGAGAAAATAGATGTACCACAGCGGATATTCGAGCAGGCTGTGCACCAGCGACACCGAAATCGCGCCCAGCACAAACACGCCCTGCGCGGCATGGGCGCGTTTCAGGGCTGCCGCGCAGTACCCACAGCAGTCCGCCCAGCACCAGCGCGGTGCGGCGATGCCCATTTCGGCGAGCAGGTTGAGTGAGAGTTGTGGCTGTGGGTGAACAGCACGCCGTTTTCGTAGGGGCGGTAGCCGTCGGGATAGACGTCGTTAATCAGAAAGCCCGCAGGAATAACTGCCCCAGCCGTGGCCGAACCACGAGCAGCCTGAAACGATTTCCATGCTTTGAGCCATCGTAGTGGCGGCCGGACTGGCCGAAAGAGCTGCTGCCCAGTCGCTCGGCGGCGCTGGTCATGTTTTGCCGTCGGCCAGCGCCAGCAGCGGTTCGAGCGCAAACTGAAACAGCAGCACCGCCGCGCCGGCAGCCGCCATGCACCACAGGCTGCGATTGATTTCGGCGCCCGCCGAAGCAGGCGCGCCAGCGGCAGCAGCAGCGCCAGCGCCAGCAGATAGCCGGAACACCGTGCGCGAGCCGGTCAGGCCGATGGTGGCGGCGAGAAAAAACAATCAGCAGCAGCGCCAGATGAGCGGTACCAGCCGGCGCTGTCCCCACAAATAGGCGGCTGCCAGCACGCCCACGATTAGATAGTGGCCGAAATGGTTGCGCTGACCGAGCTGGCCTTCAACGATGCCGTTGCGGTACATCAGCAGCCCTTTGAACTGCGCCGCCAGGCCGGTGTACTGCAGCCAGCCGATTACCGCCCGCACCAGACACGCCCACAGCAGCACCCAGGCCAGCACCGATACCGCGCGCTCCTGGCCGATTTTGTCGATCCAGCCGCGCGCCGCCCGCTCCGAGCGCCAGAATCAGAAAGGACCACGCCGCCATATCGTTCTGACCGGTATAGCCCACTTCCATCAGCCGTGCCTGTCCCGCCCAAAACAGCGCCAGCGCGGCGAAATACCAGACGGCGGCAGGCGGACGGTTTTTCAGGCAGCCTGAAAACACGCTGCCCAGCACCCACAGCAGCACAAACAGCAGCGAGCCGCTTTCAAGGAAAAACTCGGCAGCGGGCCGACGCGGTAAATCGACAAAAAGGGCAGGGGCGACGCACGGCGTCAGGCCGGAACCACAGCGGCAGCACGCGCCACTCCAACAGCGGCAGGCGGGAAGAATCGGACATTTAGGGTTTCCGTTTGTTTTTGAATTGTTTGAGATAGGCCAGGCACAGCACGAAAAACAGCACCGAGAGCGCGGTTTCGGCGGCGGCGAACCAGCAGCTGGCCGGCACGGCATCAAACAGCCGCATCACGCCTTCGGTGAAATAAAACAGCACCAGCATCGAAGCATACTGGTAGTGTAGATTTTTCCCGACAAAATACCGCGCGCGGGCAGCAGCAGGCAGCAGTTTGATCAGCGGCAGCCAGCTGCCGTTGTGCAGCGGCGCGTACCAGCCAGTCCACCACAGGGTGAGCAGCACCAGCGCAAACCATGCGGCGGCAGCGGGGCGGTGGGAGCGGGTGGGGGCAGAATCGGACGTCATCGTGTCGCTTTGGTTTTCAGGCTGCTAGATGCGGCGGCAGCCTGAAGACGGGGTAAAAAGGCGCGGATTATATAGCGGATGCGGCAGGCACTCTATAGAAACAGGCAGCCTGAAAAGCCGAATGCACGTTTTCAGGCTGCCTGTGCCGGTCTGAGGAGGCCTTACGAAACCTTTTTGCCCGCTGGCCCGCCGATAACAAACAGCAAAAGCACAAAGCCTGCCGCCAGCCCCGCCGACCATGCAAAACGGCTGCCGCCGCTATCATCGGGCGCAAGACCGCCGAAAAGGCGACGGCGCCGCTCGAGCAGCAGCAACAGCAGGTAAACGGCAAACAGCGCATCCGCCGCTTTGGTAGTGCTGGGCGTTTTTGCCCGGCGCCTGCCGTCTGCACCAGCGCCGCTACCGCTGAATAGGCGGCATAGCCCGCAGGGTCGAAGTGCCGGTGGTTCACAGTAAAAAGACGACGAAAAACAGACCGTGTGCCAGCAGCAGGAATAATGTTTTTCATTTTTTTGTCCGAAAGGTGGGGATGCGGGTCATCTCATTATAAAGATTCCCGCCATGTGGCGGCAGGCAGCCCGGAAAGCGGCAAACCGTTTTCAGGCTGCCGCATAGCGCGGGCGGTTATAAGGCAAAAGCAGCACAAAGTCTTTCGTTGCGGCGGTGCGGTGCGTAGCATGGCGCCTTTCGCGTTTGCTATACTGCGCGGCGCAACACGATACGCGCGGTTTCCCGCTTTCCAACACTCGATATAAGGATCTGCACCATGAACATCGCTTCCAGCATCATCGACCTGATCGGCAACACCCCGCTGGTGGAACTGCAACGCCTGGGCAAAGGACTGCCCGCCGCGTCGCCGCCAAACTGGAGTTTTTCAACCCCGGCAGCAGCGTGAAAGACCGCATCGCCATTTCCATGCTGGAAGCGGCGGAGAAAGCGGGAAAAATCAATGAAAAACCATTATCGTCGAAGCCACCAGCGGCAACACCGCATCGGCTTGGCGATGGTATGCGCCGCCAAAGGCTGCAAACTGGTCATCACCATGCCCGAGAGCATGAGCCGCGAGCGCCGCATAGCTGCTGCGCGCCTACGGCGCCGAACTGGTGCTGACCCCCGCCGCCGAGGGCATGGGCGGCGCGCGCCAAAGCCGAAGAGTTTGTGAAAAATAATCCCGATGTTTATTTCATGCCGCGCCAGTTTGACAACCCCGCCAATGTTGAAATCCACCGCCAGACCACCGCCGAAGAAGTGTGGCGCGACACCGACTGTAAAGTCGATATTTTCGTGGTACGGCGTCGGCACCGCGGCACCGTAACCGGCGTGGGCGAAGTGCTCAAATCGCGCAAACCCGGCGTGCAGGTGTATGCCGTTGAGCCGGCCGCATCGGCCGTTTTGAGCGGCGGCCAGAAAGGCCCTCACCCGATTCAGGGCTTGGGCGCCGGCTTTGTGCCCAGCATTCTCAACACCGAAATCTACGACGGCGTCATCCAGGTACTAACGACGACGCCTCTTTGCCACCGCCGCGCGATGGCCGAACAGGAAGGCATTTTGGTCGGCATCTCATCCGGCGCCGCCGTATGGAGCGCCCTGCAGCTAGCAGCCGCTGCCGGAAAACAAAGACAAACTGATCGTGGTGGTGATTCCGTCTTACGGCGAGCGCCACCTGTCCACCCGCTGTTTGCCGATCTGGCCTGATTCAGGCTGCTTTGCGCGGACTGTCCCGGCATCCGGCGGGGGCGGTCCGCTGCTTTACGCAGCCTGAAATCGGGTAGAATCGCGGCATTTTTCAACCGGTTATTTTGGTTGGTGCGTTGCGCGCCGTATTTTTCAGACTGCCTGAAACGCGCCGGGCCCGTTTTATGTGGAGATTGCCCGTGATGGTAAGAAAATCCCCGTCCTGCTGCTTGCCGCCATGCTGGCGCTGGTACTTGCGACGCCACCCTGAATCCGCCGAGCAGCCGTCCGGCCGACAGCGGCTACACGCTCGCATCCAGCCACTGGTCGGATGTTGCCAAAATCCGCGCTGAAGCCCAGCGTTTGGGCACGCAGGTGCGCGGCGGCAAATGACCAAAGTCCAAAGCCGCGCAATACCTGAACCGTTACCGCCTGAAACTGGTGGGCGCCAACAGCGTCGATGACAGCGTGTACGACGTTTACCTGCGCGCCGCGGTGGACAGCCAATCGGGCAAAATCAGTCCGCAACAGGCGAAGAATTACGTTGAAAAACGCGCTCAAAGGCTGGCAGCAGCGCTGGTCCGCATGTGCGCAAAAAGCCGAGCAACCCCGCATTTGCCAACTTCCTGCTCGAACACATGGGCATGACGCCGCTCAAATAAACCGACAGCGGCCGAATCAGGCGGGCGGAGCAGGGCTTCCCGCCATATTGTTTTTATTGCCGGTTTGGTACAATGCGCCGCAATCTTTCTCATACCCGCAAGCCGCCGAAGACAGCGGCTTGCCTTTTTATTGATTTCAGGCAGCCTGAAAGACGCCTGAGGAGAACCACTATGCAAAATCCCTTAACCGAATACGGCGCCGAACTGTTGCGCGGCGAGTTGCAGCAGCTCAAGAGCGTTGCCCGCCCCGAAGTAATCGCCGCGATTGCTGAAGCGCGCTCGCACGGCGATTTGTCGGAAAAAACGCCGAATACGAAGCCGCCAAAGAGCGCCAGGGCTTTATCGAAGGGCGCATTGCCGAAATCGAAAACAAACTCGCCCGCGCCCCTAGTGGTCAAACCCGCCGAAATCCACGCCGAGGGCAAAGTGGTGTTCGGCGCCACCGTAACCCTGTCCGATGCCGACAGCGGCGACGAAGTGCGCTACCAAATCGTCGGCGACGACGAAGCCGATCTCAAACATTTCAAAAATCTCCGTCAATTCGCCTATCGCCCGCGCGATGATCGGCAAAGAAGAGGGCGACATCGCCGAAGTGCAGGCGCCAGGTGGCGTGCGCGAATACGAAATCGTCAGCGTCGAATACATCTGACGGCCGTTTTTGCTTTTCAGGCTGCCTTTCATCGAGGGCTGCCTGAAAAAGCAGCCTGAAAACCCGAAACAAGGACGAAGCCCGTGAAACCCCATCTGCCCCTGCTGTGCGCGCTGGCGCTGGCCGCCTGCGGCCAAGACACCGACAAAATCGGCGATGCCGACACCGTATTCAACCTGCTGGGCAAGAACGACCGCATCGAAGTGGAAGGTTTCGACGACCCCGACGTCAAAGGCGTGGCCTGCTATATTTCCTACGCCAAAAAAGGCGGCCTGAAAGAAACGGTGAATCTGGAAGAAGACGCCAGCGACGCTTCGGTTTCCTGCGTGCAGAGCGCGCCGCAGATCGAATACGACGAAAACGTGGTGAAAAAACCGCGCCAAGTGTTCAAACGCAGCGCCAGCTTCGCCTTCAAAAGCCAGCAGATCATCCGCTACTACGACCCCAAGCGCAAAGCCTTCGCCTATCTGGTATACAGCGACAAAAATCATCCAAGGCTCGCCGAAAAACTCGCTCAGCAGCATCGCCTGCTACGGCGGCGTACCCGCTTCCGGCGTTGAAGCCGCGCAGTCCGAAGGCAAGCAGGTGCACGGCGTGTGCAGTGATTACGCCGCTCAAATCCTGAGCGGCAGCGCCGTTGCCGCGTTTCAGGCAGCCTGCGTAGCGTAGCGCAGTTGCGGGAGCTAAAACCGTGGCGGCCGTTGAGCCCCAAAGCGCCGCTCGTGCCAAAAACGCGCCTGCGGCCGGCAAAATAAATTACAATCACGGCAGCCTGAAATATCGCTATTTCAGGCTGCTTGCATAAAAGACAGCCGTATCGGCCGCCGATACCGCCCCGCAACGCTTTCAGGCAGCCTGAAAACCGTTTTACCCGATCCGAACGGCGCGGCCGGGCATCCGCCGCATCCGTCCCTTTACCCGAAAGGAAACATCATGGGTCTCATCTGTCAGCCACTGGCTGATCGTTTTACTGATAGTGGTGCTGGTATTCGGCACCGCCAAACTGCGCAACATCGGCCGCGATCTGGGCGGCGCGGTGCACGATTTCAAAGAAGGCCTGAACCAGGGCAGCGAAAATAAAGACGCCCCTGCGGAAAAACCGCTGAAAACACCGCAGAAAAAGCCGAAGGCGGCGAATCGTCCGACGGCGGCAAAGCAGCCTGAAAAACCAATGTTTGATTTCAGCTTCAACGAAATGCTGGTAGCGGGCGCCGTCGCGCTGGTGGTGCTCGGCCCCGAGCGCCTGCCCAAAGTGGCGCGCACCGCCGGCCGCTGGGCGGGCAAAATCCGCAGCCTGGCTGCCGGCATGAAAGAAGAGCTGATGCGCCAGGTTGAAGCGTCCGAACTCTCTGCGGTGAAAGACGAATGCAGCAGGCCGCCGGCCAATTGCAGGGCAGCCTGAACGAAGCTGCTGCCGACATCGGCATGCGATGCCGACGGCCTGTCGGCCTGGGAGCGCCTGCCGCCGCTGAAAAACGCCTGCCGATTTCGGCATCGACGAATACGTCCCGCCGCCGGCACAGGCTGGCTTTTACACCAAATCGCTGCGCAAACAGGCGATGGCGCGCAAACGCGACCTGCGCCCGCGCTACCGCCCCAAACCGCGCTTAAGGAGCCGCCGTTGAGCGAAGAACAACTGGGCGCGGGTCAGCCCCTGATCGAGCACCTGATCGAACTGCGCCGCCGCCTGCTGTGGGCGGCGTCGGTGTTCGTGCTTTGCCTGCTGGCGCTGCTGCCCTTTGCCAAAAGCCAGATTTACGCGCTGGTGGCGCAGCCATTGATGTCGAGCGCTGCCGCAGGGCACGCACATGATTGCCACCGATGTGGCGGCGCCGTTTTTCGTGCCGCTGAAGGTAACGGCGATGGCGGCCTTTCTGCTGTCGCTGCCGCATACGCTGTTCCAGCTGTGGGCGTTTGTCGCCCCGCGCTGTACAAGCAGGAAAAACGGCTGGTGCTGCCGCTGCTGCTGTCGAGCCTGACGCCGTTTGCCGCCGGCATGGCGTTTTGTTATTTTCTGGTGTTTCCGGTGGTGTTTAAATTCCTGAGCGGCACCACGCCCGACGGCGTGAATATGGCACTCGACATCGGCAATTATGTGTCTTTCGTGATCGGCATGTTTGTTGCCTTCGGCACGGCTTTCGAAGTGCCGGTGGCGGTGGTGCTGCTGCACCGCATGGGCGTGATCGGCCTGGAAAAACTGAAGCAGGCGCGGTAGTATGTGGTGGTGGGCGCCTTTATCGTCGCCGCGGTGCTGACCCCGCCTGATGTGCTGTCGCAGTTTATGCTGGCGGTGCCGATGCTGCTGCTCTACGAAATCGGCATCATCGTCTGCCGCTTTAGCGGTAAAGCGGCGGCAGAAAACGATACGCCGCCGCAGTAGGCAAATGAAAACAAAAGGCAGCCTGAAAACCGTATTTTCGGTTTTCAGGCTGCCTTGTTATGTTTGGGACGGGCAATCAGCCGCCGTTCCATTCGCGGTGTTTCGGCGGCACCAGCCCGCTGCGTGCCAGCAGCAGGCACAGCCCCCACAGCACCAGCCCCAGCGCCGCCATCGGCGATACCGGATAGTCGTGGTGCTGGTTCACATACAGTGCGCCGCCAAAGCACATCAGCAGCGGCGCGCTGACGACGGACTGTTTGTTAAAGCCGTCGAGCACAAACACCAGAATACCGGCGGCAATCAGGAAAAAGGCGATGATGTCGCTGGTTTCGGGGAACCAGTGCATGCTTTTTAAGAACCACAGTGCGCCGAAGATAATCAGCAGTAGCGGGAAAAACAGCGAAGTCTGTTTCATGGTGTAGCTCCTTGTGCCGGCGTGCCGGCTGTCGGTAAAACGGGTGCGGCGTTTTCAGGCTGCCTTTTCAGGCTGCTTTGTTGGTGAAGGCAGCCTGAAAGCCTCGTGCCGGCGCGTTTAATGCGCTTTGGGCTTCGGATCGTGCGGGCGCAGTTCGGCCGCCAGTTTGTCGAGAATGCTGTTGACGAATTTGTGGCTGTCGGTGCCGCCGAAGGTTTTTGGTGATTTCGATGGCTTCGTTGATAATCACCGGATAGGCGTTTCCGGCATGGCTTTCAGTTCGAACGCCGCCATCAGCAGCACGCAGCGCTCGATGGGATTGACGGTTTTCTCGTCGCGCTCGAGCAGCGGGCGGATGATAGCCATCAGCTCGCCTTCGCGGGCATGGGCGCCGAAAAAAGATGGCGGCATACAGCTCGGTGGCGGTGCTTTCGAGATTGTCGAGTTTGGCCAGCGCCGCGGCGGGAGCGGCGCCGTCGTCGCGGCTTTCCAGCGCGCTGCGGGCGGCGGCTTTGTCTTGGCGATGCTGTCGTACACGCTTTTGGCGGCTTGCTCGGGCAGGATGTCGGGATTGATTTGGATCTGGTAGAGCGACTGCACGGCGTATTCGCGGGCGCGGCGGCGCGGCGAGGGCAGGAAAGGTTTGCTTTTCATCGGAGGGTTCCTGTGTGGCGGGAAGCGTTTAAAGATGGTAGTGCAGCGCGGCTTTCAGGCGGGCGCCTTCTACGACGACAAGGGCGGCATCACGGGCTTTTTCTTCAATGCGCGCGTGCGCCTGTTCGTCGTTTTCGGTGGTGAGCACGGCATTGGCGATCGGGATGTCGTGATCCAGGCCGACGCGGGTGATACCGGCGCCCGATTCGTTGGACACCAGCTCGAAATGGTAGGTTTCGCTGCGGATCACCGCGCCGATGGCGATCAGCGCGTCGAATTTGGTGCGTGCGCGCGCCATCTGCTGCAGCGCCAGCGGAATTTCCAGCGCCGGGCACGGTGGCGACGACGATATCGTCGTCAGCCACGCCCTAATTCGATCAGTTTCGGTGGGCTACTTTCAACATGGCGCTGCCGATTTCGTTGGAAAAACGGGCTTGACGATGCCGATACGCAGGCGAAAATCGCCGCTTAGGGGTTCGATGGTTTTCATGACGGGGATCTTGTGAAGGTGGGATGAAAGGGGGAAGGACTAATCCTGCGGCTGCCAGTCGGCGGCAGCCTGAAAGCGACCGGCATCGTCGTCCCATTCCCAGGCGCCGGCGGTTTTCGTTCATCAGCGCGGCGGCTTCGGGGCAGAGTTCGAGCGCCTGCGAGAGCGGCAGGGTGTCGAAATTGGCGGCGTCTTCGCAGAATTCGTCGCTTTCCGCGCCGCTGAAAAACGCCAGCCGCTGTCTTGCTCGAAGGCCGGCGCTTCGCGGTAAACGAAGCCGGCGGCGGCATCACCGGCGCTGATTTCGCGGCTGACGATGGCGTATTGAAGGGCGGCGGACAGGGCTTGGGCAAAAGGCGTTCATGGCGGCAGGCGGGAAGTGTAGAAAGGGCGGATTATAGCCCTAAGAAACCGCCCGCCATCTCTACGCGCGGCATGCCGGCTTTAGCAAAAGCGGCTTTTAGCTCCGCAACTTTGCTACGCTACGCAGGCAGCCTGAAAACCGCAAAACCGTCTTGCAGGCAGCCTGAAAGTTTGCCCCATCGCTGGCAGCCTGAAAGCCGGGCAGGCGCTTTCAGGCTGCTTGTTAAACGGTTTCTTAAACGGTTTCGGCCGGCGCATCTTCGGTGCAGATTGGCTGCGGCGGAATGCGGGCGATGTCCCAATGGCGCACCGCCCAGGCGAGCAGATCCTGCGGTTTGTCCACGGCTGGGCAGGGCGGCAGCTGAAGATAGGCCATCACCTGCCGCAGCAGCTGTTCGCGTCGCGCCAAATCAAGGGCGGGGGCGAGGGTCTGCTTCGACCATTTCTGGCCGGCGCGGTTGGTGAGCAGCGGCAGGTGGGCGTAGTGCGGCTGCGGATAGTTCAGGCAGCGCTGCAGCCAGATTTGGCGCGGCGTCGAAACCAGCAGGTCTTGGCCGCGGACGATATGGGTGATGCCCTGCTCGGCATCGTCGGCCACCACCGCCAGCTGGTAGGCCCAAAAGCCGTCGGCGCGCAGAAGCATGAAGTCGCCGATGTCGCGGGCGAGTTCTGGCGGTAGCGGCCGACGATGGCGTCGTCGAAAACAATATCGCTATCGGGCACGCGCAGCCGCCAGGCCGGAGTTTTGCCGTTTTCAGGCTGCCTGAAAGCCGGATCGGCGCAGTACCGCCATAGACAAAACCATCGGCGCCGGGCGCGTGCTTCCCTGCTGCCATTGGCGGCGGCTGCAGTAGCAGGGATAGACCAGATTGCGCGCCTGCAAATCGGCCAGCACCGTGCGGTACAGCGCGTGGCGGCGGCTTTGGTAGGCGACTTCGCCGTCCCACTCGAAACCGAAGGCTTCAAGGGTGCGCAGAATGTCGGCGGCGGCGCCGGGCATCTCGCGCGGCGGGTCGAGATCTTCCATGCGCAGCAGCCAGCGCCCGCCGGCGGCACGGGCGGCAGCGTAGGATGCGGTGGCGGTCAGCAGCGAACCGATGTGCAGCAGGCCGGTGGGGCTGGGGGCGAAACGGCCGGCGTAGGGATTCATGGCGGCAAAGCGGCAAAAAGGGCGCATTTTACCCCTGCGTCCGCATCGGCTGCGGTGCGCGTTAAGCGTTTTGCCCTAATTTCTTTTCTAATCTATAATTATTACGAATTGCTTATCTTTCTTTACGCCTTTTGGCGTTTTTAACTTAACCGACAGGATAAAAACCTATGCGCACATCTCCGTTTTTTTCCGCCTGAGTCTGCTCAGCGCCGCGCTTGTCAGCGGCTTTGCCTATGCCGACGGCGAAACCGCCGGCCAAGAGCAGGATCAGGAGCTGCAAACCGTTTACGTTACCGCCCAGCGCCAGCTGCAGCAGTCGCTCGGCGTATCGAAAATCAACGCCAAAGATTTGGAACGCCGTCCGGCAGTCAATGATATTTCCGACATCATCCGCACCATGCCCGGCGCCAACCTGACCGGCAACACCGCTTCGGGCGAGCGCGGCAACAAACGCCAGATCGACATCCGCGGCATGGGGCCGGAAAACACCCTGATTCTGATCGACGGCCGCCCCGTTACTTCGCGTAACGCCGAGCGCTACAGCTGGCGCGGCGAGCGCAACACCCGCGGCGACAGCAACTGCGCCGGTTGAGCAAAATCGAATCCATCACCGTGCTGCGCGGCCCCGCCGCCGCCCGCTACGGCTCCGGCGCCGCCGGCGGCGTGGTCAATATCGTGACCAAGAAGGTCAGCAGCGAATGGAGCGGCGGCCTGAACCTGTACACCAACCTGCCGCAAAGCAGCAAAGAAGGCAAAACCAACCGCATCGGCTTTAATGTCAGCGGCCCCCATCGTGCAGGACAAACTCGGCTTCCGTTTGTACGGCAGCCTGAATAAGACCGATGCGGATGCTAAGGATATCAATCCGATCGTAGTCACAACGGTAAACCGCGGCGGCCGTATCGTTCGCAGCGAAACTTTGGGCGCCAGCCGCGACGGCGTGAAAAACCGCGATATCGCCGCCCGCCTGGCTGGAAAAATCACGCCCGAACAAACCCTGACTTTGGACAGCTCCCTACAGCCGCCAGGGCAATATCTACGCCGGCGACAACCAAAACAACAACCCCAGCAACCTGACCAAATCGCTTTACGGCGAAGAAACCGCCCGCCTCAAACGCACCAGCAACGCGCTGACCCACGAGGGCATTTTGGTCTTGGGGCGACACCAAAGTGGTTGCCCAGCTTGACCGCACCGTAAACGAGCATTTGGTGGAAGGTTTGATGGGCGGCCCCTGAAGGCCAGTACCAAAACCGCAACTTTCACCGACAGTACCTTTGAAAAACCAAGCGCCTGTTTGCCGAAACCAATATTCCTTCAAACTCGGCGCCGATCATGTGCTTACCGTCGGCAGCGAATACACCAACGACCATCTGGACGACAAAGGCTCGATGGCTCAGGGCGTTACCGATCAAGGCCGAACTCGATGTCTTTGCCGGTTTGGGCACCAACCGCACTACAACAAACAGCCAGAACAACTTTGCCCTGTATGTGGAAGACCATATCAGCTTCGGCCACGGCATCCCAGCTGATTCCCGCACTGCGCTTTGATCACAACAGCAAATCCGGTAACAACTGGAGTCCTGCCCTGAACTTTGTGCAGAAAAATCAACAGCGAATGGACAATTAAAGGCGGTATCGCCCGTGCCTATAAAGCGCCGAACCTGTATCAGAGTAACCACAACTACATCCTGTACACCCGCGGACAAGGCTGCAAAGTCGGCACGCCGGGCACGATCCGCTGCTATCTGGTCGGTAACGACGGTCTGAAACCCGAAACCAGCATCAATAAAGAAATCGGTTTCGAATTTGCCCGCGGCGGCTATCAGGCATCCATGGCCTATTTCCACAACGATTACCGCAACAAAATCGTTGCCGGCTGACGAAGCCGTTGCCTTGAGCAATCTCGGCAACCATCTTTATCAGTGGACGAACGCCAAAAAAGCGCTGGTGGAAGGCGTGGAAGGCAATCTGACTCTGCCGCCGCACAGCACGCTGAAAATGGACGACCAACTTTACCTATATGCGCAAGTCGGTAAACAAAGACACCGGCAATCCGCTGTCGGTGATTCCCAAGTACACCATCAACAGCAGCCTGAACTGGCAGCCGACCGAGAAACTCGATGCCGCACTGAATGTTACCTACTACGGCAAACAGAAACCGCGCTCAGTGATTTTGAACAATGCCGAGCGTAATGCCGGCCTGTCGAACGAATCCGTCAGCCCCTACGGCTTGGTCGGCATCAGCGCCGGTTACCGTTTCAATAAAAACCCTGAACCTCGCGCCTGGGCATCAACAACCTGTTTAACAAACGCCTGTACCGCAGCGCTGATAACAGCAGCGCCGCTTCCTACAACGAACCCGGCCGCTCCTTCTACGGCAGCCTGAAACTTTCGTTCTAAACGTTTATACGGCGATACAAAGCAGCCTGAAAAACCGGATTGCGGTTTTCAGGCTGCTTTTTGTGTTTGCTACGAGCTTGGGGCGGACTTTTCCGTGCGCCGGTTTTCAGGCTGCCATTGGGGCGGGCTAGTTTTATCCGGTTTTCTTTTCGTGCCGACAGGAATCGGGCAGGATTTTTCAGGCTGCCTGCGGCAGCACAAAGGCCGGATAGCGGTGGCGCACGTAGATATAGATTTTTGGGAAGTCGTCTTCGCAGGTCAGGTAGTAGGCTTCGTCGAGCGGGGCGAAGTCGGGGTAGTCGGCACGCAGGGATTCGGCGGACTCGCCGGCGGCGGCGCGACTTTTCGATTTCGCCGCCGTGGCGGCGGTAGAGGGCGGCAGCCTGCTCGAGAATGCGCGCGGTGTCGGCAATCTGCCAGCGGTGCAGTTCGGCAATCAGGCTGCTTTCAAATACGTCGCGGCCGAAGCCGGCGGCGATCACGGCGGCAAAACCTTCGTCTTCGGCGATTTTGTCCATGCGCAGATAGGCGAGCAGGGCGTTTTGCTCGTCGCTCAATTCGGCGCGCACGGTGGTGTCGGGCAGGCGCTGGAGTTCGGCCAGATAGTGATCGAGCAGGCGGTAAACCTGGTTGGGTGGGGCAGGGTGCTCATGGCGGATCTCTTTTCTCGGTTGCAGATATGGGAAAGCAGCCTGAAAAACGGTTTTTCCGCCTTTCAGGCTGCTTGGGGCGTCAAGCCATTTGCGGATGCGCTCGGTAAGGGGCGGCGGCGGAAAGGCCGAGTTTGTCGAGCAGCAGGGGCGGCGTCGCCGTGGTCGGTTACGGTGTCGGGGATGGCGGCGAGCAGGGTGGGTTTCAGGCTGCCTTGGCGGGCGAGCAGTTCGAGAACGGCGCTGCCGGCGCCGCCGGCTTCGGCGTTTTCTTCGGCGCAGACGATGTAGTCGTGGTCGGCAGCCAGCTGCAAAACCAGTTCTTCGTCGAGCGGTTTGACAACGCATGTCGGCAACGGTGGCGTCCAGCGCTTCGGCGGCTTTCAGGGCGGGGGCGACCCATGCTGCCGAAGGCAAGGATGGCGGTGCTTTTGCCCCTGCCGGCGGATAATGCCTTTGCCGACGGGCACGGTGTCGAGGGTGTCGTTTACTGCTGCGCCGCAGCCGCTGCCGCGCGGGTAGCGCACGGCGGCGGGTTGTTCGAGCGCGTAGCAGGGTGGACAACAGCAGGCGGCATTCGTTTTCGTCGCTGGGGGCGGCGATCACCATATTGGGAATGCAGCGCAGAAAGCTCAAATCGTAGGCGCCGGCGTGGTGGGGCCGTCGGCGCCGACGATGCCGGCACGGTCGATGGCAAACAGCACGGGCAGGTTTTGCAGGGGCAACGTCGTGTACCAGCTGGTCGTAGCCGCGCTGTAAAAAGGTGGAATAGATGGCGACGACGGGTTTGACGCCCGCGCAGGCCAGGCCGGCGGCAAAGGTTACGGCGTGCTGTTCGGCGATGCCGACGTCGAAATAGCGTTCGGAAAGCGCTGCGCGAATTCGACCAGGCCGCTGCCTTCGCGCATGGCGGGGGTGATGGCGGCTCAGGCGGGAATCAGCTTCTGCTTGGTCGCACAGCCAGCGGCCGAAGATTTGGGTGTAGCTGGGTTTTTCAGGCTGCTTTTTGGGTGCTTGGGTATCGGTATCGGCGTTTGAATCGGCGTTTTCAGGCTGCTTGTGCACGGTTTTTGCCGATGGCGTGGTATTTGACGGGATCGTTTTCGGCGAGTTTGCAGCCCTGGCCTTTTTGGTGATGATGTGCAGCAGCTGCGGGCCTTTTGCGCCGGGCGCAGTTCGCGCAGGGTATCGATGAGCAGCGGCAGGTTGTGGCCGTCGATGGCGCCGGTGTATTGAAGCCGAAGTTTTCAAACAGTGAGAGCGACTGTTTGATGTGCTCGCTTTCGCTGGCGTAGGCTTTGATGGTTTCTTCGGCTTTTTGGGCGATTTCTTTAACGGCGGGCAGTTTGTCGAGCACGAAGGCGGACTGGTTTTTGATGTTGTGCAGCACGCCGCGCATATCGCGCATCACGTTGCGCGCCAGGTATTTGGGCAGGGCGCCGACATTGGGCGAAATCGACATTTCGTTGTCGTTGAGTATCACCAAGAGATCGGTGTCGGCCATATCGCCGGCGCAGTTGAGCGCTTCAAAGGCCTGGCCGGCGGTCATCGCGCCGTCGCCGATAATGGCGACGCTGCGGGCGCTGCTGCCGGACAAGCGGGTCGGCCACCGCCATCCCCAGCGCGGCGCCGATGGACGTGGACGAATGGCCGACGCCGAAGTCGTCGTACTCGCTCGCTGCGCTTTGGGAAAACCAGCCAACCTGCCAAACTGGCGCATGGTGTGCATGCGGTTTTTGCGGCCGGTCAGGATTTTGTGCGGATAGCTCTGGTGGCCGACGTCCCACACCAGATGGTCGCGCGGGGTGTCGTACACATAATGCAGGGCGACGGTCAGCTCCACCGCGCCAAGATTGCTGGCGAAATGGCCGCCGGTCTGCTGCACGCTCTCCAGCAAAAAGCCGCGCAGTTCGGCGGGCCAGCTGCGGCAGCCGGTCGGCCGCAGCCGGCGCAGGTCTTCGGGCAGGTTTACGGTATCGAGCAGGAGTGGCGGTGGTCATGGTGTGCACTTGGGCGAAAAACAGGCGCGGATTATATAGCAAACCGCACGGCGGCGCTGCGTGCGCAAACGCGCTTTCAGGCTGCCTGAAAGCGGTAAATTGCACCGATAGCGCCATGCAGATTTTTGCTGCCGCCGTGTAGGCGAGCCGTGTAAATTCGGGTAAGATAACACCCTGTTTTTAATTGTTTGCGGCCGCCTGCTTTTGCAGGTGCCGCCGTTTTCAGGCAGCCCGTTTTTCAGGCTGCCTGAAAACGGTTTGACCGCCGCTTCCTAAACCCAAAAATAGCGAAACACCATGAAAAACCACCGAACTGCGCCAAAAATTCCTAAAATTCTTCCAATCCAGCGGCCACACCGCCGTCCGCTCGTCGTCATTAGTCCCCCACGACGACCCCACGCTGTCTTCACCAACGCCGGCATGAACCAGTTTAAAGACGTATTTTTTTGGGCTTTGACAAACGCCCCTACAACCCGCGCCACCACCGCACAAAAATGCGTCGCGCGCAGGCGGCAAGCACAACGACTTTGGAAAAACGTCGGCTACACCGCCCGCCACCACACCTTCTTTGAAATGATGGGCAACTTCTCCTTCGGCGACTACTTCAAACGCGACGCCATTCACTTGCTTGGGAGTTCCTCACTTCCCCGAATGGCTGAACATCCCCAAAGAAAAACTCTTGGCGACCGTGTATGCTGAAGACGACGAAGCCTACAACATCTGGCTGAACGAAATCGGCATGCCTGCCGAGCGCATCGTCCGCATCGGCGACAACAAAGGCGCGAAATACGCGTCCGACAACTTCTGGCAAATGGGCGACACCGGCCCTTGCGGCCCTTGTTCCGAAATTTTCTACGACCACGGCGAAGAAATCTGGGGCGCATTCGGCAGCCCTGAAGAAGACGGCGACCGCTGGATTGAAATTTGGAACTGCGTATTCATGCAGTTCAATCGCGACGAGGCGGGCAACATGAACCCGCTGCCCAAACCCAGCGTCGATACCGGCATGGGCTTGGAGCGCATGGCGGCCGTGATGCAGGGCGTACACAGCAATTACGAGATTGATTTGTTCCAAGACCTGCTCAAAGCCGTTGCCCGCGAAACCGGCGCAGCTTTCAGCATGGAAGAACCAAGCCTGAAAGTCATCGCCGACCACATCCGCTCCTGCTCGTTCCTGATTGCAGACGGCGTGATGCCGGCCAACGAAGGCCGCGGCTATGTCCTGCGCCGCATCATCCGCCGCGCCGTGCGCCACGGTTACAAACTCGGTCAGAAACAAGCGTTTTTCTACAAACTCGTCCCCGATTTGGTCAAAGCAATGGGCGACGCGTATCCCGAGTTGAAAGAGAAACAGACGCAGATTATGGAAGCCCTGCGCGCGGAAGAGAGCCGCTTCGGCGAAACGCTGGAAAAAAAGGCATGGGTTTGTTCAACCAAGTGTTCAACGGCATGAAATTCCTGAAACTGGAAAGCCTGCTGCCGCAAGATGGTGCGGGCAAAACCACTGGCATTGAAAACCGCAGAGGGTGTGGAATTCACCGCCGCCTCCCGTGCCGCTCGGGCAAAAAGCAAATCGTTATCCGTCCCCAAGTTTCAGGTAGCCTGAACGAAGGCATGTATATCGATTTGCAGGCTGCTTTGGAAACCGCCCATATTCCCGACGCGGAAAAACCGTTTGCCGAAGCCTTGAATGCCTATTTGATGGACAACATCGCCAACAGCAAACCTCGTTATCGGCGGCGAACACATCTTCAAACTCTACGACACCTACGGCTTCCCCTACGACCTGACTGCCGACATGGCGCGCGAATTGGGTATCGATTTGGACGAAGAAGGCTTCAACCGCGAAATGGAAGCCCAACGCGCCCGCGCCCGCGCCGCGCAAAACTTCAAAGCCAACGCGCAACTGGACTACAGGCGCGGACACCGAGTTCACCGGCTACGAAAAACGCAGCCAAGACACCAAAAATCATCGCTTTATACAAAGGCAGCGAAGCCGTGGACGAACTGCAAGCAGGCGAAGCAGGCGTGGTTGTTTTGGAACAAACCCCGTTCTACGCCGAAAGCGGCGGCCAAGTCGGCGACGTAGGCTTTATCTTCGCAGGCGAAAAACCGCTTCCGTGTCGAAGACACGCAGAAAAATCAAAGCGGCGGTACACGGACAATTCCGGCGCAGTCGTATCAGGCCGTCTGAAAGTGGGCGATGCCGTATCCGCCGAAATCGACAACGACATCCGCAACAGCATCATGCGCAACCACAGCGTTACCCACCTGATGCACAAAGCCCTGCGCGATGTTTTGGGTACACACGTCGAACAAAAAGGGCAGCCTGCAAAACGCCGAGCTGACCCGCTTCGACATCTCCCACCCGCAAGGCATCAGCGCGGAAGAAATCGCCGAAGTCGAACGCCGCGTCAACGCCGCGATTATTGCCAACGTGCCCGTCAAAGTCGAAACCATGTCTATTGAAGACGCGCAAAAATCAGGCGCAGTCATGCTCTTCGGCGAAAAATACGGCGACTTCGTCCGCGTCATCACCATGGGCGACTACTCCATCGAATTGTGCGGCGGTACCCACGTCGCCCGCACCGGCGACATCGGCTTCTTCAAAAATCATCAGCGAAGGCGGCATCGCCGCAGGCATCCGCCGCGTAGAAGCCATCACAGGTCAAGCCGCACTGACATGGGCGCAAAACCAAGAAAGCCTGATGAAAAACATCATCGCCGAAGTCAAAGCCCAAACCGAAAAAGACGTACTCGCCAAAATCCAAGCCAACGCCGCAAACGCCAAAGCCTTGGAAAAAAAGAGTTGGCAAAAGCCAAAGCCGAACTCGCCGTCCACGCAGGCGCCAAACTCTTGGACAAAGCCAAAGACTTGGGCGTAGCCAAACTCGTTGCCGCCCAAATCGAAGCCGACGCAGCCGCCCTGCGCGAAATCGTTACCGATTTAACCGGCAAATCCGATAACGCCGTGATTCTTTTGGCGGCAGTAAACGACGGCAAAGTCTCCCTGTGCGCCGGCGTATCCAAACCGCTGACAAACAAAGTGAAAGCCGGCGATTTGGTCAAATTCGCAGCCGAACAAGTCGGCGGCAAAGGCGGCGGCAGACCGGATTTGGCACAGGCAGGAGGTACGGATGCTGCGAACTGCCTGAAATGCTGGGAAGTTTGGAAGGTTGGGTAAAACAGTAAACTGATTTAACAAATAAGGCAAAACTAAAGCAGTTTGAAATATTTATAGATGTTAGCTGATTTTTCAAATTTAATTAGGAGTACAACATGGGTGAATATTCTAAAACAATTGGTGAGATAGGTGAAAAATATAGTAGATAACTTCCTCAATTTAATTGGTTGGGATAAGGTTGAAAATAATCTTACACTTTCATGTCAAAAAGCAGTAAGACATGCTAAAAGGTAACTCCAGGCAGAGAAATACACATGGTATTGATATCCTGTTTACTTATAAAAACACCTTTAGAACAAAAATACAATACAAAATATAATTGTTTCTGTAAAACACACAAATAATTCTTACCCTAATAATCCAAAAATCAATTTAAAAGATTATATGCAGATTTGGTTCAGACTTTAGAGTGCTTTTAAACATTCGGAACTAAAAGACTGAGCGTAAGAATTTATTTAATAACATACGAAAACATCAGGATATAGGTGTTCTTTTTGGTTATCGAGCAATGAGAATACCTATGATAACTAATTACAAAAATTGCGAATATTAATTTGGAATCCGATTGGAAATTTGATACTGTACATGTTATAGATAATAAAAAAGTTAACTTTATATTCAACTTGATGAAATTCTTAGGAGTAATAATAGGTATGAAATATTTTTCTATTACCCAGAAACATCTTTTAAGTTATCAGGATGCTGATATACCTAGATATGGCAAGGTATTACCTGTTGAATTTCTAACGTCACCAATTATTCCAGTTATTCTAAAAAATAATAGTGATACAGAGGCTATTGACACTTTTTGTTTGGCTTCTTCTGAAAACTTTGATGGTGATTCGTTACGGCGTCTTATAAAGGCAGCTGATGAATATACTGCAAAAATGAATTGTAAATATCTCTTTCTCTTTCCAAATTATATTGCAAGTCAGCATGAGCCAGAAGTAAGAACAGCTCTAGTAAATGTCGAAAAGCCTGAAAATCTTATTTCGATTAAATCATATTCCCCTGATTTTTAGGAGTTTATATAAAGATGAGTAACAATGAAATTTTATTGCCTACTAGAGACTTCTTAAGACAATTAATAGGGCAGATCATCTATCAAATTTATTGATATAAAAATATTTTTGCGAAGTAGAGGGTAATAACATATTCAGTGATAAAGAAAATGCTGCTATAACTCTTATTAAAACGGGATTATCACCAGAGGAATTCTTAGAAATCAAAGAAAGCTTAAAAACTAAAAGAAGAAAACACCAAAATTAAAAACACGAACAATTAGATGGGATACTGACCTAGATTTACTAGATTGTATTCCAACGAATTTTGATTTTTAGCCCAATACTAAATGATGAATTTGGAACACTAAGATTATCTGATATTACTGACTTTACGTCATTAAATAATAATCATGTATATGTGGAATTTGAAATTGAAAGAGATAACCTTATCAGCAACTTAAGTAAAAACAAAACTTATCATAAAGGGAGGATAGAGTTAAAATTAGATAGAGAAACTAATTCATTGAATATTTCTCTAACACATACTTCTAATGAAACTATGGATTTTGGAGATGCTCTATCTAAAAATTAATTCAAAAATTTTAAAAATGATGGCTATGTAAAACCTACTGATGAAATAGTAACTATAAAGTTCTTAGATTTTAATAATGCCTCTAGAATAAAAATTTCTTCAAGAACTATCTCAAAATGCGAGGTATACAATACTTAAATTTAAAGATACCGATGACATCCACTTTTTCTCCTGATGCAGATATACCGAATCTACTAGAGCATATTACTTGGATGAAAGATAAGATAGATGATTTAAAGATGAAGGGCAGGGATTTGCATTCTACTTTCTTCTTTCAGGATAAAATCAATACATCCTTTCATCAAACTAATGGGGATAAAATGTAATTACATTATTGATAATAATGATATAACAGGAACTTGTAAAATAGAATTTGAATTTTCTAGTGATAAAAATGGAATTCCTATAGAATTAATACTTAAGCTTACAATTTTAAATATTGAAACAAACAATGATGATATAACTAAAAACCAATTGAAGAAATCTATTATTGAATCCTTTGAAAAATATAAATTAGAAATGTACCTAAAATACCGAAATAGTCCTATACAACAAGAGTAAATGTGGCAACTCAGACCGCATACATGCCAGCCGCGTGCGTGGCTACGCTACACACCCTACCTGCGGGCAAAACAAACCTTAAGATTAAGGTGTAGGGTGTGTGCGATACGCACGCACGCGGTTTTGTCGTTGCCGAATGATTCCAAACCATGCCGTAATACAGTTGGCGGTAAACGCAGCTTGGGTCATGACCCAACGAAATCCTCATATCACCTGTAATCTCAAAGCTGCCTGAGAAATAATTTTCAGACGATCTCTACTGAAAAAGCAGCCTGCACTCTTCAAATCAAAATCGAAGTGCAGGCTGCTTTTCATAATAATTAGAAAAACGCGCAATATTTTTATACTGTACATCATGTAGCAGGCCGTACCTGCCTCCTGCCAACTTATTTACGGAACGAACAGGAATAACATGCAGAAGCCCTCTTCAGAAAAAAACCGACAGCCGGTTATTCGCATCCGTGGCAATACTTTCTGCTGGTGTACGCTTTGAGCGCGCCGTTTTGGCTGCTGTCTTTGTTTCTCAAACACAGCCCCCTCGCCTGATAATCTGCCGCTGACCGACATCGGAGCGGCACTCACCCTCGACGGTTGCCGCCGCGTTGCTGCGTTATCGCGAGGGCGGAATAGCGGCGGTGCGTGGACTGTTTGGCCGTGTGTTTGATTACGGGCGGATCAAGCATTCTGCCTATTTTTGGACGGCGATACTGATTTTTCCCCCTGCTTTTATCTGCTGACTTATGTCGCGATACGCCAAACAGGGACAAACCATACCTGCCTTATCCGTATCGTTTGCGCCGCTTGCCGGAGCGTTCGTTATGTTCTTTTATCGCGGCAGTTGCCGAGGAATTGGGCTATGCCGCCTACGCTACGGAAAGTCTGCTAACGGCGTTTTACCCCGCTTGTTACAGCGCTGATTATCGGGGTACCGTGGGCATTGTGGCATTTGCCGTCCATGATTGCCGTGGGGCAGTCTGCCGAACTGATCGCATGGGGGGCTGGCAGGGACGGTTGCCGTGAGGATTATCTATGTATGGCTGTACAACGGCAGCGGCGGCTCGGTATTTGTATTGATTGCGTGCCACACGGTTGCCAATACCGCGCGCACAGGCTTCCCGGGCGGACGGGCGGTATATGAAAACGGCGACGGTATGATTCCATACGGAATTATCATCATCGCGGCGGCAATTGTGATGGTTTTTGGCGTAAGGCGATGTGTTCATCTGATAGCAAGCAGGCGTAGGCTGGGCCATGATCCAACAAAAACCTTCAATCCCTGCCAAGATATTGGGTTTATCAATCCATCCTATGACGGCACGCCTTGGGTTAGAATAGGATTGTTTCGTTTGTAACCGGACAGGGAGAAAACCATGAGAGTAACGAGTGCGGCCATTGTTAATGGTGAGTTTGAAGATAAATACGGCAAGCGCGGCAGTCAGTTTAGTGAAAACGGGATGCCGACTTATTCGATTCCCTTTGAAAATCAGCGGTGCGCCGGAGGGTACGCAGTCGTTTGCCGTGGTGTTGGAAGACAAAGACGCGGTTACCGCCAGCGGTTTTGTGTGGATTCATTGGCTGATTGCGGATTTAACGCGCACTTCGGTAGCGGAAAAACGACAGCATCGCCGCCACCGATTATGTGCAGGGCGCGAACAGTTGGGCGAGTGTGCTGGGCAAACTCAGCATCGAGGAGGCTTCGACCTACGGCGGCATGGCGCCGCCCAACTGCCGCCACCGCTACGAGCTGATTGTCTATGCGCTCGATACCAAGTTGAACCTGCCGCAGGGCTTCCGTTTTAACGATTTGCACTTTGCGATGCAGGGCCATGTGTTGGCGAGTGCTTCGGTGATGGGCACTTACGACGTCTCAGCCGGCTCTGATGCGTTGTTTGCTTTTTTCAGGCTGCCTGTTGGAAAAGGCAGCCTGAAAATATTTGCGGTGCTTGCGGCAATATCGGATCGAAAAAGAGTAAAGCCCGAAAAAGCAGCCTGAAAAACTGATCTGCTTCCCCAAGTCCCAAAGGCAGCCTGAAAACCCCGTTTCAAGGTTTTCAGGCTGCCTTTTGTTTCGGGACGGCGGCTTTCAGGCTGCCTGCCCGGATGCCTTTTTAGATACGCCGCGCCAGCTTCGGCCTTGCCGGTGTAGCCGGCGGGGGTGAGTGCGAGCAGTGCCTGTTTGGCTTCGTCGGGAATCGCCAGGCCTGCGATAAAGGCTTGCAGGGGTTTCGGGCGTGATGCCGTCTTTGCCGCGGGTGAGCGCTTTTAACTGCTCATAGGGCCTGGGGTACAGCGTAGCGGCGCATCACGGTTTGGATCGGTTCGGCGAGCAGTTCCCAAGTGGCGTCGAGATCGGCGGCGATGGCGGCGGGGTTGGCTTCGAGTTTGTTCAGACCGCGCAGGCAGGGCATTCAAGCCGAGCAGGGGTGTAGCCGGCGCCCACGCCCATGTTGCGCAGCACGGTGCTGTCGGTCAGGTCGCGCTGCCAGCGGGATACGGGCAGTTTTCTCGGCGAGAAAAGCTGAGTACGGCGTTGGCCATACCGAGATTGCCTTCGGAGTTTTTCAAAGTCGATGGGATTGACTTTGTGCGGCATGGTGGAGGAGCCGACTTCGCCTTCTTTCACCTTTTTGCTTGAAGTAACCCAATGAAATATAAGCCCAAACGTCGCGGTTGAAATCAATCAGAATGGTATTGGTGCGGCTGATGGTTTGGAAAAACTCGGCCATATAGTCGTGCGGCTCGATCTGGATGGTGTAGGGGTTGAAGGTCAAACCCAGTGATTGTTCGACGAATTGGCGGCAGTGGTTTTCCCAATCGACATCGGGATAGGCCGCAAGATGGGCGTTGTAGTTGCCGACGGCACCGTTGATTTTGCCCAGGAATTCCTGTTTTTCCAGCAGTGCAATCTGGCGTTGCAGGCGGGCGAGGACGTTGGCGATTTCTTTGCCCAGCGTGGTGGGGGTGGCGGGCTGGTACCGTGGGTGCGGCTCATCATCGGCACGGCGGCCAAAATCGTGCGCCAGCGCGCGTAGTTTGGCGGTAAGCTCGGCGAATTTGGGCAGCAGCACGGCATCGCAGCTTCGCGCAGCATCAGGGCGTGGGAAAGGTTGTTGATGTCTTCGCTGGTGCAGGCGAAATGGATAAATTCGCTGACCGCGCTCACTTCGGTATTGGCGGCAAAACGCTGCTTGAGCCAGTATTCGACGGCTTTGACATCGTGGTTGGTGGTGGCTTCGATGGCTTTGACGGCTAGGGCGTCGTCCACGGAAAAACCGGTAATCACGCCGTCGATTTCGGCGACGGTAGCGCCGGAAAACGGCGGCACTTCGCCGATTTGCGGCGCGGCGGCGAGCGCTTTGAGCCATTCCAATTCCACGCGCACGCGAGCTTTGATCAGGCCGTATTCGGAAAACACGGGGGCGCAGGGCTTCGGCGGAGGCGGCATAGCGGGCCATCGAGCGGGGAAAGGGGCGAGCAGGGGGTAATCATGCGGATTCCTTAAAGGGTGGGTTTTGAACGGGATGGGCAGCCTGAAAACGGGATGGATGGTTTTTCAGGCTGCCTTGGATTGCGGATTAATTCTTGCGTTGGTAAGGCTGCTGAAGAATATTGCTGCTGCGTACTTTTTGCCGTGCCGCTTCGTTTGCATTGATGCAGGCGGGCGTGTCTTTGAGTTTGGCGGGGTCGTTTTTACATTTGACCATCTGCGCTTCGTGTTCTGCCGGATGGTCGAGATACCACTGCACATCGTGCGCTTCGTCGCCACAGGCAGAGAGCATGAGCAGGAGAGTGGCGGAAAGCAGGAGTTTGTTCATGGCGGTTTCCTTAATCGGGTAAAAACGGGTTGGTGATGGGTGGTCAGGCAGCCTGAAACCGTTTTTCAGGCTGCCTAGGGCGCCCAAATGTATTTCATATCGTACCAGGTGGCGCCGCCGTGTTTGGAATCGGCGATGCCGTGGTTGCGGAAGCCGAAGCGCCCGTACCAATCGACCAGATGTTCTTTGCAGGTCAGGATCACGCCGGCTTTTGCCGCGCCCGCACATGGTGTCGGTGTAGTGGCGCAGCAGGGGCGGCGGCGATGCCGCGGCACGCGGTATTCGGGCAGCACCACTAGGGCCGAAAAACGGCGGCATAGCGTGCCGTGCGGGCGGTGCAGGGGTGGCATCGGCGCAGTAGGCGTCGGGCAAAATCGGGCGCATCGGAGGCGCAGCCGTTGATAAAAGCCGACGGCGCGGTACCGTCTGCTTCGGCCACGAAAAACTGCTCGGGAAACACACGTAGGCGCTCGCTGATGCGTTCAGGCTGGCGGCTTCGGCGGGCGGAAAAACCGGCGGCTTCAATGGCGGCCAGCACCGGCGCTTCATCGGCGTGCGCAGGGCGGATGGTGAAGGAGATGGTAGCGGCTTGGTTCGAAGTCTGCCGGCCATCCGTGTCTGAAGCGGTTTGATGCGCCATAAAAATCTCCAGTAAGGTCATTCCCGCGCAGGCGGGAATCTGCTGATATTTGACCATGCTGAAAAAGCCGTCCGAAGCCCGATTTTTGCAACAAGATTCCCACCTGCGCGGGAATAACGCCGTTTGGGCCGATTCCGAGCGGTGTCGGAGGTTTTTCAGGCTGCCTTTGGGGCGGGTTGCGGCAGATGCAGTTTCGGTTTGGCAAACCAGGCAGCCTGAAAGCTGGATGCTTTAATCACAGGCCGGCAAGGCCGAAAGGCAGGGCTTCAAATCAGGCAGCCTGAAAACCGGTATCGGGTTTTCAGGCTGCTTGGTTGCGGGGTTTATTCCAATATGACTTCTACGCGGCGGGCTTTCGTCTTTGCTGCCGCTGCCGGTGTCGGATGCGGGTTTGCGCAGTTCGATGCTGCTCTCGGGCACGCCGGCGGTAGCAGAGGGCGTCGCGTACGGCGAAGGCGCGTTCTTTGGAGAGTTTGGCGTTGATTTCGGCGTTGCCGGTGCTGTCGGTATAGCCGGAAACCACGGCTTTTTTGCCTTCTTTCACGCCGGCGGCACGTCTTTAAGCGCGTCCAGCGAATTGGGGGCGAGTTCGGCTTTGCCGGTGGCAAAGTAGAATTTGACGATGCCGTTTTTCCACCACGGTTTTTTTGCTTCGCGGCGGCCTGGGTTTCGGGCGCCAGAATCACTCGGCGGGGTTGGCGCGCTGTCGGCGGCATCGCCGGTTTGGGCTTCGGAAGCGGTGTCGGCGGGGGCGGTCATGCCTTCGGTTTGGGTTTCGGCCATGGCGGTGGCGATGCTGGCTGCTTCGTCTTCCATCATTTCAACGGCGGAAGCCTGCTCGCTCTCGGCGCTGTCGCCTTCATCGTCGCCGCTGAAGGCAAAGGCCAGCGCCAATACGGCAGTGCGGTCAGGGTGGCAAAGCCCAGGCTCAGCAGCAGGCCGAAGCGCTGGGTTTTTGTCGCCTTCTTCGGCGGCGGCAGGGATGGCGGCACGGCGTTTTTGCGGTCTTCGTCTTTTTGTTCGAAATCCATGTCTGTTTCCTTAATAAGCGGGTGTTGAAAAATCGGCGCCATTATATACGAAGCTTGGCGCAAATTTACACTTTCCGCCCCGCAGGCGCGCCACGCTGCCTGAAAGCGGCGCGGCTGTTCAATCCCCCGCCGCACAGTAAAATGCGCCGTTTTGACGACCGTGCAAGGCAGAAAAATCCATGCTTACCTTCCAGCAAATCATCTTCAAACTGCAACAATATTGGGCCAACCAAGGCTGCGCCATCCTGCAACCTTTCGACATGGAAGTGGGCGCCGGCACGTCCCACCCCGCCACCTGCCTGCGCGCTCGGGCCCGAGCCGTGGTTTGCCGCCTACGTGCAGCCCAGCCGCCGCCCCTAAAGACGGCCGCTACGGCGACAACCCCAACCGCCTGCAGCACTACTACCAATTCCAAGTCGCGCTCAAACCCGCGCCCGCCGATATCCAAGACCTGTATTTAGGCAGCCTGAAAGAGCTGGGCATCGATCCGAAAGTCCACGACATCCGCTTTGTCGAAGACGACTGGGAAAACCCACGCTCGGCGCGTGGGGCTTGGGCTGGGAAGTGTGGCTCAACGGCATGGAAGTCACCCAGTTTACCTATTTCCAGCAGGTCGGCGGCATCGACTGCGCCCCCGTGCTCGGCGAAATCACCTACGGCATCGAACGCCTGGTACCATGTATCTGCAAGGCGTGGAAAACGTGTACGACTTGGTTTGGACGACCACGTCCGACGGCCAAACCCTTACCTACGGCGACGTGTATCACCAAAAACGAAGTCGAACAGTCCACCCTACAACTTTGAATACAGCGACGCCGCCTGGCTGCTCGAGCAGTTCAACGCCTACGAAGCCCAAGCCAAACGCCTGCTCGCGTTGGAAGACGCATCGCTCGCGCTGCCTGCCTACGAGCTGGTACTCAAAGCCAGCCACACCTTCAACCTGCTCGACGCACGCGGCGCGATTTCCGTAACCGAACGCGCCACCCTACATCGGCCGCATCCGCGCCTTAAGCCGCAGCGTGGCGCAAAAATATGTGGAAGGGCGCGAGAAGCTGGGCTTTCCGCTGTTGAAAGCGCAGGCGCAGGCAGCTTGAACGGGTTTTCAGGCTGCCTGAAAAAGGTTGGAACCATGAATAATCCCATCGAAATCTATCAGACTTCAGACGGCCAAACGCAGGGTGGAAGTGCGTTTCGGCCAAGAAACCGTGTGGCTGTCTCAGGCGCAGATGGCGCAGCTTTTTGATACCAGTGCCGACAACATCAGTCTGCATTTGAAAAACATCTATGCCGAAGGCGAGTTGGACGAGCAGGCAACTACCGAGGATTTCTCGGTAGTTCGCACCGAAGGCAGCCGCAAGGTTACGCGCCAAATTAAGCACTACAATTTGGATGCAGTTATTTCAACAGGTTATCGCGTTAAGTCTCGTTATGCCACGCAATTTCGCATTTGGGCGACCGCCCGCCTGAAAGACTACCTGCTCAAAGGCTACGCGCTTAACCAAAGCCGTTTGCAGCAAAACGCCGCCGAATTGGAGCAGGCCGTCGCCCTTATCCGCAAAACCGCCGCTTCGCCCGAATTAACCGTTGAGAGCGGACGCGGCCTGGTCGATATTATCGGCCGTTATGCGCAAACCTTTCTCTGGCTGCAACAATACGATGAAGGCTTGTTGAGCGAGCCTAAAGCCCAAGCAGGCGGCGAGCTGCCTACTGTTGAAGAAGCCCGCGCCGCCTTGGCGGAGTTTAAACAACAGCTGATGGCGCGCGGCGAAGCCACCGAACTGTTTGCCCGCGAGCGCGACGGCGGCCTTGAAGCCTTACTCGGTAATTTAGAGCAAACCGTATTCGGCGAACCCGCTTATCCCAGCATCGAAAAGCAAAGCCGCGCATCTTTTGTATTTCGTCGTCAAAAACCATCCGTTTTCAGACGGCAACAAACGCAGCAGCGCATTTTTGTTTGCCGATTTCCTGCACCGCAACGGGCGTTTGTTTAACGCACGCGGCGAAGCCGTCATCAACGACACCGGCCTGGCCGCGCTCACCCTGCTCGTCGCCGAATCCGATCCCAAGCAGAAAGACACCCTGATCCGCCTGATCATGCACATGCTTCAGGCAGCCTGAAAACCAAACCATAAGGAGTCCGCATGCAAACGCAGCATTTTTGCGCAATTTGCCGTGTTCGGCCAGCCGGTTGCGCACAGCAAGTCGCCGCGCATCCACCGCCTGTTTGCCGCGCAGCAGGGGCAGGACATCGACTACCGCGCGCTGGCGCTGTCCGATAGCGAAAGTGATTTTCGCGCCGGCGTGGATGCGTTTTTTGCCGCAGGCGGCCTGGGGGCGAACATCACCGTGCCGTTTAAAGAATGGGCGTGCCGCTATGCCGACGAATTGAGCGAGCGCGCCCATGCTGCGGGGGCGGTCAATACCTTTATCCGCCTGCCCGCGCAGCCTGAAAGCGGCAAAGCCTGAGCGCGTGCGCGGCGACAATACCGACGGCGCCGGCCTGGTGCGCGATTTCGGCGGACAATCTCGGCGTAGCGCTGGAGGGGCGGCGGATTCTGATTATCGGTGCCGGCGGCGCGGCACGCGGCATTGTGCTGCCGCTGCTGCAGGGGCAGCCTGAAAGCGTGCTGATTGCCAACCGCAGCCCCGGGCGGGCGCAGGCGCTGGCCGATGAGTTTGCCGTCGAAGCGCTGCCGCTAAACGCGCTGGCTGGCCGCCGTTTCGATATTGTGATTAACGCCACTTCAGGCAGCCTGAAAGGCGAAGCGCCTGCGGTGCCGGCCGATATTTTTCAGGCTGCCTGCTGGCCTATGATTTGGTTTTATGCCGCGCAGCCGACGCCGTTTATGCGCCAGGCGCTCGAAAAACGGCGCCGCCGCTGCGGCCGACGGCCTGGGCATGCTGGTGGAGCAGGCTGCCGAATCTTATTTTTCTGTGGCGCGGTTTTCGTGCCGATACTGCGCCGGTTATCGCCGCGCTGCGCGAGGAGTTGTCGCAATGAAATGGCTGTTCAGACTGCTGGTGCTGCCGCCGCTGGCGCTGGTGCTGTTTAATGTTTATGTCTATGGCAGCATTATCAGCTACCGCGCCGTTGCCCCCGCACCAAACTGCCTTTATGCGCATGCGCATGGCGCAGCTGGCCGACACCCGCCCCGAAGTGCGGCTCGACTACCGCTGGACGGCCTATCCGCATATTTCCGTTAATCTGAAAAAGGCGCTGATTGCGTCGGAAGACGCCAATTTCGCCAGCCACGAAGGTTTTTGACTGGAACGGCATCAAAAACGCCATGCGCCGCAACGAAAAAGCGGCAAAGTGCGCGCCGGCGGTTCCACCATCAGCCAGCAGCTGGCGAAAAACCTGTTTCTCAACGAAAAACGCAGCTACTGGCGCAAGGCCGAAGAAGCCGCCATCACCGCCATGCTGGAAGCCACCACCGACAAAGACCGCATTTTCGAGCTGTATCTCAACGTAATCGAATGGGACTACGGCGTTTACGGCGCCCAAGCCGCCGCGCAGCGTTTTTTCCACACCGACGCCGCCCGCCTGAGCAAAGCCCAGGCCGCCCAGCTGGCCGCCCGCGTTCCCGCGCCGCTGCGCTACGCCGATAATCCGTCCGACCCGCGCCTGCGCAGCAAAACCAATATCATCTTGCGCCGCATGGGTTCGGCCGCGCTGCCGGAATAGGCGTGGGCTTGGGCTTTCAGGCTGAGACCTTGCAAAAATCCCAAAGCCGGCCTGAAAAATATAAAATGCCGTCATTCCCGCGCAGGCGGGAATCTTGTTTGATATTCAAAAATTATTGGAAAAAACAATCTATTGATTAAGTTCAGCCAAGATTCCCGCCTGCGCGAGAATGACGATGATTTAACTATTTCTTATTTTTATTTTAGGTTTTGCAAAGGTCTCAGGCTGCTTGTAGGCGGTTTGACGGCATCGGTATCAATAAAAACTTTCAGGCTGCCTTGATCCGAAGGCAGCCTGAAAGTTTTAGTGCCGGCGGTTTAACGCTTTTTTGCCGCGCAGTAGGGCCGAAGGCAAGGGCGGCGAGCATCAGCGAAAAACAGCGCGGCGCCGAGCCAGGGCAGGGGGATGCCGAGCATGGTATAGACTTCGCCGCATGCGCCGTCGCCGCGGATAACCGGTTCGAACCAGTCAAACAGCGGCCAGTCGCGCAGGCGGAAGGCCCACGGCGCGCCGCAGGAAGGCTGGGCGCCGATGGGCAGGGTCTGCAGATGGCTTTTGTTTGACGGCAACATACAGGCCGAAGGCGGCGGGCGGGGCGGTAATCAGGCCGGATAGCAGCTGCACGCGGCGGCAGCGCGGCGGCAGAATCAGCAGCAGGGTGCTTACCAGCAGCAGCGCGGCGAGCATGACGCAGCCGCTGCTCGATGCACACATCACACAAGGGGTTCATGCCCAGCAGGTACTGGCCGCTAAAGAGCCGGCGCTGCCAGCTAGCGCCAGCAGCCAAACGGGAAAAATGGCGGTTCTGAAATTCATGGCGGTTCCGTAGTTGCAAAGGGAAAAAAGCAGCCTGAAAAGCCGGTTTCAGGGTTTTCAGGCTGCCTGAAAGGTAATGAAACGAATGAAACGGCGGTGGCCTACTGCAGCACGGTATCCGATTTCAAATCGGTTTCGGGTATATCGACGGTAAAGCGGCTGCCCAGGTCGTTTTCAAATTCGTAGCTGCCGCGCATGCTGCCCCACGGGGTAGTGAGCTGCATGCCGCTTTGGTATTCGAAGCTCTCGCCGGGCATCAGCACCGGCTGTTCGCCGATGACGCTGGTGCCGCTGATGTTTTCGATGCTGCCGTGGGCATCGGTAATTTCCCAGTGGCGCTTGCGCAGGGTCAGGGTGTAGTCGCTGCGGTTTTCGATGGTGATGCGGTAGGAAAAAGGCGTAGCGTTCGGCGGCGGCGCTGCTCTCGGCAGCCATATAGTTGGGTTCGACGCGGATGCGGATTTTCGTCTTCATACATGGCGGGATTATCCGGTAATACAGTCAAACAAAAACGATGATGATGATGCTGAATACGGCGGCGATGATGTCGTCGAGCATCACGCCGAAGCCGCCGGAAACGCGGCGGTCGAACCAGCGGATGGGCGGCGGTTTGACGGCGTCGAAAAAAACGAAACAGCAAAAGGCCGCCAGCCACCAGGAGCCAGCCGTCGGGCGTAAAGGCCAGCACCAGCATCATGGCGACGATTTCGTCCCAGACGATGCCGCCGTAGTCGTGCACGCCCAAATCGCGCTCGGTTTCGTTGCAGATCCAGATGCCGATGAAAAACAGCGGCACGCACAGCATGCCCAGCCAAAAAGGGCTGACGCCCAGCCACAGCAGCAGCGCAGCCAGCACCACGCCCGGCACGGTGCCGGCGGTGCGGGGGCAACCGGAGCAAGCCTCGAGCCGAAGCCGAAGCCGACAAAACGCACCGGTACCGCGCGAGCAGCCAGGGTAGGGGTAGGGGCGGAAAGAAGGGGCGCTTTTGCCATAGGGGTAAGGGTTTTTCCAATCAGGCAGCCTGAAAGCCTGTTTTTTGCGGTTTTAGCTTCGCAACTTCGCTTCGCTACGCAGGCTGCTTTTTAAGATTAGTCGAGCAGGGCATCGACAAAGGCGCGGGCGTCGAAAGGGCGCAGGTCGTCGATTTTTCGCCGACGCCGATGTAGCGCACCGGTATCGCGCGGTTTTGCCAGCGCCGCCAGCACGCCGCCTTTGGCGGTGCCGTCGAGCTTGGTTACGATCAGGCCGGTGAGTCCCAGCGCGTCGTCAAAGGCGGCTACTTGGTTAACGGCGTTCTGGCCGATATTGGCATCGAGCACCACGATGATTTCGTGCGGCGCGTCGGGCATGGCTTTTTGCAGCACCCGTTTGACCTTTTTGATTTCTTCCATCAGGTGCAGCTGGGTGGGCAGGCGGCCGGCGGTGTCGGCCAAAAACGATGTCGATGCCGCGTGCTTTGGCGGCTTCCACCGCATCGAAGCAGACGGCGGCCGAGTCGCCCGAAGCCTGCGAAATTACGGTTACGCCGTTGCGTTCGCCCCATTCCTGCAGCTGCTCGCGGGCGGCGGCGCGGAAGGTGTCGCCGGCAGCCAGCAGCACCGATTTACCCTGCTGCTGGAAGTATTTGGCGAGTTTGCCGATGGAAGTGGTTTTGCCGGCGCCGTTGATGCCGGCCATCATAATCACAAAGGGGCCTTTTTCCGGCAGTACCAGCGGTTTTTCCAGCGGTTTGATCAATTCGTACACCGCTTCTTTGAGCGCTTCGCGCAGTTCGGCGCCGTCGCTTAAGCCGCGCAGCGACTACGCGGCGGCGCACTTCTTCCATCAGCTCTTCGGTGGCTTCGATGCCCATGTCGCTGGTGAGTAGCACGGTTTCGAGTTCTTCACAGGTCTTCGTCGATTTTGCCGCCGCCGAACACGCCGACCAGCGACTTGACCATATGGTCGCGTGATTTGCTCAAACCCTGTTTCAGCCGCGCCGCCCAGCCTTGTTTTTTTCAGGCTGGTTTGTTTCTGTTTCAGGCTGCTTGGTTTCGGCTTCAGGCTGGTTTGTTTCAGGCTGCTTGGCGGCGGTGTTTTCTTTGGTGTCGGCAATATCGGCGGCTGCGGGCTGGTTGTCGGCGGCGCTTGGCGCTTGGGCGGTGGTATCGTCGCCGGTACCGTTTTCAGGCTGCGGGGTTGGAACGGCGGTATCGGCAGCCTGCGGTCGGCTTTCGGTCTGCACGGTATTGTTGCGCGACAGCGTTTGCGGGTTAGCCCAGGTTTGCGCGGCGTTGTCGCTGCGTACCGGACGGCTGATGCCGGCGGCGGCGTTGTAATCAGGGTGCGCCCAGTTGCTGAATGCGGGGGAAGCGGCAGTTTCGCCGGTAGTGGGAACGGGAGTTTCTGATGATGCGCTATCGGCGGCAGGGTTTTCAGGCTGCCGGTCTTCGGCGGGGATGACGGGTTCTGCTTCGGTGTCGGCGGTATCGGTGTCAGCCGTTTCAACGGCAACGGCAGCGGTTGGGGTGTCGGTTTCGCCATCGGCAGCTTCTGCTGTCTGCTCTGGGGCGGTGGTTTCAACGGCGGAGCTGTCTGCCGCATCGCCGGCGCGGTTTTCAGGCTGCGCGGGGGCGTCGGCGGCGGCAGCGGTTTCGTCTGCAGCTGCGGCGGGGCGGGACCGCTCGGGGCGGGCTGGGGCTTCTCGTCTTTGCCTTTGAAGATGTTTTTTTATAAAGTTGAACATGGCGCTTGTGTTTGGGCAGTCGGTGGTTTGGTGGCGGCGCGGCCGAGCGCGCACGGGCGGAAAAACAAAATTGCGGCATTCTAGCCGAACATCAGGCAGCCTGAAAGCATCTGTGTGCCGGCGGCGGCGCTTTGGCGGCAAAAAGCGGCAAATCTGCCACAGCCGCAGGCGGGTCAAACAGACGGCAAGGCAGCCTGAAAAAGCGGGTTTTGCGTTTTCAGGCTGCCTGCTTGGCGGCGCCAAATGGTTTTTCAAAGTTGGCGGCTGATGTCTTCCAGCGTGCGTACCGCGGGTTTCTTCGCCCAGTACCAGAATCAGCACCACCACCGCCGCCATCACGCCGGCAAACATGGCGAAAATGGCATCAAAACCGCTCTGCCTTTGCAGCAGCAGCGCCACCGCCGAGGGCGCGGCGATGCCGCCGAGCCGTCCGGCCGCTGCCGCCCAGCCGAGCCGGCGGCGCGAAAGCGCACGGGGTAGAGTTCGGGCGTGTAGGGTGTAGAGCACGCCCCAGGCGCCGAGGTTGAAAAAGGACATCGCCGCGCCCCACGCCAGTACGGCATCGGCAGACTGGGCGCCGCCAAAGCGCCACGCGCACAGCGAGCAGGGCGGCGAGAAACAGTGCGAGCGTTGCCTTGCGGGCCGATTTTTTTCCACCAGCACCGCCGCGGCGAAATAGCCGGGCAGCTGGGCGGTAATCAGCACCAGCATGTATTCGAAGGTCTGGACGACGGTATGCCCTTGGCCGACCAGGAGCTTGGGCAGCCAGGTAAAAATGCCGTAATAGGAAAAGACGATGCCGAACCACACCGGCCACAGCATCAGCGTACGGCGGGCAAAGGGCGGCTGCCACAGTTCGGCAAAACGCGGCGGCTTGGCGGCGGGTGGCACGGCGAGCCAGGGCGCGGTTTTCAGGCTGCCTCGCCGGCAGCCGCTTCCATGCGGCAGACAATTTCGTGCGCTTCCTGCACGCGTACCGCGACCAAGCAGATAGGGCACCGATTCGAGCAGCCGCGTGCGCACCCACAGCGCATAGGGCAGCGGCAGCGCGCCGAGGGGCAAAGGCGCTGGCCCAGCCGTAGCGCGGAATCAGGAAATAAGACGCCAGCGCCGCCGCCAGCCAGCCCAGTCCCCAAAAACTTTCCAGCAGCACGATAAAGCGCCCGCGCAGCTGCGGCGGCGCGTATTCGCTCACCAGCGACACCGCCACCGGCAGCTGCGCACCCAGCCCGATGCCGGCGGCAAAACGCCAGACAAGCAGGCTGTCCACATCCGGCGCCAGCGCGCACAGGCCGGTGGCGGCGCCGTACACCATCATCGAGGCGGCAAACACATTGCGCCGGCCGAAGCGGTCGGCCGCGCGACCGCTTACCACCGCCCCCAGCGCCATGCCGGCAAAGGTGATGCCGACGATCCACGCACTCTGCGCGGGCGTGAGCTGCCATTGTTTGGTCAGTACCGGCAGCACAAAGGACACCATGCCGGTGTCCATCGCGTCAAACAGCCAGCCGATGCCGACCAACAGCAGCAGCCGGTAATGAAAACGGTACCGGCGGGCAGATTGTGCAGGCGGGTGAGAATGTCCATAGTGTGTGTGCGGGGAAAAAGTTTTCAGGCTGCCTGTGCGTCCGGCTTCAGGCAAAGGGCGGTACGGCGGCGCCGCAGTGCTGGAGCAGGCGCACGGTTTCGTATACCGGCAGCCCCATCACGCCGGTAAAGCTGCCGGCAAGGTGGGAGACGAAAATACCGCCGGCGCCCTGGATGCCGTAAGCACCGGCTTTGTCCATCGGTTCGCCGCCGGCGATATAGCGCTCGATTTCGCTGTCGGACAGGGGCTTTGAAACGCACGTCGCTGCTTTTGCACGATGCTGTGTTCGCGCCCCTGGTAGTGCACGCAGACGGCGGTCAGCACCCTGATGGCTGCGGCCGGAGAGTGCGCGCAGCATGCTGCGGGCGTGGTCGGCGGATTCGGGTTTGCCGAGAATGCGGCCGTCGAGGGCGACGGTGGTGTCGGCGCTCAGCAGCGGCAGGCTGTCGCCGTGCACCGCCAGCGCGGCACGGTTTTTCTGCTGCGCCATCCGCAGCACTATAGGGTTCGGCGGCTTCGGCGGCAAGCGGGGTTTCGTCGATGGGAACGGCGCCGGTGCGCACGGCATAGCCGAGGTTTTCGAGAATCTCGCGGCGGCGCGGGCTGGCAGAGGCCAGAATCAGGGTGCGGTCGGTCATGGTGTTTGCAATAGGGAAAAACGGGGCGGGATTGCGTTTCAGGCAGCCTGAAAGGGTGGGGCGGCGGCGGTTTAGGCAGCACCAACGCCAAAAACAGGGTGGTGCCTTTGCGCTGGATCAGCACCGGCAGGTTTTTGCCGCCTTTGGCAAAGGCCTGGCTGACTTCTTCGCGGCTGTGCACCGCCATGCCGGCGATTTCGCGGATCACGTCGCCGCGCTGCAGACCGGCGCGGGCGGCGGCGCCGTCGGTGCGCACGATGATGATGCGGTCCGTCGGCTTCGGCGCTGAGCACCAGCCCGGCTTCGGGCGGGTTGAAGTTTTTCGCTGCCGGCGCCCGATACTTCAGCTTCGGGCTTGCCGGCGGCCGACTGGCTGATATCGCCGGCGCTGCCAAGGGTTACGCCGACTTTCAAGTTCGGCGCGCTGGCGCCAGATTTGCAGTTTGACTTCCTTGCCCGGCGCGGTGCTGTCGACAATCACCGGCAGATCGCCGGAGGAGACGATTTCCTTGCCGTTCACACCGCGGATAATGTCGCCCACCTGCAGGCCGGCAGCCGCGGCGGGGCTGTTGGGCAGCACTTTGGACACCAGTGCGCCGGTGGGTTTGTCCAGCCCGAAGGACTTGGCCAAATCGTGGGTAACTTCCTGAATCACCACGCCAAGCTGGCCGCGCTGCACTTTGCCGTCGGTTTTGAGCTGCTCGGCAACGTTCATCGCGGTGTCGATGGGAATGGCGAAAGAGATGCCCATAAAGCCGCCGCTGCGGCTGTAAATCTGCGAGTTGATGCCGACCACCTGGCCTTTGAGATTGAACAGCGGGCCGCCGGAATTGCCGGGGTTGATGGCAACGTCGGTCTGGATAAACGAAGTGTAGGTTTCGTTGGGTAGGGTGCGGCCTTTGGCGGAAACGATGCCGGCGGTTACGCTGTTGTCAAAGCCGAAGGGCGCGCCGATGGCGGCCACCCATTCGCCGGATTTGAGCTCGTTCGGATTGCCGATTTTGGCTGCCGGCAGGGTCTTCGGTGTCGATTTTCAGCAGGGGCGATGTCGGATTTGTCGTCGGCGCCGATGAGTTTGGCGTGGTATTCGCGCTTGTCGTTGAGCGTGGCTTTGATATTGGTTTTGCCTTTGACCACGTGGGGCGTTGGTCAGGATATAGCCATCGGCGCTGATGATGACGCCGAGCCGAAGTTGGCATCGTCGCCGTCGCCGTCTTCAGGCTGGTTGGGGACGATGCGTTTGAAAAAGTCGGAAAACGGGTCTTCGGCGCTGCCGTCGCTGTTGCCTTCGCCGCCTTCTTCGCGCAGCGCCTGGATATTGACCACCGAGCCGCCTTCGCGCGCCACCAATTCGGCAAAATCGGGCAGCAGCATGCCGACGCGGTCGTTGCCTTTAACTACTTCGACTTTGGTTACGAAGCTGCCTTCGGCCGGTTTGTCGGTATCGTTTTTGTTGCAGCCGTACCAGCGCCAGAGCAGTACCAGCGGCAGAAGAATCAGGGGCGGGTGGGTTTGTTCACGCGGATAAGGTCCCAACAGAAACGGAAAAAGGCACGGCGGCCGCAAAAACGCGGATTGTAGCGGAATCGGCTGCCGGCGTTAAGCGGCAGGCGCTGCGAAAGCAGCCTGAAAAACCTTTGTTTGAGCGCTCGGGCAGCCTGAAAAAGCCGTTTTGACTGCTTTCAGGCTGCCTAGCCGCAGGAGAAAAGTTCGCGGTAGTGGGCTTTGAGCCAGCTTTTGGCGGCGGCGGTGTGCGGGGTGTGGCGGGCGACTTCCTGCCAGAAGGCGCGGCTGTGGTTGGGGTGGCGGATATGACACAGTTCGTGCACGCACACATAGTCGCGCACCCAGGCAGGCGCGCCGGCCAGCCGCCAGTTGAGACCGATGCCGCTGGGTCGGCACACGCCCCAGAAGCTGCGGGCATCGGACAGGGCGCACCGGCGTGGCTGGCAGTTTCAGGCTGCTTAGCCGTTCGGCAAACAGCGGAAACAGCAAATCGGGCGCCTGTTCGCGCAGATAGCCGCGTAGCAGCGCCCGGGTGTCGAGCGGTATCCGGCAGCAGCAGGCGGCTGCCGTCGCGGCGGATGGCTGGGACGCCGCTGCCGCCGGCCAGCGCAAAGCTGCTCGCCGTCGAGCCAGATGCTTTCAGGCTGCTTCGGGCTGTCGGGCGCGCGTGCCAGCGTCTGCCGCAGCAGCGGCTCGTGCTCTTGCAGCCAGCGGCGCAGCTCGGTGATGCCGAGCCAGCGCGGAATGCCGATGTGCAGCCCGCCGGCGGGGTGCGGGCGCAGGATGATGTTGCGGCGGGTGTTGCAGCGGATGTGCAGCACCAGCTCGCTGCCGTCGGATAAGCGGTGGGAAACGGGCATGGGCTCAGGCGGGATTGGAGCCGAAGGGCCTTTGGCCGCCGATTTCGGCCTGCTGGCTTTCGATCCAGTTTTCGCACTCGGCCATCAGCTCGGTTTCGCTGCCGCCCTGCCAGCGGATCGGCGCACCGATGCGCACGGTAACGGTGCCGGGATATTTGAGAAAGGAATTTTTCGGCCAAAACTCGCCGCTGTTGTGCGCTACCGGCACCATGTCCATTTCAAACAGTTTCGCCATTTTCGCCGCGCCCAGCTTGTAGCGGCTGCGCTCGCCGGGTTTGATGCGCGTGCCTTCGGGGAAAAATCGCAATCCAAAAAGCCGTCTTTTTTGCGCGCCAAACCCTGCTCCATCAGCTGAGAAGTGGCTTTGACGCCGGCTTTGCGGTCGATGCCGATGGTTTTGGCCATTTTCAGCCCCCAGCCGAAAAAGGGATTTTGAACAGCTCTTTTTCGCCACATACACCTGCAGCGGGAAGATTTCCTGCAGCGCCAGCGTTTCCCAGCCGCTCTGGTGCTTGGAGCAGATAATCGCCGGCTCGGCGGGGATGTTTTTCGCGCCCTTCGACGCGGTAGTTGAGCCCGACAATGTTTTTCAGCGACCACAGCAGCAGTCGCGCCCACGCGCGGCCGATTTTGTTCGCCCCTTGCGGCACCAGCATCGCCGGCAGCACGAAGGCAAACATCACAATCGCGCTCACACTCAAAATCAGCCAGTAAACCAGGTTTCGTAACAGCAGCATAAAAAGATAACTTTCCAATCAAACAGGCAGCCTGAAAAGGCAAAACGGCTTCGCTTGCCGCGGCGGACGGCGTCGTTCAGGCAGCCTGAAAAGCAAAAAGATGCCGATTGTACGGCATTTTGCGGCGGGTTTTAAGTTTGTGCTCTAAAGAGTGTAGTTGGCAATCGGCATTGCGGCGGTGTTTTTGGCAAAAAATACCCGCCTGACGCGTCAAAAATGCTCGCAAGGTGTCCAAGCTTGCTGCGCTTTTTCCTTGCATTCGGGCATTTTTACTTAAAAAAACCGCTTCGCAAGCCGAATGCCAACACACCCTGGCGCCGGACAAAGCGCGCCCGCTTTTCAGGCTGCCCTGCCGCGTTTTGCGTTTACGCCGTTTCCGCGGCCGGTGTCTTAATCAGAAACTGCGAAAAAGCCAGCAGGTCGTCGAATACCAGTGTATTGGGCGGCAGTTTGTCGGCCGACTCGGCCTGGGTTTTCCTGCCTTTTTCCGGTAAGCACCAGCGCGGTTTTGCAGCCGGCGGCGGCGCTGCTTCAAGTCGCGCAGGCTGTCGCCCACCATCCAGCTCTCGGCAGGGGCAGCCTGAAAGCGCTCGAGAATATCGCTAATCATGCCGGCTTGGGTTTGCGGCAGCCGCAGTTGTGGGCGTTGGTGTGCGGGCAGAACCAGATGCCGCTGATTTCGCCGCCGGCCGACTGCACCAGCTTGTGCATTTTGGCGTGCATTTCGTTGAGCGTCTGCATGGTGAAAAACTTGCGGCCGATGCCCGACTGGTTGGTCGCCACCGCCAGCGTGTAGCCGGCCTGGGTCAGAAAGGCGATGGCGTCCATGCTGCCGGGCAGCGGCACCCATTCGTCGGCGGATTTGACGAAGTCGTCGCGGTCTTGGTTGATTACGCCGTCGCGGTCGAGAATGATGAGTTTCATGGCTTATTCAAACAAAGCGGTTTGGGCGAGCGGTTTGCCCGCCAGGTCTTTGGCGGAAAGCTGCGGTTCGCCCGAAAGCGGCCAGTCTATGCCGAGCGCGGGGTCGTTCCACAGCAGCGAGTGTTCCGACTGCGGGTGGTAGTAATCGGTGCATTTGTAAACGAATTCGGTATTGTCTTCCAGCACATAAAAGCCGTGGGCAAAGCCTTCGGGTATCCACAGCTGGCGCTTGTTTTTCGGCCGACAGCACCGCGCCCGCCCAACGGCCGAATGTGGGCGAAGAGCGGCGCAGATCGACAGCAACGTCAAACACGCTGCCGAGCACCACCCGCACCAGCTTGCCTTGCGGTTTTTCCAGCTGGTAGTGCAGGCCGCGCAGTACACCGATAGCGGATTTGCTGTGGTTTTCCTGCACGAAGCCGCGATCGCAGACGTGCTCGCGAAACCATTGGTCGCGGAAGGTTTCCATAAAAAGCCGCGCTCGTCGCCGAAAACCTGCGCCTCGAGCAGTTTGATATCGGGCAGGGCGGTGGGAAGGATGTTCATGCGGTGGGTTCCAATCTTGTTTTAAATGCTTGTTTTGGTAAGGTTTCAAATCGGCCAGCGCCGCCTCGCCAGTCGGCCGGTTTGATGCCGAAAGTGTTTTTGGATTTTGCCGCAGTCCAGCCGCGAATTGGCGGGGCGGCGGGCGGGGTGGGGTAGTCGGCGGTGGCGATGGCTTTGAGCTGCGGCACGGCGGGCAGGATGCCTTGTGCGGCGGCAGCCTGAAAAATCCGTTCGGCAAAACCGTGCCAGCTGGTGTAGGGCTGCCGGAGTAGTGGTAGATGCCCCAGTTGGCAAAACCGGGTTGGTGGACGGCGTCGGCGATGGCAACGAGGGCGTCGGCGATGGCGGCGGCAGGGGTGGGCGCGCCGTATTGGTCGGCAACGATGCCGAGGCTGTCGCGCTCGCGGCCGAGGCGGAGCATGGTTTTGACGAAGTTGCCGCCGTGCGCGCCGAACACCCAGGCGGTGCGCAGGATGATGGCGCGGGCAGGCGGCGGCCAGCGCTTCTTCGCCTGCGAGCTTGCTTTTGCCGTAAAACGCTTTGCGGGTTGACGGGGCCGGTTTCGTGGTAGGGGCGTCGGCGGCGCCGTCGAAAACGTAGTCGGTGGAAATGTGGAGAACGGCGGCACCGTGCGCGGCGGCGGCTTCGGCCAGATGGCGCACGGCGTCGCGGGTTGACGGCGTAGGCGGTGTTGGCGTCGCTCTCGGCTTTATCCACGGCAGTATAGGCGGCGGCGTTGATAATCAGCTCGGGGCGGAAGGATGAGGGCAGCCTGAAACACGGCGTTGCGGTCGGTGATGTCGAGGGCGGCGCGGTTGGCGGCAAGCAGGTTGGCGCGATGACGCAGACGGGCAGCAGTTCGCGGCCGACTTGGCACGTCGGCGCCGGTAAGAAGGATGTTCACAGATTTGTCCTTTGGTATTTCGCGGGCGGGAGTCTACCTGAAAACGGGCTGTTAAGGTTTCAGGCTGCTTTGGCGGAGTGGAAAAGCAGCCTGAAAATGGTGGGATGTTTTTTTCAGGCTGCCTTTTTGGGGTAAAGGCAGTCTGAGGGCGGGTTAGTGCCTGCCGTCCAACAGCCGCAGCAGGTATTGGTACTGTATTCGTTTTTCGCCATCAGCCGGGCGAGTTCTTCGAGTTGGGCGGTGCTGAGCCAGCCTTGGCGCCAGGCGATTTCTTCGAGGCAGGCGACTTGCAGGTTTTGCAGGTTTTGCACGGTTTGCACGAAGGCGGCGGCTTCGTGCAGGCTCTCGTGGGTACCGGTGTCGAGCCAGGCGAAGCCGCGCCCTAAAAGCTGTACGTTCAGGCTGCCGTCTTCGAGGTATATTTGGTTGAGGGTGGTGATTTCGAGCTCGCCCCGTGCGGAGGGTTTGACTTGTTTGGCAAATTCGGCGGCGCGGTGGTCGTAGAAATAAAGGCCGGTTACTGCCCAGTCGGATTTTGGCTTGAGCGGTTTTTCTTCGATGGAGAGGGCTTTGAAGTTTTGGTCGAATTCGACGACGCCGAAGCGTTCGGGGTCGCGCACTTGGTAGGCGAAAACGGTGGCGCCGTGTTCTCTGGCGGCGGCCTGGCGCAGGGTTTGGGTGAAGGACTGGCCGTAGAAGATGTTGTCGCCCAGTACCAGACATACGTTGTCGCCGCCGATAAATTCTTCGCCGATGATCAGGGCTTGGGCGAGACCGTCGGGGCTGGGCTGGACGGCGTAGCTGATGCGCACGCCGAAGCGGCTGCCGTCGCCGAGCAGGCGGATGAAGGCGGGGTTGTCTTCGGGGGTGGTAATGACGAGGATGTCGCGGATGCCGGCGAGCATCAGCACGGACAGGGGGTAGTAGACCATGGGTTTGTCGTACACGGGCAGCAGCTGCTTGGAAACGCCGCGTGTGATGGGGTAGAGACGGGTGCCGGAGCCGCCGGCAAGATGATGCCTTTCATGGGGATAATCCTGTGGGAATAAAAAGGAATAGGAAAAACTCAGGCAGCCTGAAAAGGGAAAAACGCTTTTCAGGCTGCCTGTTTGTTTACATCATAAGCTTTGCCGTTGATTTTGCCGAAGAAGCTGCTGATTTCGAAATCAAATGCTGTGCCGGCTGCCGTCGGGAGCCTGCAGGTCGATGCGGTCGTAGATGCCTTTGCCGCCTTCGCCCTGAACAAGCGCTTGGCCGATTTTTGGTGGTACGGGCAGGTTTTTGGCAATCCAGGCATTTTTCGGCGTCGATGCCGCGGCGGGTGTCGTTTTCTTTGATCACGACGGCGCGTTGGATGCTGCTGCCGTCCTGCCGCCCTTGGTGGGCTTGGGTTTGGCGGGGCTGTTCGCCCGAGTGGCGGCGCAGTTCGGCGGCAGCGGGTGCGGCGAGGCTGAGGGTAAGGGTGCCGGCAAGCAGCAGGGAAAAGAGTTTGGCAGACATCATAAAAAGCTCCTGAAAATCAAATGAAAAAGCAGCCTGAAAACAAATAAAGACCCGGACGGCTTGGTCCGGGCCTTGTTTGGCTGCGGGCGGTTTACTTCATGGCGCCGGACAGGGTGCGCACATTATAGCGGAAGAGTTCGGTGTAGGTTGCTGCCAGCGCGCCTTTGGAAAGGGCGTCGGAATAGAGTTTGCCGCCGACTTTTGGCCTGAGTTTCGCGGGCGATGCGCTCGATCATGCGGTTGTCTTTGATGTTTTTCGGCAAACACGGCTTTCACGCCTTGCTGGCGGATTTGGCGGATGATGGCGGCCCTACAGTTTTGGCGGAAGGCTCGGCTTCGGTGCTGACGCCCTGCGGTGCCAGAAAAGTGATGCCGTAACGTTTGCCCAGGTAGGAGAAGGGTCGTGGCCGGTCAGCACTTTGCGTTTGGCTTTGGGGATGGCGCCAAACCTCGCGGCGGGCGTAGGCGTCGAGTTTGACCAATTCCTGCGAATAGGCTTTAAAGCGCTGCTGGTAATAGGCTTTGCCGGCGGGGTCGGCCTTCATCAGCGCTAGGGCGACGTTGGCGGCGTATTTCTGCATCAAAAACCGGATCGTGCCAAACGTGGGGGTCGAACTGGCCGTGATGGTGGTGGGACGTGGTCGTGCCTTCGTAGTTCATGCTCGTGATCATGGCCGTGTTCGTGCTCATGCTCATGCTCATGCTCTTCGGCCGGCAGCGGTTTGATGCCGGCAGTGGCTTCGGCGTATTGGGCTTTGCTTTTGTTTGACCACCCGCACCACATCGGCTTTTTCCAAGCCCAGGCCGTTGAGCAGCACCAGTTTGGCGGTGGCGATTTTTGGCATCGCCGCTGTTGAGCTGGTAGGCGTGGGCGTCTTGGTCGGGGCCGACCAGCGAACTGACGCTGACGCGCTCGCCACCGATCTGCTTGAGCCACGTCGCCCAAAATGCTGAAGCTGCTGACTACCCGCAGCGGTTCGGCGGGCGGGGCGGCGTAAAGGCAGCCTGAAAACAGCGCAGCTACCAGGCCGAGTTTGAATGTGTGTCGGGACATCGTTATCTCCTTCTTCGAGTAAACGTTGAAACAAAAAGCGCGGCACGGAATGTGCGCGCGGAAAAACGCGGCAGCCTGAAAGGTTTGACGCATGCTAAAAAAACGTTTTCAGGCTGCCTGCGGCGTTCAGGCAGCCTGAAAACGCAGACAGGGTTTAACTGTCGGCCGGCTTGTCGCCGATGCCGTTGAGCAGGCGGTATTGCACGCGGATAAATTCGTCGAGCACCGCCTGCTGGATTTCGGCGCGCTTGCCCACCGGCGAAGCGAAACGCACGGCAAGGATATAAACCTTGTCGTCGTGCGGCACGCGAGCCGATGCGCGGCTGCACGGCGGGGGTGATAAACAGCTTTTGCGCCTGCACTTCTTCCAGATGGCGGCCGATTTCGGCGGCGTAGGGCGCGCAGTAGGGCATCGAGCACGGTGTAAAGCCGCGGCACGATGGCGTCCGAATCCAAGCGGATCGGCACGGGGATGTCGAAGCTGTGGACGACGTAGCGCCCGAGAATGTTGTCGCGCTGGATGGTCTGGCTCAGCAGCAGGCTGTTGGGGAAAGACACGGTTTTGCCCGACATATTGCCGATGTGCGGGTTGGGGCCGATCTGCATCATCAGCGTGGAAAACAGATTGATGTCCACCACCCGCCCGCGCAGATGGCCGATTTCGATGTAGTCGCCCACCGAATACTGCTTGTTCACCGCCCGCAGCAGGCTGCCGGAAAGGCACATAATCAGCTCTTTGGTTTGCCAGCACGGTAGCGGCGGTCAGCGCCACCATCGACAGGGCGAAACTCTGAATCTGCGCCGCCCAAATCAAAAACAGCCCGAACACCGCCGCCAGAAAAGCCATATTGCGGCTGACCACCACCAAACGGCGTTTTTCTTCGATGGAAAAACTCGGGATGCTGGCGAAAACGCAGCCGCAGCCACACCAGCCGTCCGCACACCACCGCCGCCAACAGCAGCAGCGAATTAACCCATTGCGGCGCCAGCGGGATGCTGTCCAGCAGTGAGCCGATATTGCGGTCGAGATCGTTCATCGCCGGCTCCCCGCCGCCGCAACGGCGCGGCAGCACTAGCATTTGCTTTCATCATGCTCTCCTTGCGGATTAACATTTTTCAGGCTGCCGCGGACGCGAAACGACGTTGCACGGCATTATACTATAACAATCTTAATTTCACTATCCGGCTTTCAGGCAGCCTGAAAGTTTTGCCGAATGCGGTCATGATAAAGAAGACCGCCGGCGCCGTCATGCTCGACGGAGCGCCGAACGGCAGCGCGTTTCAGCCGAGCTCGAACAGGCTGACCGCTTCCACATGCGCGGTTTGCGGAAACATATTGACGATGCCGGCCGAGCGCAGGCGGTAGCCTTTGGCCGCCAGCACCGCCGCATCGCGGGCGAAAGTGGCCGGATTGCACGACACATACACGATTTTCTGCGGCAGAAACGGCGCGTGCAGCGCGCGCACCACTCGCATAAGCGCCGGCGCGCGGCGGGTCGATCAGCATTTTGTCCGCCCGCCCCCAGCTTTTGACCACGGTTTCGTCGGTGTCAAACAAATCGGCGCAGACGAAACGGGCGTTGCCGATGCCGCTGGCGCGGGCATTGTCTGCCGCGCGGCGCGTCAGCTCGCGCGAGCCTTCCACGCCCAGCACCCGCTCCGCTTGGCGCGCCAGCGGCAGGCTGAAATTGCCCAGCCCGCAAAACAGGGTCGATTACCGTTTCATGCGGCCGCACATCCAGCAGCGACAAAGCGCGCGACACCATCAGCCGGTTCAGCGGCAGATTGATTTGGGTAAAGTCGCCCGGCCGGAAAGGGCATGGTCAGGCCGAACTCCGGCAGGCGGTAGTCGAGCGGCGGCGCATCGGGCGAGAGCGGCTGCGGCGGATTGCGCCCGTGCTGCTGCCACAGCTGCCAGCCGGTTTTCAGGGCTGCGGCAAACGCCGCCAGCGCGGCGGCGGTAGCGGCTTGCGGCTACGGATACTGACGGCGGTTGCCTGTTCGCCGGCGCAGATTTCCAGCGCTTCGATGCCGGCGGCGGGCGCGGCGCGGTGCAGCTTCTGCAGCGCCGCGTTCAAATCTTTCAGGCTGCCTGAAACCTGCTCGGGCAGCACCGACAGCTGTCGATGGCGACAATACGCCGGCTGCGTTTGGCCTGATAACCGAGCAGCAGCCCGCCGCGACCATCGTCCACCGCATTCAGGCGGTGCGGCTGCGGTAGTGTTACTACCGGCCGTAAACCGGCGGCAATATGGTTTCGGGGCGCAGCCTGCCGATGCGCTCAAGCTGTTCTTCAAAAATCCGCTGTTTGAAGGCGACCTGGGCATCAAAAGACGCATGCTGCAGCGCGCAGCCGCCGCATTCCAGATAGTGCGGGCAGGGCCGCAGCGCGCGCTCGGGCGACGGCTGTAGGATTTCCAGCGCATCGGCTTCGTCAAACGCGGCTTTGGCGGTGCCGACCCGATAGCGCACCTTCCTGCGGCAGCGCGTGGCGGATAAAAGTGGTTTTGTCTTCGGGGCGGCAATGCCGCGCGCTTCGTAGTCGATGGAAAAAACGGTGGTGGTGGGGTTCATGTGTTTTTTTATTTTCAGGCTGCCTTGCGTCTGCCGAAGGATTTGTCCGGGCAGTGGGACGCGAAGGCTGCCGGCATGATGCGTATTGGTGTGCCTGTGTCGGCGAATCAGCTAAAATCGCCGCTTTTTGCGCTTTCAGGCTGCCTGTAAAGGTGTTCAAACTTGAATTTCAGAATGGGGAATTATGTCTTCTATTAACGGCTTCGGCACAACGTTTTACGGTGAGTGCGACTATCAGCCCTGACGGCACCTACCTGACAACTTATTGGATTATTCTGGCGTTTGTGCCGGTGATCCCTCTGTATAGCGCCAGAATCATACAAACCGAGTCTTCTTTTTAGCCGGCGGCAGTCTCTACCATTATCAAAAACTGCCGATCCACTGGCCGCAGGTGATGCGGGTGTGGGGTTTTTGCAGCCGGCGTTGCTTTGGGATTCGCAGCGTGTCTGGTGCTTATCGGCAGCATCCCGGGGCGCAGGACAAGGGCTATGCCGCCATTCTGATGGTTTACCTGGCGGGCGTGTTGCTGCTGCCGCATTTTCTGCGCCGCCGCGCCCAAAAGCGCGTGGGTTTTGCGCCCTAATATGGTCAGGACGCCGATATCCAAACCTATGCTGCTGCTGGCGGTGCTGTTTGTCCTGATTATCGGCTTTTTGCCGTTTACGAGAACTTGAGCAGATAGCTTCTGCGGACTCTTTGGCTTTTCAGGCTGCCTTTGGGCTTTCAGGCTGCTTTTTGGCTTTTCAGGTTGCTCTGTCCGGCAAGCTGTGCCAGCAGTTTGCCGTGGATGCCGTTAAAGCCGCCGTTGCTCATAATCAGGGATGTGGTCGCCGCTTTGCGCGTTGCGGGCGATGGTTTCGACCAGGCGCTCAAAGTCGTTTTTCGGCGTGGAGTTTGGCACCGAGCGGGGCGAGCGCGCATGACGTCCCAATCGACGCCGCCGCCGTAGCAGTACACTTGGTCGGCGTCGGCCAGGCTGGCGGGCAGGGCGGCTTTCATGGTGCCGAGTTTCATGGTGTTGGAACGCGGTTCGGAGCACGGCGAGGATGCGCGCGCTGCCGACGCGCTGGCGCAGGCCGCCGACGGTGAGTGGCGATGGCGGTGGGGTGGTGGGCGAAGTCGTCGTACACGGTGATGCCGCGCACGCTGCCTTTGATTTCCATGCGCCGTTTGACGTTTTGGAAGGCGGACAGGGCTTCGCAGGCGGTCTGGCACATCCACGCCGGCGTGGCGGGCGGCGGCGGCAACAGCCAGGGCGTTCAGGCGGTTGTGCACGCCCATCAGATCCCAGGCGATGCGACCGACTGATTGGCCGTTTAACAGGATGTCGAACGCGCCGTCTGCGTCGGCTTCGCCTGCCTCGCCAGATGCTGCCGTCGCCGCCGAAGATCGACGGGCGTCCAGCAGCCCTTAGTGCCAATACGGTTTTTCAGGCTGCCTTCGCGGCCGTTGCATACAATCAGGCCTTGCTCGGGCACGGTGCGGACGAGATGGTGGAACTGGGTTTGATGGCGGCAAGGTCGGGGAAAAATGTCGGCGTGGTCGTATTCGAGATTGTTGAGGACGGCGGTGCGCGGGCGGTAGTGGACGAATTTGCTGCGTTTGTCGAAAAATGCGGTGTCGTATTCGTCGGCTTCGATCACGAAAAACGGCGACTGCGATGCGGGATCAAGACGCGGCGCCTGCGGCGGCGGGCGGAAATGCCGAAGTTCTGCGGGATGCCGCCGATGAGAAAGCCGGGGCGAGTCCGGCGTATTCGAGCACCCAGGCGAGCATGGAGGCGGTGGTGGTTTTGCCGTGGGTGCCGGCAACGCCGAGCACCCAGCGTCCGACCAGCACGTTTTCCGCCAGCCACTGCGGGCGGAGGTGTAGGGCAGCGCGCGGTTCAAAAACGGCTTCGACCACGGGCATACCGCGTTTAGCGACGTTGCCGATCACACAAAATATCGGCGGCAAAATGGTCGAGTTGTTCCGCATCGAAGCCTTCGTGCACGGCGATGCCCAGCGCTTCGAGCTGGGTGCTCATGGGCGGATACATTTTGGCGTCGCAGCCGGTAACGGTGAATCCGGCTTCTTTACGCAGCGCGACCAGCCCTCCCATAAAAGGTGCCGCCGATGCCGATGATGTGGATGTGGGTCATGCGGTGAAATTCCGCCGAAACAAAAAGCGCGAATTATAGCCGAAGCCTGGTTTTCCGGTGGTGCCGAAAGTTTTTCAGGCTGCCTTATAAAAACATTTCCTTTTTCGATATGGATTTGTGCTTTGGCGGGTAGTTTTATTGTTGAGTAGTAGTTGACCGGATTGGTTTGGGTGGGTATGATTGCGGTCTTTCGCTGCTTCTGTGGCGACGTTCTTTAACAGACAGATTACCGATAAGTGTGAGTGCCTTTGGTCTCACACTGCGACGGATAAGACAAGATATGTAGATTTTAGGATTTGCATTTATCTGTCTTTTTCTTTGAAGCAGACCAGAAGATGTATTAAGTTAGAGATTGAACATAAGAGTTTGATCCTGGCTCAGATTGAACGCTGGCGGCATGCTTTACACATGCAAGTCGGACGGCAGCGGGGAGTGCTTGCACTCTGCCGGCGAGTGGCGAACGGGTGAGTAATGCATCGGAACGTACCGAGTAATGGGGGATAACTGTCCGAAAGGACAGCTAATACCGCATACGCCCTGAGGGGGAAAAGCGGGGGATCTTAGGACCTCGCGTTATTCGAGCGGCCGATGTCTGATTAGCTAGTTGGTGGGGTAAAGGCCTACCAAGGCGACGATCAGTAGCGGGTCTGAGAGGACGATCCGCCACACTGGGACTGAGACACGGCCCAGACTCCTACGGGAGGCAGCAGTGGGGGAATTTTGGACAATGGGCGCAAGCCCTGATCCAGCCATGCCGCGTGTCTGAAGAAGGCCTTCGGGTTGTAAAGGACTTTTGTCAGGGAAGAAAAGGAGTTGGTTAATACCCGACTCTGATGACGGTACCTGAAGAATAAGCACCGGCTAACTACGTGCCAGCAGCCGCGGTAATACGTAGGGTGCGAGCGTTAATCGGAATTACTGGGCGTAAAGCGAGCGCAGACGGTTTGTTAAGCAGGATGTGAAATCCTGGCTCAACCTGGGAACTGCGTTCTGAACTGGCAGGCTAGAGTGTGTCAGAGGGGGGTAGAATTCCACGTGTAGCAGTGAAATGCGTAGAGATGTGGAGGAATACCGATGGCGAAGGCAGCCCCCTGGGATAACACTGACGTTCATGCTCGAAAGCGTGGGTAGCAAACAGGATTAGATACCCTGGTAGTCCACGCCCCTAAACGATGTCAATTAGCTGTTGGGCAACTTGATTGCTTAGTAGCGTAGCTAACGCGTGAAATTGACCGCCTGGGGAGTACGGTCGCAAGATTAAAAACTCAAAGGAATTGACGGGGACCCGCACAAGCGGTGGATGATGTGGATTAATTCGATGCAACGCGAAGAACCTTACCTGGTCTTGACATGTACGGAATCTTCCAGAGACGGGAGAGTGCCTTCGGGAACCGTAACACAGGTGCTGCATGGCTGTCGTCAGCTCGTGTCGTGAGATGTTGGGTTAAGTCCCGCAACGAGCGCAACCCTTGTCATTAGTTGCCATCATTCAGTTGGGCACTCTAATGAGACTGCCGGTGACAAACCGGAGGAAGGTGGGGATGACGTCAAGTCCTCATGGCCCTTATGACCAGGGCTTCACACGTCATACAATGGTCGGTACAGAGGGTAGCCAAGCCGCGAGGTGGAGCCAATCCCAGAAAAACCGATCGTAGTCCGGATTGCACTCTGCAACTCGAGTGCATGAAGTCGGAATCGCTAGTAATCGCAGGTCAGCATACTGCGGTGAATACGTTCCCGGGTCTTGTACACACCGCCCGTCACACCATGGAAGTGGGGGATACCAGAAGTAGGTAGGCTAACCGCAAGGAGGCCGCTTACCACGGTATGCTTCATGACTGGGGTGAAGTCGTAACAAGGTAGCCGTAGGGGAACCTGCGGCTGGATCACCTCCTTTCTAGAGAGAAGGCCAAAGGTACTCACACTTATCGGTAATCGTCGGTTTAGAGATGCGAAGAGACCTGGGTTTGTAGCTCAGCTGGTTAGAGCACACGCTTGATAAGCGTGGGGTCGGAGGTTCAAGTCCTCCCAGACCCACCAGTAACCAAAGCCGGCAGGCCGGTTCAAGGTAAAGGGGGCATAGCTCAGTTGGTAGAGCACCTGCTTTGCAAGCAGGGGGTCATCGGTTCGATCCCGTTTGCCTCCACCAAGATTTCCCAAATTAAAGCAGTTTGCAGAATCAGACTGCTTTAATTTGCGAAAACCACGCATCGATCTTTAACAAATTGGATAGCCGAAATCAACAAACAAAGACAATGAGGTTTTATTGCAGCTGCCCAGGCAGCCTGAAATAAAGCCCAGTAATTTGGGTGATGATTGTATCGACTTAACCCTGAAACACAAAAGGCAGGGTTAAGACACAACAAGCAGTAAGCTTTTATCAAAGTAAAGGCCTTAAGGAGCATAGCTAGTCAACGGTAAAACTCCGAAGTCAAAAAGGTACTTCAAAATGATAGAGTCAAGTGAATAAGTGCATCAGGTGGATGCCTTGGCGATGATAGGCGACGAAGGACGTGTAAGCCTGCGAAAAAGCATCGGGGAGCTGGCAATAAAGCTTTGATCCGGTGATGTCCGAATGGGGAAACCCACCGCACTCAGTGCGGTATCCTTATCTGAATACATAGGATAAGCGAAGCGAACCCGGAGAACTGAACCATCTAAGTACCCGGAGGAAAAGAAATCAACCGAGATTCCGCAAGTAGTGGCGAGCGAACGCGGAGGAGCCTGTATACGATAGCCGTCGGGATAGAAGAAAGAATTGGAAACTTCTGCCATAGTGGGTGATAGCCCCGTATTCGAAATTCCGGCGGTGGTACTAGGTATACGACAAGTAGGGCGGGACACGAGAAATCCTGTCTGAAGATGGGGGGACCATCCTCCAAGGCTAAATACTCATCATCGACCGATAGTGAACCAGTACCGTGAGGGAAAGGCGAAAAGAACCCCGGGAGGGGAGTGAAATAGAACCTGAAACCTGATGCATACAAACAGTGGGAGCGGATTTATTCTGTGACTGCGTACCTTTTGTATAATGGGTCAACGACTTACATTCAGTAGCGAGCTTAACCGGATAGGGGAGGCGCAGGGAAACCGAGTCTTAATAGGGCGATATAGTTGCTGGGTGTAGACCCGAAACCGAGTGATCTATCCATGGCCAGGTTGAAGGTGCCGTAACAGGTACTGGAGGACTCGAACCCACGCATGTTGCAAAAATGCGGGGATGAGCTGTGGATAGGGGGTGAAAGGCTAAAACAAACTCGGAGATAGCTGGTTCTCCCTCGAAAACTATTTAGGTAGTGCCTCGAGCTAGACACTGATGGGGGTAAAGCACTGTTATGGCTAGGGGGTCATTGCGACTTACCAACCCATGGCAAACTAAGAATACCATCAAGTGGTTCCTCGGGAGACAGACAGCGGGTGCTAACGTCCGTTGTCAAGAGGGAAACAACCCAGACCGCCAGCTAAGGTCCCAAATGACAGATTAAGTGGTAAACGAAGTGGGAAGGCACAGACAGCCAGGATGTTGGCTTAGAAGCAGCCATCATTTAAAGAAAGCGTAATAGCTCACTGGTCGAGTCTTCCTGCGCGGAAGATGTAACGGGGCTCAAATCTGTAACCGAAGCTGCGGATGTACTTTTAGTGCATGGTAGGGGAGCGTTCTGTAGGCCTGCGAAGGTGTCTCGTAAGGGATGCTGGAGGTATCAGAAGTGCGAATGTTGACATGAGTAGCGATAAAGCGGGTGAAAAGCCCGCTCGCCGAAAGCCCAAGGTTTCCTACGCAACGTTCATCGGCGTAGGGTGAGTCGGCCCCTAAGGCGAGGCAGAGATGCGTAGTCGATGGGAAACGGGTTAATATTCCCGTACTTTGATTCAATGCGATGTGGGGACGGAGAAGGTTAGGTTAGCAAACTGTTGGAATAGTTTGTTTAAGCCGGTAGGTGGAAGACTTAGGCAAATCCGGGTCTTCATAACACCGAGAAGTGACGACGAGTGTCTACGGACATGAAGTAACCAATACCACGCTTCCAGGAAAAGCCACTAAGCTTCAGTTGAATCAGAACCGTACCGCAAACCGACACAGGTGGGCAGGATGAGAATTCTAAGGCGCTTGAGAGAACTCGGGAGAAGGAACTCGGCAAATTGATACCGTAACTTCGGGAGAAGGTATGCCCTCTAATGTTAAGGACTTGCTCCGTAAGCATAGGGAGGGTCGCAGAGAATCGGTGGCTGCGACTGTTTATTAAAAACACAGCACTCTGCAAACACGAAAGTGGACGTATAGGGTGTGACGCCTGCCCGGTGCTGGAAGGTTAATTGAAGATGTGAGAGCATCGGATCGAAGCCCCAGTAAACGGCGGCCGTAACTATAACGGTCCCTAAGGTAGCGAAATTCCTTTGTCGGGTAAGTTCCGACCCGCACGAATGGCGTAACGATGGCCACACTGTCTCCTCCCGAGACTCAGCGAAGTTGAAGTGGTTGTGAAGATGCAATCTACCCGCTGCTAGACGGAAAGACCCCGTGAACCTTTACTGTAGCTTTGCATTGGACTTTGAAGTCACTTGTGTAGGATAGGTGGGAGGCTTTAGAAGCAGAGACGCCAGTTTCTGTGGAGCCGTCCTTGAAATACCACCCTGGTGGCTTTGAGGTTCTAACCCAGACCCGTAATCCGGGTCGGGGACCGTGCATGGTAGGCAGTTTGACTGGGGCGGTCTCCTCCCAAAGAGTAACGGAGGAGTTCGAAGGTTACCTAGGTCCGGTCGGAAATCGGACTGATAGTGCAATGGCAAAAAGGTAGCTTAACTGCGAGACCGACAAGTCGAGCAGGTGCGAAAGCAGGACATAGTGATCCGGTGGTTCTGAATGGAAGGGCCATCGCTCAACGGATAAAAAGGTACCTGGGGATAACAGGCTGATTCCGCCCAAGAGTCCATATCGACGGCGGAGTTTGGCACCTCGATGTCGGCTCATCACATCCTGGGGCTGTAGTCGGTCCCAAGGGTATGGCTGTTCGCCATTTAAAGTGGTACGTGAGCTGGGTTTTAAAAACGTCGTGAGACAGTTTGGTCCCCTATCTGCAGTGGGCGTTGGAAGTTTGACGGGGGCTGCTCCTAGTACGAGAGGACCGAGTGGACGAACCTCTGGTGTACCGGTTGTGACGCCAGTCGCATCGCCGGGTAGCTAAGTTCGGAAGAGATAAGCGCTGAAAGCATCTAAGCGCGAAACTCGCCTGAAGATGAGACTTCCCTGCGGTTTAACCGCACTAAAGAGTCGTTCGAGACCAGGACGTTGATAGGTGGGGTGTGGAAGCGCGGTAACGCGTGCAGCTAACCCATACTAATTGCTCGTGAGGCTTGACTCTATCATTTGAAGTACTTTGCAGCATAAACGCTGTGATACGACAAACAGAAAGCTTACTGAAATAATGATACTAAAAATCATCGTTCGAATTACTGATTACCCATCATCGGTAACTTCTTTGTGATTGTTAGTGCCCAAAGCACAGGCTATCCGATTTGCCCTCTTTGTTTGGCGGCCATAGCGGTTTGGTCCCACCCTTCCCATCCCGAACAGGACAGTGAAACGAACCAGCGCCGATGATAGTACGGTCTCCGTGGAAAGTGAG